>Ga0105239_10000665_pt1 | contig 48904 bp, 54 predicted proteins | sample KBSC44metaG_FD_92761 | JGI IMG/M metagenome (GOLD analysis project Ga0105239, IMG submission 92761) | Corn rhizosphere microbial communities from Kellogg Biological Station, Michigan, USA - KBS C4-4 metaG | ecosystem: Host-associated > Plants > Roots > Rhizosphere > Soil | place: Michigan, USA...
ATTCCTACTGTTTCCCCCGGTCCTGCTGGCCATCGGGACCCTCCTGATCTCGGCCGGGCTGTGGTTCATCTTCCGCCCGGCCGCTCCGATTTACATCGGCATCATCTTCACCGCAGTCGCTCTCGGTCTGGCCACGAGTACTCCTGTCAAAAAATGACTGTCCATCAGCGAAAGCATTTCGACCGGCTCTGGATGAAGAATCTGAAGCGGGAATTTGAGTTGAACAAAAAGGCACGAGACGCGGGCTTCACAGTTCGACTTGACCCCAAAAGGCTCCCAGCCTAAATGAACTTCAGCGTTTCCCTAGCATCCGCCTTTACTGGCCGCACTCTCGCCTCGAGTACCTCCGGCTACAACGCCGCAACTTCAGGCCGGCGCATGATCGGCATGGGTTCGACCTCCCGCGGGGTGAACTCGCTCGCGTTGACGGACGGCGCGATGCTGACGGCACGCACCCGAAAGCAGGTGATGGAGAACCCGCTCATGGCGAGTTGCGTCACCGGGTTCATCGCGGAGGTTATCGGGGCTGGGATCAGGCCGCACTCGAAGCATAAGGACCCGGTCATCGGCCGGATGCTCGAGAAAGAGTTCTTCCTCTGGACGAAGCAGTCTTCGGCCTCGAGGCGGATCGGCTCGGACGGCAAGCCCGATTCGTTGCAGGATTTCTTCACCCAGCAGGCGCTCGTTTGTCGCAACGTCATCGAAGCAGGCGAAGCGTTCGCGCGATTGCGGCCTCGGCTTGCGGCGGATCTTTCACCCTCCGGCCTTCGGGTTCCGTTGCAAATCGATCTCATTGAGCCCGAGCAACTCGCCCAATGGCGCACCACCGGCGATACGGCATCCCCGAACAATCGAATCGTCGGGTCGATCGAGTTCGACATCATCCAGCAGCGGGTCGCGTATCACTTCTACCGGGCTCACCCGGGCGACGGCATCCTCTTTCCAAATGATTACGAGGTAGTACGGGTCCCCTCGCAGAACGTTCTCCATGTGATGGAGTTCATCCGCGGGAATCAGATCCGCGGCATCACGCCTCTCGCCCCCATCCTCGTAGCCGCGGGTGACCTCGATGACTTCGAGGACGCCACACTCTACCGTCAGAAGCTGGGCTCGTACCTGTTCGCCTCGAAAACGACACTCACCCCGGACGACCCCAATTTGCTGGTCTCAAACGCGGTGGGGAACGATCAGGCGCCTGCAGGCACACAGTACACCGAGAGCCAGCCCGGTCAGATCACCATCCTCGACGCGAATTCGAACGAAGAGTTCAAATTCTACTCGCCCCCCGGCGTAGAGATGACCTACAAGGATTTCGTGATGGCGCACAAGCGCACCGTCGCGAACCTTGCGCGCGTGACCTACGCCATGGGTACGGGCGACGTCAGCCAGGCGAATTACTCGAGCTCGCGTATCGCGCTGCTGGCATTGAGGCGGATCTGGCGGCAGTGGCAGAAGTCTGTCATGGATCACCAGTTCAACCGGCCGATTTGGCGGGCCTGGTGCGATGCCGCGGCGCTCGTCAACATCATCGACCCCTCAGATTACAAGGCGCATCCCGAAGAATATTTGAGCGTTGAATGGCTCCCGGATCCGTGGGATTGGGTTGATCCGCAGGCCGACGTTACCTCAGTTCGCATGCAGATCGAGTCCTGCCTCACCAGCCGTGAAGCGGAAGTCGCATCGCGGGGCCGTGACGTGGAAGAAGTCGACGACGAGATCGAGCGGGACCACATACGCGAGAAGGCGAAAGGCATCATGCCGGTTTATGGCGCCTCGCGGGTAGCGATCGACGGCGCACCCGGCGACAACGCAGCCAACGAGCCCGATGCCACGGAATCAGCCCCCGCGGAGAAGAAGAAAGACCCTAATGCCAAATAAAACACAGCGACTCGACGAGATTATGCAGCGCTTCGGATCGCGCCCGGCGTTGGTCAACATGTCGGCGGTCTCGGATTACTTCGGCGAAAAAGCTCCCTATCGCATCGAAGGCGGAGTCGCCATGATCGACATCAGCGGTGCGCTCTCGAACGATCCATGGTCGTGGGGCGGCACAACGTACGGCGAGATTCAGGACCAGGTCAAGATTGCCGCGGCAGACCCGGAGGTCAAAGGCATTCTCCTTTGCGTCAATTCCCCCGGCGGCGAAACAGACAATGCGTTTGAAACCGCCGCGGTCATTGCGAGGGCTGGCGAACAGAAGCCGGTTTACGCGGTGGCTGGAACGATGGCCTATTCCGCGGCTTACCTGCTCGCATGCCAGGCCGAGAAGATCTTCGTCTTTGCGACCACTGGCGGCGTAGGGTCGATCGGCGTCTGGTGCGCGCACGGGGACTACAGCGAAATGCTGGCAAAGGCTGGGGTCAAGTTCACGCTCATCTCCGCCGGCGAGGGCAAAGTAGACGGCAATCCCTACCAGCCGTTGAGCGAAAAGGCACAGCTCAAGATTCAAACCGATGTCGACCGGCTCTATGGCGAATTCGTCGGCGCCGTAGCGACCGGCAGAGACATGTCGCCGATCGCGGTCGTGAAGCTGGGCGCATTTTGCTACGAGGGCTCGAAGGCAGCACTCTCGAGCGGCTTGGCCGACGTGGCCGGAGACGTCACCGATGCATGGGCGGCGCTCTCACAGCAAATCGAAGACGACAACCAGGACGACGAAGAAAACAAGTACCCGCTGATGCGGGGTAGTCAACGCGTGGCATCCGCCACCAATTCAACAAAGGACAAAACACAGATGGCAGAAACGAAAATTGCGGACGCCGCGCAGGTAGCAACCCCAGTACCCGTCCCGACGGCCGCAGAGATTCAGACGCTCGTAACCGAAGCGCGCAGCGGTGGATTCGAGGAAGCCGGCTTGATTGCCGACATGTGCGCAATCGCGAACAGCCCCAAAGCGACGGACTTCATCCGCCAAAAGAAAACGCTCAGCCAGGTCACCTCCGAGCTGCTCGCCGACAAGGTTGCCGCAGATGCGAAAACCGAAATCGACACAGCGTCCAGCGTGAAGGCTGCGAAGTCGAGCAAGGACGGCGAACCGACCGAGCATGGCACGCCGAAACCGTGGAGCGAGATCACTGCGCAACTCACGGGAAAGGGAGCGCGAAAGTAGTTCTTCGCGAAAGGAAAAACGAACATGTCTGTACTCTACGAATCCACCCGCATTAGCGACGTCGTCTTGGCCGAAGAAGCCGAGGCATTCAACTACTCGCGCGAAACCATCACCCTCGTCAGCGGCACTCCCGCTTCGGTAATCGGCCAGATCATCGGCCAGATCTCCCTCGGCGCTGCAAGTTCCGCCGTCAAGGCATCCGGCGCCAACACCGGTAACGGCACCCTGGTCGTCGACGCCACCGCCCCAGTCCAGGCGAACGCCACTGCGGGACTCTATACCGTGCGTGTTGTCGCGGCCAGTGCGAACGCGATCACCTTCCGCGTCACCGATCCCAAGGGAGTCGAACTCGGAGAGGGCTTCTATACCGGCTCCGGCGCATCGGCCACGTTCTCCGATCGCATCAAGTTCGCCGTGACCGACGGCTCGACCGACTTTATCGTCGGCGATGGCTTCGATGTCACGGTGGCGGCCGGCTCGAGCAAGTATTCCCAGCTCACCCCCGCCAATCTGAACGGCTCACAGAACGTCGGCGGAATCCTCATCGTGGCAGCCAATGCCGCAGCGGCCGACGCCCAGGCAGTCGCCATCGTCCGCGGTCCGGTAATCCTCAAATACAACGGCATCGTCTGGGGCGCCGGTATGTCGACAGACCCCACCACTCTTGCAGCGCAGAAGGTAACGGCCATTGCGCAGCTTCTCGCCCTCGGCATCACGGTCCGACAGGACTATTAGCAGCTAGGCGCGGCGGCCCCGACGGTCGAACACCTCATCTCGAAGAACTTTGTTCGAGCCCAGGGAAGAGAGATAGGCGGGGCCTTCAACCGTTAACCCAAAAACAAATCAACTACCGCCGAGAGGGCGGAAGGAACAAATGCCCAATATTTTAGATGTATTCAACAGCAATCAGTTCGGCCTAGTCGCCCTTACTGATCTCGTCAATGACTTTCCCCCGCAGTACGGATCCCTCGGCGCCCTCGGCCTCTTTACCGATGAAGGAGTCGCGCAGCGCACTGTGGTTGTCGACTTCGACGGCACTACGCTGCAACTGCTGCCGCAAACCCCCTGGGGCGGACCTGGTGTCGCGAACAAAAGCGCGCTCGCCCGCAGCCGCGGGTATGCGATCCCTCACTTCCCGATTCTCGATTCGGTCCTCGCCTCTGACATGCAGGGACGCCGGATGCCGGGCAAGTCGGATGCCATGCAGGATGCGCAGTACCTGCTCGCCAGGAAGATGATGGAGATGCGCAAGAAGCTCGAACAGACGCTCGAGTGGATGCGCCTCGGTGTATTGAAAGCTGGTCTGGTCAAGGACGGCCTCGGCTCCACCATCCTCGATATCTACGGCGACTTCGGTATCACGCAGGCGAGCACTTCTTTCGCCCTCGCCACTGCCACCACCGACGTGCTCGGTAAGATCGCTGGAGTAAAGCGCGCCTCGATCGCAGCCCTTCGCGGCGAAATTAGCGGGCAGTTTCTCGTGCTCTGCTCCGATACGTTCTACGACGCTTTAGTGTCTCACCCGAACGTCCAGAAGGCATTCCAGTTCTGGAACAATGGACAGGCACTGAATCAGGACCTCTCTTCCGCGAACGGTCGCGTGAACTCGCAGGGCGTGTTCAACAACATTGAGGGCTTTAAATTTGGTGGCGTCACCTTCATCAACTACACCGGCGCGGTCACCGATTCGTCCGGTAACAGCCAGCTCATGATCGACGCGGGCTCGGCCTACCTCTTCCCCATGGGAACCTCGGTCTTCCGGACCTTCTATGCGCCGGCGGACTATATGGAAACCGTCAATACCCAGGGCCTGCCCTTCTATGCGAAACAGCGCCCCATGGACTTCGACAAGGGTATCCAGGTCGAATGCCAATCGAATCCGTTGCCCATCTGCCTCAAGCCGGCAGTGATTCAGAAGTTGACAATCGCTTAGTTCGTTCGGGCTTCGCTGTTGTGTCAGGCAAACCCATCGCCTGATACAGCGTGAAGCCACTGTCGATCGCTACTCCTCCCAGAGGGATCCATCCGTCCTGGAGGAGTAGCTTCACTTCTTCCGCGAGAGCCTGTTCGTTCGCTTTCGTAACGATCTTGTAGTCCTTCATCACTACTCAAATGCTCTCATGGCAAACGGCTTTCGATGACCTGAACGCGACGGTGATCGCGACGTTCGGGCAACCGGTCACCTACTCCCGGCCGGCGAGCGTCAACTTCGACGAGATCGCTCCATTCCAGTTCAACGCTGACGTAGAAACGGGCGGCGAATACGCGGGCCCCTCCGGAGCTCTCTACGGCACAGTGCTCGTCCTCATTTCGGACATTCCCCTTGGTCCGCAAAAGGGGGATCTCCTCATTCCCTCGGTAACCGCGAACGGGTTTAACGCCGGCAGGACGTACGAGGTAGACGAGATCTTTCTCGACGCGACTGAAGGTTCGGCGATGCTCAAACTCCGTTGGCTCGGTATCTGAAAAATGGCAGTCACGGTAGCGATCAAATTCGAGGGCAAGAAGATCCGCATCGGCGGCAGTGGTCCGATGAGCTTCAACACGTCCCAAATGCTGCAGCTCGGCAGCTTCGCCAATAAGACCGTCATCGCGCGCACCCGCTCAGGGATAGGCAGTGACGATGCGGCATTCCCCCCGCTCTCTACCAAGACGTCGGCCATCAGAGTCAACGGTAAGTTCCTGCGACAGCATGCCGGCTACGCGGCGTGGAAATCAGCCCACGGCCTCGCCCCCATCCGCGACATGTGGGGCACCGGCGCACAGAACGGCCACATGCTCGACAACTCAACGGTCCGCTATGCCGACGACACCACGGTAAAGATCGCCTTCACCGCCCGCATGGCCCGCATTAAAGCGCTCTCAAACGAAAGACGCACACCGTTCTACTCCTTCAGCGAGATGGACCAGAAGAAGATTATCGACTTCGCGGCGAAGCTGTGGAGCTCGAACGTGAAGAAAGTCATCGCAGCGTTTACCGGCCGAAGGGCGGCCTAGTAGCGTGGCGCTCCAGTATCGCAAGCGAGTCCGTGACGCGGCCGTCGCGTTTCTCGCCGATCCGGATACCGGTTTCAATCCGGCACTCCAGGCGCTTGCCTCGACGTACGGGATACTCGCGTTCCCGATCGACTTTACCGCAGCCTCGCGCAATTTTGCGCAGTGCTTTGTCGAGCCGGACCGCGTGGAAGACAGCCGGCTCCTCGACTTCCCGGGGGTCACGGTTTACACAACCGAAGCGGAGGATGTCGGCGAGCCGCGGGGCATTCCCTACTTCGGCGCCGTAATCCTCGCCATCGACTTCTATGTCCGGTTGCGGGAAGGCGCGGAGCGCAACACCGAGGACCTCATGGATGCGGTCGAGGATGCGGTGCTCCTGACGCTCAACAATCCCGACAACGTCTGGCCGGCCGGCGTGCTGTTTGGACGTAAGTCCAAGTCCGTGCGCATGGCAGTCCAGCCTTTGAAAGACGGCTTCCACCAGCTCATCCGTATTGAGTCGCAGTTCGGTTCCGCTTCAATTTCCCTCTGAAAAAAAGATTTCCCCTTATGAACAAATATGTATTCGTCGGCAGCCGGGCCGAAGTTCTCGGCAAGCACCTCTTCACAGAATTCGGCCAGGCGGTTGATCTCGATCCCGCCGAAGCCAAAACGTTGATCCTCGAACAGCGGATCCCTCTCCTGCCGGCGGATAAGTTCGCGGCAACCGAGAGCGCTCCGGATCACCCGCTCGCAGCGCGCGAAGCCCTGCATGAATACCGCACGGCTTTGGCGGCGCCCCCACCAGCACCGCCGGCTGCAGCGGAAATCCCTAGCGTGGCCAAGCCCGCACCAACAGACAAGAGGAGCACTTAAATCCATGGCCGTATTCAGTTCTTCCGCACCCATCCGGTGCTTTATTGCGCCCCAGACCACCCTTCGCGCAATCCCCGGTTCACCCACGTGGAAGTGGCTGCCTCACGTGTCGATCGACATGCCGACAGCCACTGAGCTCGTCCAGCCGACGTTCAAGATCGGATCGGGCGGCAAGCTCGTTGGTATCCCCGGGCGTCAGGGTGGCGCTTCCGTCCGTGGCAGTTTCGCGTTCTTCCTGAGCGGCACTGCGGGTACGGCGCCGGACGCGGACACCATGCTCGCGTCGATCTTCGGCAAGGCTTCGGTAGCCGGGGGCGGCAGCGTCACGTACGGCTTCGGCTTTGCAACGCTCCCCTTCCTGATCGCGGTCTACAACCGGATCGACGTCGCGGCCACCAACCGCCTCTCGTGGGGCAACATCCCGACACGCTGCACGCTGAACCTCGGCGGCGGCGGCTACTTCATGATCGATTATGAAGGGCAGGCCGGCTACACCCTCATCAGCGATAAGTTCGCGACGGAAACCACCATCGCCAAAGCGGGATTGTCCGCCTTTCCGACAGAGCCCACCGCGGCGGCCGTCGGCAATATCATCCTTCCCTATAACGGGTCGGCTACGTTTGGCGGCCTGGCGACGGCGGAATTCATTTCGGCGCAACTCGAAATCGTCACCGGCGCGGCCTCGCGCAATGACGGTTACGCAGACGCCTACACGTTCGCCTCGTTCCCGGGCACCCACATGGTCAATTTGAAATCCCTGAAGTTCCAGGATTCGACCGGCGCGGCGCTCGCGGCAATTAAGAACGCCTCTGTCAGCAAGATTCCAATGGATGTCACATTGGTGCAGAGCGGCTCGGGTGCGGGTTATACCGCTACCCACATTCTCAAGAACGTCCAGTTCGGCAACGCGCACTGGAATGATAACGGCAACGCTCTCGACGTCGACTTCGACGATTCGACGGCTGGTGAAACCACCTACACCGCGGTCGACGCATACAGCCTGGTGCTTACTTAGACCCTATGAAAATCACCACCAAAGATGGGCTGACGCTCGAACTTCCCAATACCGCGGAAGTTCGGATCGAGGGTGACAAGATCACTGTCGTTTCTTTGCAGAGCACGGTTTTCATCCACCAATACGAATACCCTCCGCACCTCGCACTTCCCAGTCTGTATCCACATTCTCCAGGGGCAGCGATCATCACCTGCCACGTTCCCAACGGCGGGATCACCTTCGGTCCCGTCTCATCTGGTTTAACTTCATGATCAGCGTCAAGACGCAGGAAACAAAACAGTCCACGTCCTGCGAGGGGGTTTCCTTCACCATCCGGAAACTCTCTCGCATTCAGCGCAGCTTGCGGGATCTTCCAATCTTCGAGCAGCGGCTGAAAGCGGATGACCTCACGCGGCGATGGTGGGAGATTAAGCAAGAGCAGGAAAAGCTGGAGGCGGCGAATCCTAAGATCGTAGCGATTACTTCGCGCATTTCAGTTCTCAATGTCGAGATTTCGACTCTCACCGACGAGCAGCGGGCAACGTCGCCACCTCATCCCCTTTTGTCAGGACGGGAAGATCTCGATAGAGCGAGAGCAGCCCTCGTAGCGGCCAATCCGCAACTCGTCGAGGTGGGTTTACAACTGGCCGCCGTCGACTACGAATTCAGTCTAGTTCTTTCGAGCTACCTCTTACCGGCATCGATTCGCGCCGGCCTCGTTTCCATCGAAGGGCTGGAGATCGACGGCAAACCGGCTACGCCGGAGCTGCTCACTACGTGCGCAACGCCGGAACTCGACGACCTCGTGCGCGAGATCTATGCCGAGTGCGAAATCGCCTCCGGCCTCACGAGTACTCAGCGAAAAAACTCGCAACCGCTTATCATTTCAACCGAACCAGTGGTAAGCGAAGCAACGAAGAGTTCGACTGCGGTCACTGCAAGCGCCTAAAGCTCCACAAGGGCCGGAACTGCAAACTGTTCTTTCCGCTGGAGTGGCTTACTGATCGTAAGGACGCCGCATGGAAAGCAACGTACCAGCACCGCGATCGCTACGTGAATAACCGCAAGGTCGACGGGGCATTTGATGTCGTTCAGTCGACGGCAATTACCGAGTGCCCCACCTCCTTCATCTCCCCCGAATCTAAGTGGCTCCTGGGGGAGTATTATGCCGCAACGACGGCGCATCGCGAATTTGGAGCGATCAAATACGGGGCGAATCCTGACAAATGGCCGGCGTGGTGGTTTGACGTTGTCAACGTGCTGGCGTACGCGAAATATGAAGCCGAATCAATCGAGATGACTGAGAAATAATGGGCGCGAACGAGCGTTTATCACTCCAAATCGACGGCAAGGCAACCGGCACAGCCGAGATAGAGAAGCTCGCCGTAGCGATGAACAAGGTCGTCTCGATCTCAGACAAGATCGGGCAGGCTAAACAACAGGGCGAAGCCAAAACTGGATTTGAGTCCTTCCCTTCTCAGATCAAATCCCTGGTTCAGGATCCGCTTGCCAGTGCGGAGTCCGCCGTAGGATCTCTGCTCGGCAAGTTCGGCAGCGCCGGCGTAGCCCTCGGAGGCAGTCTGGCCGTCATTACTTCCGTTGTCGGAGCTTCTCTCTCGGCCGCGAGAGCACTTGCGGATATGGGAGTGCAGTACGAAGCAGTCCGGATTCGGACTGGCATGACCACCAAGGAAATTGCGCAGTTTGGCTTCGCGGCGCGTCAGACAGAATCAGATATATCCGTTTTTGAGCACTCCATGCGCAAGCTTTCCGAAGGCTTGACGGATGGCGGAGCTGCGGGCAAAAAGACGCGCGAGGCGCTCGAAGAACTAGGCGTTAAAACGCGGGGACTAAATGGGCAACTGCTGCCGATGTCCGGAATTTTCAGACAGATTAGCGCTGGGCTAAATAATGTCACCGATCCGGCGAAGCGCGCTGCCTTGGCGGTTGAAGCACTCGGGCGTGCTGGTATTGAGAGCCTCCCGGTATTCCTGAAGCTCAATGAGGCGTTGGCTCATGCCGAAGAATTGAACGTCGTCGGTCCAAGCGAGGATCAGCTCAAGAAATTTAATGCATACGATGACGCGCTCGATGATCTCGAAGAGCATTGGAAAATCGTAAAGCGCACCTTCCAGGAAGGCATCACCGGGAAAATCGTCCTGCAGGGTGCGGAAGTGGTCCTAAAGATCCTCGGCGCGATGGTCGGGGAAGGTGGAGGGAAGAACGTAGGATTCCTTGATTTCCCGGGCATCTCCGACTCTTCGCGGAGCGGTACTGGGATGGACTACCTACGTGACCTTAGCGGAGTAGACCTCACAAAACCTCCTACAACATCGAACATTCCGCCCCACTTTCCTGGTGCTCCGTTCGGCCTGCAAAAGGGCCAGTATTACACCGATCCAGTCGGCAATATCAACCGCAGTGTCGCGGCCGGCGGAGCGATGGGGGCGCGCGATAAAGCAGCCTACGAATTTACGCTCCCCGGGGCCACGGCGAGCGCAACAGATGCCCGCGAAAAGGCCGTCAAGGCGAGGCTGGCCTATCAGGACTCTGCTGGAAGCGCGACTGCGGATGTGGTCGCGCAACTCAGGACCACCTGGCAAACCGCCGAGAGTGCCGCGGCAGCGTATGAAACCCGCGTCAAGATGATCTCTAAGGCCGAAGCTGCGCACCTGGCCATCTTGGAAAAGATGTCGAAGATGAACCAGGAGGGCACCGGGTTTTATCACTTCGGGTCAGGCGCACTTGAGACGGTCGTTTCGCAGGATGACATCACCAAGGTCAACAAGAAACGGACCGAGCCGAGGCTTCGACGTGCCGGCGAATACAACCCACAATCGGACGAGAGCTTCCTCGGTGCGGATTTTGCGTATCGCGACACGGCGCCTCCGTCACTTTATCCATCGACTGGCTTCCGCACCCACGACGCAGGCTTCAATATCACCGGCGGCGCACTGCCACCTGGCATGCAGCAACTCGGCACCGACCAGGCGTTCGTCTCCACCTCCGCAGACCGAAACAAACCATACGAGGCGAATGACAAGTCTCTCAACGAAGCGTATGTAACAGGCATACAGGATCGAACCGCCCGCGCGGACACAAAGCATTTAGCCGCACTTCAAGCAGCAACCGATATTCAATCCCGCATCATCGAACTCAACGCCGGACCGAACGGCGAGTACGAGATGGCGATGAAGCTGAGTCAGCTTCGCCTGAGTTCGGCGGAAGAGGAATTCAAAACCACCCGCGACCTACTGAAGCTCGACCAGGACCGGCTCGACGTGGCCAAGCAGCAAAGCATGGCGCTGATCAACCTACAGGCCAAACGTAAGGGACAGTTCGAGGGAGTAGCTGGTGGTCTCTTTGATGCGGTGACGGGCGGCGGTGGTATTGGCAATTTTGTGAAGGGTCAGGCGCTCGGTGTCGGGAAGCAGTTATTCACAAACGCGGCAACCGAGACCGTATTTCCCAGGATAGATGCGATGCTGCACCCCGGGAGCGCGGACCGAACGCAGCCGAGCGGGACACTCTGGGACCGCATTACAAAGGGCACTATTCTCGGGAAAGATCCGGCGGATAAGGGCGCGGCGCTACTCAATACAGCCGGCATCTCGCTGCAGACTGCAGCTTCCCAACTTATGGGGGCCGCGAGCGCGCTGCAGACCGGCAGTGCAGGCGGCTTCAACTACGCAAGTTCGAGCGGTGGCGGAGTCGGCGGCGCATACAACGGCACTGGTTTATCGTTTGGCGGCATCATGCAGGACGGCATGGGTCTCGGGTTAAGTTTGGGCGGGATCGCCGGACTGTCTCCCTCGAGGAACAACTCGACGTCGTATAGCGGGCTTTCTGGCGTGGCTGGCGGACTGAAGTACACGGGTGATATCCGAGGCATTGCCACAGGCGTATCGTCAGGACCGAACGGCTCTGAATCGCTTTCAACCAGCGAGCGGGTTGGCGGTGCAATCGGGACAGCCGGGGTCGTGATCGGGGGAACCCAGCAGGCAATTGCGGGCTTCAAGAGAGGCGGCGGTAAAGGCGCTATGCAGGGAATCTCTGCTATAACCGGGACCGCGGCCGTGCTCGACCCTGAACCCATCAGCAAGGCTGTTCTAGCAGGCGTGGCGCTTGTTACTAGCGTCGTTGGGCAAATGATGGGAGATCCGAAGCAGATGCGCCAGGAGTTCATCGATAAGACCCTCGGCAACGCCAAGTTCGAAGCGCCAGTCGCGAAAAACGTGGCAATGGGAACCGGCGGCGGATACTCCGACTATTCGGCATGGGGTGACGTGCGAAGCTCGAACCTCAGCCCCTATCCCACCGGCGCGACCCCGGATTCGCAATGGTATCGCAACGGGACATACAATCAAGTTCCAGGTGTCGGCGGAACTCCCTACGGTGGACCGCAAATGGTCGTGCATGTTGCCGGAGACGTGATTGACCCGCAGGAATTCTTCAATCGCAACGGCGTGGCACTGGCGAACACGATGGTTCCGCAGTTCGGCACTCACACTGAGCTTGGGATGGCCGCCGCGCGCGCGACTGTAGGTGGATAGTGGCGCTCCCGCTCGTATTTGGGATTCAGCCGGCGCTCGGCACGTTGACCCGGACCATCAGCACCTCAACGCTGGTGACGAAGTTCCAGGACGCAAAGGAACAGCGCGCACCAGGCCGCATGCCCCTCGTCAATTTCAATATTCCCTTTGACGGGATTCAACGTGCGGACAAGGAAGCGATTCGCCTGGCCGTGGCGGCGGCACAGGGGCGGACGGCAACGGATCTCTCGTTCGTTTTCGCCGGCGTCACCTACACGGGCCTGACGATCATGCGGGACGAGTGGCAGGTGCTCGAACACAAGACGGGCCTGTTCACCGCGGAACTTCCGCTGCGCCAGACGATTCCCCAGGCACTGACGGCGGCCACCGTACTGACGGCGTTCCCGGTATTGAGCGCGGGCGTCTCGTGCATGCTCCCGTTCGGCCAGGGCGACGTCTACAAAACGGACGTCAACGAAAGCCCTAGCGGAATGCGGTACTCGTACCCGTGGTTTGGAAATGGACTCACTGGATTTCCGACGCGGGGATTACGGCGCTGGCCTCTCTCGTTTCCCGTGTTGCAGGATGCGGACCTCGCGCTGATTGAGCAGTTCTTCGTCGGAGTAAACGGGATGTGGCTCAAGTTCTCGTTCACTGATCCAGATGACGGGGTGACGTATCCCAATTGCAGGTTCGGACAGGACGACCTGGTGGTGACGCACTCGCGGTTCAACTTGAGCGCGATTCAAAGTCTGGTTATAGAAGAATTCAACGTTTGATATGAATATTCCCGAGGATAAGCAACGTACGGCAGAAATCGAACTCGCGAGGGAGGCGCAACGGAAGAGAGACCTGTCCGAACCGATGCAAGTCAGCTTTGCTCCAACGCCCTTGGAGGCGCAATGCCGAATTCTCGCGAGTCTTCCCATGGATCAACAGCAAGCCATGGCGGATGCCCTACTCGAAGAGATGCGCGGGGCAATCACTCGGGCGGTCTGTCAGTTCGAACAGAAAACCGGTTTGGTAGTGGACAGCGTCTCTATCGAACGCGAGGTTCTTTATTGTGGATTCCCCCAACCGGTAATCACCGCGAGCGCGTGTTCGGTCGAAGAGTTTAAGAAAACGCCGGCCTATCTGGAGTCGCGGAAACGGCATGAGGATCGAATCAGATCGCACGGCATGTTCGGCGGAGTGGCCGCGGCGGACTTGGGCAGGCCATTTTACGGATGCGGCTATTCCCCGGATACCAAGGGGGATGACCCGGATGCCTGACGAAACAGCCCTCGTTCCAGTTCGAGATCTCGAAGCACCGCCCGACCCGTACGCGCACCTGAAAGCAATTATCGCCTCGTCGAAAGATCCTCACGCGGTGAAGGCGGCGCAGGACATGCTGGATCGCCTGACGCAAGAATCTTAAAGCGAATCAGCGCTTTCAAAGCGTATTTGATCGCAGCGAAGCCGCACTCGCGGCAGAGATAGCCACACGAGCATCCTTTGCGCCATTCTCTGTAGACCTCAACGACGGACAGCATAACTCCACCCTAACCGCCCTCCATGGCAATCTTCCCCATCACCGTAGCGCAGGCGAAGGAGCTCGCCGTCACGGGCCGTCCGCTGCTGCTGGCGCGCTTCCTCATGTTCGATGGAACAACCACCCTCTACGTCTCAACCAACCCGTTGAACGCCATAGAAGGCGGCGCACCGTACGCGGGGCACAACTACTACGCCCAACTTTTGAACTCGAGTATTCCCGGCCTCCAAATGAGATCCTCGACCGGCATCGACCAAATCCCGAACGTGACCCTCGAAATAGCGGATGCGAACCGGGACCTTTACACCACGATCGAGCAGGGCGGAGGCTTCAAGGGCGCGCTCCTCACCATCGTCCTCATCTTCGCGGCGGGGAATACGAACGCCTATTCCTCCGACGAGTGGATCAAGTTCACGGGCGTCTGCAGCAAGCCGCAATTCGGCGCGGATGGAAAGATCACCGTCACCGCGACGGCCACAAAGAACCTCTCGAAAACGTTCACGCCGGCGGGGCGGTTCCAGTCTCGATGCGGCTGGGTATTTCCCTCGACTCTTGCGCAGCAGCTCGACGGCGCGCTCAATCGCTCGTCCCATTTCTTCGAATGCGGGTATTGTCCCAGTGCAAGCGGTACGGATCCGGTGTACGGCGGGGCAGTGGCGCGCGGGAACGCCGGCTTTACAAGCTGCAGCCTGACGAAGTCCGATTGCCAGGCGCGCGGGATGTACACCATCGATTCCGCGAGTCGCCCGACGGGTAGCTTCGGTGGAGTTCAGTGGGCGCCAGCAGCAGGCCTGTCCCTCAGCAAGTCCTATTTGACGGGCAAGGACGTCAGCACCAACAGCAGCCGCAACGACTCCATCTATAACCAGCCGATCCCGGAAGTCTACGGAACCTGCTGGGTGAACGGCGTCCGGGTGAACGTCGTCAACGAAGCGAACACAACCCGCTCAGAAGTGGTGTTCTCGATGGGCCAGGTTGGCGATGTCGGTGGAGATATCGACGTGCGTGGCGTCGTGGTCGATGACATTTGGGTACCGCGCAACGGCCATAGTCCGGATAACAAGATCTTCCGGTGGAACCCGGCAAACCGCGGCAGCGTAAACCACATCGGCACCCGGCGCGGCATCCCCACAAGCGATAACGGCTACAACAGCAACGGCGATCCCTTCGGCTCGATGGCGATGATCGAGTACGTCATCTATTCCCAGGTGCAGGGATCGAGCGTTCGCGTTCTATCGGGCGGCCAGAAGGTTCAGATCTACGCCGGGAGTCTCGGCAGCTATACCAAAACCATGGGCCGCGGGATACCGGACGCAGATGGTATTAACCCCTCGTGGATGGTGATGGACCGGCTGACCTGGTCGAACTACCAGTTCACCGACCTCGATATCGACAGCTTCATCAACGAGGCGGCGTGGGCCGCAACCCAGATCAGCTACATCGACATCACCGGCGCATCGAACACCCACTCCCGCTTCAAGATCTCCGTGGCGTTTGAGCAGCGGCGGCCAACTGACCAGGTGGTCCTCGCGCTCCTCAACTCCTGCAACGGCCAGCTCCGGACGGACATCGCGACCGGCCTGCGTCAATTCTTCATCCGCAAAACTCTGGCCGACCAGCAGCCCTCGCCGAACCTCGACGCCACCGGCCACAACACGAGCAACTACAACACGGCCGTAACCTCGATGCATGCCAATGGCACGGGTGGCAGCGGGTACGTCGCGTTCTGGTTCGACGAATCGACGCTCTCCGCGCCTCCCGTCGAGCTCGCCCGCGACAGCTCGCAGGTCTCAAACCGCATCACCTTCGCCTTCCAAAACGAAGAGAACCAGTGGAGTCAGGATTCCATCTCGGTAGCCGATACCGATGACATTGCGCGCGTGGGGGGCTTCGGCGCCGGCAACGAAGTAATCGAGAACTGGCCCGTCGAAGGCATCTGCAATTTCGATCAAGGGATCCGGGTCGCCCGGGTGCGCCTGGCGGAGGACATCCGCGGCAACGAATTGCAGGACACCCGTGGGTCGCGCATCTGGAAAGTATTCACGAACTACCGGGTGGCGCATCTGCGGTCGGGCGATATCTGCGGGTTCAGTTGGCAGCAGCTCGGCTTCGCGCCAGCGGTGGGCCTCGGGATACCCGGCATCCTGGTGCGCATTCTGAGCGTCGAGGACATCGGCCAGAACTTCGAAACGGCCTCGGTGACTTTCAGGTGGCATGAGGATATCTGGTACACGGACGCCTATGGCCAGAACCCGCCACCGGTCTACAGCGATCCACGAAAAGGGACACCCAACCGGCCGCCTTACCCGTGGTCCGGCTTCCCCGCGATTCGCAATGCCGACGACGCCATGTTCAACGGCGGAGGTTATGGCGGTGGATTCTTTGATTTCTCTGTCGACTATGCCAACGCGGCGAGCGGCGATACGGTACCGATCGCGACCATCCTCGGCAACCCGATCATCAATGCCTTCTCGTCGCTGCAGCCCCCGCTGGTTCCCCAACTGGGCAGCTCCACCAGCACCGGCGGCTTCATCCCGGCAGGCACGCGCATCTACGGCGTGACAGCGGTCGATGCAAGCGGCGACGAATCGCCCATGTCGCTTTTCTGCCACGTCACCACCGCGGTGGGTGTCACGCTCGGCACCAATAAAATCCCCATCCGGACCTCGGATCCTGCGACGGTCTCCTTCAATTTGTACGGCGGCTTCAGTGAGCCGACCATGACCTTCCAGGGGAATACCCCGATCGGCGGCCTGGTGGGCGGAGCGATCGTCAAATCGAACTTCTTCATTAACAGCGGTTCGCCTCCGGACGTTGTTTATGACCACTTCCACATCCGCGCGAAGAAAGTCGTCATCCCGGGCGTGTGGTGGAAGGACGTCACCTCGTCGACCGTCGTCGGCGGCACCACGGTCAAGATCAAGGTCAACGGCCTGTTCGCGGCGGACGCCTGGACCGGTTACATCGTTTCGAAACTCGACATCAACACCACCGGGACGAATGCGCAGCCGAACTACAGCATCACCGCGCAGGTAGCGGACCTCATGACGCTCTCGGAGCATGGGGCACTCTACGGAACCTCCTACACGGTCGGGGACATCGTGGCGGTGCGGGCAACGGGCAAGATCGTCAGTGCGAATACCATCGGCGATCCGAAGTTCGTGAACGCCGGCCGGCCGACGGGATTAGGGGTCGACGATCAGATCGGAAATCATGTCCTCATCATCGCGGGGACGGGTGCGGGGCAGGAATTGCCGATCGCAAGCAACACCAACACCACGATGACCCTCAATGGAACCTGGGGAGTACTGCCGGATGCGACCAGCGTCTGGATCGTGGTCGAGCCGGACTGGATCTTCGATTCGCCGGGCACCTCGATCAGCAACACCACCTCTTCAGCACTCCCGGATAATCCGATCGGCAGCATTACTCTCGAGAACACCGCGGGCTTAACGGTGCTAGTCCAGGTCCTGACAGAAGACGCCTACAAGACCAGCCTCCCAGATTTCTATGCTCCCTTCCGGGAGATCTACATCGTGGGGAACGTCGGGACGATAGCAGGCGGAGTTGCGAACCCTGGCTACGCTACGGATGTCATCGACGGCGCCAAGCACTTCACAATCGACCTGGCGAATGGCTTCCAGCATCGACTGGTACTCGACGCTAACACCGTCACGTCGGGCTGGCTTACCGGGACGACCTACGCGATCGGAGACAAGTCGTACTGGAACGATATCGTTTACGCCAGCCTGCAGGCCGGAAACATCGGCCACCAGCCGGACACTTCGCCGACGTACTGGGCGGTTTTCACAGGACCCCTGATTACCATCGCCGAAATCCTGCCGATCATTTACACGGGCGGAACCATCGCCACCGGCATGCCCCCGGTTACGATCTGGCTCGATCAGGATTTCCTGGGGAATTGGCCTGATCCACTTTGGAACGCCTACCTGGCGATGGTGAATCCAGGCTTCGAATCAGCGATAGGAACGGGTTGGAGCACATCGCCCGGTCCGGCCACGGTTTCGACTGCGGCATCGAGGAACGTTCTGGGCATCCAGGCGGCCTCCGACGTCACCGCAAACGACGTCATCTACCAGGACGTCGTTGGGCTCACTTCCGGACAGACCTATGTCATCGAGGCTTGGCTTTACAGTGACGGGTCGACGTCGGGATTTCTCACGCTGAACGATTCAACGGGGGCGAACGTGGTCACCGGCTCCCCCGCCAACCCCGGGCCGACGTGGACGCGGCTCAGCCTGCTTTACGTGGCGAATGCGACCGGCAAGGTTCGAATCCAGCTAACGCACGACGCAACCACGGGACAGATTTACTGGGATGACGTCGGCGTGTATCCGTATCAGGGCGCCTATGCCTCGGATGTAGGCCAAGAGGGAATCTCGCTCGGGCCCAATACCCGGAACACCTACAACCTCAGTTTCCACGGCACAGTCTGGACGGTCGATTCGTTCCGCCCCAATGGGTCGCAAACCTGATGATCAAAAACATCGCTTTCCTGCTCTTGTTCTTCGTGTCGATCGCGGCTGCCCAGCAGTCGGCTACGGAACTGAAAATCATTCCGAGTTCGAACGCTGCGACCGGTACCGTTCCTGGGACCGTGAAATTCCAGGCTAAGAACGGGCTGCATTTTACGGGGCTTTCGGGCGCCGATACGATTCCCTCAAATCAGATCTTCCGGCTTCCCACACACGATATCCCGGGCGGTGGGTGCATCAATACCGACGGTGTCTACAATCTCTCCGCGGGCCCGTGTGGGGGCGCGAACTCCACCTCTGTCAGCCCCACGAATCCGATGCTGCTGTACGCACATTTCCGCGATGACGATTCGGCGAGCCTCTATTGGGATTATTCGCGTGACTACATCAACTTCCGGCCTTTGCGTAAGGGCGGCTGGCCGTCTCCAACTCCTATTCGAGATCCTTCCGTCTACCTCGACACCGCGACGTCCACCTGGTGGATGATCGCGTCGCCCTCAACGGCGAGCTGCCTGGTGCAGGTCTGGAGCACCACTGACCTGGTTAATTATTCAGCGATTACGACCATCAACTTTGCGCCACTGATCGCCGGCTGCAATGGAGTCTTCGCTCCGGAGTGGAATCTCTCGGCGGGTCCAACGGGCCAGCTCGGGATTCAGCTTCAGGTGACCAATGACGACGGCGTCACCCAGCATCCCCAGTTCGCCGCCTATAACCCGGCAGTCAGTTTGACCGCGTACACCGCGACGGCCTACACGATCTCCGGTACGGCATCGACGCAGACCTTCGACGTTTTCCCACTGTACGACACGCCATCGACCGCGTATTATCTCGCTTATGTCGATCACCAGAACGACTCCACCTGCCCGGATAACGGGGGCGGAGTCTTGTTCTGTCAGAAGATCGCCTACGCCAAATCGACCACGCTGACGGGAACCTACACCCAGCAGACCGCGGCGAATCTGCACGCCAACTCCACGGACCACTTCGCCTTTGGAAATCGATCGGAGGCGCCGTCCATCATGCCTCTTGTGGATTCTCTGGCGCGGTATGGCGTGGCGGATTGCCTGCGACTCTATGCCGACACCTGGACCATCCACTTTCCGGGAGTGCGGCAATACACCTTCAAATATGTGGACACCTGCCCGGCTTCGGTTGGAACAGACCCTTTCGCGAACGTCATGCAGGCGCAAGGCTGGGGAACTCCGGTGGAAGGTGTTGCAACGGCAGCCATCAACACCGCGGCAAGTTTCGGCGCCTTCACGATCGTCCTCAAGGGCCTCGGCTCGGGAACCCTGCGGGCGGGCGACGTCTTCACGGTCGGCGGACACGCCTATACGATCCAAGCCAACGCCACGGTGAGCGGCGCGACGGCCACGGTCAGTATCTCTCCCTACCTCCAGGGCGCCATCTTAGTAAACGACGTCGTGACCTCGATCATCGCGACACCCGTCAAGATCTCAGCATCGGAGCACGGGACGATCATCGCGATCACCGACCAGGCGACAGCCAATATCGTCTACAAGGCGGAGGACCTGTACCGTGCAGAACGCCGGGACGAAGGGCGCCACGTGTTCGGCAGAACGCCGGAGTCTGTTGGCTTCACACCATTTCTGATTACGGCTAACTCCGCATACAACACCGGATATCTGGCCTACGATCAGCCGGCGGAAATTGGCGCGGGCGGCCCGGATCCGGGCGATGCGAACGGGTACAGCTACGCATCTTGGTCCGCGTGCGGCATCGACCCCGGAAGCTGCCCGGTACCGAATGGCGGCGATGGTAAATGGATTCACCAGTACGGCGGCCAGCCGGGCGCGAGCGCGTCAGGATCGGACAGCCAGCTCCTCTTGAGCGTCGCTACGCCAGAGACCGGCGAGTCCTCCATAAGTTTCGGAAACGGGACCTACAGCTTCGCAAATCCACACCCGCTCACGGCATCGACGCTGGCGAAACAGTCGCAGTGGAGCATGGGCGAGAACAATCAGAACTTCGGCCCGATGGCGGCCAGTAACGTGGCGAACAATTGGTTCTTCGTCTACAACTTTGGCCTTGGCTGCGTGGCGCAATCCACATCATGTAGCCCCTTCGGAGACCCAACCTTCACCAACTCAGGATTCGAATCTGGCCTTACGGGCTGGTTCGACGTTTCAGGCACCGCATCCGCAACGAGTGCCATTCAGGCACGCAGTGGAACCTTTAGCCTGGCCCAGCCAACAGCGGGCGAAGAAACCTACCGGACAATCACCGGCCTGACCACGCAAACGACTTACGTCGTGACGGCGTGGGTTCGCACGACGGGCGGTACCGGCAATGGATTCCTGAAGCTCGACGACGGCTTCGCCGGCAACGTACAGACTGGCAGCGCGGTAAATCCCGGCGCTCAGTGGTATCAGGTCGGGCATCAATTCGCCACAGGCACAGGGACGTCCGTGCGCATTATCCTGTCTCGCGGATTTGGGACCGGCACGGTGTATTGGGACGACATCAAAGTCCACGAGGGAAGGTATCCGGGCGGTTCCTTCCCGTTCGGCATCAGCGCTTCGACGGGTGAAGTCCGCGCCAACTACGGCTACAGCTTGGGCGGCGGCGACACCACCTACCAAGGTTCAGTGGATTGGATCGGCATGGCCTCGCCGACGCCCGGCCAGTTAAACATCGGCTCCGGACGCATGGGGGACAGTGACGCCAATTTGGTATTCGGAACCTTCAACGCAGGAAACGCAATAACCCCATCTTTTAACGACAGCTTCGCAACGGCACGCCTTGAGTACTTCGGCGGTGGGGCAGCGAACAGCACGGGGGCGGGCCTGATATTTGCGCAGCAGTACGACACCACGCTGCCGACAACCATGCGCCGGGTGGGCGGAATCTTCGGCTATAAACAGAACGCCACTGGATCGCTTGGAGGGGGGCTTGCGTTCTATACCCAGCCATTAACGGGCGACATGGCAGAGGGCGCGAGACTAGACAAGGACGGAATCTTTAGGCCGCTGAACGGTTTTGGACTCGGACCGCTTGCGAGCGCGTATGCCAACATCTATGCGCCATCTGCGGGAAACATCAATCTGGGTAACGGGTCAGCAGCAAGCACACTAGCCAATCTCAATTTCGGTTCGGCCCTTTTATACAACGTGAACCAAGCCCAACCTGTAAGCAGTATTCAATCATTGCTACCTTCAGGAAACGGTGCGCTGTTAGCGTTCAACGCGCAGAATGTCAGTGGCGTCTATAAGGCGTTAGTCACTGGGAACCGGGCCGGGTACATTCAATTTGATAACTCTGGCATGAAGATGCTGGTGTCGTCCTCCACTCAGGTTGCAGGCACCGCATTGGGAGGATTTACTCAGCCGATGGCCGTCGACACTCTCGGCGGCGTCTCGTTCGGCACGCTGGTTTCGGTTCAAATCAACAACTCTGCTCCCGCGGTCAGCACAGGAAACAAGCTCGAAATCATCGGTGTGTCTGGTGTCGATGGCGGCAACGCATTCGGTAGCGCGACCAGCACGGACGGCATCACGACGTATTGGGGATCGAAGACGGCGACAGAGGGATTCCTTGGCACCTACTCGAATCATCCGTTCGCCCTTCGCCAGAACAACGCGGACGTCCTCACCCTACCCACTGCCGGGGGCGTCGCGGTCCTCGGCAATCTGAACGTTGGCGGCAGTGGCATCTATCAGATCGGTGCCAGCAACGGCGTCAATACATCGATCACCTGCACCTTCTCCACAATCACGCTGGTAGGGGGCGGGACGATGTCGGTTTGCACGGGCATTACGACGCACGCCTTCTCCGGCGGAATCAAAACCAACTGACCATGAAACTCAAACTCTGTTCTCTCGCCTTACTCCTCGCCATGTCGGCGATCGCGCAGACCGCCTTCACCATCAGCGGCTCCATCTCAGACGAAGCTCTTTCCTCACTGAACTCGGTCACGCAAACTCTCCGCGCCACGAATATCTCGGTGTCCCCCACGACCGGGGCAGCCGTGGCGCTCAACGCGACCAGCGTGACGCTCTCGAGTACCACGGGCATTGCGGTCGACATGGGCCTGTTGATCGACAACGAAGCCATGCGCATCACCAGTATCACATCGGCAACTGTCGTGGCGGTGACGCGGGGCACGCTGGGGACGGCGAATGCCACGCATCTTATCTCCTCAACGGCTACAGTACTCGCCTACGGTGCGCTCGCTCCGTTCATCAAAAGTCTCGTCATTGCGGACGTGCGGCAGATCATGATGCGGAATCCCGGGCCCGCGGTGACCGCAGCCCAGGCGGCCATCACCACCGCAACAGCCGGCGCGGTTAATTAACCAATATGAAAACTCTCTTCGCTCTCTTTCTTTTCGCAGCGTCTGCGATCGCGCAGCAGACCGCACCCAAGCCGGCACTGGTACCGGCCACCGCCCCCCTGACCATTCCCGCGGCGCGGCAGGAAGCCGTCTCCCAGGTGATGCTCAAACTTCAGCAGGCCCAGATTGAATTGCAGGGCACGCGACTCAGTGGACAGGCGGAGATTGCGAAACTCCAGACCGCGGTGCAGGAAGCAACGGACAAAGCACAGGTCAAGGTTGCCGAAGCGCAAAAGGAGTATGGGGATTTAGAAGTCGCACTCCAAAAAGAATTTCACAAGGATGGTTGCAGATTGACCATTGAGAAATCGTGGCGCTGCGCTCCTGCCGACACCTCTAAGGAGTCAGCGAAGTGAACTGGCTCAAATCTCTCTTCTCCTCCATCGGGCGCTTCTTCTCGTCCGACAAAGGCAAGCAAACCATCTCGATTATCGAAAAGCTGGTGCAGATTGCCATACCGATCGTCCTCGCGATCGCGAAGGCCACCGGCAACTCAGGAGCGGCAGCCAGCATCTCATCGGTCCAGAACGTGTACGAAACGTACGGCGTACCGCTGACACAAACCCTGGTCGACGGGGATAAAGCGGCGATCGGCAACGCGCTTCAAAATCTTGCCGTCGTCGTGCTGCAAAAGCAACTCCCTCCGGACGCTGCCTCGGTGGCCACCAACGTCCTCAACACCGCGGTGTCGCTCGCATACACGGCGACGAAGGTCTCTTAACTCTCAAATCGAAAAGGAAACACAGACATGCTTATTTTGTTGATCTTTCTCATCCTGATTTTTGGCGGAGGCGGATATTACTCAGGATTTTCAACCCCGCTTGGTGGAATGGGCGGAGGCCTCGGGCTGATCCTGCTCATCGTGGTTCTGTTCATGCTCTTTGGCGGTGGACGGCTGCACCTGTGACCTTCATCGTTGATCCCGCCGTCTTCACGAAGCTCGAAAAGCAACTCGCCGACTCCCACCAGGTAACGATGGCGCCGGGTCCGACGCTGGCAAACGGCGATGAGTCCGGCACCCTCACTCACGAGAAAGTCCAGGCCCAATACACCTTCACACCAGCCGACAGCAAGCTCATCGTGGTCGTGACCAAGGGCGGCAACTGGATGGTGAACCTCGCAGTTAGCTCCAGAATCAAAGACGCCATCAAGGCAGCGAGCGCTCCGGCGTAAAGCAGAGCATCACGCCCAGCGCGGTGATGACGATTCCGGACCCTAGGTGCCATGCGAATCGCGATCGCCCGATCGTAAACGCCACCACGATCTTCCCCAGCCCCAGAACAATCTGAACCGCAAAAAGCCATCTCATCCACCCGACAATTTAAAGGAAACAATATGAACCCGCGCCAGGCGTCGCCGGCGGCTTCCAATTTCGTCAAGAAAGCGGAGTCCTGCGTTCTATCGGCATACCGGGATTCCGTCCGCTCCAAACAGTGGCCTATTGGAGTCCCCACAATCGGCTGGGGGCACACAAAGGGCGTCCTCATGGGCGACGTGATCACGCAAGAGCGCGCCGATGCTCTGCTGCTCGAGGACATGCGGGACGCAGTCGAGTGCGTCGATCGCAAGGTAGGGCCGGAGACGACACAGAACCAATTCGACGCGATGGTGAGCCTCGTCTTCAATATCGGGTGCGGGGCCTTCACGATGTCGACCCTCCTGCGATTATTCAACGCCGGCCAGCCGGCAGCCGCGGCGAGGGAGTTCGTGCGCTGGATCTACGCGGGCAACGTTGCCCTCCCTGGTTTGCTCACCCGTCGGCAAGCTGAGCGGGATCTGTTCCTCAAGGTTTAAGCCAAATGTACAAACAATTTCTTATCGTCGCTTTCCTGGGTGCCGCCTCGATCTACGCCCAACCGAGCCTCACCACCGTATCGAGCACGGTCACGAACGCGGACGGCACGCTCTTCACAGGCAAAATCACCATCGTCGCCCAGCCCATCCAATCGGGAACGGTGATCGTGAGATCGGCGCCGATCCTTGCACCCATTCTGAACGGCGTCATGACGGTGCAGCTCGCGGCGAACGATACTGTCTATCCGACAGGCACGCCATACTACGTCGTCTATCAGCCCACCCGCGGCACACCCTATTCCGAAAACTGGGGCGTTCCCCAAGGCGGACCGTACACGATCCCCCAGGTCCTGAAGCCGGGCGCCCAGGTGGCAGCCTCGATCAACACGTTATTGAACGGCATCATCCCGCCGACAAACGGTCAAGGCAACAACGGGGACATGTTCCTCAATACCGCCACCCAATGCTTGTACGGCCCGAAGTCTCATGCAGCCTGGCCGGGCACCTGCGTTTCCATCAAGGGCGATACCGGATTGACGGGTTTGACTGGCAACACCGGACCTCCCGTGAACTTCCGCGGAGCCTGGCTCATTGGGACGGCCTACGTCACCGGCGACGCGGTCTCATTCGGAGGCTCGAGCTATATCGCAACCAGCAATAACACTGGATTGCAGCCGGATACGAACCCGGGATCGTGGGGGCTCCTCGCGCAACTCGGGAACACGGGGGCGCAGGGCATTCAGGGTATTCAGGGCATCCAGGGCGTTCAGGGAACCATCGGCGCCACCGGGTCTACCGGAGCAACCGGGCCGACCGGGAGCATGGGTCCCCAAGGAATTCAGGGAATCATCGGGCTGACCGGCTCCACGGGTTCTACGGGGCCAACCGGCAGCACGGGCCCAACGGGTGCCCAAGGAATTCAGGGCATCACGGGGGTCACCGGCTCCACGGGCCCAACCGGACCAACCGGGAGCACTGGCCCAACCGGACCAACCGGAAGTACTGGCGCGACTGGCGCTGCTTCCACGGTTCCAGGACCAGCGGGACCCACTCCTTCAGGCGCCGGCAACCTCTCACTTATGACACCGGATGGCACGAGCGGTGCGGCGGTGCTGCGTGCGCTTCGACCGGCCGACCTCGCGCCAGCCGGGCTCCTCGGCAACAGCACCACAGGCAACGCTTCCACCTCGACCGTAGCCGCGCATGCCGGTACCGCGGATCTGGCTTCTGTTGCTGTTCTCGCCACCTCCTTCGTGTGCACCGGCTGCACCATCGGCGCGCCCATCTGCTGGAACGGCTCCGGACCAACGACGTCCTGCGGCGGCGCTGGCACTCTTTTTGATTCTTTCTCGGGGCTGTTCGACAGCGTTTCCGACCCTCTTTTCGACTCTTCTACCAACTGAGATTTATCCATGAAAACCCTACGATTTCTGCTTTTGGCGGTAGCTTGCCTTTCGCCGCTCGGGGCCCAAGTACCTACCGTCGGAAATGACACTCACGCCAATGTGAGGACGGCCATTAACGCGGCAACCACCTACCTCGACGCAAAGCAATTGAAAGGGGCCGGCGCTCCTTCCGCCACCTGCAGCGCGGGAACAAACCTCGGCGTGATCTACGTCCGGACAGATGCCGGCGCGGCAAGCTCGAGCTTTTACATCTGCGCGAAGACTGGCGTCAGCACTTATACATGGGAGGGGCCCTACTCCTACATCACCGGCGCTCCCTCGACCTGGCCGTCATTCGCAACGGTCGCGACGACGGGCGCCTACTCGGACCTCAGCGGCAGGCCCACGCTGTTCTATCAGACCCTGCAGGCGAACGGCACAGCGCAGACACAGCGGCCCATCGTCAACTGGATTAACGGCACAAATGCGACGGTCGTCTGTGTCGATAACTCCGGTGCGACACGGACAGACTGCACGCTCAGCGCAACCGCGGGAGCTGGCGGCTACGCGACGGTTGCCTCTGCTGGAACTCCGCTAACGGCGAGAACTACGCTCAATTTCGGCGCCGAATTCACGGCCGTCGATAACTCCGGGGCGGCCCGCACGGACGTCTCCGTAAACTCGATCGCGAGCACTAAGATTACCGGACTCCCAACCTTTCCCGCGGGAACGATCCTAGGCACAACCGATACGCAGACCGTTACGAATAAGACCGTCAATGGAGTATCGCCCGCGACCTTCGGTTTCCTCGATCCCACCTCGAGCGTGCAGACCCAGCTCAACACGAAAGCGCCATCGAGCACGGCTTTAACCGGCACACCCACCAATCACGGCGTAGCAATCGGTGGAGCGGGGCAAGCAAACACCTACACGGCAGTCGGCAGCGCGACTCAAGTGCTGACTTCGAACGGTCCAGGCGTAGACCCGACGTTCCAGGCAGCGGCGGGCGGAGGAGGTGGTGGTTCTGGGACCGGCTACATAGGGACCTTGGCGACGCAGACCGCAAACTACACGACCTCCTCGACGGACACAGGCAAGCTGATTCCCATGAGTGTATCGGCGGGGGGAACGCTCACACTGCCGGCAGTGGTTCCGACGGGCGTGCGGTGGTGGGTGCAGAATTTAAACGCGGTGGCGCTGACCCTATCCGGTAATGGCAACACCCTCAACGGCGGGGGAAATATCACGCTCGGCCTCGGGCAGATGGTAGAGATTTTGTCGAAAGGGGGAACCGATTACGCGGTGACCACGCCCGTAATAGGCGGCGGATTCGGGATCGTGCCGGCATACTTAGCGACTGGCACCAGGCTCGAAATCGATACGGCAGTGGTTCCGACCCTTCCCGGTTTGCAAACGGGTTCGAGCAATCCCCAGATCTGCACTTCGAGTTCGGCCAGCGGAACGGTTTACACGGCAACCTGCAACACCGCTTTAGCCGGCTACGACGATAAGCAAACCTTGTTTTGGAAAGTCGACATCACCAACAGCGGCACCACGCCAACGCTCAATATTGATGGCCGCGGCGCCAAAACCATGGTGAAGCAGGACGGAACAGCGCTAACAGCAGCAGACCTCAAAGTAGCCATCTATCGCATCTGGTACGACTTGGCGGCCGACAAGATTCGCGTCGTCGAAGCAGGCCTCGGTGGAGGAGGGGGCGGTGCCACGAACGTCCCAACGATCCCTAAATGCACCAACCCCGGGACATCAACGAGCGCAACCTCTCTGACGACCCTCGATAGCGTCTCTCTGCCCAGTGTGAGCGTGGGAGATTTGATCACTGTCCATGCTGTATGGACCAACACAGGAGGGGCATCAAGCGACGTGGAACTTCTCTTTGGGTCGACCGATTTGCCCCTATTGGCAGTTTGCTGCACCTCATTCACTACGGCCCCTAATTCAATCACAGCAAATATCAATGTCACGGGTTCTAGCGCGCAAATCTGGGACTCGATATTTAACAACGGTGGCGCTGGAGCCGCCGCGACTGGCGGGTACAGCGGAACAGCTACTCAGTCAATCAGCGGCGCGGTGACGGTAGGCTTGCGGGCCAGGGTTGCAACCACCGGAACTGTGACTCTAAATCACTGGTGCGTAGAATACATGCCTCACCAACCGTAAAGCGGCGACCCACATGAAAACCTTATTTCTCTTGCTCCTGGCAGCCTTCTCTGCGTCCAGTGCCGCGTTCGGGGCCTGTGGAGGCACGACCTACAATATTGGTTCAGGGCAGACGTACGCCACGTACGCTCTTGCCTTTGCAGCACTACAGGCAGATTGCCCGACAACGGGCACAGTATTTACGGCTTCCAATACCCTGCATTTCACGGCAGGCACCTACAACGTGCAGGTCAACGCTGCCTCGGGGTATGCTTTCGGAACCACCATCACCGCCCGCTTGATTCTCGCCTTCGACTCTGGCGCAATCGTAGATGGCCAGAACACCCGCCAATACGCGGTGCAAGGTAACCAGGATCATCTAACGATATCTGGCGGTGAGTTCAAGGGCGGGACTCTCGGCGGTATCGGCGTTACCGGGAATGATTTTATCGGGTTCAACATGAACTCGCACGATTCCGCAGGGCATTGCTTCATGCAGAGTAGTTCCGACGGACTGTTGGTGCATGACTCCGTTTTTCATGATTGCGCGAACACCGGATTCTTTGTGGCGAGCCCTACCTTAACGGGAACGTGCGAGATCTACAATATAACCTCACATGACAACGGCGATTATGGTGCCGCTGTCTGGCAACCAAGCTGCGTCATCCATGACAGTCTTCTGTACCACAACGTCAATCGGGCCGGCCTTGATATCACCGGCGCTAATGTGGTGGCCTACAACAACATCTCGCACCACAACCTGTCCGGGACGGAAGTCAACGCAGGTGGCGGAATTTTAGGAGGTGTAATCCTCCGTAACAACTTCTTTCTGTTGAACACAGAGCACAACATTGACATCGGGAATGGTGCCAGTGCTGAGATTTACAACAACACGTTGTTTAATGCCACCCAGACCTCCGGGGGAAACGAGATCCTTGTCGTGACCCCATGTCCGGCCGGGTGCGCTGCACCCACCATAATCAAAAACAACCTCATTATCGGCGGGTCGAACGAGACGCAGTACGGACTGATGCTGCTGGACCACTCTGCCGGAATCGTGCTGGACAATAACGACCTTTTCTTTGTTGACACCGGAGGAGGGATTCCGACCAACTTTGCCACATGGGGAGTCACCCCCGCAACCAGCTTTGCCGGGTGGAAAACTTTATCCGGTCAGGACGCGAACAGCATCAGCGCCAATCCTGGCTTCACGAATGCGGGCGGCACCTCGGCTGTAGATTATCAGTGGTCGAGCGGTAGCCCAGCGCAAAATGCTGGAGCAACCATCTCGGGGTTCACCATCGATTATTTCGGTACGACGCGCACCGCTCCGTGGGACATAGGGGCGTTCGAATATGCGGGAGCACCGCCACCCCCACCTCCACCCGCTGGCACGCTTACTGTCTGCGCCAGTGGTTGCGATTACACGACGGTCCAGGCAGCGGGCAATGCGGCAGTTCCTGGCAACACCATCGTCATCGAGGCGGGCTATAACAACGCGGGTCCGCTCGTTCTGCCGGATGGAACCCATGGACTCACCTTCAAATCGTCGCGGATCGACGCCTATCCACGGAACACCAGGATCGTTCGCAATAGTCCTGCACTGGCAAAGATCGAGCAGGTCACGCTTGGTAACGGCATGGCGTTCGCTTTACTGCCGTCTGCGATGTCCACGCTAACCACCAATGCGCCACACGGTTTCACCATAGGCGAGAAGGTGACTGTAGCGGCCCAAAGGTTCTCAGCTTACTACTGCGGTAGCTTGTGCGCTCCTCCATATAACATGCCGTACAACAACCCGTTCTCTACCGCGGGCACCGTCAATGTGAGCGGAACCGCGGTGACGTGGCTCTCGGGTCCCACTTTCACGTCTCAGTGGATCGGTGGCTACATGACGATTGCGGGGGCGCCTTGCAATCCATGCCAGATCACGGCGGTTAATAGCTCGACCTCCGTCACACTCTCTGCTAGTGGCGGTTTATTGTCTGGCGCATCCTTCACTATGGGATTTGATATCGCCGTATGCGAAGCCAGCAGGGTGGGGTTTATCAATATTCGCTTCGATACCCATCTCGCAAACGGGATGATCGTTTACTTCGCCGGACGCACGCTACCTCCCCCACTGCAACTGAACACGCCTTACTATGTGATTAACTTTGCCACGGGGTCGTCCTGGCCAATAAACGCTGACAAGTTTCAGGTGTCTGCTACCCTGGGCGGTTCGCCAATTATCCTAGGTCCCAATTGGGCGAACACTCCGATTAGTGGAATCCCGTATGATCCAACAGGTCAGGATTTTACGGTGGTAATTCCGCCACTCCCTGCCATGGACGGGAGCGATATGTATGTGGTGTCGGCTCCTACCACAACGAGCGTGCAACTATCTCTAACCCTCGGAGGGTCCCCTGTCACCTTCGCGCAAGCAGTGAACGGCTACAACGGCGGCGGGTTCAGCAATGGATTCCGAATCTTTGGCGCGAACCCCGTCTACGACATGGTCTTCGACGGAATTGAGCTATTTCCCCCTGACGATAATCAGGTTTATTACGTCTTCTTTGCTCAGGGTGGTGTCAATAGCAACTTCGGTGAGCACTTCGGAATTAACCTGCTACGCTGCTGGGCGCACGGCCACGATGACCAAGAGGACTTTCCAATGTCCATCATCAATATCACTGGGAGAAACCTGGAGGTTGGGTGGAGCGTTGTTGAGAACAGCTACAGCGTATACAACGACACCCAGAACATTGGCATCACTTCGACAAGCAACGTCTACATTCACGACAATGAATTAAAGGGCGCCACAGAGAACATCTTCAGCGGTGGCAACTACCCCTGGTTTGCGGGAGTCAGGAACACAGAGGGTTTACGCGTTGAAAGAAACTGGCTGTGGAAGCCTTTAAAGTATTTTCATGGCCTATGGCCGACGTTGGTTGATAGCACGCATTTTACTATTGAACAACTTGAGAGCGGTACTGATTGCTCTACAATAGACGCATCTAACCTGACGGCACAGTGTTATTGGTGGGAGAGTAACGAATCTGCGCCTGACTATAGTCCGGCCAACCCAACGATCTCTCGACACGTTTGGACACAGAATCCGACGAATTCAACCTTCACGGTCACGGTTGGCGCGCCGACTGGAGGATGTCCAAATTACTTGACTGCCCAAGGTCTGGGACAGTTGGGGTGCGGCTTCATCTATGGCCTCGGCGGCGTCATTCACATGGATTATTCGTTTCTTGGCACCGTAACATGTCCAGGTTCGGTAGTCTGCACCTTCGTCGCTACCCCGTCCTTCCCAACAACCTCCAGTCGCCTGGGAATCGCAATGATGGACACAGGGGGATTTCAGGGGGATTTCTATTTTGAGATGCGCCACGTGTACCAGAAGAATCACATCGAGTCGAAGTACGGCGACTACTGGAATATTGTAGGCAATGTATTCGATCGCCAGACAAATTGTGACAATGGAACGTTCTGCCAGAGTGAAGGGATTCACTGGACCGTTTCGGGTAATGGTAGCTACCAGGGTGACCCGATTAACTCGGCAACCTCTAGCAGTTACAGCACTGCTCGGCATAATATCTTTCGCGGACTCGCTGCCGGTATCGGTGGAACCGGCGAAACCTACGCAGTCCAAATCGGGGGGAATATCGCCTCTTGGGAGTGGGCTGGCTTCGGAAAGTCAGTACAGAACACCATAGAGAACAATCTCTTCATCGATATCGGATCGTCCGAGTACACCAGATTCGGGCGGGACGGTTACATGGTGCTGCAATCGAATGCAGGCTACCCCTCTACCCAGCAGCCTACCCTTGGTTCGTGGATAGTTAAACACAACACCGGAGTCGATCTGAGGCACTTCGTGGTTCCGAGCTTTGCATTCGGCACGACCTATGACTCAAACATCGCCGTGCCCTATAGATTTGGCGCGGAGAATCCGCTCTCCGGTACTACGGGAGCTTGTCCGGGTGGCGGTTGCCCATTTGCGCACGTTGCAGCGACAACACACCTCGGCGTAATTGGCGATATCGGAAACGGGTGGCTTCCGGATTTTGGTGGGGGCTACGTACAATCGTTCAATAGCGGCCTGATTGACAGCACGGCTGTGCTGAACAATAACATATTAATGAATCGTGCAGGGTACTTTTACGGGTCTACGGTTCCCACAAATTATCCAGCTTGCCCCACCGGCACGATGGGCAAATGCACGTACCTCGTCCAATACACGGACACCATGCCGGGCGGGTTGACCCCCGATCCGTCCCTCTTATTCCAGACGTTTAACGAGCGCAACAACGCGCTACCGCCGACTGGTTCGAATTACAGGGCAAGCAATCTTCGGCTGGCCGCGGGCATGGCCGCTACCTATCCCGCCGCAGACGCACGGGATATCGGAGCGGACATCGATGAGATCGAAGCGATCACCGGGGCAAAGGGAGTCGACGTAGAAAAGGGAGTGGCGCAGTTCTCGGTTCGTTCCGCCCGCCAAATTTCGCCGGGCTCAACGACGGCCGCGATCTCGTACCTCTCGGACGGCCAGGTCTGCTCGATCAAGCTTTGGCCCAATACGTCCTACAGCGGATCGCCGACGGTCAGCATCACCGATAGCGGCGCTGCTGTGATTGGTGGCAGGGTGTCAGTTGGAGTAACGGGCCTTTCCGCTTCAACAAATTACCAGGGCAAGAGAATTTGCGGCACTCAAGGAAGTGCGTCCGCGCATTACGATATTCTCTCCTTCACAACCACCCCAGCGACGCCGGTGCAGGTGCTGCAATTCACACCGCCGGCCGGCGTGGCGTCCTGCGAGATCGAGCATGGCTCGACATCATCGCTCGGATCCACCACTTCGCCGGTTAGTGTTTCTGCAGGAACCTGCTCTATCGCGCTGCCGGCGTCCGCGTTCTATCGGGTTGCGTACCTGGACAGCGGCTCAACGGTGATCCGCCGCGGCCAAATCCAGCAGCGAGGACTATAGCGATCAGCATAAGAAATGCCGTACGTGGCTCTGGGTTCGGAACGGTTACCTGCGCGCCTTGCACAGTCCAAACGCCAGGAACGTCTGAAAAAGCGGCTTCCGCGACGAGGTTATTGATATAGGCGGAATCCCCCCGTGGCGATGTTCCCGCGCCGCCGCCGAAGTAGCCGTATTGTGAATTGAACCCGTTAACGTACCAGTCGGTCACGTTACCATCCGCATCGACCGTTATGCTTGCCGATCCTTGCGGGTAGCAGGCGGGCGCATACGGCGGGCATCCTGGTGGGATGTAGCTGGTGAAGCCCATGCCGCGGCTGCCGTACAAGCCCCAGGCGGTTACTAACCCGTTGTCGGTTGTGACAGAAGCCGTCACGTGCCCACCTGGGAAGTAGATTTCCCATCCCCCAACGTAATGGGTGAATTCGTTTCCGGTGTAGTTGTACGTGATTGGCGAGGCGTAGGCTGTGGCTGAGAAGAAAGCCGCTGCGATAATGAGTCTGTACATTTGTCCGGTACCTCCAGTACCGTCCGAGTGCGAATGCCGGTCCGTGTCAAAGCGGGCCGGCAACACAAGCAGCCCAACTATAGCGCGGAATCGTCTGCGATGACGCTGAATGTTACGCTGCTTGCACGAGAACCGTCAGTTTCTTCCCGACTGCAGCAAGCGCAGCTTCGATCTGATCGAGGCGTGAACGGTGTCTCAAACTGAAGAGGCGCTCAACGTTGCCTTTTGAAATCCCTATACGCCGGGCGAGTTCAGCTCTTCGAATACCCGAGGCGCGAAAAGCCCGATAGAGTTCCACTTTCGCGGCCGCCAGCGCGGGGAGTTCGATCACGCGGTATTTCCGGCCCCGGACTTTACCCTGCTGTGGAATTTCCTCTCCACGTTTGATTAATTCCTCGATGACAAGGGAGATCGCGTCTACTGCCATCTCGGTTGCTTCTTCTTCGGAGTCCCCTTGGGTAACGCCTTGGGGGAAATCGGGGAAGGTGACGACGAAACCTCCGTTTTCGGTGTCGGGTTCGAATAGTGCGTTGATCTGCATGGGGCTCCTCACTTTTTGAGACCGAGCTTTTTCAATATGGCGTTGTAGGTCCCGGTCTTGATCTCTGTTGACGGGTGGCGCGGGATCTCTGTGAACTCGCCTCTGAGGTGCACGATGGTGTGCTTGGTGCCTTGAGTGAAGGTGCATCCCTGTTTCTTGAGCCATCGCTTCAACTCGTTCGCCGTCATATCTAAGAGTACTCTTATGTGAGTACCAACACAAGGCGAATTAGTACTTAGAGACGGTATTATTTCCCCTCTTTCGCCTTCCGCTCCGCCGCCCGCTTGCTTCGAACCTCCGCGCTTTTCTTCGCTGCCTTCTTTGCGATCGCCGTACGCTCAGCAGGCGTCAGAGCCTTCGCCCGCGCTTTCCCTCCCACCTTTCCACCAGCCTTTGCGAAGCCTGAACGCTCCGCGGCTGACTTCACCGCCATCGACTTCTTACCACCGATCCGACCCAGCGCTACAGCATGGGGATTCTTTTTAGCCATACACTCCACAGCTTAACAGAGCGCTCGAAAAAGAACCAACCTTTCTTTTTTGTTTAGCTTGACACAGCGGTATGACTAGCTCATACTGAAGGAGTAACAAAAAGGCCCCATGAACTACACCGACCACCGCTACGACGAGCAAGATCACAACCGCGATAACGACGCCCGCGAAGCGGCAGACATGGCCCGCGACCAACGCGACATGGAGGATGTAACTATCGAATCCACGCCCCGCGGAACAGGCGGCAAGCTCGTACGCTGCTGCGACAATCCGGCGATGTTCACGCTTCACCCGTGCCTCGACCGAGATCCGGATACCGGCGCTTTCGTCGAAGACTTCTACGAGTGCAACGTTTGCGGATCCCGCATCGGCTCTGAAGACTTCGGGATGATCGCGAGCTGGGCGGAAGAGCAAAAGAACACCAAGTGGGCGCCAATCACCGAGGAGACGGCCGGCCCGATCGTACCGGAGGTGGACGCGAGGCCGATCGCCATGCCCGCGCGCACAAACCCTAGGAAGGTGGCGTAACCATGTCCACCCTTGAACGCCTTTCAGATTTCATTGATTTCACGCCTGCACCGGGGGAGTGCTTGCCCACCAACAGAGTGAGCATCAGTGCGGGCGTGGTTCAGGAGGGGGAGCAAATAGATGTCGACCGAACGACGCAAGCGCTCCCCAGCTTGGACCAATTCGAGAATTACCGCGACGAGCTGCCGGCGGAAGAGATTGAAACGGAAAATGAGCAGGCCAGGAGGATGGCGTGACCGCTCGCACTCCAGTCCGGAAGACGCGGATCGGCGGGCCCAGGCGCGGGTCTGAACCGGACGCCAAATACCTGAAGTGGATCAGGAAACAGCCTTGCGTCGTTTGCAGCGCGTGGGATATCAAGCCGGTTCGCTACGTGTTGATCCGGATCGAGGCGGCTCATGTGGGACTTCGGGGGATGAGCCAGATGGCGCCGGACCGCCAAACGATTCCCTTATGCCTGACACACCACACGCTGGGACCGCACTCGCACCATCGGATTGGAAAACTGTTTTGGGAGCACTGGGGACTGAATCGCTTTGAACTCATCGCCGAATTTAACGCACGATACGAAAAGGAGAAGGGAAATCATGGCATATGAAACATTTCGACTGGGCAGCCATTTGCTGTCGTCTCGCGGGACCACACCGCAGATCCGATGCGGTCCACAGCGCATCTGTTTCAACAAAGCTGCAACGGCTCTACTAGACAAGTCGCGCGTGATTCTCCTCTGGGATAGGGAAGCAGGCCGATTCGCAGTGCAGCCAACGGACGACAAGTCCGGTTACCCGCTAACGAAGAACAAAACAATAAGCCAAAGCTGTATCACCTGCACTGCGTTCCTGCGGGCGACAGGACTCGCGGAACTGGGGATCGTGGAGGCTACCTGGGATGCAAATCGCAGCCTGCTTGAGTGGACCAGCACGGAGATTATCGAGGGAGAAAAGTAAAATGGCAACCGCAACGGCAGCACCACAGAACAGAACAACAGCACCACCGCGCACGAGCAGCAAGTTCTTTCCAAACTTCGAACCCAAGGAGGTCGCGCTCAAGTCGATCGAGGGACAGCCGACTCACTCGCGATACGACGGAGATCAAATCTGCTTTGAACTTACCGACGGTCGGAAATGGTACACGGATATCGTAGTTGGGCAGAAAATTAAACAGATGCTCATCCAACCGGGCGAGGTCTTTTGCGTCTACAAATCGGAAGTACGGCGCGGCAACCGCCGCATTATCGAGTTGGAAATTGAGCCTGTAGTGGGGAAGGAGCCGGCGGGCATTGCTCCGAAAGGTACTCAGCCCGCCGGGAATCAAGGTACATCGGGGACAGTCAACTCCAACCCTAGCACCGCCCGGCAACCAGCACCAGCCTCCGCAACTGCCGCAATTGCCGCAACTGCCGCAAACGTACCCATGAACGGCAACGGGGAGACGATCGCAGTTCAGCTCGCCCGCTGTTACCGGGAGGCCGTCGAAATTGCAGCGGTCACAGTAGGTTACGCCGCGAAACATGGCCTGGTGATCGCTCCCGCCTTCTGTGATGTGCGTGCGCTCGCGGCAACGATCGCAATATCGGAGCAGCAGGGAAGGCGTTCATAGTGGATAACCAGAAGCCGAGCAGGAGGCTTTTGTGGTGCTCGATTCTCTTTATTGGGCTCATGATTGGACTGCTGATTCTCCGATCATGCCTCGGGGTGAGCGAGTGATGGCGGACTACCGCTTCCTGCGATCTCGCGGTATTTCGTGCTTTCGTGCTTTCGTTATTGCTGCACGTTCCGCGTGGCTGTCACGAGAGGCGAGGAAGGCGCGGGCGGAACGGGCGCGGAGGCTCGGCGGGTGAAATATATCAAAATTGACATATGACGCAGGTGACCTCAGCCTGATGGAGAACGCTCAGACCTTCGTATCTTTCCGGCTGTCGAATTCTTTCCCGCCTGGCTGCGATCGGTCCGGCGAGTGCAAAACATCGTTGATCATCTGAACCAGCTTCTTCACGACGAATGGTTTCTCAATGAACGCCCACCCGTAATTCAGCACCAAAAGGGCGCCGTCGCCCTTCCCACCGGACATCAACATCACGCGGATATCTGGCCAAAGTGCCTTCAGGACTACACCCAATGCCGGTCCTGACATCTCCGGCATCTCCACGTCGGAGAGTAGCAGATCTATTTTGCCAGCTCGTTGTTGGGCGAGTTTGACGGCCGCTGGTCCGCTCGTGGCTATGAGGACTTCGAAATTAGCGTGACGCAGGATGGCGGCAACGGTCGATAGGACCGCTGGATCATCGTCTACGACCAGGATGGTTTCGAGGGTGGCTGTTGTGCCGATACCTCAACCTTGGCACTTTTTGTAAACCCGTTGTGCGCTAGACTCTTTTTCGTGTCGAGTAGCAGGCGCGAATCTGGCCGGTGGTAAATCTTGGGGGAGGTGGCCTCTGTCAGGTTCGCGCCGATTTGTTTATATAGAAAAATAGATATATGAACGAGGGCCGGTACATTCTCGTCGGTCAGACGCCGGTACAGTGCGACGACTTGATGGAGTGGGCGAGTTCGATGGGAGGGGACGGTCGCAGGGTGGCGCTAACACGCGTCGGCCCTATTACGGTCTCCACGGTTTTCCTCGGCCTCGACCACAACTTCCATCGATCATTTTCAGGCAACTGGAGCGAGCCGCCAATCCTGTTCGAGACGATGGCCTATATTGAGTCGATTCGGCCTCATGAAAACTGCCACTGTTTCGAATGCCGCAATCCTACCGAGTTTCTGGATTTTCAAGAGCGCTGCTCGACCTGGCTCGAAGCGGAAACGCAACACGCCGCGGTCGTCGCGCGCCTGGCTGCAGAACATCCCGGGGATACCATCGAGCGTCTCGACCTCAACGTTGTCCCGGAGACCGCCACCTGAAAATGAAACTCACGAAGTTGCAAGTTGCGGAATGGTTCGCCCAGACGTGGAGGTACTTCTGCGTCTTTATACTCGGGGTTCAGGTCGGGTACTTTGTCCATTATCCGAATATCTGGATCTTCCCTTTCGTGATTCTGTGGGGCGTGCTTGCAGTCTGCGCTCACAGATGGCAATACCAGAAGCTGCTCGCCACTTCCGAAACAATTGATGAAAACATCAAAGTGCTGAGGCGAGACGGCATCACTGTACACGTGGTGCATCCCGTCGACCCGACATCCAGAAGAAACTGAGGGACCCAGGTGTACGGCACGCTATTCAAGATCAAAGCTGCTGACGGCCGCCTGATCACGGTTGAGCCGCTTCTCTTCGACAGAGCTCGCGTCACGATCAGCGCCAATGAGGTATCGATTGTTGTGGACGACGCCTGGTGATACGACTCTCCGATCGCTGCGGTCGCAGCGGCTGTCGTGTGGAACCCTACAACGGATCCGGAGCCTGCAGGTTGGTCACGCCATCCAGACAGTGGACGGCGTAGACCTGGTGGCGATCCAGGAAAAGAATACGTTTGGGCATAATGCCTTAAGAATCCCCGCCGCTACTACCCGAACCCGAGTCCGTCGATCCACAGCTTGAAGAAGAACTGGAATCAGACGGGCTATCCCAACTGCTCGAAGCCCCGCCTCCACCAGAATCGCCTCCAGAGAATCCTTGAAATGCCGGTGTGTCCTGCGAAATCTCGGGTGATGGAGGCCATGGCGCGTCGTCGAATGGCGTATTGTTGAACCCGACTGAAGTGTATTCAGCGACTGGATCGACACGATCGGTCTGGACACCAGTGCAATTCCTGGAGTGGAGTCTCAGATTGAAGACCCAGGTTCGGCAGTTCGGGCAGGTTGGCATTTAAGCAGCTCCTTCCCACAACCCTACGCCTTTATTCAGCGCGGCGGTAAACTTCGAAGGTGCCCGGACTGATATTACGGATGGCAGAGGAAATAGCAAGACGCGCCCACCTCGGACAAACGGAAGAGAGCACAGGGGACGATTACATCCGCCATATTGAGCGGGTCGTCGACCTCGTAACCGGGGACGACGAAAAGGCCGTGGCGTGGCTCCACGATGTCATCGAGGACAGCCCGATTACAGGTGCCGATTTGCTCGCGGCCGGAATTTCAGCCCGCATAGTTTTTGCAGTTGTGAGGCTGACTCGCGATGAAGCCACGACCTCGTATTTTGAATACATCCGGCAGATCAAGGATTCAGGCGACCATCTCGCCATTGCCGTCAAGACTGCCGATTTAATCGACCACCTGCGACCGAACTGCCCGGAGCGCCTCCGTCCGCGGTACGAAATGGCCTGCGAAACTCTCGGGGTTAAACTTCCCTGACCATGCCTCCAACAAAGCCGCCGTCATCCTCCCATCGATAGCGGTCTAAACTGATCGGGCTGCGTTTTAAGTTCCTGATCCTTGTGGGAATAAGATTCCGCGACTTGATGGCGACCCAGCCATTTTCGCCCCACCAGTGTTGAAGACAGGCCATTCGGATTATGTGGAGTTTGCCGATCTCCCGGTTCGCGCGGCGGGAGTTGCACCAGCGGTGCGCCAGCAGCAAATTGCTCGGGCTGTAGGTTCCTCTCCTGGATATGGGGATTACGTGGTCCAGACTCGCACAGTACTCTCGCCCCGTGCGGTCGAAGGCCATCACGAGCCCGCAAATATGGCACAGGTCTCCGTCCCTCTTTCTCAAGTCCAAGATCAGTTTCGCTTGAACCGTCCGGTGCATGCCGAGCCCATACTTGAATTATGGACCGCCGCCTCTTTCTCGCGTCCCTTGGAGCCGCTGCGATCGCACCTGTACTTCTTCCGTTACCGGCGAAGATTCAAATGCCAACAATTGCCCAGCAGATCTTCGGCAGCGACTTCACCGGCACGCTCGAGATGCTTCGGTTTATCGACCCGCACGACTTCACCGACTACCGCGATGACCGCTATTGGGATTGGGGCCGTAGGGTGTTGAAGGATTTCGTGCGGCACATAAACCAAGTCGATCCGTCCAGGATTTCAGAATGGACTGGTTGGATCGAGCCTGGAAAAGAGGGTGGGGTTTGGATGGGGTTGTCGTCGAAGCCGCGGTCATGACGTGCGACTGTCGCATCTGGATGTCGCGACTATGTCGGACGTCTATTTCGTTGGGATATTCAATGGATCGGCTTCTCAGAAACGTGCGCAGCCTCCAGGTAGAACACGATCGCCTTCAACCTGCCGATGATTGAGGCGGCGGCAAATAATCCGAGACTCGCGAATCCACAGAGACTACCGGCAATGAGATTGATACTGTTGATCTGCTGCGAGAAAACGATATCAGCCAGCAGAAATGCCGTAGCCAGTATTCCCAATACGCCGAACACGTTGAGAAGTGCGGCTAGACGCGACTCGTGAGGTTTTTCAGTTTTCATTGGCACCCTATCGAACTGATGCGCGTCACTGAATCTGCCAGAACGAATCGTCATCGTTGGCAAACGAGTCCTTCGATATTGAGGCTCCTGTAAAAGTTCCGTTGATCGAGCCTGTCAGTATATCGTTCGAATCGTAGACGTCATAGCGCACCCGGCCGGAAACGGTGCTTGCAGTTGTGACTTGCTGTTTCTTCTCGTCAAGGTGGAATCCAGATGGAGAGACCACGAACACGTACCGCGCAATCCTCTTGCCGAATGATGCACCGTTCTTTTGCAGGAGAACCGTTGTTTTTATCCCAAGCGTGCAGAGGTCGCTGAATGTCGCGGCGTCCCAATATTTCTTGACGTCGGTTGCAAAATTCGGCGACTCGGTTATGCCGGCAATGAGCTGCCCGGAGGATGTGACTACCACCGCCTCCTGGTCCCGCGTGGTGTCGATCACGGCTTCAACATGCGATTGCGGGAACATGTCAGTGGTGGTGATGCTGATTTTCCAGATGTCGTTCAGGTGGTCCCAGCCTTGGACGTAGCAGTCCGCGGAGTACGCCGGAACCGCCAGTGCGGCCAACAATAGCAGTATTTTCATTGCACCTCATCGTTGCACGGATGTGTCTGAAAACTTCGAGGTTTCGCTTTAGTAGTCAGTCGTTGGGATACAGTACAACTGCCCTATTTCCTGTCGATCTGAGTCGCAATCTTGGTGGTGCCCTCGGCCTCGTCCACGATCGCAATGCGAATTGTTCCGGCCGTGTCCTCAAATACCAACTTCAGATTGTGGGTTCGCGGATCGATAAATACTCCGCGCACCGGCCCCCAGGATTTCAGCGTCCCTGTTTGGAACTGGGCCACGCCATGCATCGCGAAAAGCGCGATCCCTACACCAATGAGAATCTTTTTCATCGTCTCGCCTTCCCCTGCTTCTTCCCTGCCCTCTTCTTCTTCGCCTTCAACTTCTCCGGGTGCAGTTTGTAGTACGCCTTCCACCTGGCTTCGACAGCCTTCTTTCCTGCCGCCTTCCGTTCAGCCGGGGTACGATTCGCCGCCGTCGCCTTCCCCCCTGCCCTGCCTAACTCCGTTACATCCACAACCTGCGTTACTTTTACCTTCTTTCCCATCGAGCGCTGAGTATAGCGCTTTTACGAACGGCCCGTACCAGTACTGTCTGTAACTTGATATACGTAGCGCCCGCTGCGTATACTGAGTACCAAGTGGCCGTCTCCAAATTCAGGGTGCTCAAAGCGATCCGGCGTACTGGTAAATTTGCGAATTGAAATTTGGGCGAAAGGGGTATAGGCAGTGACGATCCCGGGTCTAAAAGTTCCGTGGACCACGTAAAGAAAGTCCGCCTTCCCCTGTCTCGGATCAAGCGCAGCCAGCCAACCTACGCGAAACTGCTCAAGCTGGTCGACCCGCGATCCCGGACGCCCTTTGCCTGGACAGGTGATTTCTTGCGTCCAGGTGCAACCATCCCCGAATCCGAATTGTGGCCGAACGGAACTTTCCCCCGCACACCCCTCATCGTCGAATTCGCCGGCGCCGAAAATCCCGCCCGGGGACACAACCGCCACCTGAGCGACAACACGGTCATCCTGTGGCGCTACGAACGCTCGGAGGCGACGGAGGGGAAGTTTATCGAGGTGGGGCGGGTCAGCGCGCCAGGCGGTATGTGGGCTATGCTCCTCGAGCCTCTGGTGCGGGATGCCATGGCGCAAGAGTCGGGATTTGTGGCACTCGACTTTGATCTGATTCGCTCACGGATTACCCGGGTGATCGCCGCGGAGCTCGACCTGGTGGGAAATGGAGACCGGGCGAGGCTTCTGACGCTGGTCCATGACGAGCTCGCCGGCCGCATCGCGGAATGGAGCGAGCCTGGATTCGGGGAGCGCGCGGGGTTCGGGCCTTCGTCGCGTGTGGTTTAAAAAAATAGTCGCGGGATCCGGCGGCGGCGGGCGGCGTTTTCCGTTTGTTCCGTCCTTTTCTCCTGCGCAGAAACACCCTCCGAACCGCCGCCGCTGCCGCTATTTTATTTCTTACGCATTTCCTTCTTAAGGCATCTATATACACAGAAGGACATGCCATGGTATGCGTGGCCCCGCAATTCTTTGCGGTATCCTCCCGCAATAGTTTGCGGCACCTCACCGCAATAGTTTGCGGTCACACCCCGCAATTCTTTGCGGTGTGACCCCGCAATGGCTTGCGGTCACTAGGGCGCAAGGAATTGCGGTCCGATACAAAGTGCTCGAAAATAACTTCCGAAACCCCTTGCGTTTATTTTCGGCGGGTACCATACTTGCAAACGTGGCCGCGCCCCATCCGTACCGGATCTCTGAAACGCCCGCTGAGCGGAGCGCGCGAAATAGTCGTGCCGCCGCTGCTGGTTGGGCGAAGCTGAGCCCAAAGAAACGGTCGGCCAAGAATTCAAAGGTCGTGAGTGCGCGCTGGGCGAAGCTCAGTCCCGAGCAACGTCGGGCTGAATTACTTCGGGCTTGGGAAACGCGGCGCGCGAATGCTGCGGCGAAAAAACGTGAGGCTGCTGCGTGAACTTATTGTCAGTAAGTGCGCAACTCGACTTAGTACTACTAGTACTGACTCTTGGCACTTACTCAGGGAGGGCGCATTTAGTAACGTCACCGTTACGCCGTCTTCAACTACTTGACAATAATGTATGTTATCGGAAGTTCGGCCTAGGCCGCGCATTCGAAACCATTCCATTACGTGAAATCACTTCCACGTCCAGCCGCAACAGCGCTCCAACCGCGCCCTCCTGTTGTATTTCTTTGCGGACCGGAATTGTCATCCGTCCACCGCCGACGCGGCGTCGTAAAATACCAACACAACTACTTTCGACTTTTCCAGGGCTGAACGTAGTTGATGAAGGCGAAAACATAAGCGCGTCGTGCGAAGGGCCCCACGGCCGATGACTTAGCCGTGGAACACACCAATTTTAATCCTTCCCGCGCTTATAAGGCAACTGAAGATCGTCACGATTGGATGACTTTATATGAGCGCAAAACGCCCCTCTTATTGGTTTTTAGAGCGTACCCTTACCCGAACGATTGATGCGTCATTCGCGCAGCAGAGAGCGGGTGCTGAATGAGCGTCCGCGAAGCCAAGCAAGCGCCGAAAACAAAACGGCCGCGGATCAAGCGCACACCCAAGCCTCGAGCGACCACTACCGCACGGATCCCGGCGAGGTGGAAAATCCACCCCGACTACAACGATTGCCCGGGCAAGTGGTATCCCGCGCCCGCAAGCCTCCGAATGCTCGGCAAGAAAATGCCAAGCGGCTGCTCCTGGGCCTTGATGAACTTTATCAATGCGTCGATGAACGACAACTATCGAGCGGGCCACGAATACTCGGACGTGCCGGCGGCAAAGTGGAGCGACAACCGGGTCCATGGCTTGGCGACGGCGCCGATGTCGATCCGGGACCTCGCCGAGGAGATCGGTTTCAGCCTGCGAGCGGTCGAATACAACCTGTCGGACATTCTGAAGCGCGGCGCGGTGGCGAGGATGGTCTCCGAGGACCGGCTGTTTCAGTTCACCGTTTCGTTCCTCCACTTCCATGAGGTGCTTGATCCGGAGGCGGAGCCAGACCCGGGAGCTGGGCAAGAGGCCGCCGCGGAACCGGCGCCGGAAGCAAAACCGGACGAGATCCCGACGGAGGAAAAGCCAAAGGCCAGGTTCAAGGCGCGGGGGTCGGAGCGCATCGAGACCCCGCCTATTTCCGGACTGGTTCTCAGCGAGGACGTCGCCAAGCAGGTCTCGTTCGACTTCGAGGTGGTGGCGGGCGAGATGCGGATCAACCGGTTCGAGCTACTTTCGGCCGGCCAAACCGAGGCAAACGGTCAAGGCGAAACAGGGGCGAAACCTCAGGGTGAATTGCAAGGCGAAGAAAAAGGGAACGCAGAGGGCGAAAAAAAGGCGAACGCGATGCTGATTCCAGAGGGCTTACGCGAAAACACACCGCAATTCATTACGGTGTCGACTGCCCTGCCCTTTTTGGCTCCAGAGGAACCTGAAACAAGCGCCATAATTGAGGCCGTCGAAAGCCTTCGCGCCCGAACCGGAAAACCGCTGTCATACGCCGTTCGGGTCTCTGGCGATTATATCGAAGTCGCGATATCCCCACGGGTGAGTGGGTCCGGGGACTCCCCTGCCCCGCCCCCGCGGCCATCGCACCCCGACTCGATAGCGCCGATCCTTGAAGCCTTCCTTCCTGCCGGCGGAATTCTCAGCGAATCGGATGCCCGGCGCTTACTCCGGAACTGCCAGGGCGCGACAGCGGTCGAAATAGGTGCCCGTGCCGCTCAGTTGATCCCGGACCTGGTGGCGGCTAAACAGCGCGGTGCTTTCCGGACGACGGTCGTGGGAGTCTTGCTTAAACAGCTGCCTGAATTCTTCCAAGGCGAGGGGGTCGACATGTGGCGACGCGACCGCCAGACGAAGGAGGACGAAGCGGCGGACGAAGAACAGGTGGCCGAACAAGAACGCGAATTGCGCGAGTATTTTGCGCAGAAAAAGAACACAAGGGGTGCGTCATGAAACTTCTCAAGTTGGGTTTCGGTCGCTCCGAACGCGCCACCGAATTACGCGCCTTGTGGATGCGGCTCAGTGAAGGGCCGGATCGCAGGCAGCTAGAAGAGTTGTGGCCCGAGATGCACGGGATGTGGACCGCGGAGTTCGGCGAGGCCAATCCCAGCCCCGCCGTAGTCGAGATGGAACGTATAACCGACCGAGTCAAGCGGCCCGACGACCCGAATACCGTTCACAAAGAAGCGTTAGCCCGCATCAACCGCAGGATGAAAGAGAAAGTGGCAGTAACAGACAACCGAAAGGAGCTTTAAGCAAACGTGGATAGAGAAGAGGGGACTGACTACCCACAAGACCTGGTTACGACTGGGAAACCGCAGCAACCGGACCATGAGTGGCTTCCGAAAAAAGAAGCCGCCGAACTACTCGGGAGAGCCATCGGCCAACTCGAACGGCGAGCCAAGGATGGTTATATCGCAAAGAGAGCAGAGGAGAAAAAGCCGTGGGAAAAATCGGCGCGCGTTTATTATTCCCGAGCCGACATACTGGCGCTTGTCAGAGGGGAGCCAAATAGGTATCCGCGGCTTATGTCCGAGAGGAGCACGGCGGGAAACGGCGGCAACGACGGCGACGGTAACAGAGGCAGTAACGATAGTCAGAGCAACGGCGGCAGCCAGTGGGACGGAGCCGATACAGCACGCACCGCTATGCCGGCGAAGAAACCATGGCTGACACTCGCCGAGGCGTCCCAGTATTCAGGGCTGTCCCAGGATTTCCTACGGAAGCAAGCGGAGGCGGGAACCATCCATTCGGTCAATGAGAACGTCAGCGGCCAGGGCGAGCCTGCCTGGATGTTCTCCCGTAAGGGATTGAAGAAGGTGGGGAAAACGTGAAATGGAACGTACGAAGGAAAATCTCGAGTTCTGCGAGAAACAGATAGAGCGGCTGATCGAACATTGTAGGCGCACTGGTCGGCCCTTACCGTCACCAGCCGAGTTTAGGGCTGATTGTGAAAGAACGCGCGCGGAGTGGAACGAAATCGAATACCTGCTCCTTACCAAAGCTGATGGCGACTCCGAATTAGAGCAAGACCCAGTGAAAAAGGTCATAGGCCGCCTTATCTCATGTTTCGCAATCACAAAACAGTCCAAACTTCTGCTGGACACCCTTCGAGTCGCGGGTGCTATCAACGGCATCGCGCCCTACCCAAGCGAACTAGCTAAGACGGTCCCATCGGGTGGCGTTTCATGACCCGCGATGAAATGGAGGCCCGCCGCCTGAACGCAGCCGGGGAGCTCACCCGAACCAAGGGCAGCCAGGCGAACGTCGCAAGAAAGTACGGCGTAACGAGAACCACAGCATCACGCTGGGCACACACCCTCTCCAATGAAGGTATGGACGCTCTCCACAGACGCACTGGTGGTGGCCGCCCCTCAAAGCTCACGCCCGGCCAACTAGCGCAGGTTGCCAGATTCTGCAAAGAAAAACAGATCACTAGCGCAGGACTCGTGAAGGCCATCGAAAAGAAGTTTGGCGTTCACTATCACAAGGATCACGCCTGCCGGCTGTTGCGCAGACTTCGGGGCCCACGTAGCGCAATCACGGAGTTGAAACATTGAACGGCCAGACTCAAATACAGAGGAGGCCCCCACGCACCACCGCAGGAGCCCCGGATCACTTCATGGCTGCGATCACCTCTATGGTAGCGGAGGCAACGTAGGAGGAAAAGCCGCGGCGCCGGCAACGCGCCCGCTGGGAGGTAGGATTTTGACGATCAACGTAACAGGTAGTGTCCGTATCGATGTGCCAGCGCTGGCAGCCTTCGTAGCCTATCTCGAAGGCGCTCAGCAAAAGCAGATCGATGACTTCGTAGCGCGGGAAAAAGCAGGAACCGTGGCTCAACATAAATCCACTGAGGAGTTGCAAAGCTCCTTGGACGCCCAGAGTAAGTAAACCCAAAAGGAGCACCAAACGCATGCCATTAGATTTGACCGCCCTCAATCAGGCAATCGCCGATGACACCGCCCAGGTAGCGCAGACCACCACCGTTGAAGCTGGCGCAACCACGCTCATTAACGGAATTGGAGCCGCCATGAACGAGGCCGTTACCACCGCCGTTACCGCCGCCCTCGAAAAGGCCGGCATAGAAAACCAGGCCATTGTCGATGCCGCCACCACCGCCATTTCCGGAGTCACGGCGCAGTATGCGGCCTCATCCAAGCCGCTCGCCGACGCTATCCTCGCCCGTACCCCTTCAGCGTAGGTAAGTAGTTCAGTTCCACCGCTATGTTTTAGGAGAGCGGGAGAGGGGTCGTATCTCCTCGGTATTGGCCCACGACCAAAGATGTGGTGACGGCTGGAGAAATTGAGTGCCAGTGGCAGCCGGGAACTAGACCGGCAGTTTCATTTCAAAAAGGAGAGAAGACGATGCCAGGAGAAAAACCGGGACCTCAGAATGACTTACTGCTCTCGATCCGTAAGGGTTCGACGATCGAGGCGCGGATGACAACGTACCAGCATGGCTGGTTGAAGGCGGCGCAGGTCGCACAGAAGGCCGGACCGGTGGCTTTCAAGGACTGGATAACAGCTCAGACATCACTGCTTGCCGACTACGGCACCGCGGTGATTGCGGGCGCGGAGCAGTCGACAGGAGCTGGAGCGAAGTAGAGCGGCTGGGGTTCGAAAAACAGAAGGCTGCCATCTGCGAGACAGCAGCCCTTCTCGATGGGATCTTACACACACCAGAGGTGGTCAGTTCAATATGGCTATATCGTCTCACGGAATCTACTTGGGTGGTCCAGCGTTGCCTCACTCCTTCGCGAACAGCCCGGGTGGACGACGCAACAGAGGCGCGGCCTGCTCCTCCAATCGGGTCGCGCCTTGCGTCGCTCAAAAGATTGTACCCCTCTCCCCCAAAAGTTCAGGCGACGCGGTGGGGTGTTCCTACCGGGTTCACGTCGTCAGAAGCCGAGCCGCCGGCAGCGTTCGGTAGATTTACGAACTGCGAAACCTGTCAAGCCTGCCCGGTGAGTCTCTTCTTTCTCGTTGGCTCGCCGGGCATTTAACTGGAGGTTGAATCGTGATCAATGAACAGACCGCCCAGAATGCGTGGAACGAGTACTGGCGAAAGATTCGGATAGCCCTCGATGCCCACCGATGCCAATGCGGAAAGATCATCCATCACACGGGCAGGTGCCCAGAAGCCATCACGAGATTTAAGGCGAAGGCGGCAGGAGCTGCGTCGTGAGCGCCACCGCAACCGGTTCCCGCGCAACCTGCATCGAAATGGCTCGAATCATTCTCTCGAGACCCCTTTGCTTCGGCGACCCCGCGCAGATCGAAGCCCGTGAATTCCTGGAGGCGTACGAAACAGCCGCTGCGATCCTCGGCGAAGTGGGCGAAGGTCTGGAAATCCAGATTGTGTCGCACGAATACGGCATCAAGCATCGGCTCCGTCTCGATGAACTCGAATGGGGTCAGCTTCAGACGCTGGACGGCTGGCTTCAATGGCTGAGAGAAGGGGCTCCGTCATGAAGCGCATCACGATCAAGCTCGGCAAACTCTCCCGTAGTTTCGTGGTGGTCCGCCCACCCTACCCAGAGGTCGGAGATGCGATCACGTTTAAGGGGCAGGGTGCAGAGTGGACCGTCACGAAGGTGAAGGAGACTACCGCGATACTCTCGATTCGATTTCCGAAAGCGACGGCGGAGGTTATTTTGTGACACGAATCTTCCTCGTGATAGAAGACAACGTCATCTGG
>Ga0105239_10000666_pt1 | contig 48870 bp, 47 predicted proteins | sample KBSC44metaG_FD_92761 | JGI IMG/M metagenome (GOLD analysis project Ga0105239, IMG submission 92761) | Corn rhizosphere microbial communities from Kellogg Biological Station, Michigan, USA - KBS C4-4 metaG | ecosystem: Host-associated > Plants > Roots > Rhizosphere > Soil | place: Michigan, USA...
AAGCACCAGCTGTAGCGTATGGTCCTGCAGGTAAGAAGTCCGGATGTCGGTGTGGATCAGCATGCCGTTGTAGACGGGCAGCCACCAGTAGTCCAGCAGCATGGCGAGAGCGATCGCGGGCACAGCGTCTCGAACTGAAAGGAGGAATTGGCCGGTGGGTCTTTGAGGATACCGGTCACGGTCACTGGCTTTTTAAACGGCTGGTCTGAATACAGGACGAGGGTCTTGCCGATGGCGTCGGTGGCGCCGCCAAAGAACTTTCTGGCTGCCGTCTCTGTGATCACCACGGTCGAAGGGTCATCGAGTCGCGCATGGCCGTGGACCAGCGGAAAGCTGAACAGGTCCAGGAAGGAAGGGTCTGTAAAATGCACCTGTACGGCAAATGGGTCCTTGCCCGGGGCTTGGATGGAAAGCCCGCGTCCCTCCCAGCGTACGGCCCGCTGCACCACCGGATAGTCCCGAACTGCCGCTGCGCTCAACGGACCCGGACAAGGTCCCTTGAGGCCTTCTCCTCCGGCAACTGTTATCAGCACACGAAAGATATGTTCCCGGTTGGGGTGCCAGCTGTCGTAGCTGGTATTGAAACGGTATACCTGCACCCCCCAGATCATCGCGGCTATGCCGATGCCAAGCCCGAGGATATTAATAAAGGCGTACAGGCTGGTTTTGCGGAGGCTTCGGATCAGGATCCGGCAGTAGTTGGCGAACATGGTGTGCGGTTTTTGCCGGGATGCGGAACCTATAGATTTCCATAAAATTGCTTATTCATTGATCGACTGTTGGCCGGCGGCTAATTCCAGCCCGGTGTTTGATAAAATCCTGTATTGTTATAGCCTTTGGCGATGTCGACTTCTGACTGGGGGATCGGCCAGAGGGTATCCCGCAGCGGGAAGGTACGGTAGGCATTGGTCGGGTCTTTGACCTGGGGGATCAGGACCCTGTCGAGGCGCCAGCGTCTGAGGTCGAAGAAGCGCTGACCTTCCATGGCCAGCTCGATCCGCCTTTCGTGCTGGATGCGGGTTCGCATGTCTGATTGGGAGAGGCCCGCCGGCAGCACGGGCATGCCTGCGCGCTGTCTTACGGAATCGATCGCGGCATAGACGCCCGGGTCGGGGCCGACGGCTTCATTCTGCGCCGTCGCCGCTGCCTGCTGCCAGGCGCCGTTCGCCATCAGGACCTTGGCCATATAGCAGTGCGGTTCCCCTGACGACGTGCCCGTTATAGGACGTGTTGGGCAGGTGGGCCGCCGCGAAGGACAGATCGGACAATATGGTATCGACGACGATGACTTAAACGACTTTTTCGCCAAAGGAGAACACCTTGTTCTGTGGATGGGCGACGTACCGTGTGTTGGTGACGACCCTTTCCGGATCAAGGCCGGGGAATTTGGTGAAGGTAAACAGGTTGTCTCCCGCGAAATAAAGTCGCAGGCTGGTCATTGCGGCGTGCCGCGCTATGTTGGGAGGCAGGTTATATCCCAGCTGCACGTTCTTTATCCGCAGGAATGAAGCGTCCCGCAGGTAATAGGTGGACGGTGTGCTGATATTGCTGCTGGCGGTTGGCACTGAGCTCTGGTTGGTTGAACGAATACTCATATTTGGGGAAGATGCGCGACACCACTGCCCGGTCGTTTGCTGTGATGGAATCATTGCCGTCCAGGTCTTTGAACTGGAATGTTCCGGGGACGGGTTTATAGGGCGCTCTTGTCCGTAAGGGTCGTCTGCACGGCGCCGGAGGTCAGGCCGGAAGAAGAGTAGGGATAAGGATAGCTGGGTACATACACGGCCTGATAGGGATAGGTGCCGATATTCTGGTTACCAAGATTGCCGTAGGACCCGCGGAATTTTAAATTGCTTAGCCAGTCGACGTGGTCGAAGAAGTGTTCCTTCGAAGCCACCCAGCCCAGCGACACAGAAGGGAAGAAGGCCCAGCGGTGTTCCGGCGTGAATCGGGAAGAGGCGTCATACCGTGCATTGGCTTCGAGCAGGTATTTATCCTGGTAGTCATAGTTGAGCCTTCCATAAAAGGAGAGCAGGGACCATTCGGTCGTGTTGCCTGTATTGGACTGTGCGGCCGGGCTGCCGGCGTTGAGCTGCTGCAGGCTGTTGTCCGGGAATACCGCGCGCGCGCCGCTGAGCTGTTGTCCTTTGAAATATTCGGTCTGGGTACCGCCGAGTAGTTTGAAGTGGTGGTCGCCTGCGTTGCGGCTATAGGTCAGCTGCGTATATCCCACCGGGTAGAGGTAGTTGGAATCTGTCACCGAGAGTCCCTGGCCTCCTACGTCCAGCGTCCGGACGGAGGCGTCGTGAATACAGCGGGATGACGGGCTTGTATACCGAGGTCTTCAGGTAGTCGATATTGATACCTGCGCTGGTTTTCCATTCGAGGCCTTTTATGAGCTTTACCGACGGCGACTGAGACAGGGTGGAGAGGAAGAGGTCCTGGCTTCCGTCCTCTGGGTAGGTGCAGATGCTGTAGTTAGCCGTCACGCTGGTCGACGTAGCCGAGGCCCACGTTGTAGGTGGTGCCGTTGCGGCCGCCGGTGAGGCCGAGGTGGTGCGTTTGTACGTTGACGGTTTGCATGACGGCCTTGAGCCAGTTGAAACTGGGGTAAAGGGTTTTGTTGGTTGGGTTGGTATAGGCTGCCAGCTGTGGTGCCGTGAACTGGGTCTGGACGGAACCTGAATTGGTCGCTGCCTGGTTGTACATCCTCATATAGTCAAGTGAGTTATAGTCCAGGTCCGGCAGCGCGGTTGCCTTTGTGATGCCGGCGTTATAGGCGTAGGACAGCTGAAACTTTCCGTTGGACCCCTGTTTGGTCGTGACCGGATCACGCCTTGGCGGAGCGGCTACCATATATAGCGGCGGATGCGGCGTCCTTTAGCAGGGTCACCGATTCGATGTTTTGCGGGTCGAGGGCGGTCAGACTTCCGGGTAAGCCATGTACGATGACCAGCGGCGCGTTGGATGATCCGTAGGAGCTATAACCTCTGACCAGGAGGGTAGGGGCTCTCGTTGCCTGCCTCGCTGGAGGCCTGTGTGAGGGACAGGCCGGGTAGTTTGCCTTGCAGCAGCTGGGTGGGGTCGGTGGCGATGCGCTTGTTGAGGTCGGCGCTGGCGCTGGTGGGTTTAAGGATGGCGTCGATGGTGTTGCGGTGATTGACGGGCGCCTCTCATTGGGGTACCGGCTTCATCTTTTATTATGCCGCTGATCTTTTGGGTTTGGGCCCGGGCCGCGACGGTGATCGCAAGGAGGATGTAAGCTATTTTGGCTCGGGTTTCAAGGTCGACTGTGGTCAGCAGGGGGTATGGAAAGGAATTTTAGCCTAACCATTATTTTGTCCCAAATATCTTAAACTTTTTGACCCCTTAAACTTCCTATCCTGAATTTTATGTAAATTCAGGACAACATGAAGACCATCGAGCAATTAATTATCAAGGAGGTTCAAAGTAAAGTTCAGGGGACGTTGTTCTTTCCGGAAGACTTTTTCCGGTTTGGTTCATTTGATGGGGTTCGCAAGGCACTGCAGCGGATTGAGCAAAAGGGTGTTTTGAAAAGGGTAACGCAAGGCATTTACGTATTTCCAAAAGTCAACAGTTATATCGGACAGGTAATGCCAACTGCGGAAGAGGTGGCTGAAGCTATTGCCCGGAGGGATCGTGCCCGAACTGTTGTTACAGGCGCATCTGCCCTGCATGCCTGTGGTCTCAGTACGGAGGTGCCAATGAACGTCGTATTGCTAACCGATGGTTCCCCCAGGGAAATAAAGGTTGGTAAACGCAAGATCAAATTCAAGAAAACCACTCCGCGTAACCTCTCGGCTAAAGGTGATATCAGCCGGCTGGTTATCCAGGCGTTGAAGGCAATAGGGAATGGCAAAGTCAGTCCGTCTGATGAGCAGAAGATCCTTGAGCTGCTGAAAAAGGAAAGGCATGGCGATCTTATACACGACATCGGAATTGCGCCGGAGTGGATGCAACGCATCATGAAAAAGGCATTATAATGGCAAAGATCAATTTTTACCAAATGCCAGATAACGACAAAGCTGATATCTTCCGGCAGGCCAGCGTTCAATCTGGCATGCCGGCATATGCTGTTGAGAAAGACTGGTGGGTTGTCCAAACGCTTGATATGATCTTTAGAACGGCCATTGCGGGGTATCTGGTCTTTAAAGGAGACGCTTCCCTAAGTAAGGGATGGGGCCTTATTGAGCGGTTTTCAGAGGATGTAGAACTGGCTATCGACGGGAGATGCTTTGGCTTTAGCAGTACGCTGGAACAGGATGATATCGACTTTTTGCGGCGGGTGGCAGGTGCTTATATCGATAAGGAATTGTTAGAAGGGCTTCGGCAGAAAGTAATGCAAAAAGGGTTTACAAATGTAAGACTTGAGATAGAGCCTGGACTTGGTAGTGGTCGTGACCGTACCATCCTGCTGTATTATCCGAATGTAATCGATTCTCCGGGATATCTGCAACCCCGGGTAGAGATCGAATTTAGTTGCCTATCTCTAATGGAGCCGGCCAGCCATCAAAGTTTTGGCTCCATTGTCGATGAAGCTTTTCCTGAGAAAAAATTCACCGAATTTCCCATTACCATTGCGACGGTTAATCCCGAAAGAACACTATTGGAAAAGATATTTCTGCTGCACGAAGAGTTGCAAAAACCGCCAGAGAAAATTCGTACTGGCGATCGCCTAAGCCGTCATCTGTATGATGTGGCAAAGCTATCAGCCACCAGGTTTGCAGATACTGCACTTTCGGAACCGGAGTTGTATCGCACCGTCGTTGCGCACCGGCGGCAATTTAATGCCATTCCAGGAGTGGACTATTCCCGTCACGCGCCTCCACAAATCCAGATGATCCCTATGGAAGGCGTGCTTGCAGGGTGGCAGGCGGACTATAGAACTTTGGTTGAAGAACTGATCTATGAGGAAAGCCCTCCCAGTTTCCAGGAAGTTCTGGATGTGCTCAAGCAGTTGCAAAAGCGTATCAATTTATTGCAGTGGCAATTGTAATGTAAGGATCAACGCTTACTGACGGAGCGTAACTGGAGGTGGCGCGTTACTGTTTGCCTGGTTTGGTGGGGGTGGACTGGTATGTGGGATAGACGGGGTAGCTGCTGCGCTCGACGTGGACGCTGCCGGAGATGGAGAAGGTTTTGTCCTGGTTGGTGTACATGAGGCCGCCCTGGATGCCGGTGTTGATGCCGAGGTTATAACCTGAGGAGAAGGGAGAGCCGTGGTAGTTGGGGTCGTTGATCGGGGATGTCCAGAGATGGTTGCCTTGTACGGCGACCGGGGAGACTGTTGCGGCGCCGAAAACGGTCCAGTTGGGGTTCAGCGGACGGATGAGGGCCAGGCCTATTGGGGCGGATAGGTATGAGGCGCTGCCACCATTGTAGAAGAGATAGCCCGCGGAGATGCTCGCGAATGGTCGCAGCTGCCAGCGGTTGGGACGACTGGCGTCGTAGGAGGGAAAGGTTATGATGGTGGGCAGGGGGGAGAAAGCTGGTGAGAAGAGAGGGGAGAAGCTGTAATTCACCGGCGTCGGCGTCTGCGTAAAGGCAGAGAGACAGACCATCGATAGCAGGAGTGTTAAGATTTGTTTCATAGCGGGAAAATCTTAGTATAAGTTACCGATTTTTTTGCAAATCTGGATAAAATAAGAAAACCCGCCTTGAGAGCGGGTTTTCTCATAGTGTGTGATCTGGTGAACTCAGGATTTAATGAAGGCCAGGAGGTCTTTGTTGATCGTTGCGGCCTCGGTTGTCGGCATGCCGTGGGGGAAGCCGGGATAGGAAATGAGCTTGCCGTTCTTGAGCAGCTTCACCGCCTTTGCGCCGGTGGTAGCGAAGGGGACGATCTGGTCGTCTTCTCCGTGGAGGACGAGGACGGGAACGTCGACAGACTTGAGGTCTTCTGTGAAATCTGTTTCGGAAAAGGCCTTGATGCAATCATAGTGTGCCTTTACGGAACCCATCATGCCCTGGCGCCACCAGTTGTCGCGGACGCCCTGTGAAATTTTTGCTCCTTCGCGGTTGTAGCCGTAGAAGGGGAGGGTAAAATCCTGGTAGAATTGTGCACGGTTGAAGCCGGTGCCCAGGCGAACTTCGTCAAAAAGGGATACAGGGAGGCCGTCGGGATTGCCCGCTGTCTTTACCATTACGGGGGTGACTGCGCTTATCAGAACAGCCTTGGCGACGCGACCGGCGCCGTGCTTTGCAACATAACGAATGACTTCGCCGCCGCCGGTGGAATGACCGATGTGGATGGCGTTTTTCAGGTCAAGCGCCTTTGTCAGCTCGGCAACGTCGGCTGCATAGGTGTCCATGTCATGACCGACGTCTGTCTGGCTCGACCTTCCATGGCCGCGGCGGTCGTGCGCGATCACTCTGAAGCCCTGTTGCAGGAAGAACAGCATCTGTCCGTCCCAGTCATCGCCCGTCAAAGGCCAGCCGTGGTGGAAAACGATCGGTTGTCCCGTTCCCCAGTCTTTGTAATAGATCTCTGTTCCGTCTTTTACCGTAATCTTGCTCATATGTTTTTGATTTGATTGTCAGGTTTTCTCAAAACTAGGCAAGATTTTCGTCAGAATTTTTTCAGGGGACCGGTGATTGATGAATTAGACATCAAGTCCGATGATCTTTACAAAAGTTATGCCGTAGGGTAATGCCGCCGGAGAGTTATGCTGCAAAGCTATGTCGCCGGAGAGCTATGCCACAACCTGGGTGAGCATGGTTTGCAGATAACGCAGCAGGTTGTCGCCGGTCCAGTCGCCGTCGAATTTTTCGCCGTTGATAAAAAAGGTCGGAGTACCGTTGACCCCGCTGCGGATCCCGCTGTCCACGTCTTTGCCGACCTTATCCAATAGGGCCTTCTGCTGAATATCGTTTTGAAACCGTTCGGGGTCCAGTCCAATCCTGCCCGCAAAGAGAAGAAGATCTTCGATGGCGAGTGTCTTTTGATTTTCGAAGATGATGTCGTGCATCTCCCAGTATTTGCCTTGTAAACCTGCGGCCTCTGCTGCGATGGCGGCCGGCAGGGCGTGCGAATGGATGCCCGACAGCGGAAAATTCCGGAAGATGAATCTTATATCCGAACCAAATTGTTGAAGGATATCGTTGATGATCGGATAGGCATGGCCGCAATGGGGACATTCGTAGTCACCGTATTCCACCAGTTCGAGACGGGCGTCGGGGCTACCGAGAATATGGTCGTTGCTGTTGACGGAAGGCTTTAGCTTACTCATTGGTTTGTTGTTTTTACATTATCTAATTCTTCGAGCGCATTCAATATCCCGTCGGCGCCGGGGTTGATGCCAACGGGCGACAGATAGTTCCATTGGATGATGCCGTTCTCGTCGATGACATACAATGCCCGCTGGCATTCTCCCGTCGCCTCGTTGTATACGCCATATAGCCTGGCGACCCTGCCCTTGGGCTCAAAATCGGCAAGCAGGGGGAAATGAAAATTATTGTGCCCGGAGAAAGCGAGATGGCTCCATTTGCTGTCCACTGAAATGCCGATCAGCTGGGCGTTGTGTGCGGAAAAGTATTTGCCCATTTCATTGTAGAGCGCCATTTGGTCGCCGCATACGGGGCTCCAGTCCGCGGGGTAGAAGGCGAGAATTACTTTTTTGTTCCTCAGCTCGCTGAGTGTGAGCTGTTGATCGGGTGTCGAGTAGAGCTCGAAATCCGGCGCGATGGATCCTGTTGGTAACATGAATATTTTTTTACCGGAAGGACCAACGGGATGCCAAACAATTAAATTGTTGGCGGCCAGATATATAGGGGAATGGCCCGCCGGGGCCTTTCACGAAATGCAGTGAAAAAACGATTAATCTCAATAAAGAGAAGGACGGGTCCGGCCGACGCTTTATTCGAACAAAGGCATTCTGGCCAGCGCCGGATGTTCGATCTCGGCCAGCAGCAGTCCGGCGCCGATATCGCCTTTGTACAGACTGTTTGGGCGCATGGAGGGGGCGTGAATATGTTTTTGAACCCGATCCTTTAACAGCCTTGCGTGCTTGAGCCATGCCGGCGCCGAAGTGATCTTGTAAAGATTTAGCAGCGCATAGGCTTCGCCGGATAAGCCGCAGCAAAGGCTGCCGTTGGTGGTGGCTGTGTCGGCGCAGAAATGGCGGGCCGCACTTTCTGCCGTTTCGATATATTTTTCGTTGCCGGTCATCTTATAGAGGGAGGTCAACAGGAAGGTATAGCCGGCGCTGCCGTGGCACCAGCCGGGCCAGCTGATATTTTCCTGGGGCGTGAGCGGCCATCTGGTTTTTTTCCCTTCTGTCAGCGCGCAATCCATCAGCCGGTCGACGCGGGCGTCGAAGCCGGTTGGAAGCGCCCTGCCTGTGGCGGTGGCCCATCTGGCGGTGGCGTATAAAAAGCCGGCCCATCCGTGAGCAATGCCATAATAGGCAACGGAAGGATTGGTCTCAAGTTGGGCCCAGATGTCGTCCAGTAGTTTGTCGCCGGCCTTATTGTACTCATCGGTCATGGCGGGAAATGCGTCCATGGGAATGTTTTCCCTGATGAGGGCGCATCCCAGCAGCATGCCGGACTTGCCCAGAGCGAGGTCGATGTTGTCGCAGGGGGTGGACATTTCGGTAAGGTATTTAATTAATGCATCGTTCAGCGAATAGTAGTCTCCCATTGCATAGCTGATGAGGGACTGAACCAGCTGGACGCCGCTGGCTGTATGATAGATGGAGGAATTGCCTACCGTCGTGGGATTGATGTCCATCTCTTTTGAATAAAAGGCGGTTTCCCGGTCTTTGAGGTAGGCCTTTGCGTGATTTATCCAGATATCAGCGGCCGTTAGAAGGTGGGGGTCGTTGGTCATACAGGCCATCCGATAGAGCATATAGGCAATGCCGGCGGCGCCATAGTTGACAGAGCAGGTAGGGGATTGGTGGAGGCCCTGCTCGATCGTCCGGCTTCCCCACCCGAATTTTTTGATGAGATTGGTGACGGGATCGTTGTGGCTGGTTGGATGGGGGGACGCCGGCGGGGTAGTGAATTTTTCGGCAAAGGCGGCAACGGAGGGGAATCGGTCTTCGGGATCTTTTGAAAGCGCTTTAAGTATGACGTTCTCGATCTGGGGATCAATATCGAGGTCGAATTTTGAGAAGGGCAGGGGCGCGTCTTCTGCGATCTGCCGGAACAGCTCGTCCTTTTCGAAAGAGAAGGGAAGATAGGGCTGGCCGGTAAACAGCATATAGATCAGCGCCGCCAGGCCGTATTGCTCGCCTTCGAAACTGGAATAAGGCAGCGGTGCTCCGGAGCGGATGGCTTCGGCGTATTCGGGTTCAAAAAAGAAGCCCATTCCTCCCCGTTGCTGTCCTTTGGCCGGCGTGCCAGATCTTGCCAGGCCATAGTCAATGATCTTTACCGTATTGTCCGGGGATACGATGACGTTACCGGGGTGAATATCGGAGTGGATCACACCCTGGGCGTGCAAATGGATATAGGCCAGCAAAATGTTGTTTGCCATTTCCATTATGCCGGCGAGGTTGCCCGGCTTGCTGAGGGGACGATATTGTTCGGCGGCCAACATGCAGGGGAGCCCGTCGCACCACTCCTGTAGTATATAAGCATGTCCCTGGTACTGCCCGTTGTCTATCAGGGCCGGATTTACTTTCCCGTCGAGGTGGAGGAGGGTAGTGATCTCGTTCTGGAATTGGGTGGTAAGGTGGTTTGGGGACGCGGTGGGGTTGTTTGGGATTGCGGACTGGTGGTTTGGGGTTGTGGCCGACAGCAGGACCTTCAGGGCGAAGGTGCGACCCTGCTGGTCCCTGACCTTGAATACCTGGGTGTCTGACAGGCCCTGTATCTTTTCGACTACCTCGTATCCATTGAAGGAGTCTCCGGGAGAGAGCAGCTCGCGGTAGTTGCCGTCGTTGTCTGCGTCTTCTGAATATGGGATCAGGTAGCCGTCTTTCCTCAGTTTGGTGAGGAATGAATAGCTCTGGTCCAGCGTTTCCTGGGGGTCCAGCTCGTGGGCAACGGAGTAATTGAATATTGCCTGCACGAGGGATTTGGGGTCTCTGAATTCGTTGAGCAGGGACGCGACTCCTTCTCCGATCACTTTACTCGGTATGCGGGAGTGTTGGTAGATGATCACGTAGTCATTCTCGTCATAGACGAATTTGGATCTTGTGTGTTCTCCCAGCTCGGCTACGGGGATCACCCGGACGTCTTTGGGTAATATATAAAGATCATTGGCTGCCATAAGTAATAGATTTACTAGTTATTCCAGATATTTTTTTCCGGTATCCACGTGTGCGTATCGATACCTTCCAGTCCGATCCTGTTGAGTGCATAATCGACTATCTCCTGCTGTTGCAGTCCTGTTGCCGCGGCCTGGACGATGGCTGCGGCGAGTCGTTCGGTGATCCTGGCCCTCCAGCTGCCTCCTTCGAAATTTTCGAGGACGTCCCTGCCGGGAGGGTCGACTCCCCATGACAATAAGCCGGTGTCATCCAGCTGGGCGGTAAAGGGTACTCCCTGGGGTGTTATGCCGGCCAGTGCGGACCGAAGCTCAGCCGCTGTTTCCAGGAGATATTCCTGTTGAGAGAAATATACGACCATCTTATCGGGTCGCAGGAGGCCATGGTAATCGTTGCCGACCTTAAAGCTGAATGCTTTGGAGGCGGAGAGTATCCCGATGCTTTTTTGAAAGGTTTCCGGCAGGAGTTCCACGATTGGGCTGATGTACATCTTATAGTTGCGGGTATCTTTTCCTGAGAAATGTCGCATTCCTTTGCGGAACCAGCTGAGCCATTTGCCATTGGAGCTCGTCTTGTTCCAGTCGCGCGCCAGGGGACAGGATGCTTCGTCGGAAATTTTTAAAAAGGTCTGGACGTCTGTGGGAAAAGCCGCCAGCGTGGGGATGGTGTTAAAGCAATACAGCCGGCTCGCGATGCCGCGAATATCAAGACCGGGAGGGTGAGTATCGAGTCCGGGAGGGTGAGTATCGAGCCGGGAAAGATGTGCGATATAGCGAAGGGCATTTAGTGAGAGATTGCCGATGAAAGAGGGCTCTGAATTGGTGGAGGCCGCTCTGCCGGTGTAAAGCGCTCCGCCGGTGTAAAGTATGTCGTGGGCGGCGGCGCCGGATACAAAATCATCCTTTCCTTTGATCTCCAGTATGCCTTCCATGACCAGTCTGGCGATCTGTTGATTGAGCGCTTCGCCGTCCTGTATGCGGGTATAGGCCGGAAGCACCGATGGGTGTTGCAGTACATAGAAAAGAAGCGCCACTTCTTTATAGGCGACCTTATAGCTCAGGAGGGGGCTTGTCTCCAGCGGCCGGAAGATGCCAAAGGCTTCTTCGTCTTCGCATAAGCCAGCCAGAGACTGTTGCTCCGGCTGGCTCAGATGATTCCATTCTATCAGTTCGTAGCGAGGGTTGCTACGAAAGTTGGAATCAAGGATGTAACGCAGGATCGACATTTTATTTTGCCTTTTTCTTTAGTTCCTGCACTTCCTTGATGGACGCGTTCAGCGCTGTTTCGAGCGTATCCAGCTGCCTTACCTTAGCAGGTCTGTATTCGCTGTCGATCTTTTGTGACAACACCTGGAGGCCCTTTTTCAGCTCATCCAGCTCGTTGATGTCCAGATAGGGGATTATCTCGACGATGCTCGTGCCTTCCTTGTAGATGGTAGTGTCTGAAAGGCCACAGGGGTTGGTTATGGTTCCATACCTGCATGCAATGCTTCCGCCCGGACAGGTATATTCGGGGCAGATGATCGTACGCTGGAAAGTACAGTAACCACAGAAATGGGTGATCCCAAAACAGGTGAAGTGATAACAGATCTGGTTGAGCTTCAACTCCTGGGTCTCGAGCTGGAACATCAGATCTTTAACGGGGAAACTTGCCATAAATGGTTTGATTAGTGGTGAAAAAATAGGTTTCTACTTTTTGTCGCTAAAAAAACTCTTTATGGAAACACGGGGGATATACCATTTATGGGGTAATCACCGGCCAGCCGTCTGCCCATTTTAATTGGGTCAATATAAGGCGTGACTGTCCTTTTGCCGTGACGTCATACCCATGGCAGACAAAATAATCTATCCCGTCTGCCCTGTAGACGGCATTATGTCCCGCGGCATACCAGCGGACGCCGTCTCCTTGCAGCACCAGGCTGCCGCCGCCCTGGAGCAGGGCGACGCCGGCACGATCGAGATAGGGACCGCGGACATCGGCGCTCCTTCCGACGACTACTTTATAGGTGCTCTTCTCTGCCCGGCAGCAGTAGTCGTACGATACGAACAGATAGTAATATCCTTCATGACGGAAGATGAAGGGGGCTTCTACCGCTGCCGTCCCTGCGGATGTGTCGGGAGTGCTGAAGTCCCGGGGACGCCGGGCGATCGTGTGCCACTCTTCCGGCTGAGCGACGTTGACGAGATCGGGGTTAAGCCGCACCAGCTTGATGCCTTCCCAGAATGAGCCGAAGGCCAGCCAGGGCGTGCTGACGCTGTCTAGTATGAGGTTTGGGTCGATCGCATTCCACATGTCCCGGCCGGGGACGGACTGGATGAGCTTGCCTTTGTCCTCCCAGTGGAAGGCGGGGTCTGCAGCATCCAGGGTGCGGTTGACGGCCACGCCGATACATGAGGTATTCCTGCCAAACGCCGAGACTGCGTAGTACAAATAATAATTGCCGTTGTGAAAGCTGATGTCGGGCGCCCAGATATGACCGCGGAAACCAGGGACTGCGTCCAGCGCCCATTGTGGGGGATGGTCGAATATGGGTGGTTCTTTGGTCCAGTGCCGGAGGTCTGTGGAGGAAAGCACGGCGACGCCCATCCCTGTGCTGAAGAGATAGAATTTATTCTTCTCTTTTATGAGGACGGGGTCGTGTATTGGGGGTTGGGCGCCGACGGAGACGCACCAAAACAGTAATGCAAAGAAGAGGAAAGGTCTCATTTGCTCAGTTGTAGGCGAACGACGTTGACGGAATATGGCTTCAGCGTGATGGCTACCTTTTTCCCCTCCGTTTTTAATGCCGACTCTTTTGGGGCTACGTTGGTCGGGTGGTCAAAGGAATTGGTTTGATCGAGGTCCGCGCTTTGCAGAACTGTTATGGTGCCTTGGGGTGAAACTTTATTGTGGCCTTCGAGGGCAAGGGTGCATGTTCGCGGCGAGGCGGAGACATTCACTAACTTAATAACAAGCTGGCTGGCGCCATCGAGGCTGCCCGAGGCGTAGAGGCTGTCCTGCCCTTCTATGGCCATGTTACCCAGCTCGACGGCAACGAGTTGTGTGCCTCTATTTTTCGAGAACAGCTGCTGCACATAGTAGTCGGGGGTCCCGTACGATCGCAGATTGTCCACCCAAATCAGATCGGGGGTCCACTGCCAGCCATCGATATGTGCAAACAGCGGCGCGTAGGACGCCATCGTGACTACGTCGGCGTTGCGCTCAAGGCCCGTCATGAACGCGGCCTCGGCCAGGGCGGTCTGCCAGGTGTTGCGGTTGTCCGGGCTTGTCGTTTTGACTCCCTGCGCGGCGTATTCCCCCGCAAAGATCTTTGACTCATTCCGCGGGTAGCTGTCATAGCGCCCTGCGTTCTTCAGGAACCATTCGGGGCTCCTGTAGTAGTGCTCGTCGATGATATCGGCGTGCATGGCCCGGAGGCGGCTGTTGAGAAAATCGAAACGCTCTCCGTCGGGGTCGGTCCCTGACGAGTTGACCAGCCTGATATTGGGGTACCTGGATTTGATCGCCGCTGTGAAGAGCTGGAGTCTCTCCAGATACTGGGGACCCCAGTTCTCGTTGCCGACGCCCATCATCTTAAGTCCAAACGGTGCGGGGTGTCCCATCGAGGCCCTGACCCGCCCCCATTTCGTGGTGCTGTCGCCGTTGGCGAACTCGACGAGGTCGAGTGCGTCCTGGATATAGGGGTCCAGCTCGTCCAGCTGCACCAGCTCGGCCGAATTGAACTGGCAGGCCATCCCGCAATTCAGGATGGGCAGGGGCTCTGCGCCGATGTCTTCGGCCAGCTGGAAATATTCATAAAAGCCTAAACCAAAAGTCTGGAAATAGTCCGGCGTAGACCGGTGGGGGAACTCGACGTTCCAGCGGTTGATGATCAGCTGACGATCTTCGATGGGGCCGATGGTCTTCTTCCACTGGTACCGATTGGAAAGGTCGAAGCCTTCCACGATGCAGCCGCCGGGAAAACGGATAAAGCCCGGTTTGAGATCGGCCAGCTTCTGTACCATATCGGCGCGCAGCCCGCCCGGTCTGTTCTTCCAGGTATCGGAAGGGAACAGGGAGATCATGTCGAGGTCGATGGTGCCGCTGCCTTCCAGCCAGACCATCATTTTCCCTTTGGCATCGGTTTGGGAAGAGTGGAGACTGACGTGATCTTTGTGCCAGGTGGTATCGGCGGTGGCTGGTGTAAGCAGTGTATCGCCTATTATCTCACCTGTGGAATTTAATAGCTGAATATGCAGACGGATGCCCGGCTCGCGCTGGCGGTACATCACCGAGAAATCGTAGCGAAGGTCTTTTTTGAAACCCATCCCGCGGAATCCCTCATTGAGCAGGCCTGCGTCCCCTGTGGAGGCGTTTCTTACAGTAGCGTGGAGGTAGCGGGGGTTTGCGGAGTTGAGGGTCTTCCGGTTAACGACCAGCAGGTCGCCTTCTTTTACTTTGTTGCCCTTTACCGTCCAGCCCATCAGGGGTTTGTTGAACTCGAAGGAACGGTTTTTGACCAGCTCGGCGTAGATACCGCCGTCGGCCCCGAGGTTGATATCTTCGAAGAAGATGCCCCACATTGTTGGAGAGATATGTGGGCCTGGTTTATCTAAGTTAACTGTGATAGTCTGCGCGGACGCGGCGGCGGCCCATAAAATCATCCATAGCGTACAAATCTTTCTTTTCATGTCAGCTTTTGCTTTTTTTGCCCCAGACGGCGGTTCCTTTATTGTTGAGACCCGTAAAGATGAGGGTATTCCGTTGATTCTCCCAATCCCGGCCTTTTTGTACGAAAACTTTGTCGGTAAAGCCGTTGCTCCAGCTGAACTGCAGCCATCCATTGGCGTAGCTCCACTTGCTTGACGGGTCGTTGTTGAGCGTACCATCCGCCGAGATCGTCAGCGGGACCGCGACCTGGAGGTCGGGTGACACCTGTTCGTTCTGATACCCCGGAACCACGCGGTAGCCCATTACGATCTGTTCCCAGCTGCCGACGAGGCTATCTTTTGAAACGGTGGCGTTGTCTTCCCAGGCATAGCGTTCGGGAGAGGCTACCGGCCAGCCGTCTGCCGTCCAAAATAGTTTACGAACGTGAAGGTCCATAAAATATTTGTTCACGCCCGGTCTTCCCTGGTTTGCAATATAATACTGTCCGCCGTCATCCTGAAATACGGTGCAGTGGGAGACCCCCTGCCAGCCGCCGTGGCCGCTGAACTGGTAGGGCGCAACGATCATCGGGCCGTGGTCGGCGTCGGTATTGGCGTCGGCGCCGTCGTAGTCATAGAAGGGGCCGTCGGGCGCGTCGCCCCGCATCACGCGCGTATTGTATTTGGTCTCGAGCCAGTCATAGGCGATGAACAGAAAATATTTCTGAAGGCTGCTGTTGTAGACTACCTCAGCGCCCTCGATATTCCCGTTGTATTTACCCGCTGTGAAGCCCCTGTTGGCGATCCGCCGTCCCTTGTCGCCGGGGGTCATCGGCAGGCCCGTGGCGGGGTCCAGTCTAAGCGTGTAGATGCCGTCCCAGGCGGAGCCGTAGTACATCCAGTGGTCGCCTCCCGGCGTGACTACCACCGTGGGGTCGATGGCGTTGGTCTGGCGGCTGGTGTCGGCCAGCGAGCTGACTACGATGCCTTTTTCTGTCCATGGGCCTTCGGGGGAGGCGGCAGTTGCGAGGCCGATCACGCTGAGGCGGCCGATATCGCAGGCCAGGGAATAATATAAACGGTATTCGCTGCCCACCTTTAGCACGAAGGGCGCCCAGAGCGCGTTGTTCGGTTTGCCGCCGTGCTGGATGATGAAGGAGGAACCCAGTCCCGGCAGCGAATTGAATACCCATCCCACGAAGCTCCACTGTACGAGGTCCTTTGACTTACGGAGTTGGATGCCTGGTCTTATGGACGCGCCGTATGCCACGTCGGTACTATAACAATAATAGTAGTCGCCGAACTTCCGGATCGAAGGATCGTGGACATTATAGGGACCCCACTGAGAGACCGAGCTGACGGCCGATATGCTTTCATAGGTGTCTGTGATGCTGCTGATGTCAAAGGCAGCGGGAGGGGGTGGGGTGGAGGTAGTGTCATTTGTTGTAGACGCACTGGTTGCTGATTTTTTGCAGGCAATAAAGAAGATGCAAAAGGACAGGAAGATGATCTTTCTAAACATTAGTAGGTCGGATTTTGTCGGAAACCAGGATTGTTGTCTATTTCGCCCTGGGGGATCGGATACAGCTCCTTCCCCGGCACATAGTTGTTGAATTCGGGGTCGCGTACCTTCAATGTTGCGAGTTTGGATGGGTCCTGCAGCCAGCCCCAGCGGCGGATGTCGTCGAAGCGGTGGCCTTCCAGGCAGAACTCGAGCAGTCGCTCGTGGGCCAGCTGGTCGCGCAGCTGCTGCTGTGTCATGGTCGCCATCTGTGCGGTGATATCCGGGAGGCTGACGCGGTTCCTGACCTGTTGGATAAAGGGAGCGGCCTGAGCGGTCTGTCCCTGTTCGTTGAGGCACTCGGCATACATCAGCAGGATGTCTGAGTAGCGCATCAGCCGTTCGTTGATGCCGGATTTCCAGTCGAATTCGTTGGGCTTGCCGCCGTCGCCATTCTCGTATTTGCGGCAGAAGATGTCGTTGAGGTACGAGCTGTTGGCGTATATCGTCGCAAACGACTGGCCGTAGATCGTCTCGCCCGGCTTGTTATAGAAGATCGTGGCGTCGAGGCGGGGGTCGACCTGTCCGCCTGTCGTCTTTTCCTGCTGGAACTCGTTGAAGACGGAGAAGGAGGGCTGTACGTCCGTCCAACCGAAGCTAGGCGCTCCGTAGGTGATCGCCCTTGCCGATGTCTTGGCCCAGGTCGAGGCGGGGATGCCCTGCCAGCCGAGGTCGGTGCCGCCCACTGTCGTGGAGAACTGCACTTCGAAGATCGACTCGATATTGTTCTCCTTTGCCTCGGTAAAGTTGTCCTTGTAGTTTGGCATCAGACCGTAGACACCAAGGTCGATAACGGCCTTGAACTGCGCTGCTGCATTGCTGAAATCTTTTGTGAACAGATATGCCTTGCCGAGATACCCGAGGGCAGCGCCTTTGGTCGCGCGTCCGAGCTGGTTGGCGTCGGGGCCGGTGACGGTCGTATAGGAAACGGGGAGGAGATCGGCGGCGGCCTTGAAATCGGCGATCACTTGTCGCCAGCCCTTGTCGGGCGTGGTCTGGGGGGCAAAGAACTCGCTGGCGCCCTTTGGGGTCGTTGTGGGCAGCGCCACGTTGCCGAACAGATCAACGAGGTGAAAGAAATACAGCCCTCTTAAAAAATAGGCCTGTCCCAGCACTCTGTTCTTCAGGGCTGCGTCCATCTTGATGGCCGGAACGTTATCCAGCACCTGGTTGCAGCGGGACACGCCCTCGTAGTATTCGTCGAAGGCCCAGCCATAGCCCGAGGGATCGGCGGTGCCCAGCGCGAATTTGCCGACGCCGGAGATCGCGGTCCAGGGGCTGTTGCTGCGGATATCGTCGCCCCGGACGTCGAGCAGGATCGGGGTAAAGCGCATGTACGCGCCGTCGAGCAGCATGGGCGCATAGGCAGCCGTCACACCCTGAAGGGCGTCCGAGCTGGTTTGCCAGAAGGTGGCAGCGGTCTGCGCATTGGGGTTGGTCTGTTCTAATTTTTTGTTACAACTTGTATTGAAGAGGCTGACAGCAGCCAGTGTAAGCAAGCAAATACGTTTCATGATCAATGCGTTTTTGTATTATAATCCTAACTGAACACCTACCATAATAGTCCTGGGGTTGGGGAAAGAACCGTAGTCAAACCCTCTGTTAAACAGGCCATCGCTGATAAAGTCGGGGTCGTAGCCTTTATACTTTGTGATGGTCAGCAGGTTGAGCCCTGAGAGGTAGAACCGCAGATTCCGGATGGCGTTGGTCTTCTTCAGCGCGGATTCGGGTATGTTATAGCCGATCTGCGCGTTCTGCAGTTTGATATATGACCCGCTCTGGACGAAGCGATCCGAGAATTTCCCGTTGTTGATATCGTTGATCAGCGGCCTCGGAACGTTCGTGTGGGTATTGGCTGGCGTCCAGAAATTGAGCTCGTCTACGTGGCTATTGCCATACTGGCCGGCCATCAGCGCCGAGTACACGCCGTTGTTGACCTTGTTGCCGGCGCTGCCTTGCCAGAAGAACGAGATGTCGAAGTTCTTGTAAGACGCGGAGAAATTGAGACCGTAGTAGAATTTGGGGATCGTAGAGCCGAGATAGGTCCGGTCAGAGTCGGTGATGGTGCCGCTGCCGTTGAGGTCTTTGTATTTAAGGTCGCCGGGCGCGATGCCGCCTGCCTGGGGCTGTGTGGCGTGTTTCGTGATATCGTTTGCGTCCTGGAAGATGCCTTCGGTGACATACCCAAACAACTCGCCTACTTCTCTCCCCACTGCGGTCTTGCTACCGGCGCCATAGACGGGATTATCGGTGCCGCCTAATTTCAGTACCCTGTTCTTTAGCGTATAGGCGTTGGCGGTGACATTGTAGTTGACAGCTCCGGCGCTGTTGTGGTAATTGACGGTCAGCTCTACGCCAGTGTTCTTCAGCGATGCGGCATTGGTCGTGATCGTTTGTGGGAAGGAGCCTACGGAATAGGGAATGGGCAGGGACGTGATGATGTCTTTCGAGACGCGGCTGAAATACTCCACCGTAAAGTTCAGCTTTTCGTTGAAGAGGCCCATGTCCACCGCTACGTCGGATGTCCGGGTCGTTTCCCATTTCAGGGCGGGGTCGGCCACGGAGACGACGGTAGAGCCCTGGGCGAGGGAATTGTTGAAGAGGTAATTGGTAGAGTTGTTGATGTAAGCCTGGTAGTCATAGTACCCGAGGGAGGTCTGGTTGCCGAGAACGCCGTATCCGCCTCGTAGTTTGAGGCTGCTGATCAGCTCGGGCAGGTGCATGAACTTCTCGCTGCTGATGTTCCAGGCTGCTGCGGCGCCGGCGAAGTTGCCGTAGCGGTGATAGGGGCTGAACTTGGATGAGCCGTCGCGCCGGAAATTGGCGGTCAGCAGATAGCGGTCGTCGTAGCTGTAGTTCACCCTACCCAACAGCGAGAACAGGGTGGCGGTGCCTTTCCAGCTGGTGACGCCCTTGGCCTTGGGATTGGAGACGGCGCCGAATGTCTGATATGGCAGGTCCGTGGTATCAGTGGCTGTCGCGGTGAGCCATTCGTTCCTGTCTTCCTGATAGGTCATACCCGCCAGGAAGTCGAGTCTATGTTTGCCGGCCTTCATCTGATAGGTCAGGGTGTTCTCCACGAGGCCGGTGCTGTTGTGGCCGTCCTGTTCGGACATAAAGTACTGTGTGTTGAGATAGTAGTATCCCATATCGAAGCGTGGTTCGAAGTGGAAATTCTTGTAGTCGGTGCGGTCATAACTGACGTTCAATTTATACTTCAGGTTCTTTACGAGCTCCAGCTCGCCCCAGGCGTTGGCCAGCATCCTATTGCGGTTGCTGTAGTCATTGACGAGGTGGTTGAGGCCGACGACATTTGCCGATATGGCCCGGTTCTTCACCGCGTCGCTGCCGCCATAGCCGCCGAGGCGGCTGGAGTCATAGACCGGCATGGTCGGAATGGCGGTCAGCATGCTGGTGACCGTGCCGCCGAATACTGCGTGTCCATTGGTCGCTCCGTAATTGCCTTTATGGGACTCGGTGTAGGCCGCTTTTGCGCCCCAGCTGATGCGCCCTTTTTTTCCCTGAAGACCGCTGTTGAACGAATAGCGATCGTATCGCTGGGGCCCGGTCTGCGTCCCGGTCTGATCGAAATAGCCGAGGGATGCATAGTAAGAGAGGTTCTCCGACCCGCCGGATATGCCGAGGTGGTGATCCTGCATCAGACCGCTCTTCAGTGCGGCCTTCTGCCAGTCGGTGTTGATATTCGAGACGTAGGAGGAGTTGGCAGGATCGTTGGCGGGCGCCAGGGTCAGATTGGCATTGGTCTCAGCCGCGCTGACGATCTTCTGATAGCCCAGCCGGTCCGTGACGGGGATGCGTTTGGCGATATCCTGTTTGCCGATATAATCCGAGAAGGTGATCCGCGGGAGACCCGCCTTACCCCTTCTGGTGGTGATAATGATGACGCCGGTGGCCGCGCGCGAGCCATAAATGGCTGCTGCAGACGCGTCTTTCAGGACCTGGACGCTCTCGAAATCGTCCGGCGAGAAATCATAGGGGTTATCCACCGGGACACCGTCTATCACGAACAGGGGGCTGTTGTTGCCAAAAGTCGTAGTACCGCGTATCTTGATCTGGACAAAGCCGCCGGGCTCGCCCGAGCCGTGGACGCTGATGCCCGCGGCCTGTCCCTGCAGCATTTTGGCCACGTCGTAGGATACATTCTTCCTGGCGTCGGTCATATTCACGACGGCCACCGAGCCGGTGAGGTCTTTTTTCCGAACGGTGCCATAGCCCACTACGACGACGTCGTTCAAACTGCCCGCCGCCTGTTCCATCTGTATGGTGAGGTTGGCTTTCAAGGTCAGTGCGCGCTGTTCGTAGCCTACGCTGCTCACGACGATGGTGCTGCCCTCAGGGGCTTCGATAGTAAAATTACCCTGCGCGTCGGTGCTGACGCCCTTGCCGCTGCCTTTCAGGGTCACGGAAACGCCTTCTATCGGTGTATGCTGGGCATTCACGACCGATCCATGGAAGGTCACATTTTTGCGCTGGGCTGATGTGGGGAAGAACAGACAGGCGAGGAGAAAGAATAGGGCGCCTCTCTGCAGGATCATGCAAGTCAATCTCATAACTGTGTTGTTGGTTAAGCAATCGAAGTAACGATAGTATGAAGTTGAGGGAAATAATTTTGACATGGACGACGTATAGTCTCATAATTTCAGCAAATCATCTCATTTTTGTGGGAATATGATCTGGACGATATTTGTAGGAATATGATCAGAACGACCCTGCTTGCTTGTTTTCTGCTTGGCTGCGTGGTGAGAGCGTTGCCGCAGCCTTATTATTTCCGGCACTACCAGGTGGAGCAGGGCCTCTCGAATAATGCGGTCATTTGCAGCATCCAGGACAGGAGGGGTTTTATGTGGTTCGGGACGAAGGACGGTCTCAACCGGTACGACGGTTATACGTTCAAAGTGTTCCGGTACAGGCCGGATGATACGAATAGCATCGGGAGCAATTTTATCCGTGCGCTCTGTGAGGACCCTTCGGGCAATATGTGGGTGGGCACGGAGAACGGGCTTTATGGGTATGATACGTCGACGGAGCGTTACAGGCTGGTGGCGTCGGCGCCGGCGGGGCAGATCAGGGCTGTGCAGGCGGACAGGGAGGGCAATCTGTGGTTTGTCAGCGGTTTGTCGCTGTTTAAATACAGGCCTTCCAGTGGCAGGCTGGATTATTATGACATTGCGCACCATTTTGAGGCCAGCTCGATATGTCTTGCTGCTGACGGGAGGGTGTGGGTGGCGACGACCAATGGGTTTTTGGAGCGATACGATCCGGGGGCCGATGCCTTCACGCCCTTTGATCTCTTTGCGCATTCGCAGAAGGTGGGCTCGCGGTGGATCGAGAAGATCTATGCTACGACGGACGGGAAGATATTGGTGGGGACGTCGAATCAGGGCGCGAAGAGTTTTACGGTCGCGATGGGAGAGTATGAGGATATCCTGACCTATAACAGCGACGGGACGGAGATCTTTGTGCGGGATTTTCTGCAGGTTAAGGATGGGGAGTACTGGATCGCGACGGAGTCGGGGATATTTATATATAGTGTTTCCGGTGGTGTGGTCAATCTCCATAAGATGTATAATGATCCGTATTCTATATCGGATAATGCGGTGTACACCTTTTGTAAGGATAAGGAGGGGGGTATTTGGGTTGGGACCTATTTTGGCGGGATCAACTATTACCCCAGACAGTATACGCCCTTCCGGAAATATTTTCCCCGTACGGGCGAGAACTCGCTGGGTGGCAATGTGGTGCGCGAGATACACGAAGACCAGTACCACAATCTATGGATCGGCACGGAGGATGCGGGTCTGAATAAGTTCAATGTCGCGACCCAGACCTTTACGCATTTTCAGCCCGACGGGACGCCTACCGGTCTCTCCTATGCGAATATCCACGGGCTCCTGCCGAGGGGTAATGAGCTATGGGTAGGCACTTTTGAGCACGGGTTGGATGTGCTCGATGTTCGAACGGGAAAGGTCATACGCCGTTATAACGCCGAGTCGGGGCGGTCTTCGCTGAAGAGTAATTTTATCTACTGTATCTATCAGCCCCGGGGAGGACAGGTCATGTTGGGCACTACGATCGGCGCTTATCGGTATGACCCGGTGAAAGACGATTTTGACAGTCTGCCTTATCTGCCGTTGCACTGCTGGTATTCGAGTCTTCTGCAGGATCGGCGGGGGACTATATGGGCGGGGACGTATGGCAGGGGGCTTTTTTGTCATTTTGTGGGTGGGACGACTGTTGGTTATCGATATAACAAGAATGACAGCACGTCCATCTGCAGCGACCGGGTCAACAGCATCTTTGAGGACAGCCGGGGTTGGTTGTGGTTTGCGACGGAAGGTGGGCTGTGCAGGTTGAATCCAGGGAAGGGTGGGTTTGAACGATATACCACTGCCAACGGGCTGCCCAGCAATTTTATTCTTTGCCTGCTGGAGGACAGGAAGGGCCGATTGTGGATCAGCACCTCGCGGGGGTTGGTGTGTTTTGATCCCGCGGGGACTGGGGGGAGCGCAGCGGCCGGGGCGATAAAGGTCTATACGCAAGCGAGCGGGCTGCTGAGCGATCAGTTCAATTTCAATTCCGCTTACCAGGATACGGGGGGGACGATGTATTTTGGGAGCGCGCGGGGCTTTATTAGTTTCAATCCAGAGCGTTTTACTGCCAATCGGTTGGCGTCGCAGGTGTATATTACGGGCTTTCAGGTACACAACAAAGAGCTGCCGATCGCGGCTCCGGGCTCTCCGTTGAAGCAATCCATCACGAGCACGGGCGCTCTTGTTCTGCCGTACAACCAGTCCAGTTTCAGCATCGACTTTGCGCTGCTCAGCTATACGGCGCCGGAGATATCTGAATATGCGTACAGGATGGAGGGACTCGACAAGAGCTGGACCTTTCTGAAGACCAACCGGAAGGCGTATTTTACCGAGCTGGCGCCGGGTACCTATGTCTTCAAGGTCAAAGCCTCCAACAGCGATGGGGTCTGGGATCAGAAGGAGACTGAGCTGACCATCGAGATACTTCCGCCCTGGTGGCGCAGCTGGTGGGCATATTTGTTATATGCGCTGATGGTGGCGGGCGTGGTACGGTATATCATCTATAGCTATCATCAGCGGACAGAGGAAAAGAACAGACGCAGGATGGAAATGCTCGAGGCGGCCAGGGAAAAGGAAATCTTCAAGAGCAAGATCGAGTTCTTTATCAACGTGGCGCACGAGATCAAGACGCCGTTGACGCTGATCAAGGCGCCGTTGGAAAAGGTGATGCGTATTGCCGGGGGTCAGCAGGATATAAAAGACAGCCTAGCCATCATGCATCGGAATACCAACCGCCTGCTCGACCTGACCAGCCAGCTGCTGGACTTCAGGCAGGCGGAGCTGCAGGGCTACTCGCTGAATTTTGTGAGGGTCAATATCACTGCGCTGGTAGGGGAGATGTGCCAGGGTTTTGTCCCGCTGGCGGAGCAGAAGAATACGTCGTTTGTGGTGCAACTGCCTTCGGAGCCATTGTATGCCTATGTTGATGCTGAGGCGTTCAGCAAGATATTGGGGAATTTGCTCAGTAACGCGGTGAAATACGCTTATGGCAAAGTGGAGGTTTGTCTGTTTGCCGTTGGTCCTTCAGATACGACCTTTACGATCGCCATCGGCAATGACGGTTATATTATACCGGCGGAAATGAAGGAGAAGATATTCGAGCCTTTTTTTAGATTGAAGGAAACGGAGAAGCAGAAGGGGGCGGGTATTGGGTTGGCTTTGGCCCGTTCGCTGGCTGCAATGCATAAGGGGACGCTCGCGCTGAAGGTTGATGGAGAAGCCAACATATTTGTATTAACCATTCCCATTCACCAGGAGATAGAATTTGATCTATGAAACCGACTTTATTGCTGGTAGACGACAATGAGGACATTTTGAGTTTTTTGGGCGATGAGCTATCGGAGAAATATGCCATTCTCAAGGCTCATGATGGCCGCGAGGCGTTGGAGTATTTGAAGAAGGAGGCGGTCCAGCTGGTCATCAGCGATGTGATGATGCCCGAGATGGATGGTTTTGACCTGTGCAGGGCGATCAAGTCTTCATTTGACTACTGTCATATCCCCGTGATCCTGCTGACGGCGAGGAACACGCTGCAGTCGAAGATCGAGGGGCTTGAGCTGGGGGCTGACGCCTATGTGGACAAGCCTTTTTCGACGGAGTATCTGCAGGCGCAGATCGCGAGTCTGCTCGTCAACCGGTCGAAGCTCAAGGATTATTTCGCGCATTCTCCGCTGGTACATATCAAAACTATTGCGTACTCGCGGGCGGATGAGGTTTTTCTCGAGCAGTTGACCGAGATTATTGTGAATAACTTAGAAGATGCGGATCTGGACATCGACAAGCTGGCCCGCTTTATGAATATGAGCCGGCCTACGCTGTACCGTAAGATCAAATCGATCTCGGACCTTACGCCTAATGAGCTGGTTACGCTGACGAGGTTGAAGAAGGCGGCTGAGCTGCTGCGACAGGGAAAATATAAGATATATGAGGTGGCGGAGATGGTGGGATATCATTCGCAGACAAATTTTGGCAGAAGTTTTTTAAAGCAGTTTGGGATGACGCCGTCGGAGTATGTGGAGGGGAAATGATGACGCCGGCGGGCGTGGGGGGGATTATTTTATCATTTGCAGTCTTAGAGCTTTTCCGATATCGCGGAGGGACTCGATGTTTCGTGTAGGCGCTGGGGCCGCCTTGTCCGGAACGACGAACCCGGCGTTCAAGTAATTTGAATAGGCATAATTTACCCACAGACCTGATCTTTCAGAGGAGGGTCGGATGTCTGTGAAGAAGATCGTCGAGGGGATGGCCGATAGGGCTGGAACATGACAGGTATCCGACTGGCAGCGGGTTACAATTTTTTCCCTGTCGGCCAGCTCGCGGTCGTAGGTACTGGCCTTGCCCGAGACGATATCGACATAGGCCGTAGAGACGTTGTTATTGATGTCGAACAGGCAGGAGATGACAAGGGCGAGGCCGAGCAGGCTCAAAGCGGCGGAATATCCGGTAGCTTTTTTTGCCAGCTGAAAATTGCTGTTCAGGATGAGCTGGAGGGTAAAAAAGCAGCCCAATAAAAAGAAGAGATAGATCACGTCAAATATTCTTCCCAGATTGCTGCCTCCTGCCACCCAGATGACGAAGACCTGCAGGAAGCAAAACACGCCTATAAAGAACCATATGAAATTTTTCAGGGATATTCCGAAGGACTTGTTCGTGTCCTTCATTTTCTGCGCTATCGGCGCGCCAAATGCCGGGACATATAAGACGGATGCGGCGAGGATGGGGGTGATCCACTGGCTGACGTGGACGGCGGTGATCGATAGGGAGCCGGCAATGGTCCAGGTGATCGATTTTGAGAACTGCTGGGTGCCATTGAGTCTGGTGAAATTCCCGGGGGCGGCTATCGCAGCGATGGCGGCGATGGTGCAGATGACACAGAGCGCAGCGAGCCATGGGTCGAGCCGTTTGTTATTTAGGTATTGGCTTAAGGTATAGCAATAAATGGACAGAAAGGTAATGATCAGCGACACCTCGTTGCAACCCATGATCGCTATGCACAGGATGGCGCAGCTGAGGAAGGTCAAGAGTTTGTGCTTTTTGCGAAGGCTGACCAGGCCGATCAGCAGCAGCATGGTGAAAATATTGGCCAATTGGTAGATGGAGTAGCTCATGAACCAGTAAAAGGCTTCTGAAATGGCCGGCGCTTTTGAAAAGTACAGAAAGATAAATAATGCGCTTAGTCCGAGGGACTGCCGGGAGGATAAATATTCCCTGGTGAGGCTTCTTGCCAGGAACACGACTGTGGCGGTGAATAGCAGGATGATAACGACCGAGGCGATCCTGTAATCCCGTAGAGAATGGTAGCGGGTTGGGTTGAGCCAGTAAATGAAACGGGAGAGATACCTGCCGGACATATTGAAATAGTCTTGTCTGACGATATACCAAAGACTATGTTTTGAGAAGTTCATGCTATATCCATAGTCATCCGCGGAGGGGTAGTCATATCTTGCCAGACATAGAAAGGGCAGCAGGATATATATCCCTGAGATGATGAGTATATTATAGATAGATCTTTTGGGCATGGTCTCAAAGATAGGGGGAAAAGCCGCTTGACACAACGATATGGGTATTTGTGGGAGGTTGGTTATAATCCGGCTGTAATGCCGGAGAAATGAGGTTGGTTTTCGGGGGAGGATTTTTCGGGGATGTGGGGGTTGTCGGGGAAGGTGGAATTTTCGGGGGTGGGGACGGTGCCGGGGATGTAGACGGTATATGGGGAGCCGGCCTTGCATGTGAGGATGGCAGTATCGGTATCGAGCAAGGTTCCGGCGGTGTCATGGACCTCCTGGTGGATCCTCAGGTTAATCGAGTTGTCCGCGAGGCTGAGAATGGACAGATCGATCTTCCTTTTTTGGGAATTCCGATGAATGATGGTGTATGAGAAAGTGACAGGTGGAGTATGGATCATAAAAGGAGATTTATCAGCGATACTAAGTTACCGTTAGTAGGGGGATGGCACTTGTATGATCTTGCTATATTGGTTGTTCTGGTACTCGCGGGGGGAGAGGCCCGCAATCTTTTTGAACATCTTTGAGAAATGGGCCTGATCGGAGAAGCCAAATTCGTATGCGACATCGGTCAGCGAGCTATTGCTATGTTGTATGGCCATCATGGCGCGGTGGATCTTCAGGTGCAGATAGAACTGGTGGGGCGAAATGCCCAGAGTATTTTTGAACAGGTGGGAGAAATGAAAGGGGCTGATGTTCAGCAGGCCGGCCAGTTCTGTCAGGCCGATGTCGTTCTTTACGGAGGCGTCGAGATATTCGATGACCGTCGCGAGCTGTGTGGAGGAGAATTTTCCTTTTGGCGCAAATGGTCGCTTGCCGTCCTTAATGAAATTGGTTGCCATGTGGATGGCGATGCACAGGGCCAGGGACTGGTGTAAGAGTCGCCCCGGTCCCGACTGGGATCTCAGCTCGTGTCTGAGTCTGAAAAGCAGCTGAGACAGCATTTTGTCCTGTATGCCGCGCTGTTCTGCCAGGGACATATTGTGGGTTTGCAGGAGGTTTTGAATGACGGCTGGCTCTATGGTGATCAGGAAGTAACGAATTTCGGTAAACCACCGGATGATATTAGCGTGATCAAAGGGGACCATGGCCAGGTCTTCGGCTTTGTAGAACCTTTTCTCCCAGCCGTTGCGGCGCTTGATCTCCACCGAATGACCCGGGGTAAGATTGAGGGCCAGACGATGCCTGTCCAATCTTGGTTGGGTGATTATACCCGGCGGGAGCACGAGCTCTTCGACGTGCATGCCTTCGAAAAGTGGATAAGTGATAAGGCTCATATATATGAGAGCCACCAGTGACCGTTCGTCTTTTTATATTTCCCGTACCAGCGGCAGGGCAAATATAGTGTAACCACAACGAATACCCACAGCAGGTACACCGCCCATAACGGATAACCCAGACCTTCGGCCTGCCATACCAGCGGGTCGCCGTTGGACTTAAAAGGCAATCCCTCTTTCAGGATCAGCAGGATATTCAGGACCCGGATTGTACACAGGTGCAGGATAAAATAAAAATAGGGGACATTGCCGAATATGCGGCAGACTTTCGAGACCTGGCCTTTGAGCCGTTCAGCAAAGGATAGTAAGACCAAAACGGGGCCGAGGGTCATGCACATGAAAAGCAGGGACGGTGGTTGTTTGGTTGCGTTCAGGAAGGACAGGAAGGTGAAGGAGGGGGTGGGTTGGTGGCTCCATGGCGAAGGGTCGCCGTATAGGTTGACCGATCGAAGGATGATGAACAGCGCGATCAGGGTGAGGCCGGCGAATTTGAGGAATTTTTGGCGGCGTTGTGCGTTGAAGCCAGTATGGTACAGGTTCCCCAAAACATAGCCCATCAACAATATGCTTGTCCAGGGAAGTACGGAATACAGTACGACTACCATGCGGTGGTCGCCAAGCGGAAAGACTGATCCGCGTGCGGTGAGGAATGTGGTTAGCAGGCCGCTGGCAAGGCTTTGTGGATCGGTGGGCGCCTGGTCCAGCAGGTTGTGTCCGAGGAGGATCGACGCCCCGACTGCCGCTATTATCCAGCGGGGAGTGGCTAGCAGCAGTGCGAGAATGATCATGCCGAAACCGGTGGCCCATAATACCTCCAGTACCAGTACGTGATAGCCGAGGTCCAGACTAAAGATCAGGGAGATGAGCAGCAGGTCTGAGAGGATGAGCCATGTGCCTCGCTTTATGAGGAACTCGCGGAGCTGCTTTTTTGACCTCCTTTGCCCGGCAAGGCTGGCGGAGACGCCGGCGAGAAGAACAAAGGTGGGAGCGCAGAAATGGGTGATCCAGCGCGTGAAGAAGAGGATGACCGATGTTGTTTTTAGGTTTAGCGGGGAAGGGCCGGGGTAGTGAAGGAAATCCCGGACATGGTCGAGGGTCATGATGATCATGATGAGGCCCCGGACGATGTCGATGGAGTGAATGCGTTCTTTCAGCATTTTTGAAAATAGGCAAAATATGCCACATTATCCATGGGGAGACTCCGGATCACTAAGTGGGGGGCCGGGGTGTTCGGGTATATCCGGGTCGTGGTCGGGGTTGCTTCGGGGCAATTCGGGGCGTTCGGCCAGATTGGGGTCCGGGTCGTTGGTGGGGAGATTGGGGTCCGGGTTGGTGGTGGAGGGATCGGGGACCTGGTTGGGGGTGGGAAGGCCCGGGTCACCTGTGGGAGGGGCCGAATGTTGGGGCGGACCGGGTTCTTCGGGTTGCGGTGGAACTGGTGGAGTGGGCTCCAGGGGTTGTGGATTGGCGCCTGGTGGGGCGGGCTCCATGGGTTGTGGACTGCGAGCAGGCTTCGGTGGAGGAGTTGTCGTGGCCATTGTCTGGCTGTTTGGAGGACTACCGAGAAAATTATGCCAGACCGGGGGAGCGGGCCCCGGGAGGAGGCCGATAAAAACGGGCCCGGTCTCAGAGGAGCCGACCGGGCCTGGCAACGTATTAGTTCAATTGGCTCCTCAGCGGGCGGAAGGACTCGCGTATCTCTTCTGAGAAAGCCGCTGGCTGCTCCCAGGCTGCGAAGTGTCCACCTTTCTCCAGCTTGTTGTAGTGGATGAGCTTGGGGAAAGCTTTCTCCGCCCAGCTGCGCGGCGCCTGGTAGATCTCGTCCGGGAAGGCGCTGACCGCCACCGGGATGGTGATGCCCTTGATGTCGAAGAAGGCCAGCTTATTTTCCCAGTAGAGACGAGCCGAGGACACGGCCGTGTTGGTCAGCCAGTAGAGCGTGATGTTGTCGAGGACGTCGTCCTTGCTGAGGCCTTCGGTCTGTCCGTCGAATACACGGGAGATCATTTCAAAGCTCTTTTCGTCGTGGTCGAGCATCCATGCTGCCAGGCCGATGGGCGAATCAGAGAGGCCGTATAGTGTCTGCGGGCGGTTCGCCATTTCGCTGGCGTAGCCCAGGCCGTGTTTCCAGAAATAGTCCAGCTGGTCCCAGGCGTGCTGTTCTTCGGCCGAAAGCCCCGAGGGAGCTGACCCGCCAACCGCGAGCGCCTTTGAAACTTCCGGCGGAAGGGTGGCCGCCATATTGGTATGTATGCCAAGCAGGCCGGGAGGCGCTATCAGAGCCATTTGCTCAGTCACCGCGTCTCCCCAGTCACCGCCCTGCGCGACATACTTCGTGTAGCCAAGCCGTTTCATCAGGGTTATCCACGCGCGTGCGACGCGTTGAGGGTCCCAGCCCGTGGTGGTCGGTTTGCCGGAGAAGCCATAGCCCGGCAGCGATGGTATCACCACGTCGAATGCGTCTTCTTCCTTGCCGCTATAGGCGGTGGGGTCGGTCAGCGGCCCGATGATCTTTAGTTGTTCGATGATCGATCCCGGCCAGCCGTGTGTGATGATGATTGGCATTGCGTTCTTGTGTTTTGAACGAACGTGGATATAATGTATGTCGAGACCATCGATATTGGTGATGAACTGTGGCAGCGCGTTCAGCCTTGCTTCGATCTTGCGCCAGCTGTAGTCCGTCGCCCAGTAGTGTGCGAGCGATCTCATCGTCGACAGCCGTACGCCCTGCGTATAGTCGTTAACGGTCTCCTGCTCCGGCCAGTTGGTTGCGAGTATGCGTTTGCGCAGGTCGGCGAGCTGCGCATCCGAAATCTTTATGTGAAAAGGCCGGATCGTTTCGCTGGATGCCGGTTTCATGGGCTCGCCGCTCTGTGCGTTGCTCTGAAGTGCGAGAGCGCCGGCTACGACCGTGCTTGCGATGATACTTTTACTCTTTTTCATGGTCAAATTTTTGAAGATTTCTGTAAAAGTATCGAGGGTTCCAGGGGTTCTCAATGTGATTTCCGGTTAGGTGGACGAAATGCGGCCTGAGGCAGGCAATTTTAACGGTGAATTTTGGGGGTTATTTTCCGGGATAGCCCCGCCTTTTGGTCGCCGCGACGATCAGTGCCGGCGCGGCGACTATCAGGAGAAAATACCATCGTTCATCGTTAACAAAGCCGTTCTCGACGATGATGACATTGAGAAGGACCAAGGCCAGAACGACTATTCCACGCAATGAGCTTTTCCGTATCATGCGATCAGCATTTTGGAAAGCATCATTTCCCAGTTGCGGACCCGGGTCTCCAGCTCCTTTATCTCGTGGATGCTGTTCTGCTCGTTTTTGTAGAAGAAAACAACGACCGGAGACTTTTGACCTTTTACGTCCAGCTCGAGGGCGATGGACTTCAGGTAGTCCTCGGGTCTGTTCCTTTTATAGTTGTTGCTCTGTATCGCCGTATATACCTTTTTTATCCTGCAGGCATTTACTTCCTGGAGGTCGATGACCTGCGGGTCATAGGTCTGGTCTTTCTCCTCTACAATTACCAGTTTCTTATTCGGGCCGTCGAGGCCCATTACCAGGGCGCGCAGGACCTCCTGTCCGGTAAAGGATAGATTGTGAACTGCGGCGATATCTCTGAAGAAGGACAGCATGCTGTTCCTGCCCGACTTTATCTGATTGTTGTGCATGGTGACAAGAATTAAAAGGATGCCGATCACTGTAAGGACAATAAGAACGGCAATGAATAAATGGGACATAGTTCAGCTATTCATATGAATGATGAGACAGCCACGAAATGAGGCTGACATGAAATCAGGTTGCGTCAGTGACCAAGTTGCGTCAGTGACTAAATGGGAAGACAGGCCCGGCCAGGGTCCGACTGAGGGGGGTATCCCGCCGCGGATGATCTAAGCCTGGGCTGGAGTACTAAAGTCTTTGAAATTGGAGATGAAGTAGAGCTCTTTACAGAATGGGAGGAACTCGGTAAAAGAATCGACATAACTATCCCTTGTATCGAGGATCAGACACCGGGAGGTGTTGTTATGGTGATAGTTGCCGTTCATGTTTGCAAACTTAATGAAATAACCAGATGAATAGCTTTAGATTTTGTTAAAAAGGGTGGTGGTGGGATTCCCGCGGCCGGGTGCTGGTTGCGGGAATCTGTGGTTATAATTTAATGAACCCGATCGTCGTGGTGTTCTTGTCTGACTGAATTCGCAGGATGTAATATCCCGGTTGCAGCCACTGGATATTTTCACTGATAAGATTTGCTGACGAGTTGCAGACTCTGTTGACAAGCACTCTGCCGGAGAGGTCGGCAATCTGTAGTTGTTGGATCGATTGCTGTTGGCTGTTTACGAGGGTTATCGCGTCCCTGACCGGGTTGGCCTGGAGGTAGAGTCCTCCGGACCGGGGAGTGATGGTGACTGATACGGTGGGCGACCAGGAATATCTTCCGTCGATGTCCACCTGTCTGATGCGGTAAAGATCATTGCCTTTTATGGGAGAGGCGTCGGTGAAAGAGTAGGAGGACCCGTCGGGGGCGCCCGTCTCGGGCAGCGTTCCGATGGTGGTGAAACTATCTCCGCCCGTCGAGCGTTCGACCTCGAAGTGGTCGTTGCCGGAGACGTTGGCCGTCTGCCATTTCAGGTCGACCTGGTCTCCTCTGGCCTGGGCAGTAAACGATAGCCATTTCAGGGGTAAGGGGGTCGCATTATAAAAGTTGTAGAGGTTTGTTACTTCGGTGCTGGTCAAGGCCCGGCTATAGGCGATAACGTCATCCAGCTTTCCGGTAAAGGTACCGGGTGATGTACAGGGGCTTTGCCCCAGGCCGATAAGGGTGGAGGAGGTTCTGGCGGTGGTGGCGGTACCCGATGTCGTTGCCACCTGAGCTCCGTCGACATATAGAGTGATGACACCGGCTGCCTCGCTGCGGGTCGCCGTCAGAAAATGCCAGGCGCCGTTGTTGTAGGAGGCGCTTGTTGACTTGATGGTAATATCGGGAGTCCCGATGCCCAGGCAGACCTTGCCGCCGTCGACCAAGGCTGTACCCCAGTCGTCGTAGGTCGTGCCGCAGGTCTCTGCGTCTACGAGGGGGGTAGCGCTATACCACTGTGAGGCGCTCGGCGCGGTCATGGTAGTATTGAACCAATAGCCAATGGTAAAATCGTCTTTCATAGCTGTCGCCAGCGCAAGTGGCAGCGTTCCGGAAGAAGTGCCCGAAGTGAACTGGGTGCTCGTGCTGGCCGTCCCAAATCGGTTGGTACCGGCAGATGTCGACGTGAGCGTACCGTTGTATGCGTGGCCGCTGCCGTCATTTGCGGAATTGTTGAGTGGGTAAAGAGCGATAGCTCCCGTGGGTAGCTGCGCAACAATAGTCAATGGGGAAACAATCAGGAAGATCGCAAGCATCGTCGTGTTGGGCATTGGTCGATAATTTGTGTGTAAAACAATTACCGGGTATGGCACCCGAAGCTGCGAAAGGAGTAGAGGGCATTATAAAGATAAAGTATTTCCGGAAGATTTGTATTTTTTCCGGTAGTCGACCGGCGACAGGTCGGTATATCGCCGGAATACCTTTCTGAAAGCGTCCACGTCATTGTACCCAACCTCGTATATGACCTCGTTGATGGTCTTCCGGTCTGACTCCAGCTGTTGCTTGACGAATTCGACCTTTACTCTTTGAATATATTCGGCGATGGAGTTGCCGGTGGCCATCCTGAATCTTCTTTCAAATGTTCTACGTCCGACACCAAACCTGTTGCAGAGATCGTCAACCGAGAATGTTCCGGTGGGATCGCTTTCTATCAGCTGTTGAGCGGAGAGGACCTCTTTGTCTCCGTGGCTTTTCTGGCCGAGGAAGATGGCAAACGGGTTCTGACTTTTCCGTTCGATATCGATCTCGAACATCTTAGACGCCAGTACCGACATCTCCCTGCCCAGGTGTTTCTCGATGATGTACAGCAGCAGGTTCAGATATGAGTAGCCTCCCGCGCAGGTATAGATGCCGGATTCGTCGGTGATGATATTTCCGTCTACGGTCGTGATCCCGGGGAACATGGATCTGAACTCCTCTTTGGCTGCCCAGTGGATGGCGCATTTTTTTTGGTTGAGGAGTCCTGTAGATGCGAGGAAGAAGGAGCCTACGCAAAGAGCGGCGATCTCCGCGCCTTTTCGGTACTGAGACATCACCCATTCCCGATAACCCTCGTTGGCCTGTATGGCTTTTGGGAAGTCGCCGCAGAGCAGCGGAAGGATCACTATGTCGGTCTTTTTTACCTCATCGATAGTTGTATGTGCATTGATGTTATAAAGCCCGTTGTTGAGCTGGACGCTTTTTTGCAGGCCTATGATCTCCACGGTAAAATAGGGTTCCTTTTGCTGGTATCGCAGGAAATCGTTGACCCTGCTCAGCATCTGCTGGCTGCTATCAATGGAGTTGATGGTGGCGTAGTGCAGGGGGAGTATCGAGATGTGTTTCATGCCTTAAAGGTAGGCATCTCTGCTGTCGCGATCAACAGGTAAGAATGACGCTTTTACCCGGTGTCCGGGCGGTTTTATGAACATAGCTTTGTATCCTAAACATAAGATCATGAAAACAGCAGAGATCATTATGATCCCCGTGACGGATCAGCAAAAGGCCAAAGAGTACTATACCAGACTGGGGTTCCAGGTTATTGCCGAGGCTCCGGACGGACACGGCGGGATGTGGTTGCAGATGGCGTTGCCCGGCGAAAACACGACGCTGTCGCTTGCGAAGTTCCATGGGATCATTTTTGAGACGGAGGACATTGAAGGAGAGGTCGACCGGTTAAGAACGAAAGGCGTCGAGGCGGGGAAGATCGACGACACTCCATGGGGGAGGTTCGCATGGCTGAAGGATCCGGATGGGAATGGACTGTGTTTGCATCAGAAATGAGGGTGTGGCGGGCTAGACCTTTTCCCTGATCAAACGCTGCAGCATGATATGAAAGATGTCTTCGCGGCCGGCAACACCGCGACGGTTGGCTAGTATCGCTGCTGGTAGTACGCTTTTCCCTGGCCGTCGAGGACTGCCGGGGTAAAGTTGTGATCGGTGTGAACGGGATACTGTCTCACGAGGTCGCCCGTCTCCTGGTCGAGGGCGTTCATGGTCCTGGCCCCGCGCTCTTCCGGGTTGTCGGAAGAGGTACAATAGATGAACCGGGGCGTAGTGACTATACCGTGTCCGAACTGTCCGGAAAGGGTTTTGGACCAGAGGGTCGTCCCGTCGCTGAGCAAATGTTTGCTGAGGCGGGTGGTTGAACGCAGGAAGGCGGGGGATTCGAAGACATAGAAATACCGGTCATGGTAGCCTACGGCGCGGATTGCGCAGGGATACATATACTGGTGGACGAGCAGGCCGGTACGGACGTCGAACGCGACGATCGTCATGTCGTAGTGGGCACTGGCGCCATACTCATAGGTCACGTAGATCCTGTTGTCATGGTAGTAGGGGTTTGGGATATAATTGACCCCGAAGGCGCTCAGGTCTGTTTTCCAGAGGAGGCTGCCGTTGCCCGCGTCGAATGCATAAAGCGCGTGGTGCTGCCTTGAGAAGAACAATACCCTTTTGTCCGCACAGACCCTGGGGTAGGGTGAGAACCGGGCGTATTCGGCGTTCGAGTGATCTTTCCAGACCAGCTGGCCGGTTGCTTTTGAAAAGCAGGCGGGACCGTCGACGCCGGCGACGATGATGTGCTGGCTCGTGTGGCAGGTCGTCGGGAAGAAGTCATCGGCGTAGCCGCCCAGTTGGGAGCCGGTCTGCCAGATGGTGTCGCCTGTATATTTGTTGATGCAGTAAAGGTCCGAGCCGCTGTAATTATAAAAGCACTGATACAGCCGGTCGCCTTCTATGATAGGATAGCAGGCGCTAACGCTACTGTAGCCATGGGAGAAATACCTGGCGAACTGTACGTTGCCGGTAGTAAGATCCAGCGCGAGGAGACCGTCCTGGGAGGCCTGGTAGACGAGGTCACCGTCGGAAAGCGTGTCAATGGGGAGGATAAGCGTGTAAGCGGGACCCGGGAACGGGTGATATATTGGGTAGGTGTTCTGGATCGGTGACCGATATTTAGTAGTTGACGGTTGAATAATAAAGTGTATTTGACCATATATTCCCGAGCCAGCGATTGTAGCCGTTGAACGTCGTGGGCAGGAACATCAGCCGCTGTCTACTTCCGTTGATGGTCCTTTCGTCGTATGATCCGGTGGCATAGCTGATCCTATAGGTGGTCGGCGGCTTGAGCCAGAGGTCGTCCAGAGCGATCATCAGTGCGTGGCTTTGGGCTTCGCCAGCCTTGATAAAATAGGGTGGAGTAGCGTGCAGCATCTCGCGGAAGAGTTTGCCCTCGTTGGTTGCCGGTGGGTGTTGGGTATAAAACGAATCGACCAGCGTCCTTCTGAATCGGTATGACTCATCTATTATATTTTTGTACCGGTTGGTAATGGCGTTGCCCTGGAAGCGTATATCCGAAATTCCGGCATGAAGGGCAGGGTCGTCATTGTTTTTTGGATAGGGAGTGTGCGTATATTGGTGCAGCTCGTTCCAGCCGCTGTCCGACAGTGCGTACAAATGGATCGTGAGGAAATTGATGGATGGAAGATAGATGTCTTTTGCCGAGTGGTTGATGATCTGGACGTCCAGGGCGAGATGGTCGGCATTTTTTTGCTCGATCAGCTGGAACCTCAGCTCGACGGAGGAGTCGGGGAAACTGGATGGGGTGGATGATGGGGGCGGGTATGGCTGCGCTGTGCAGTAGATGGAGGACAGGGTAATGATAAGGATTATAACGAATCTCATGGCCCCTATTGCGGCTAAGAAAATGCCAGATTGTAAATAATTGTGAGTCAAATGATTATACAGCATAAATCCCTCTAACTGTTCGCTTATGTTACAATGGCTGTCCGTTTCCCGTGTTTTGGGTGAGGAGTACCGGGCGTTGCAATTTGGTCAACTTCTTACGTGCTTCCCTAACCGACAGCCAGACAAGGCTCTCGCCGAAAGACGAGATAGCGCTGTGCAATGACTATGTCGCTACGCCGGAGAGTATTACGGTTAGCAGGGAGAAACTGACGGCCTTTTTGGAGTGGTTGACGGAGGGGTAGGGTGGAGCGGCCCATGGGTGGAGCCGGAGAGCGGTGACAGGCAGGTGGGGGGTAAGCTACAAATTTTGATTATATTTATAAAAAAACAGCTATGATCATTGTTCATGACATTTTTATCTGCAAGCCCGGCAACGCATCGAAGCTGGCGAAAATGTTCAAAACAGCAATGGCTGACACCAGCGAACTGGTCAATATCATGACGGATATGACCGGCCAGTTCAACAGGGTGGTCATGGTCTCCCGCTATGATAGCCTTACTGCGTATGAGGAGAGCTGGGAGAAGTATAAACAGGATACCGAGGCCATGAAGAAAATGGGTGAGGTCATGGCGGGTTACCAGGACATGTATCTTACCGGCTCGAGGGAGATATATCAGGTTTGGTGAGGGGGATGTTCATGGAGGGATGGGGTCTGCCGCCCGGGGGTGAGTCCGCCGGGGGAGGGAGGAATTTACAAAAAAATAATATTGACGGGGGGAATGTGAGGTGAATCGGCCTTATCATTACAGGCATTTTTTAAACTCTGCCTGCTTGAACCTGCTAATCATCGAGGACGAACCGGAATTATCGCGCAATATCAGCAGCTATTTACTGCAAAGTTTATACACCTGTGAGACGGCTGCGACCTTCTCTACGGCCAGGGAAAAGCTGAACGGCGGCCAGTATGACTGTATAATACTCGACATCAACCTGCCCGGGGGCAGTGGTCTGGAGCTCCTGCGGCAGCTGAAACAAAAGCAGCAGTCGGACGGCGTCCTGATCATCTCGGCGAAAAATTCGCTGAACGACAAGGTTGAGGGATTGGAGCTTGGCGCGGACGACTACATGGTCAAACCCTTTCATATGGCCGAGCTATCCGCGAGGGTAAATGCCATCATTCGCCGGCGGGCCTTTGAGGGGAATAATATTTTGGTATTGGGTAGGCTTACCGTGGACCTCGTGGCCAAGGCTGCGCGGACGGATAGTGGCGATCTCAACCTGACCAGGAAAGAATATGAGCTGCTCGTCTATTTCGCCAGCAACAAGAACCGGGTCATCACGAAGGAGTCGATAGTCGACCATCTGTGGGAGTCTTCGGTGCAAATGACGGACAGCTACGATTTTATCTATTCGCATATCAAGAATCTTCGTAAGAAGCTGGCGGACGCGGGGTGCCCCAGCTATATCAAGTCCGTTTATGGCATGGGTTATAAATTTTCGATCGGCTGATGCGGCGTAAGATAAAGCTGACGACGCTGTACTATCAGCATATCGTTCCGGTCGTGCTGGTGTTGCTGCTGGCGGGTATTCTCAGTTCGTACTTCCTGGTCCGGCGGATACTGCAGGGCGAGCTCGACGCCATCCTGGAGCGCAGCAAGTCGCGCATCGAGAGCTATATCCGGGTGAACAACCGCCTGCCCGAGATCAATACTTTTGACGACCAGCTGGTGCTGTTCAGAAAAGCGTCTTCGATGAAGGACAGCGTCTTCAGCGATACCATGCAATACATCCCCGAGCAGCAGAAATACCATATCTCGCGGAAGCTCTTCTTTACTACGAGGCTCAAAGGGGAACCCTGGGAGGTGATCGTTATCCAGCCGCTGGAGGGCACCCGCCATCTCACCATCCTGATCGTACAGATGGCGATCGTAACGATCTCGGTGACCCTATTGCTCTTCATGTTGATCATTCGTCGGATACTCTCCAAGATATGGAAGCCTTTCTACCAGTCGCTGCAGCTGATAGAATACTTTAAGGTCGACAACCCCAGCCGGCCGGTTTTTCCGGACTCGAATATTGAGGAATTCAGGCTGATGAACGCGCATTTTACAAAAGCGGCCGAGAACGCGAACCGCGATTACCGGAATCTGAAGGAGTTCGGCGAAAATGCGTCACACGAGCTGCAGACGCCGTTGGCCATCATCCGGTCGAATCTCGATATGATGGCGCAGGAGCCGATGACGGAAAGACAAAGCCAGCTGCTGTCGGGGATATATGCATCCGTCCGCCGGATGACCCGCCTCCAGGAATCGTTGCTGCTGCTGACGAAGATCGACAACCGCCAGTTCAGCGCCATCGATGATATCCGCGTCGACGTAGTGGTGCGCGACAAGGTTCAACAGCTGCAGGAGCTGCTGCATGCGCGCAATCTCCAGTGCCGCCTCGATCTTTCCGAGACTTCCATTCCCGCCAACCGAGAGTTGGTCGACATTCTCCTGAACAACCTCTTCAGCAACGCCATCCGGCACAATGTGAAAGACGGCGAGATACACGCGCAGCTGCGCCCGAATCTGCTGTGCGTCAGTAATACCGGCGCCGGCGAGGCTCTCGATGGCAGCCGCATTTTCCGGCGCTTCTATAAAAATCCGGATCAGCCCGGTAATAATGGGCTGGGATTATCTATCATCAAGCAGATCTGCGATACGACGGCGATGCAGGTGGAGTATGAGTTTGACGCGGGGCGGCATTCGTTTACGATCTCGTGGTAGGGTTGTGGCGGTCGCCGGCTCGCGGCTCTGGTCCGCAGCCGCTGGCCCGGCGAGCAAAATATATTTGGCTGGCATATACGCATTATATATATTTAATATCCGATCCTTCCCTACCTTATCTCTTCAGTAGGCCGTTCCCGCCGGTATTTATTTTTCCTAAACCAACAATTTGCTTCACCATGAAAAAATCTCTTGTATGGGCAGCTGGATGCTGTCTGCTTTTCTCCTGCACCAACTCTTCTAATGCACCTACCGCAAAAGACACGACCTCGACAATGTCCTCTGCGACTGCCACGCCTCCACAGAGCGAATTTGCCGATGCCCGCTATACGGAGATGGGAAAAAAGGTGATGTCTCAGCTGGCGTCCGGAGACATCAAGGGCATGATGGAAAGCTATGCGGACAACGCCGTGTACATCTGGTCCGCCGGGGACAGCCTTGCCGGCAAGGACGCTATCGACAAATACTGGACAGATCGCCGTGCCAAGGTCGTCGACTCGGTGCATTACGTCAATGATATCTGGCTACCGATAAAGGTTAACCGCCCGCAGCAGGGTCCGGACATGCCTGGCGTCTGGCTGTTGGGCTGGGTCGAAGTGCACGTCAGGTACAAGAACGGATCCAAGCTTGCTTTCTGGGTACACACAGACTATCACTTCAACAACGCCGACAAGATCGACAGGCAGGTTACTTATATCGATCGTGCGCCGATAAATAAGGCCCTGGGAATGCATTAAAGAAGCACCGTTAAACCCAAGCAAAATGAAGCGTCGCCTTTTTCCCGCTGATCTATGACATGCGGCTGGAGGAAGGAGGTCCGACGCTTCATTTTCATTATGAGCGGGATGCATGGTTCGACGGGTGAGCCGACAGGGTAAAAAAGGAGGGCCCCGGGGTGGGTTGGCGGTTGGGCCCCCGAGTGGGTTGGCGGTTGTGGCCCCCGGGGTGGGGTTGAGGGTTGTGGCCCTGGGGTAGGGTTGGGCCCAGGGGTGATGATGGTTGCGGCCCGGGGAGATAATAAAATACAAACTATTTTTTTGAAATTATCCCGGCAATTCATACCATCGCCAAATGGGAAACAGGCTCTTATTAGTTGTTCTGCTGGTGCTGGCTGGAGGTCTTTCATATGCGCAGCCCGGTCAGGAGAGAAAGCTGGATTCAGTATTGGGTCTGGTGCATCAATACGTTTTTAAGGTGGGGGAGGAGAAGGCTGACCTGGATCGGGCGGCCGGTTTTTTGGAGGAGGCAAGGCGGTTGAATATGGGGGTCAAGTCAAGGATCGCGGAGGGACGTATACTATTGGAAGGATCTTTTCTAGCGAGGGAGAGAAAGGAGGTAGCACAGGGGAGGCAGGAGTTGACAGCCGCCATCGCGATACTGGAGAAAGAAAGGAATGATTCCCTTTTGGGAACTGCCTATCTGGCGCTGGCCGACTATTTCGATCTTAATAATGCGATGGAATTGCCTGACAGAATGCGGGCGTTCAAGAAGGCCATTGTTCTTTTTGAAAAGGGTGGTCATGTAGAACAGGAAGCCTATACCTATAAAATGCTGGCGGAAACCGACAGCTCCGATGTGACCACGGAACAGGAGCTGGACAAGGCGCTTGCTCTTTACCGGTCGATCGGCTATCCTCAGCTGCAGGGTGTTTATGATCTTTATACGGGACTGAATATCTATCGTTCTAATTTTCCTGAAGCCTTAAAATGGGGTTTGAAGGCATTGAAAACAGCGGAGGCGGTCGGTGATTCAACGATGCAGCTGTGTGCAATCAAGAATCATATCGCCATTGTCTACCGGCACGGCCGGGACACGGTGAACGCCCTGCGGTATTTCTCGGAGGCGCTTAAGGTGGCGGAGCGGTTCAATGACAAGACGACTATTTACCTACTGACCATGAATATCGCGGGTATCTATCTGGATCAGCAGCTGCCCGGATCTGCCGGTGATCTGCTGCGGCATATCGAGGAAAAATATGGCGCGCCGGATAAGAGAGATGTATTGAGCTATTGCAGGTTTGTGGAGATGTCGTTGAAGGTCAGCAGATTGTCGAAGAAATTTGCGTCGGCAGAAAAGTATTACCGGCAGTTGAGCAGCATGGAGGATAACTTTCATTTTGAAAGTTCTGATCTCAGCAATATGTATGTGGCTATCCTGGAGTATCTGCTGGAGTCCGGCCGGTATGAGGACATGCTGCCTTATTTAAAGAAAGACGAGGTCGCGGCAAACGCCTATGGAAATCCGAGGAATATTGCCAGACTTCATCAACTGTGGTTCTGTTACGATACTTCACAGCATGACTACAAATCTGCCGTGGCTCATCTGTTGGATCACGACAAATTGAGCAACTCCATACATTCGAGGGAAAGCGATCGCTTGTTCAAGGAATTGCAGGTCCGTTATGAGACGGAGAAAAAGGAAGCGGAAATTGCCTTTCTGAATAAGCAGTCCCGGCTGGAAAAGGCCAATCTAAAGCAGGCGATGCTGGTCAAGGACCTGACGGTGGCGGGGATCATAGCCGTTGTATTTATCGCGGCATTGTTGTACCGTCAGAGCAGGCTGAGGCAAAAGACCAATGTGGTGATTTCGCAGAAGAACGAACAATTGCAAGGCTATCTCTCCGAGAAGGAGTGGTTGTTGAAGGAGATACATCACCGGGTCAAGAATAATCTGCAGATCGTGATGAGTCTGCTGAATACGCAATCGGCATATATCGATAATGGCCCCGCGCTTTCGGCTATTCATGACAGCCAGCACCGGGTGCATGCGATGTCGCTGATACATCAAAAACTATATAGCTCGGCGAATCTCGCCACGATCAATATGCCGGTGTATATCCGGGAGCTGGTGTCCTATCTTGCCGACTGCTATGGTGTGGGTTCGCGGGTCTATTTCGATCTTGCAGTCGACCGCCTGGAGATGGATGTTGAGCAGGTGGTGCCTTTGGGGCTGATACTAAATGAGGCCATTACCAACTCGATCAAATACGCTTTCCCTGATGGTTGCAATGGCGTGATAGCTATCTCACTTGCCGAGTTCGGGCCTCACCGGTGTCTTCTGACAATTTCAGATAATGGTGTAGGGTTACCTGATCGTTTGAACACGGCGAGGCCCGGCTCTTTGGGAATGCAGCTCATGCAGGGGCTGGCCGGGGACCTGGATGGAACTTTCACCATTGAAAGTCGCAATGGTACCACGATAAGAATAGCTTTTGAGTACGAGCCGGCGCAGCTGAAGGAGGCTTAGCGCTGGTGGTTGGTGCTGTTGGAGATTGCTTCCCATTCGTCTACTTCCTTTGTCATCCGGGCGGTCTTTTTGCGGAAATTCTCGACCGAGTCGGGGCCGATGGGCAGGTGCAGCGGGGGATTGGTGCTGGCGGCGAGCCTGACGATCACGTCTGCCAGTTTTGCGGGGTCGCCGGGTTGGTTGCCGTGGATATTGGTGGTGGCGTTTCTGATCATTCCGACGGAGTCCTTGTATGCGTCGAGGACCAGGTGTGAGCTCTGGTAGGAGTCGGTCGAGACGAACTCGGTGCTGAAGAGGCCGGGGGCGGCTGCTGTGACGTGGATGCCCAGGGGTTTTACTTCCAGTGCGAGCCCTTCGGTGATGCCTTCGACGGCGTATTTTGTAGAGCCGTAGAGGCCGAAGCCGGGGACGTTGTTGAGGTAACCGAATAAAGAGGAGATATTGATGATATGTCCTGAGCCCTGCTTGCGCATGTGGGGGAGTACGGCCCGGGTTACGTTGAGGAGGCCGAAGACGTTGGTATCATATTGTCGCTTGACCTCTTCGTTGGTGGCTTCTTCGGTGGCTGCCAGGAGGCCGTAGCCGGCGTTGTTGACGAGGACGTCGATGCGGCCGAAACGGGCTATGGCTTCTTTTACTCCCGCCTTTACTTCGGCTTCGTTGGAGACGTCGAGGGTGACGACGAGGGTGTTTTCGTCGTTGCCGAGGCGTTGTGCCAGTTCTTTGGCGTTCTTTCTGACGGTGGCGACGACTTTGTCGCCGGTGGCGAGGGCGGCTTTTGCGATCTCGAAGCCGAATCCTTTGGATGCGCCGGTGATAAACCAAATTTTGTTGCTCATGATTTTTTGTTTTTGTAGAAGATGTGAGATATGATATGACCGAACGGTCATTTTTTGAGTAAAAAAATTTTATGTTGTCTGCTCTTCGATCATTTTTTTCAGGTTACGGATGATGATGGCCATTTTGTCGTGTTTCTTCGTGTTGCGGGTGATCATGACGCCGCCTTCGATCATGGCGAATAGCATTGTTGCGAACTCTTTGTAGTTCCAGTCGGGTTTGAAGACGCCCTGGCTGATGCCTTGTTTGATGATGTCGATGAGCGATTGTTGGCTCATGTCGATGTTCCTGGCGACCTTCAGGCGGACGGCTTCGTTCATGTCGTCGGCTTCGACGCCGAAGTTCATCATGGGGCAGCCGCCGGTGACGGGTGGGTTGAGGGGGTCTTTGTACATGTCAATAAAGGCGAAGAGCTTGTCCTTTGCGTTGTCGTGTCGGTTGAGTATGGCAGTGACCTTTTTGTTGAGGAGCTCCATGTTGTAGTCGACGACGGTTGCGGCGAGTGTGTCTTTGTTGTCGAAGTGGACGTAGAGGCTGCCTTTGGACAGTCGTGTTGCTTCCATGATATCGCTCATTGCGGTGGCGGCGATGCCTTTTTTGTTGAAGATGGGTGCCGAGCGCTCGATGATCATTTGTCTTGTTTCTTCTCCTTTTGTCATGGTCTTTCTCCGAATTACGATGTAAAGGTAAATGACCGATCGGTCATATCCAAATTTATTTTTTTGGGATGGGGGACGGGGATTCGGCCAAATAAAAGGTATTTGATTTACATTTATGCATATGGACAACCTGGAATTTTTGATCGAATATCATTTGTGGGCGCATAAGAGGGTCTTGCGGCAGTTGACGGATCTTTCTGCAGATGAGTGGAACAGGAATACCGGCGGTAGTTTTGTATCGCTGAGGGCATTGTACCAGCACCTGCTGGAGTCGGACTACCGCTGGCTGCAGCGGTGGAAGGGGGTACCCTTTGCCGATATACCGTCGCATTTTGTGGTCGAGGGATATGATAGTTTGGAGACACTCTGGTTGCCGCAGTTGGAAGAGATGAAGACGGTGGTGCAGGAGTTCCTATCGACCGATGCCGCGCGGCCGGTGCACTTTGTGACGGGAAAAGGACTGCATGTCACTCAGCCGTGGTGGCAGACGCTTTACCAGGTGGTGAATCATGGCACTTATCATCGGGGACAGGTGACCAATGCGTTGCGGATGCTCGACAGGCAGCCCGCGTCTACGGATATATTTTTGTTCTTTAAGGAGAAGGAGGGATGAGACCACCAATATTAATTTCAATGGGGGTGGTGATCCTGCTGGGTTCCTGCGGGCAGGGTTCTTCTGACAAGGCGATGAAGATCCCGGCTCAGTTGTCATTCGATACAGCGGGGCGGCGTTTGCTGACAGAGAAGTTGATTGATACGGCTGCCGATAATGTAGTATTGCAGGCTGTGATCGACGACATGCTGGAGCGAATGGGGAACTCGTCCACAGAGTACGCAACCGTCATGAGCTGGAATAAGGCCCGGCGTTCGGTATTTATAGTCTGGCAGCTGGATGCGGAGGTCAGCAATGGAGGGTTTAACCAGTTCTACTACAATCCCACCGTCAAATTCTACACGCTTGTGCCCGAAGCGCTGAAGTATATCGGGGCGCCTTTGCTGGCCGACCTGACGAGGCGGGCGAACAAGACCTACGAAGAGCAACTGGGCCAGATCAAAAAGGAGCAGGATGGGACGGTGGAGGGGTTCAGCAAATCGTATAAAAATAATCCGCTGAATGAGTATGACCATGCGTATTACCAGATCAATAAGAAGGAGAGCCTGCAGAAAATACTCGTGGATTTTGTGCGGGCGCATAAAGCCGCGTTCGTGGATCAGTAATAGGGAGGTTAGTGGTTGTTGGAGGATGGATCGGCTGTGAGTAAGGCAGGTGGCACGCGTATGCCGCGGGGACGGTAGTGGTCGGGGTTGTACTCGCCGTTGACGCAGTCTGGTACGCAGGGGTTGTATCCATTGATATCGTAGGTGACCAGCAGTTCGCCTTTTGCGTTGATGTACTCGGGGTGAATGGCCGGCCCGTAGAAGAAGGGGGAGTGACCGTTTAACCTGTCTGGTATGGTATAGAGCAGGCGCCGGAGGGAGAAGGGGCCGGTGATGTTGTTGCTCGTTGCAATGTAGATGCGGGTCCCCTGGTCGCAGGCCACGCTGAACTCCGTACTGACGAGGACGTATCGCAGCCCGACTTTTGCCACGTACACGCCGTTGGAGGCGCCGGTGCCTACGTCGGCCATGTGCGCGACGGTGGTGTCCCAGGCGCTGCCGTTCCAGAAAGACCAGGGTGCAAGAGGGTTGGAGCGCAACAGCCGTGCTACTACGACATGGCTTTCGATGTACCCACCTTTTATCCCCCAGGTATACACGTAGTCGCCCTTCTCTTCGTTGTCGAAGCCGAGACCAAACGTGGCTCCGTTAAAATAGGGTAGGGAGTCATAGCCGACCACCTCCAGGTCGGGCATCCGCAGCCTGGCCAGAAAGTCGCTGCCGCCGCTGGCAAAGCCGAGACCACCACTGGCATTTACGATATTGTCCGCATAGATATAGACGGTATCTCCTTGTTGGTATCCGCCCGTTGGCCAGAGCAGGTGGTTGTCGCGAGGGTCGTTCTTCAGAAAGCTGCGCGGGCCGCACCCCACGAGGGTGACCGTGGCTTTTGGGTCCCAGTTGCCGAGCGGCTGCAACAACGCACTGTTGCGGACCTGGAAGAGACAGCCGACGGTCCCGCGTGCCTTGTTATAGTTATCGATATAGCTATCGCCCATCATCCAGAGGACACGATGATCGGAAAGAGGGATGGAGATGCAGCCGTCGCTCGCGATCCAGCCGGTGTCGCGACGGAAAAAGTGTGTGAGCATGGTATCGGGGGTGACGATGGTATGGGGGGTGAGGACCGCGTCGGTGGTGATGGTGGTGTCGTGGGTGATTGCCGAATCGGGGGTTATGGTGGTGGCGGGGGTGACCGGGGTTTGACTGTGACCGGTGAGGGGGAGGAATGATAGAATAATGAAAGCCGCGATGGGACGCCGTACGCGCACGGCTACCGCCAGGCCCGCGATGATCCAGGATATCGCGAAAAGCTGCGCCTGGCTGAGGCTCAGCACACTGAGATGATATCGCGGCGTGACGCGTATCATCTCGATCAGGAAACGCTCACAGCCATTTAACACTGCGTATAGTGTGAACAGGAGGCCTGGCCGCGAAATATTCCGACGCAGTGTCCAAAGCACCGAAAACAAGATGAAACAGACTAGAGACTCGTATAACGGAGTCGGGTAGACGGGATTGACCAGCTGGGTACAGAAGCCTCCGGTACAGCCCGCGATGTACTCCCCCTGGCGGATGCTGTTGTGCGGGTAGCGCCAGGCCCAGGCCCAGTCGGGTAGCCAGCTCAGCCAGGCGGGAAGGGGGTGTATATTTACAATCCCCCAGTCGCCGTCGCCCGCCAGATGACAGCCCAGCCTGCCGATCGCATAGGCCAGCATCATCCCCGGACTGCCGGTGTCGACTGCTGTTAAGAGACTGACGCCATGACGTCTGTTGATATATAAGAATGTTGCTGTACCTGCCAGCAACGCCCCGTAGAAGTTGAGGCCGTGAATGCCGATATGATGAGGATCTTCAAATGCAGCAAAGAGGATCGCGCCCAGGAAGCCGGAGATACCGCAATACAGTAGCAGGCCGTCCATCAATTGTAGCTGTAGACGCCCGGGGCGGTATAGGACGGCTACCGCTGCCGCGGCAAGCAGACCCACCCACCAGTCGGCCTGCAATGAAAAAATAAAATCCGACGGACTGCCGATAAGTACTCCCCAGCGCCGTAGCCGGTACACGAGTTTGGCAACTGCCAGGCCTGTTACAACAGCCATCCCCAGCCGCGCGATCAATGGATGGATCGAGACAGAGAAATCGATGCCCTTCCGGCGATATTCCGCCTGAAAAACGATGTATGCACCTGCAAAAGCTAATACGAGGAACAGACCAAAACTAGCAATCATGATACTATTTTGACATGACAGATTTTGTTGCTGTCAAAAAAATATGCAAAAAATTTTCACTAAAACGATTTATTTCTACTTTTAAATCGGCAGCCAGGGAAAAGTGACGGTTTGAATAAGCAAGCCATGACCCGGGAAATGCTATCCAAAATAACATCTAATTGCTTGAATATGAGAATGAAATCTCCTCCTTTCCCATCCGTGGGCGAGTTCCCCGGTAAAATCGTTCAGTCAGGGCCGCCAATAAACGCTAAAAATATTTCAGTAACTGGATTTGTGACCGGGCCATGCCAGCCAGCCGCCATGGGGAAAAAATATTTTTCGGGTTTTTTTGCCGTGAAAACGCGTACAATTTTGACACTCCTGGTGCTGATGGGGTTAACGGCCTGTCAGAAGACGGGTTTCCTCGACCAAACGGTAACGACCAGCCTGGACGAGGGGTCGACTTTTAAGGACAGTTCGAATGCGATGCAGTTCCTGAACAATATCTATTCGAATATCGGATTTGCTACCGATGTGAAGCGTTTCAATGATATCAACAGTATCTACGCAGCAGGTCTGGAGGCGGCCTGTGACGAGGCGGAGGGGCCGGCCTCTCCCTCCAGCTATGGGAATATCCAGTTTGCCACCGGGTCGGTCAACCCCACGGTCGTTCCCTCCGACGCCTGGAAGATCTGCTACACGAATATCCGGGCCGTCAACCAGTTGTTCAGGCATTTGGCTATGATACCGTTCAATAAGGCGCTTAAGATACAGGTAAAGGCGGAGGCCCGATTTCTGCGCGCGTGGTACTATGCCATGCTGCTGGAGCACTATGGGGGCGTGCCGCTGATCGGAGACACCGTCTACGCGAGTGCCGACAATATCGACGTCAAGCGCAACGCCTATAGCAGCTGTGTCAATTACATCCTGTCGGAGTGCGACTCGGCGGCAACGGTGCTTCCTGTATCCTGGTCGGGCGCGCAGTATGGTCGTATCAGCAAGGCCGCCTGTCTCGCGCTGAAATCGAGGGTGCTGCTCTTCGCCGCGAGTCCGCTGTTCAACAACGGTGGTCTGGCGGCAGGCAATCCGGCGCTGGATACTGTCGTCGCCTATCCGGACAACAACCCCAACCGCTGGCAGCTGGCCGCCGACGCGGCGAAGGCGGTGATCGCGCTGGGCGCCTACAGTCTGTACGTCGACTCGACCTCAAGGCCGGGACAATTGGGCTTTGGTTTTCAAAAGCTGTTCACCCAGCGCTATAATACCGAATACATCCTCTGCCGGATGATGGGTGATAACAAATACCTGGAATCCCTCTGGGACGTGCCTTCGCGCGGCGGCAGCGGCGGGTCGTTCGCCTACC
>Ga0105239_10000668_pt1 | contig 48853 bp, 39 predicted proteins | sample KBSC44metaG_FD_92761 | JGI IMG/M metagenome (GOLD analysis project Ga0105239, IMG submission 92761) | Corn rhizosphere microbial communities from Kellogg Biological Station, Michigan, USA - KBS C4-4 metaG | ecosystem: Host-associated > Plants > Roots > Rhizosphere > Soil | place: Michigan, USA...
CGAGTAGTTCTTTACGTTCGTTGGCGTTGACTTGAATCTCGCCCTTTTTCAGGATTTCCTCGATGATGGCATCCTTCCAAGACTTCTCGGCATCCCCTTCGTCAGCGAGCTTTCCCTTTGCTTTCTTCTTCTTGGAACCGGCCTGAGAGGGTTCTTGAGGCGGAGCTGGTGTGGTTGATTGAGGCCATGCTTTCAGGAGTTCAGCATTAGGAGCAGTCTCGCCTTTGGAAGCGTTGAGGAAGATCGTAGGTACTTGGAGGACATTATCGAGATCAGTCTCGGTTCCCGAGCGATATTCGAGTAGTTTGTTTTTGTAGCAGGCGAGCTCAAAGCGCTTCTTGCCCTTTTTGTACCTGACGAGGGAGACATTTGTCAACTTGATTTGGTTTGCGGGCTGCTGGATCATAGGCATGTTGGCTGAGTTGCGCGGGGTATTGAGGAGGGAGTAGATGGTAGGAGAATGAGAGGATGGAAGTGCCCGGGGTCAAATCAAGGCCTCGGGGGAGTATGTAGAATTGACCAAGTGGCTTGAGTCATGACAAGTTTGGGTCAGGCGCCGGTAAATCCCCCAAATGCCAAAAAGACAAAGGAAGGTTGGAAAATGGAGTGGAAGTGCGTTATCGTTGTCGGTGTGCGGAAGCCGGGTGAAAAGGACCAATGGTGCCAGATGGAGTAGGTGGGAGTACCTAATAGAGGAAAATAAAGAATACCTACTGGACACTCGTAAGTCAAGATACCCAGATAGTTAGGTGCCTGGGGGATATTATTAGCAAGCACCTGGGCACCTATCTTTCTGGTTACTGGTTGGTAATGTGTTCATCAAGGGCACGCCAGGCCTGAGGGTGACTCAAGACCTAAGAATGACTCAATAAATGAGTACTCGGTACACTGGGTAGTAGCCCAGGCAGTTAGTTATTAACCAATAGCGGGTAATGGGAACTAGGTGTTTGCATCTACAGAGGTGGTGGAAAAGCAAGCCTAAGTCACGTGCAAGCAGACACGCAACAGACACCTAGTAAGTGCTTACCTAAGGTACTTAACTACTCGTAGTTAGGCGGCTACACGTGCAGGTGCGGCGCAAAGGAACGATCATCGCTGCCGCGTCTGAAACTCAGCTTGTGCATCTTCCCGATTTCGATTTAATATTAATTAATATTATTTTTTATGCATTGGAACCAACCTCGTGGGGCCCCCCTTCATGTTCAACTGTATTATTATATATACTTACAATAAAATTGTACACCATTCTCGTATGCTACTTGGATAGCAATCTACTTTCAATACTTCAGATTTCCCTTCCCTGATTCAGCAATTCGCTCCGTCTACTTCACTACCTTACAGTAGTGCTAATTATATGACCACCATCTCAAGAAATCCCCTTCTCTCATCCTTTTCCCGGCAATTGGGACAATTAGGCCATGTCTGTCCACAATGCCGCCTCTCTATGTCGGCCCACCAGGCCTCACGAAGACATCTGACTACATCCAAACCCTCCCGCCAACTCGACACCCCTTTGACGTCCCAGCCTCCTCCAATCCCGTTCCCAACGGGAACCTCGTCCATCAGAAATCACTTGAAAGCATGGTCCATCAAAAATCAAGAGCTAAAGGCTAAACAAGCCGAGCAGGATTATTTGAACCCAGGTGCCACGAGACTGACGACTTTGCCCAATTCCCTGTTTCTTCAGGACTCTACAGTTAACGACGAGGCATTCGACTTCGATGAGGATTTGGGCCAAGATGAAGACTTTGACCGCGCCGGCACTGGCGCCGGCGACCAAATATTGTGCCCAGGCGACCTGTTCATTTCTAGCCCTACTGACATTGAGACCGGCGAGCAGTTTGCAATTTATCTTGGCCAGGAAGGAGTTCAACATCAAGTTTTTCTTTCCGACGGGAGATGGCTGGTTGACCGCAGCACTGATCACCACAGTCCCGTTATAAAGGGCTTCGCTCCCCCCGACGAAGTCCAGGCCATCCGAAAACACCTCCCCAAGCAAGAGCTTATAAGGAAATTCACGGTCATGTCTTATGAGACTTCAAGGTCATGGGTTGCTGATGCTCCACGTTCCGCCTCCGATCCTCTTTTACGTCGTCTTGCGCTCTTAACCGACCAAGTCTCCTCCTTTCGCCGCGATAATCTTGCCCTCCTCGATTCCATGATTGACAAAATCTCCCACGATGTATATTACCAAACTCTTGATTGGGAGCAAGTTGTCCGCAAGATCATGGACTGCGATCCATCCGACCTTTCTCCTGCCGCCTGCATGGCGATCCATTTAACTCTGAAGAAGAAACCAGCTCGAGTACAAATCGTGAGACTTTACGGAGGCGGCAGTCTGCGTTACATTGTCGTGTCAAAGCGCTCTGCTCGCCGCTTCGACACTGTCGTTGAATGGGGGAGGGACTATCAAGAAGCCGCTGCCCACTCCGCCCTGGGAAAGAACGTCAAACTCTCCCTTGAGAAAAACCCCCTGACCTCTTTCATTGATAAAGCTCGACGCATCATTTTAAGAAGCCGCAAAATCAGATCTCCCACTACCACGGGCCATCTAGGTCCTACTCGGTCACCTCCCACTGACGGCAAAGTAACTGTTCAGGACACTGGCGAGACTCTGTCTGATCATGACCAAATGATTGTAGAATTTCTTTGGGACACTTGTGTGCGCGGCCCTAGACAGAACAGAAAGAGAACCATCTACAACTCCACGGCTTCCTTGATCATCCGAGCCATTGGAGCATACCCCAAGCTCCGTCTCGAACATAAGATTGGCAGACTTCTGTTGCAGGAGCTTGGTGTCCTCTCCCCCTGGTCAGATGACTTCGAACACGACCTCATATACCCTATCCCCAACACGAGGGGCAGCCATGAACTCGATGATCTCCAGGCAAAAGCTACAGCAGCCTGTAATGAGCTCTGGCTTGACAATTGCCACTACTTGCCAGAGCTTGACTCTATGGCATCTTTGCGCCACAACTTTGATTTGCCTGCTTTCTGCGTCGATAGCGCTTCCACCAAAGTTCGGGATGATGCATACTCACTCGAGCCCAATCATTCCATTCCTGGAACCTATTGGGTTCATGTGCATGTCGCTCATCCCTCTGCATTCATCAGTCCAGATCATCCTGCTGCTCAATTCGCCGGGAAGATGCTTCAAAATTGGTACACGCCATACACAATCCTTTCCATGCTTCCGAGGAGTCTATCCGAGGCTCTGAGTCTGGACACCGGTCGGCCAGCTTTGACCGTGAGCACTCTGCTGAAGGAGGATGGTGAAGTATTGGATATCAAGTTACAACCTACAATCCTAAATAATGTGGTGTTTCTGAATGCCGGGGCTGTCAACGCCACGCTAGGCACTCCGCAAGCAGAATTTACATCCTTGTTGCTTGGTACTTCCACTGATGGAAGTATTACAGAGGGCACAGCCAAACCAAGTCAAGCAGCTTTGGATGCCGTGCGTGTCCATCGTCCGGTCCTGCAACAGCTTCTCAATCTCATGGTCAACCGCGCTAACTATAAGATAAGACAAAGCTCTGAACCGCCTGAATGGCCGAACCTTGAGCATGTGAGTGAGGTCAGGTCGATAGTATCGCATGATCAAGCACCAGACCAGTTGGATCAGACTCGCCATTTCCTTGGTGATCCCCCTATCTATTGCTTCGCATGGCCTGCCCCCCAGTGGAAACAACAGTCCGAGAACCTACGCCAACAAGACTTAACTACCCACTCGATGATACTGGCCGCGGAATCGGCTGGCAAGTGGTTTGCAGATCGTAAAATCCCTGCGTTTTTTAACTGCGCGACGCCACACCCAGCCTTCCCCGTGTCCAGGCTTAATCAATTCGGCGTAGATTCAAGACGCATTCTTCCCCAGAGTACACTCTCGACCACGCCAAATAAGCATGCCTTTCTATGTGTCGAACAATTCCTACGCTTTACCAGTCCACTACGTCGCTACACCGACCTCATGGCCCATTGGCAGGCAGATGCATACCTAAGAGCGGAATCGTGTGCATCTTTAAACTCTGAAGCAACGCGCACGACGCATGAACTCCCGTTTTTCAGAGATCAAGTGGATCAAAAAATCCCTGCCATACTCGGTTACATGCATGCGATGAGCAGGAAACAAAGACTCCAACAGCTCCACTTGCGCCTTAGAGCTTTGTTTCGAGCTTTCCATTTCAAGGAAGCGGAGTTGCCTGAAAAATGGGATTGTCTGGTCTGCAGAGTGGCGGCCAGTAGTCGTGATAATCTGGAAGGAGATACAATGCTGCGGGGAATCATTTACCCCTTCGCGCTGACATGCATCATCCTCGAGTCTAGGAATAAATGGGAAGTTGGCGCCACTGTAAATTCTTACCTCCCAGTGAAAATTGAGCTGGTAGATATCAGCCGGGCAAAAGTTATTGTTCGGGCTGTCGGTCCTCCGCAGTCGAAACCTAACTTTTCAACCCCTACGAAGATTACTTCGCATCACTTTGGCATGGATCAAACTACGCGGGAGGCAACTTCTGACTAGCTGTTTGGCGTACGAAAAGCGGTACCGATTCATCTGAATTTGTCTAGACAATATTAATAGATGGATGATTGATTCAAGAAGCGATGGCCTCCTGGTACGACTTCCCGCCGTCAACGCAGGTCTACGGAGTGCCTTGTCGAGCGATCTTGCATAAGATTTGAGATCTCGGGATGTGGCTGGTTCCCGTGATTCCCGGGCCGAGAGTCCTGGAGTGCGGATACGAAGGTAGCACAGCAGAGCCCACACGTCCATGACGCCTCGCACACCATGAAGAATGGTCTCCGCAGACATGTACGTACATGAGTGGTCGAGAAGAAGTTGGATTCGAATTTGCCTCAGCTCCTTTGCTGCGCGGAGCCCAATCCCGGTGACAAAACTTTGCGACTTGACTGAAGTTTATGCCTTCGCTTGACAATGATTGGTGTGCCTGCAGAATTTGGAGTTGGACTGACAGCTTGACAGCAAGCCGGAACGACGTTTAAGCTCGTGGTGACGCGATAGTGCAAATGTGAGGGTGATGGGGCCAAGAAGTCCGGCAGTCCCTCAAGGCACCCCACTGGCTAGCAAAGCGGCGAGCGAGGGGTGGAACAGGGATGCAATTCAAAATCGGTTACTGAGGGCGACTAGCATAGCGAGAAACGGACACAATACCGAGCCCTCGGCCCCTTCACACTCCGTACCTTCTCGTAACATTATTGAGTAACAATGGGGTGAATGGGGTGAATGGTGCCCAGCCCAGCCCAGCCCAGCCCAGCAATGTTTCCGATCTGGAGCAAATAAACGAAATTCGGAAGCACGAAATCTGGCGAAGTTACAAATCAACTGCCGGTCCCTGGCTCCATACAATCCTGTTTGGAACTGTGCCAACAAAGGCCAAATTGTGATGGTGCGGGCGTTCAGCTCCCAAACCATGTCCCTTCAGATCGAAATACCACAGGTGCGTGGGTTGGTGGTTTGCCAAAATGAACGGTCTCGTGCCTAAGAATCCACATTCCTAAAGGACGCTATACTAAGTTGTCACTAAAGCTGCGACAGCTCCACAGGGTGTATCCCAGACTCTCGCTGGATTGATAAACACTCGTCGGTCGGGTACAGAGTACTTTCTGCTTGAGGCGGATCGGTAAGGGCGTTGTCTAGCCTCGTCGTCCCTAACCAGTCCTCGATTGGAGGGCCAACGGGCTGTGTACGTACATCCAAACCCATTCTGCTGGGACGGGGGTGTTCTAGGTGACTGGGTGTGCTCATCTCCGCGGGCCCCGAAACCCGAAAAGGAGGTTCTTAGGCCGTTAGGGTCGCCCTGTGAAGAATGATGTGCAATAAAATGGCATGTCCAAGCTGCTATCTCCAAGGAATCAATCACGAGGGTGAGGCGTGACCCTGGACAGCGTGGGATGGTCAGTATTTTCACCAGCTTTCGGTCCTTGGGAGCCATTGTGGCTTGGGAGGCTAAGCAAGGACCCCCGCCCATTACCCGGGCCTCACACGCTAAAACTCCCTGGTTTCTGGGAGCCCTTTCCGGAGCGCGGGCCTGCGAGGTAGGTTTCAACGGATGATGCCTGAGTTCGGTACTGCCTCTCGCCTCCATCCCTCCCTAGCGTGGGCCTGGTTGGGCAAAAGGAGAACCCAAGACAACCAACCTGAGTTTAGAGGAGGTCGAGAGCAGTCGAGCTAGGAACGTGCCTTCTTGATCCACTCAGATTCAACGTTGAGCCCCGGCCCTCTGTTTGGATAGTGTTCCAGCATGAAATGCCCTAACAAATCTCAGCCTAACCAGGATGACTCTCCTGGAGGAAACCAATGCGCTGGGTGTCATGTCAGCGACCGCGGGGCTCCCTGTCCGGCCTGCCGGCTTAAAACATCCGCCTGCACTGGGACCTTACCATTTGATCCCTTTTGAGCTGGTCTTGCAGGTGACAGTTGGTGGCGGGGTCCAATCGCCTGTCCTCTCTGAGTGATTTGGTTGTGATGGTTCTCAACCCTAGCCGAATACGAGCTAGATCGATCAGTCCATTCCTGTGGCACCCTGTGTAAAGATCTGGGATGAGATCTCTCGTCTATGAACCTGGTCGCAAATCATAGCCAGACTGGCAACTAATATTCTCACCATCACTTTCAGCTCCTTGCATGGCAGGCATTATTCCTGACTATCCAGGGCCTTGTGCAAGCATCGTTCACCATCAGTGATTTGGAAGTGATCGCCCATGAGGCACCACACAAATGTCTGCGATGTTCGGCTGATCTACCCAGGGTTTCGAGATCGAAGGCTGAAGAGAATCACACTCGCATGGTGCAGCAACTCGTGGCCTCGGAGTGTAAAGCCGTGATCTTGTGGTTGCTAATCTTTTCCTGCGAAGCTTTGGTTTCCATGATGTTTGTAGCCCGCTGAGTTTACAACAAGCGGTGTGTGGCCTAAACCAGAGTTGGATGTTTTCGCTTATTTCATTGTCCAGCCCCTGTCGGAACTTGGTGGAGGAAGAAGCACAGACATCAATCATGCGGTCGTCTCGTCGTTTTGTCGCGTAACACGAGCCGTTCCAGTTTCAGTTGTTCTCCGTATCATGGCTAAAGATGCACCTTTGCAGCGATCTGGCACCACCACCAAAGCCCTAGCAACTGTGGAGTGGGTTGGGTCGATGCGAATCGAGCAGAAAGGACACGATTGGCATGACGGATGACTGCATCGGTGGGGGTTCAAATCTGAAGTTCGTTCGAGTCACCAACGTCGAAACCCTCCTTTTGGCCATCATGGGGACCCTGGATAGCACCAAGCAGCTGCCACCTGCGGTGTTGAAGACTTCAGTCAAACTGGGCGATTCTGCTAATTGGGCCTATTATTGTCTACAACACAATCCCTGTGAGCTTCGACTCCACCTTTGCACCATCTACTCGTAACTATTGATCGTAGGGCATGAATTGGCTTTTTAGTTTCCTCTCCAGATCCGACACAACATCATTGCTTGCAAAGCTCTCCCTCTCCGCCAAACTTTGTTGTCCTAATCCTTGCTCGCCCTAGTTCATTTTATCACCACTCTCTTGGTACCGAAACCCTATGTATCGCCTTGTCCTCCATCTCGATTTTCAAAGTCTCCAAGTTCATTGAATACTCGCACCTGGAGAGGGTTCCTTGCTACATAACTGCCTTGTTTTGCACCGCATCTTGCCACTTTTGCTTGCTATCTCCACCATTGAACTTGTTTAAGGCTTTCCCGGCTCACTTAGTCTTTGCCCATTCTCCTAGGTGCTGTACCGAGGAGGATTTTGTTACCTTTTCCCGCAGAGTTCCCGTCTGTCAGAAACGAGTGGTGGTCTATCGGGAGAAGTCACAGGCCTCAACGCACGAAAGCTATCCCCGATGCCGTGGACAGCCAATGTTACACGAGCAATGAAGTTGACAGTTGATGATAAATATGTCAACATCAAATCCCCAATCACCATCACGAGTCGCCACCATCGCTAAAAAGCAGAAGAGGCGTGCTAACTCATGCTTGCCATGTCGCGAGACCAAGTCACGAGTATGTTTTCGACCACAAGACCATGGCCATCGATTCCATATTGCTAACTTGGACAAGTGCACCGGTGGTATACCATGTGCGGGATGCCTGAAGAAGCGCCAGAAGCCCCGGTGTATTTATCCTCATTTACCCCCCAAGGTAACAGAAGCCTATGAGGTCGGAACCCTTCTCCTCTGGGACTATGGCCCTTTGTTAACATGAACTCCAGCTCCGAGCAAACACCCTTCCGCGACAAGACAAGAGCAATCTCCCTACCTCCCCTCCTCAACAAGGCCATAGGCATGATGATGATGATGATACTTTGGTCATTCCTCTAGGAGATTTTTTCGGCTCGTTCTCCTTGTTGCGGGCCGTTGACGAGGTACTTGTTACTATTGATTCATTGTATTGGAAAAGTGCTAACTCAGGGGGGCAGTATCGACAGAGCTCTTCCTTGAGAGGGTCAATCCGGTCTACCGCGGACTCAGTGCTGACCACTCGAGCACTTCTTGCCAAATCGACTGATGGGCAAAGCTTGACTTCGTCACAGCCAACAGTGGACCAGGCAACAGGAGTGACTGAAGCTACCAAGCCTCTACTATCAATAGATCTAGACTCGCAGCTCCCGAAACACATTCGATGGCTTTACTCGAAGTATCTATCAGTTTGCCAAATGCTTGATACTGGCAAATTGACTCAAGCATGGACTACCTTTCCCAAGCTTATGCGTGAGGTGGAGCTATATGGAAGTGAGTACCAAATTGTCTGTCATCTTCCGCTGCCATGAACCATTTTGTTGACTGTAAATTAAGTGGACCAAGCGCGGAGTGACGAAGCAGGGACGTCGAATTATGAAACCACAGAAGCCAAACGTCTGCTATGGTGGCACCTCATCGATTTGGATCTTCGACTCAGCCTTCTTGTAAATCGCAAGCCTCATCTGCATGCTGGGGCCTTTGAGTTCCCGCAACCTTCTTTCGATTATTTGAAGCCTGCGGAGAAGCTGCTTCAACAGAGGAAACTCGAATTCAAACTGCTTATGATGGAAGTCTTGACTTCTATCAACGCCGATAAAGCCCAGGCTACCCAAGTAACTGAAGGTCGACGACCAGAACAGGAATCTGTCCTCAGAAAATTCGAAAGACTACAGGAGAAAGTTCTAGCGCTATCCCAAGACAGTTCCAAGGATATCGGCCATTCCATTGCGGTTGCCGAACATCAGTTGGACGTTCATCTATTCTCTATCATGTTTTACAGTCATCTTGCCCGTTTTACCAAATCAGACCAATTCGAACTACCTGGTCCGGAGAAGTCATCAGCTGGACAATCAAAGCCGGTCAAGTCTCGCACTTTACGAAAGAAATCATCAGATAAAACACAGGAGGTTATCTTCCAATCAGCTCGTACGGTCATGGAACTCTTTGACTTCCTCTTCATCTCGGATTCAACTAGAACCGCTCTATCCTGGACTCAGTGTTTTGGGGCATACTCCGCTGCAGTTTTACTGGGCGAGGCTCGCCTTCGACAAGACGTCGACCCACCAACGGATTCGTTGCGCATACAACAAACTCTCAAGGTCTTTCAGGAACTCAGCGCCACTGTACCAGCTCTGAATATTGCTCGTCTTGCGAGTGCCTCCTTGGAATCTCTGGCCGTTGCCTTGGGAGGGCTTGTGAGGGGCCGAAATGCCCCTGTCAAGACCGAACCCATGCAGATGAAGCGCAGTCCAACGATATCGAGAGAGCCAGATGCTTCGCTAGGCAGCACACAGACGAAAGGCAAAAGCAAGGTCGATCCAGTCGCCACCTCTATTCAAAGGCAAGGTAAACGCTCCAATCCTTCTGTCCATGATGACACCCAACATCGAGAGAAGCGCCCCAAATTCTCTACCAATGTGCCTTCATATGACGGGCGTCGACAAAGCGTTCCAGATTGGTCGTCGAGTCAAGAACATCAATATGTCCAACAGGGATCATCAATTAGTGATATTCCGATGGAACCTTTCCATGACCAGTCTGCATCAACTTCTTTCACAGGTAACGAGCCAATGGAATACGGTAGTTATGGTTCAAACCAAGACAACAGTCATCATTTTCCAGTTGAACCATGGTACCATCCTCCTATGTTCATACATCCACCAATGTATGACAGGCATTGGTGGGGTCAAGGCGCACCACCCATAATGCTTGGGGATGATGGCATTCAACATGGATTCTATTGTGATTCTTCACCCATGACAATGAATGCGCAACATCATTTAGATCCACAACTGCACGATCAACAATCTATGATATTGAATACCATGGCCCACGTCAATGCACCGCATGTGGTGGACGGTTCCCTCAAGGACAACACAACCATCGCTGGACCAACGCACACCTCAATTGGGCCCGATCAAGTCCAACCTCAGCATGACCCCACATTTTACAACGCGGTGGAAGAAGCTCAGTATCCTGCAGGACAGCATTCCATCAGTTCACCAGTACTAGGGAAAGCTCCTACGTCACGAGAAGGCGCATTCGCACACCCTGCGGACTCGACTCGCCGACACAGCGTAGCAGACATTAGGCAACCAAGAGCATGGACTGTGGAGACGCCTGCCAACTACAAAGATGGCAAAAAGCAGCAAGGGAAAGTCAAAGCAAGCATCGAACAACCTCGAACGTCTCCACGAGATGGTATTCTGTCTCCATTGAGCGAAGCGGGACTACGGTCTCGCCGAAACTCAACAACACCGAGACAGATCGCCGAGCAAGGGATGAACCTCGACTTCTCGCTCGAGGACATTCACCCTCCAATGGTCCTACCGGGCCATTTTGTGCATACAGAAGAGTATCCTGGGTCGCGCAGGGCGTCGCTGGCACCCGGACTTGACATGTCGATGACCGACGCCAACGCCAACATTGCTCCGGGTGCACAAGTCAGCGCCATCGCAGAACAAGCGGCAGCTACGTGGCAACAAGGCCAGACACGTGGCGCCGCATCCGTGAGTCAACCACATTTTGACACGATCAGGGCGACAAGTTACGACACTTACGATCTAGACATGACACCGTATAATGCAGCACCACAATTTCACCTTTTTCCGCATCAGCAACGGCAGCAGAGCCTACACCACCCTCACCATCATTATCCGGCTCATCACGACTTCACTGGCCCGCTGCGCCAGATCGCCACAACAGGCCCCTTCGAACCAGGACGATGGAGGACTTAACCAGCTTATGTGTCGCATTGGGGTCGTATATGTATGTTTATACCGGTATGTGGGGTGTTGTCAATGTCTGAGCGCCCCTCGGACAAGGGAGTCCCCCGATCTCTTTTACCGAGTTGCATGCGTTACTATTGTAACATTTGTTTCTTTGTCTTACCTATCTATACCCATATCTCCACGGATACCCCCCTGTAACGGGGTAGTGAGACAGCGTTATCAAGGAAGGGGTCATTGCTTATTATCCACGATATTTCTTTTTCGCCTTACCAAATCGACGAGACCTGGATGGCAGGTTGTATCAATACTAGGTCCACCAGTTGGGTGCTAGTGATCTTTGTGGAACGTTGTCTTTTCTCCTATGTTTTGTGTTTTACTGTGCATTGTTATATGCAACGCCGTTACGAGGAACGAGGAGGCCATGAATTCGAATCGGAATTGAAGCCGCACCAACGACCACATCTCCATCCGGAGGAGGGACAAGCGAGGAGTTGGCGGCCGGGGGAAGGGAATGGGTGATGATGTCGAGTAGCTACTACTTTGTCATTATTGGAAACTATGAACAAAATTCTATGAGTACTATTATACATAGCCTGGAATTTGGTAATTCTGTGAATATGATACTACATACCAACAACTATAAGTCACTCCATATATTCCCCTGATCTTCTATCACCGACCTACTTAGCGAGATGGGGCACTGGGGTATTGAAAGATTCTGTGTGCCTAGTGCCTCAGCAGCTGTTGCCTATTGACATCATGGTACAGAGAGCCTCTCCGTGGCCTTTGGAGGAGAACAAGGCACAATGCACTCAAAGATTAACGTGATCCATACCTTAGGTACCTGGGATATTTTGGTAGGGTACTGGCGGAGTACCTTTCTACAGGGCACAAGGTTGACCTCATCGGTGCTTGACGATCGTAGCGCTAAAGATCTCTTCACACCGATATGGCATATGCCTCTTGCCTTTACGTGTCGCGTTGCACGATTGAGATATCACCACACAAGGCATTTCACCTACAATCTATGATTTCCCTAGCCCCCTTTAGGTGAAAGGAAAATAGCTTGACCAACTAGCCAGTAGCCTCCCACTGCTTCCTCGTACGAGGAATGGCAATCCTTCCTTTAACTCCCGAATTAAACAGGGCTCACTGGACTAATAGTGACCAGATCAGGCAGCTGCACGCGTGCTGGGTGGGCCGGCAGTTGGTAGCCGAGGCCGAAAGGGCGTTGGCATCCTGGAGGGCTTCTCCGATGCTAAGACAATCTTCACTTTTGATGCTTTGATATAAAAGGTCTGAACCCGCTTCCTAGCCGCCTTATCTCGCTCTGACTGGACCATCTCCCAGTCGTAATCAGGATGTATGCCCCATTGGACTACATAGAACACCGCCGCACCTGGTGAGTACCTCCATATGGTGGCTACTGTCTACCGCCTTCCCCCGCTCCGCCCTCCACGGCCTTTTACTAACCACCTCAACCACTCCTCACAGCGCCCGCAAGCAACAGGAGCGCTCTGCCTGTTTCAATGCCCTTTCAGACGCATATAGGGGTCCATTGACCCCCCAGCAACGATCCATTCTCAACGCACCCATCGCATCTCTCGTCAAGGACGTCCAGAACCACGACGTCTCCCCGCTCGACATTCTCCGCACCTACGGCAAGACCGCAGCCATCGCCCAGCAGCGAACCAACTGCGTGACAGAGCTTCTCATCCCAGAGGCCGAGAAATGGGCGGCAGCTGAAGTCAATCTCAAGGGTCCTCTGGCAGGTGTCCCGGTGTCCCTGAAAGACACCATCGCCGTCGGTGGCTTCGATGTGACTGTGGGGTACAGCAAGTACGCGTTCAAGCCCTACGCCCAAGATGGAGCACTCGTCAAGCTCCTCAAGAAGGCCGGCGCTGTTCCTCATGTCAAGACGGCTTTGCCCATCACCCTCTTGAGTTTCGAATCTACCAACGATCTCTGGGGTGTGGCTAAGAATCCCCATAATCCAAAATACAGCCCTGGTGGCAGTACCGGAGGTGAGGCTGCCTTGCTTGCCCTCAATGGCTCCCGTATTGGTATTGGGAGTGATGTCGCTGGCTCGGTGCGTACCCCAGCGGCTTGGTCGGGCATCAATTCCATCCGCTGTAGCACAGGTCGTTGGCCAAAGGTGGGTATCGACACCTCCATGCCAGGTCAGGAAGGTGTGCCTTCGGTTTTCTCTCCCATGGCTCGGACTCTAGATGACCTGACCTACTTTTTCAAATCGTTTATCGGCATGAAACCCTGGGAGGTGGACTACACAGTCCATCCAATTCCCTGGCGTCAGGAAGTCTACGACGAAACCGCCTCGAGAAAGCTGAGGATCGGTCTTCTCGAAACCGACGGCGTTGTCCAACCGGCCCCTGCTATCGCACGAGGCCTTTCCATAACGGCCAGTGCTCTTCGCAAAGCAGGTCACGAAGTTATCCCCATCCCCGTCTCGGCATTCCCTCCAACCGCGACACCAGCCTACGGCCTGCAAGTTGCGTCGATGCTTCTCTGCGCCGACGGCGGAGCCACATACCGATCGTTCTTCCGCAGTTTCGAAACCAGCGACCCGGGCGCCGCGCAGATCAGCTTCTACATGTCACTCCCCCGCCCGCTCAAATACCTATGGTACCTCTGGACACGGTACGTGAAGCGTGATTCTCTCTGGGCAAGCATACTACGGTACTTCCACCCATTGACTGCCGAGGGCAACTGGCAGTGGGTGGCCAAGCGTGAGTCGTTCCGCAATACCTGGTTCAACTGGTGGAGCGAGCCTGCCCAGTCGTTCGACTGCATCCTCTGCCCTGGCAACGCGACTCCTGCTTTACCTCATGGCGCCATGCATGACGCCGTCTCGTCCTGCGGCTACACTTTTCTCTGGAATCTGTTGGACTACTCGGCAGGCATCATCCCCGTCACCAAAGTCGATGCCGAGAAGGATGCCCTGTCCAAGCAATGGCGGCCGAGCAACGGTGTTGAGAAAGGCGCGTACAAACACTACGACGCTGTGAAAATGGCTGGCTTGCCTATTGCTGTGCAAATCGTCGGCCGCCGGCTCAGTGAGGAGAAGACCCTCGCGTGCATGAAGGTCGTGGAGGACAGCCTTCGCAGCGATGGCGTCGTGTACGAGCATCTCGATGTCGAGAACTTGCCGGACTTGGACTAAATCGTGCGTTGCCGCTTCACTCACCGTTCAGACTACATCTGATACCCTTATATAATATTGAACTTGTATAGAAAAGTCCAATTCCATCTCACCTGCATTTAACTTGATTTGCCAGTAACGAAAGGATTCCCACGTCCGATATCACCACCTTAGCCAGTGTAGCGTATGTTCAATTCATTCTCTCAGCATCAATGCAGCTCTACATATCCAGGGCCAATATCCGGAGTCTCGACGTTACAAATATGTTTTCCGCTTCGAAAGAGGATCTGATACTGATGTCCATAATTACATGAAAGTGTGGAGCGGCTGGGGCAATGAGTGCGTGCATTCATCCACTTGAGTATCGCGGGAGGCGAGGCTTTACTTCACCGAACAGGGTGCGAGGACGAGTACGGAGTACTTTACTCACTTGTGAATGTCTGTGGTACGACGCCTTTCTCTACGAATGCTGTACATGATATAGTGCCTAGGTATGTATGTATGTATGTGTGTGTGTGTGTATGTATATGAATCTGTACCGATGTCACACATCCCTTCGTTAGGATACATCGGTATTTAACACTGTAGCGCTGGGTCTGTGGGTATGTTTGTATTTACCTGCCTTGGCACCCAGAAGGGTCTGGTATCCTGGCCGCACGTAGTAATAATAATATTAGCCTAATACAACATAAGAACTAGCTCGATTTCGGCTCCAGCCTCGATATCAACTGCCCCAACTGCCCAGCCCACAACGTAGCCTCGTCACCCCCAAGTTAAATAGTACTCATCCATCACCTCTGCTCAGTGCTCCGTACATATCTCGCGATATTGCTATGTGGATCTGTTACAGACATACCCACCCTCCCGCTACCCAAGCTTAAACGCGAGTAGTTTGATTCTAGTGGTCTGATATGCGCGGAGTATAGTATATCAGAGGCGTTTTGGCCGGAGAGACGTGCAGCATTTTAGTATTCGATGCCTCTTCCCTTACTTAGTCTTCATTCCTTGGCTCCACGAGCAAGATTTGTAGCGCAAAGGAAGGGTGTACAAGAGAATGCCATTGCGCTGAAAAAGGATAGTATCCATCGGAATATCGCGCACAGTGCAACGCAACGCAACGCAACGCAAATGCAGTGCAATGCAGAACTCGGCCCGCTCCAAACAGCTTTATTTTCTCATTTGTTGTTCTTCATTTGAGAGATCCACGCTCCCAGGCCGGCAATGGCGCCTAGAACCCCAAACCCAGTTACTATCGGATGGTTTCGCACTTCTCGCAGCGCCGCTCGGGCGTAGTTGTGATCGTTGTTGCTGTCACTGACTTCCAAGGCCTGCAGATGAGCCGAACGGGTCCCCAGAAACTGTCCTCTTTCCATGTTGCTCAGTGCTGAGGTTGAAAAACGGGATATGGAGGAGGGCACACCCGTAAGCAATGTAGTTGCAGAGCGGACGAGACTTGGATGCATCATGGGGAGCACGCCCTGGCTGAGGGTTGGGTATGCCGATGAGACGACGCTGGACTCTCGCCCGACGAGATTGCTGTTGTTTATGTTGGAAGGGTTGGAGAGAGTGCCTGCGTCTGAGGGAGGTACATCACCCCCTCTGTCCTGGTGGCGTTCGAGGGTCCGAGGCACCTCAAGCGGCAAGGTACTGTTTGCATTGCTGACACACATGTTGACCTTGGAGTCTTGAAGAGGCTCGGCCGCCGCGACATCAGACCCAACTTCATCTAATTCGTGCCGGCGTTGGGAACCTGGGGAGGGTCTTCGATGTGTAGTTGCAGCGGGTATGGAAGATGTAGCAGCAACGACCCCCGTCGTGACGGCAGTACTTTCCCCTCCATCAAGTGTAGCAGTTGACCTATGACTCTGAGCAGCCGTGTTAGTAGAAGGTGATTGCTCTGATCTCCTTCTTTCTGACACCGTGGCGCAATCAAATGCGGATTGTCTGAAATGATCCAAGATTCTGAGCAGCAGCATTTCCGGATTCCGAACGGTCCTCAACGAGTATGAAACAGGTGTCAAAGCCCGGGGCCGGGAGGGCAGTTCTCCTTGGTGGACCTGATGACTCCTTCCACCTTGTTGTTCGACACTGGGACACTTGAAGCACCGTGTGCAACTGGCATGAGTGCAATGAGGACAGAAGGTATCGCTCTCTGGAGAAGTTGATGTGTACTTGTTGCGGCATTCACAGCACCTCCACACCCGAGTCGTCGGAGGAGTAGGGGCTGCAGCGACAATCCTTGGTCTTTCCGTTCTTCTCCCACGAACTATCTTTTCAGTTCTGCATCTTGCGCACCTTTCAACCCGACAGGCAGGGCATTGCGCTACATGTATGTGCGTTGGCCCAACACCGCAACGACAACATGACCAGACAAAGGCTGCTCCATCTCGTCTGGGCCTTCGTGGTGGCATGCCTTCCAAGGTTGTCTTCTTTTCCCTAAACCATAGATTTGAGCGGGAGCCTGTGATCTACATCTATGAGAATTGGTGGTTCAATCTGTTGATGCCTGAGGGGGGGTAAATGCAATTTTAGTTGGACTTGCCAACGCATCCAAGACGAGGAGGAGAAAGACCCCATCACCATGCAGTCACCCTTGCAGTCAGCCTACATCCCACAAGCCTCCCTACTAGGCCTTTTGAGGCCAAACTTAAATAACAGCCTCCCATGCACGAATCGCGTTCGGGGCCAGCAGAGATTCCAATGCATATCGATCCCGTATTCTGTGATACTCGCGGTTGAACATTCAAATGCAAAACGTATACCGTGAGCCTATGAGAAAACCGTCGTCCTCCGTGAAATGGTAGAAATTTCTGACTGGGGAGCCACGAGCACAGAGACCCCGAAAGCTGATGTCCACTGCAGCTTCGTAGAAGGCTGTGCTCTGCAATGCAATGCCACCCACCCACCTTGACGCCCAAGAAAACAGCCTCGTTCTTGGCGGTACTTTCGATCACCTCTTCGCTGGTCGAGGAGAGTGCTGGAAGGGGGGTTGGATAGCAGTAGAATCAGGCTACACCAGTACTCAACATCTTCAAAGCAAAGTCCCCAAGGACGACATTGGTCTTCCTGTGATGGCTCCTCAGAAGTGTCTTCGGCGCCCCCCCCCCGGCCACCCTGCTGAAAATTAAAGGTCTGGAGGGGAGGTGCTATGCCCAGCGGGAGACTGTTTGCGGTAGCCGCCATTTGGGATCTGCGGTAACTCCCTCATTGATGCAGAGAAGTCTGCGACAGTAAGAAGGATTCGCAATGCTGATTCCAGAGCTCACGGCGCAGACCACAGATTGCTCCCTGAGCATCGACTCGTCTATGTTCGCCCATCTTAATGGGTCCTGTAACAGCACCCGGGACGTCGCTAGGCGGTTTACTCCCTGCATGCTATACATACATGCGCCACGAAGAGAAAGGCTTCTGATGCCCAGAACGAAAGAAGCTGTGGAGGATAATAATCAATAGTGAGCGTGTTGGGGAGGATGGAGAATGCGGTTCCGTCTTTATCCGACACCGTAGCTCGACCCTTCTATGATACTCTCTTCGGCCTGGGTCGACAACACAATCTTCCTGGATCGCGCAAAAAGCTTGGGGGGAGTAGGGCTCGGGGCTTTATTCAGTGTGGTCTAGGATCAAGGTATGGACGACTTCTCACGGTAGGTATGGGATCTAGATATGTACCTGAGTAAATACGGAGTACTCCGTACGGAGGACTGGTGAACCTGATATCTCGTGTGCGTCTACACTGAATCATCCACAGTTTTGGATTTAGATGTACTTTTCAGTCTCCCACTCTCATCGCCCCTGCTCCTTCTCTTCTTCTTATCTTCCTCTCTCTTCAAGGTTTTATATAGCGTGCACTGACGAAGGTTTCATCAATCTCGCCCTAAAAGATGTCATCACAAACCTGCCAATCACGCTCTTTGCGATGCTCCCAATATTTGCCGCTACTATGCCAGTAACTCTCGCCGGTCACCTCATCAACTCTCTTCTCGAACCACTTGGGCCGCCACTCTTCGCCTGCGTTCTCACGCTTGCGGCGGGCAGCACGCTGTTTCTCCTCGACCCTGTTCTTCTCCGTCGCGGCGAAGTCATACTCACCATCTTCCATTGCGCGCTGGTCGGGTCGGAGGCGAGTGTCTGTCGGTGGGAGGACGGCCTGCAGTGCGTCGGGGATGGCGTTGAGAGTCACGACGAAGGGTGTTAGGTTGAATGGGATGCCGGTGGGCCGTTTATGCGCTTCCCAGACTAGGAAGGCCTGCTGTCCGGACTGGCTGATGGATTTGGTGTGGTTGGATGCGCCTTTCTCGCCGACTGCTTCGTCCTCAAAGCCCTCGGTCACGCGGGCGTAAATCTTGTCGTTCCATCTTCCACCGATGCTCCATTTGGTGACGCCGTCCACGCCTGTCACTTTGCCTGTCACTTGGTAGGCGGAGCTGGCTTTCCAGCCCCGCTGTTTGAAATCAAGGAGACAAACTTCTCCGGTGGTCCAGTTTTTGATCTCCATGGGTCCGTAGTTGTCGACAGTTGGATTGCCAGTGATAATGCCTACGACCGAACTGGTCACCTTCTTCCAAGTATACAGCTCGGGTGGTCCACCATTCGAGGGTCGGAGGCGGAGAAACCATGTTCCCAGTGGGTTGATGTCGAACGACCGGCCGTAGAATTTCGACTTGACCGCTGATTCGCCCCAATAGTCCCATCGGGCGGATTCAGCATATGCCGCACCGATAGGTGGGTGATGCGAGACTTGTTCAATAAAGAATCGATAGCCTTTGTCGGGTCTGACATATTCATAAGTCTCACCGAGTAGCGGGTTGAATGGTTTGGCAACACGGCCAATGGTACTTGCATACTCGGACGCAGCAAAAGCAGCGACATAGACGAGTCGTTCGGTTGCATCAGGCCTATCAGCTGCGATATCGAGTAGATCGGCGTACTCCATATCCTCGGCAACACGCTGAAGAAGTGAGGTAGGTTCGTTGAATGAAACGGGCAAGGTCATCTTGGTCATGTCCTTTCCAATCATAGACTTCAGAATACCCCAAAGGGAGATCTTTGGGCGGTCATCTGCGTCCATCTTGAGCCTCTTGCGGATACCATCCTCATATCCTGCGTACGATGGTTCAATCTCCATTTGCTTCATAGCCCTGGCGTCAGATGAAGAGAAGGGTTCTACTTCCTCTTCTCTCTTGCCGGTCACCGGCAATTGCACCGGGGGAGGGCTGATCAGTGGAGGCTCGACAACCTCGACCCTGCCAGCATCGATTGCATCGAAGAATTCCTCATCATCTCCAGACTCAGAATCTGAAATGTTCGTATACTGAGCGATGATAGACTTTCGTCGATTGCCTTCCCTTGTGATGGACAATCTCCTTGTCCGATCACGCGCCGAAATTTGAGCTTCAGGGCGAATGTATAGCTGATCCTCCACTGTCTCTGTGAATTGAACATGCTCTGAGGACTCTTGTACGAGGGAGGTGGGCCGGCTCGTAGATTGGCCTTCAAGGGCTTCCTTCAGGGCCCGTTTGGTACGCTTTCTCTTCTCCTCAGACTCCGCAATGTACTTCTTTAGATCCTCATGTTCGTAGGCGATCTTAGCCATGCTTTCTTCCCACATCTTCCTAGCGTCGGCATCGCGGTCAAGTCGGTACTGCCAATAAGCATCGCGATCCCTCGATATCTTCAACAGGTCTGCGACCAATCCGTTTAGGCTGCTGACGGCGGTCTGATAGGTCTGAAGGGCTTGCGAAACGTCTGGATCCGCAAGAGTGGTTTCGGGCTTTGAGGAGCCACGGTTGATGAGTGCATCAGACACTCTAGAGAGCAGGTCGAGCTGCAGCTTGGCAGATTGTGCAGTGATGTTGAAAGCATCTTTGCTTCCCGGGTGATGGACTTCATGGCTGCTGCCATCGTCACCGTCGGGGTCATCATCGTCACCGATAGTGGCGGTGTGGGCATTTGTAGGAATACGTTGGAGATCTTCACCAACCACACTGGCCTCATAGGAGTCGTAGCCAACCTCTTGATCTGAGCGGAAGCTCACCTTGGACGAGGAGCCTTGATTGACTCCAAGGTTGGTGGAGGCATGTTTGGATCTGACACTCGTGGCACTACTATCTGCGGCATCAGATCGATGTCGCTGTACGTCGCCGTCTTGTGTGCGTCTTTTTTCCTCCTTAGCCTCGTCCTTGGTGAATTGAATGGCATTATTTAGAGCCCAGAACCATCTCTTGGCCTCCACCACATGGTTGGCTTTCAAGTGGTATTTGACGGAAGACTTCCCGTGGATCTCAAAGCGAGTCTTGTCTTGGGCATCCATGTGCAATCTCGCAATACGCATGTTAATGGCTCCGCGGCAAGCGGAGCCAGCATCGTCTTGGTGCTTGTAATAGCTGAGAACACCATCTTCCAGAACAAACCAGCGTAGTTTATATCCACTGGTGTAATTGGTCCATTTCTTGAGGTAGCCTTTCATCTCGCGGGCATCTTTCGTGGTATCACTGGCCCCAGTGGTTCTAGCCGATGTAGGAGTATTTCCCAGAATAGCCTTCTCCTGAACGCCTCGTTGAGCGGCAGCGGCAGCGGGCGACTTTTTCAGGATCGCTCTGGTACGGTCGTCCTTGGTGACATCTTGCGGCAGCTTGCCTTTCCGATCCCGTCTAAATGGATCTGCGCCGTGCAAGAGTAGAATCTGAGCCAGTTGGATATCTCTCTTCCTAGCAGCCTCATGCAATAAAGTGCCACCGCTCTGGACCGTGTAAGGTTCTGTAGGTAGCTCCAATGCGTTGACATCCAGCGTGCCCTCCACCCTAGGCTCGATGAGAAGTTTCTCGATGTGTTTGTAGTCACCCTTGGCCAAGGAGGTATGGATCTCCTTGATCTTGTCGTCGAGGAAGATGGAGCGGGCGAGCTGCAACTGCTGGAAGATTTCAGGCGTCCTTGCTAGATCAATGGGGATTTTCCCCTGTCTATTGGAAATGGCATCATTGATGTCAGGATGGTCGAGTAGGTCTTTGACCACAGGTGAACGGCCAAGCTGGGCAGCCAAGTGTAACGCAGTATTCCCTTCTTTATCTTGGGCATTGATGTCCAGACCCTTGCCTTCTCTTATGATCTGTTCTACCACCTGGGGCTCCGCGCACTGTATGGACAAGTGCAGGATGGTGGTACCAGGAATGGGGTTCAGGTTGGTGGAGGAAGGGATTGAGTCTTGAATCGCCTTTGTTATTGCGGCGGTGTCCTTGCCGCGCAGTACCTCGAAGACTCGAAAGGTTCGCACGGAGTCTTCTATTGATGCGCCAGAGCCCGAAGGAGTCTTGTTGTGAGGGGAGTCTGGACTATTAGAGAGTTCGGATGTGTCCATGGTCAATTGTGAGGTTCTTGTTGTGGTAGTTGACAAGGGCGCCAATCGAGGACCATCAGCGGGCGAGAGATGCGATGCACTGGCCGAAGCTGAGGCTGAGAAAGGCCCCGTGGTCGAGGTGGTCGTATTGACAGGAGACTCAGTCTCTGAGCCACTATCCTTAGGAAGATTGTCGCTTCGCAATAGGTTCAGCACGCGGGAACTTTTGGAGCGTTTGTGGGAGGATTTGTCGGAGGACATGATGGAGGGGAAGGAAGGGAGATGGAGGGAGGTGACGCGAGGGGAGTGGTGATTGAGTGATGACAGGTAATAATAACCAGAGAGTCGAGAGGTTTGTCTGGTAGAAATAAAAGGTACTAAGTAGGAACCACCTATACCAAGGTAGCAGTGACTGTTGTTTACCAGGAGGAGCAGGAGGAGGAGTTCCTACTACTCGCTACTAAATCGCCTAGCAAAAGATAGTTAGAAACTACCTGACCTTGGGTACCGAGTATCTAGGATCGATTAAAGCCTAGGTTCCTTTTTTTGCTGAGGGGCGTCCTAGATAGTGGGTGAGGGCTTTGCTCGTGCACTGGTTGTTTGCTGATGGCTACTCTGCTCGCGAAGGGTTGTCTCACCCCGCCATAAATAAGGCAATTGGATTATTGGCCCTGGAATGGCAACGATGAGCGATGGGAGGACGGGCAATGGGGCAAAAGAGGGAGATCACTCACCCTGTGCCGCTTGTGATGCACGATGACGCCAAGGGGCCGATTTACCTAGATTTGCAGGGATAAATAGGGAAGCTGAAGGGAGGAGAAGAAGCATGTGGCTGTTACTCGCGCACTGGATTATAATTCAATAAAAAGCTGGGAGAAAGCGCAAAAGTTAGCAGCTTCACACGAGGTACTAGGTTCGGGTACATATTGGATATGCCCAGTGCATTCGTATAATTCCTCTCATTACCATTATTGACAGCAGCCTGGCCCTAGCAACGCGTTTACTTAGCCGAATACACCATGGAGGCAAAGGCGTGGCCAAGGACCACCTATCTCGTAGTTACCTAACTTCGTCGGGCATATAGTCGGTTCTTACGGAGAGGCTGTGTAGAGCAATTCAAATTTGACTTTGTAACGAATCTCCGTATGGAGGTTCATCTGAATAATACGCCCAAGGCTTCCTCCTCCGTCCGGTTCTATCGAGGCCGAAATCTTGTCAAGATGCAGACATTGCTGCACCGATGTGTGCATAGGCACTTTTATTCAATTCCCATCTGGTGGCTTCGTTATTCATCCGCATCTTCGTCAGCACTCGCTTCGCATCGCATCGCCTGCGCCTATTATCTTTCTGCAGATTTGGGGGGGGGACGGACCAAAAACCTCCCTAATTTCGTTTGCACTGCATTCATCGAACGGCACAACGCGTGTTTCTAGTTATAAACTGTAGCCTCGTCCAGCTACTGTCAAAATCACGTTACTCGTAATCACCCAAGCAGATCATCCAGGCCATTACCCAGTGGCGTGGCCGGCTTTGCTGCAGTGGCTGGCTGAGGAGCCATGGCACCACCAACGGGTTGGGCACCGCCTCCTGACCTCGCCGCCGAAGCTGCTCCCCAGATTCCAGCCTGGCTCTTTGCCTTGGACAGGCTCGCTAGATCCGGTCCCTTGGCCGCTGTGGCTGTCTTGGTCACGCCTGCCGCTGAACTAGCGGTGCTCCAAAGTGAGCCAAACGCATCTCCTCCACTGCTCGACGCTGCTTTTGCAGTTGGTTTGCCCAAGGATGCTGCTGATGTAGATGACATGTACGAAGGTGCCATTCCTGGTCGCGAGTTCATGGCTGATGATGTTGGTATTGGGACTTGCTGGCCTGCTGTCATGGGTACGGACGTAAAGTAGTTGGGCCCAGTTGACTTGAATCCTGTGCTTGCAGAGAAGGCCGGGGCGGGAGGGTTTTGTGCAGCAGGCACAGTAGGTGACGCCAGTGTAGAGGCTGAGGGTGTGAGTATCGATGAACTTGCAGAAGGGGCGGGAGATTTGGTGCTGAGGATGTTGTTGAAACTGGCACTTTGACCCGGTGCGAGAGGCGTGGGAGCGGCAAATTGGGTCGAGGAAGTCGTTGTCGATGTTGTTGGTGGGGGAGGTGAGAGGGCTGCCAGAGGATTGGTTACTGGTTGAGCTGCCGAAGGTGTAGCAGACTGGAAATCATCAAAGTCGTCGTCGTCGTCGACAGGTGCAACGGCAGCCGGAGCCTTCCCACTCGAAGAACTCGTCACGGGCTCGTCACCAAATTCAAAAAGATCTTGTTCCGGTGCCTTTGGCTTTGGCGCTTCTCGTTTCGCGCTGGCGGCAGCTGTGCTCCTCGTGGCCGTAGTCCGTGTTGGCCGTGTTGGCTGCACTTCTTCAGCTTCATCGTACTCTTCAAACTGATCTGCACGCCGCTGAGTGCCTGAGAAATCTGTTTCTCGACCACCAAAGCCGCCTCCATCTCCATAGACTTCTCCCTGGTAGCCGCCATAGCCACTGGTCTCGCTACCAAACCCACCATACTGACCACCACTACCGCTCGAGAATCCGCCTCCCATGCCCATGCCGCCTTCGACACCACCATATTTATTCTTATTGACACGCGCTTTCTTTCTTTCTGCTCGAATTGCATCCACATCGCTGAGGAGCTTGACCAACTCGTTGGTTCGGTTGCGGACGTTGACACCCTGGTCCTTGCCGTTGGGGTCGATATAGTGAAATTGGCGGAGCATTCGCAAGAGGGAGAGGTGTGACCTGGCATCATCGATAACTCGCTCCGAGCCGTTCTTGCACAGGAACTCTAGAAGTTGGAGAGCCTATGTCGACTATCAGCCCGAGCCCCCCCATCGGTGTGTTAGGGACCATTTACCTTGTATATCTGCCTCCATTCTTCTGCAGTCTTGTCTGTGAAGCGCTTGTAGATCATAGGCATGATTTCATTCAATTGTTGACTGTGCAGATCCGTCAGATCTGGACTTGCACTCTCTGGGATGGTAAACACGCACTAATTGTGAGTTCCCTGAGCAATCTCTTGCATCAGAGAGGCAGAAGCGCCCCAAGGATCTCCATTTGTCGCCTCTCGGACCTGCAAGGACAACAAGTCAATACATATGTTCCATGGGTCCAACGCCGACGCTGAGGAGGCGGTAACTGACCTTCGACTCCATCTCGGTAAGGTTCATGACCGCTTCAAAGAAACCCGTGTCAGCCCAATTGTGTCCCTTTGCCTCGCATGTAAGGACAACCAACCATTTTGCACCTTGCGAACACCAGCCTTGAGGTCGTAAAGGGTCAGATTGCTGACCTGATTCTTTAAGCTGTCGAAATCCATGGTGGGCAGGGGAGGGTGTTGGAACGTGACCGATCGTTGATTGCAGCGACAGGGACGAGAGCAACAGCTATATTTGATGGCGACCTGGGTATGGTGCGTCAAGCCAAGAGGAGGAGCTGATCAAAGGCTGCTAACGTTGAGCCCAAAGAATTCGAGTTGTGTGGTGAGTCCTCAGTAGAGGGGGGATAAATTCAGAAAATGGACTTTATTGTCGCGGACACGACAAGCATGGGGGGATTGCCAGCGTTGCTTGAGCCCAAACACAACCCAAGAACTCAGAGTCTCCAGGAGGAGCCGGAAACCAAAAGGCCCCCCACCCGAACAGGGGGGCCAAGCCAGGTTGCGAACCAGTTAGAATAATTCTCGTGGAATGACCCCTTGAGATTGGTGGATTTGGCGGAAGGGATCGAGGAAATATGCTGGCACAGCGGGATCAAAGAGGCTGTCAGACAAACGATATAAATCGATGGTCTGCTTGCCGTAAAAACAATAAATAAAAGATAATACTGACTTCCTTCCCCTTCCCCCAGGGCAGCGAGAAGATACTTATTTGAAGACTCGTAGTGATGATCCCACCAGTGTGAGGTGTGTTGCGATGTATGAGAGAGCATGTGTCTCCCAGTAAGTTCCAGGTCACCAGCACCAGCACCAACAATGCACGTGGCCTTGTTGTCTCCTGCACACTGGTCACTGTCACCAGCACCGACGAGCTCAGGGTGCCCCCTAGGCCCTTATAACCTCCCCCGCCAAGGCTCCCACACAAATCAAAAATAGGACATTATTATATTTCAATCCCTGAATTCCTCTCAACATTCCGGTCAGGCGAAATCAGCGTGTCGAAAATAAATAGTAGAACGGACAACCACATCGTATGCGGGTGTTGATCCGTGGTCTGGTGGGGGGGCCTGCTTGAATATGTGGTACGCTTGGGTTGTCCACTACGTATTCCTGAACCATGCCTCGGGAGCGATCCCGAGAGTCCAGAGTCGGCGGGTATGATCAGATCTCTGTTCGATCCTTCCTCAGATCATTTTTTGGGCTTTTTTGGGAGGGTGGGAGTGATGACTGGTGCTTTTGATTTTTGTGTGCGCAAGTATGTTGGTGCTGTGCCGTGAAGTGAAGGTTTGGCGAGGCTGTGAAGTTTACTTTCATAGTAGGTGAGCACCTCAAATATCATGTCTTGCGTAATAACTCTACCTACTTCCAGTTGGGTCGGGAGCATGATAGTCGGGAATGGCTAGTATGACATGTATATTCATAAAGGACAGGATGAGGAGAATTAATCAACTTCCACGGAATGATATAATAGGAATATCTCATCTTATTGAGCATCATACTCCGGACCCCTCATCTCAGCCTTGCTAGAAGATCAGATGAGATTAGAAAATATACAGACTTTAAAACAGTACGCACGTATTCTGAAGTAGCTAGCTAAGGCTAACTAACATAGACACAGTCTCACAATTAGCAAATGTACATGGGGTTCCTCACCTATGTATAAAGGCTTGCTGTAATATTCCATTCCCTCTTCCTCCTTTCTCTAACACTGCTCCCTTTCCAGTCTCCCGAGCTATCCACTAACCCAACCGCTCTATCGCCCAAACTTCTTCTTCTCGAAATACCTGAAAGGCAAATACGCAGTAAATGTAAACGCAAAGGCCAACTCAAACCCGACATCACCGCCATATTCCGGCGAGCCGATCAACTTGCCAATGGGTCCGATATACCATACCTGCGCCATGCCCATCACAGCCCCCACAATTCCAAAACAGAACGCACCGAGGGCCGCAAAGCTAGGCGGGAGTTTCTTCGGCTGGTCGTAGTTCTCGGGGGCATAGCCGGAAAAGCCGCGTCTGAAGATGAAGTGCTCGGGCAGAGAGATGCCTTCGTAGATGGCGAGCCAGTAGCCGATGCAGAGCATGAAGTTCTCGAGCACAGCCTCGAAGTGCGAGTAGCCCGGGATGGAGATGGCACAGTAGACAGCTGTGGCGATGAACGTCCAGATGAAGCGCGGCACGAATTGCGCGTAGTGCGTGATGGATTGGAGCGAGAAGGAGATGGAGTAGATGTTTGGGCAGTTGTTACCCACGATGGAGAGCGCTAGCACCACGACGCAGAATTCCCCGAACTTTCCTAGTCGTGGCACCAGGATCTCGTGTAGAACCCCTCCGATATGATCATTTGCGTACGCATCTGCGTATAGCTGGTTGTTGACGGTCGCGGTGCCGACAGCCGCGCCGAGCATCATGCAGAAGCAGAGAGGGAAGAACAACCCTATGAACGTGTATGCGAATACTTTGACTCGGCTCACGTTTACCGGCTGGTAACAACTGTAATCCGCTGCGTAGGATCCCCAGCCTGTAGCAAAGCCGAATATCGCGGCGGCGAAAGACAAAACAGAGCCGGCTTCGCTTGTTCCAGCGCCCATAGGGATGTTTTCGAAGTCTCCTCGGTGCGCGAATTCGCCCAATACCACCAGTAGAATGATCAGGCATGGTACCCAGACTATCATTTCGTACCAGTGCACCACCTTGTAGCCGAAAAGTGTGATTATGAAAGTACCCGCTGCAAGGATGATAATACCAGCAAAGCCAGGTACATTCTCGTTGACGGCGTGCAGTAATTGGGATCCAACAATCACATTGACGGATGACCAGCCAAGGCAGGCTAGACAATTGAATATGGCGACTGAGTTGATGTTAGAAGATCGGGTGATCAGAAAAGCCAATTCATTGGTCTCAACGTACTAAGCTTGACTCCGGTATAACCAAACCAGAATCTACCCAACATCATCTGTCGCATTCCAAACCGAGGGCCGAAGGTTGCATAAAATGCCACTGGGATGATGCCTAGGATATTGAAGAATAAGATGGTGAGAATGGCGTCCACGAAGCCTAGCGCAAACACAGGAACAGCAAGAACTCCAATGGCGAAGGTCGAAACCGTCATATTCGCAGCAAGCCACTGTTGATACGTCGTCAGTACTCCGTAGTTCTCACACATTTCACGAAGGCAGGAATATCTACCATGGTACTGAGCTTGATGGTCGTCTTATCTGTCCTCTCATCTTCGGGAACTCGTTCGATACCTCTCTGCTCAACGCCGAAACGACCGGCCAATCGTTGAAGCCTTGCATAGAGAGTATTCCCAGCAACGAAGGACTCTCCATGAACGGCACCGGAGTCGTCAGGAGCCACTACCGAGCGGTGCTTCTCGTCGGTACTCGGATGCGCATGATATTCGACATCGTAACCAGTTTTATCGTACGAAGTCATCCTTGTGGTGTTGGCGACGCTTGACCAAGGTGTCAGACAAAGGTAAGAAAGCGACGGGAGGCAGCCCGGGAGGCGCGTCGTGGAACGGGGAATCCACGACAAGTATATATTATGGCTGGTCCACAATTTCGACCTACCTCGTAGAGATTATCCACAGGAAAGAATCATTGTTACATACGAGTTGGACTCCGAACAAGCTTAGAACTTCAAAGCACACGCGCTCCAAGCTGGAGTACGCCGCAAATGTGGTTTACGAGGAACAGGGTCTCGACTCCTCACATTTGATGGGGCTTTGGAGCTAGAGCAAGCCAGTGGTGTTGGTGGCAGAGATAAGGAGTGGACAAGCCTATCAATTGACGGCTCCTATCAGGGATGTTCTTCTCGACTGGACTGTCGCCTTGGTAGTGGGAAAGATCTGTTGTACAAAGTCGATCTCGGCATGCACCGTTCGATCTGCTCTCTTTGGGGCTACAACAAAACACTTGCCGTTGTTGTTTTTAGCTAACCCTTGACTGCGGTCACGAATAGACTTTGTTTCTCTGGCTGCTGGGCTGACTATGGTTGGGTGGCGATAAACATTCTCTGGAGGGACAGTTAAGTAGACTGGCGCATGCTTAGGGGTCCTCCAGAACTTAATTCTCGCGCCTCGGAACGAAAATTCGAAGTCGAAGGTCCTAAAGACGAGGCTTGGTTGACAGCCACAGGCAAAAGCCCGCGTAACGGATAGCGGAGAGCGCCTAGAGAATCCGTTTTCCCTAGACTCGAAATCCTGGGATGACCCTATGTCGGGTCTGCCCCTGTTACGGGATAATAGTGAGAATAGGCGTGTAAGCCGGGAAGATAAGCGTAGTCATTGCCGTTTGTCAGTGGTATGTAGCCTGGTAGGTAAAGCTCAAGTGAGTTTCGTTGTGATTGAAGGCTCGTTTGTCGCCTGTTCCTGTGTGGAATGTTTCGACGGCGGACAAGGCCGTCGAGATGCAATTTGAGATCTTTGGCCTTACACGTCCTTGACATATCATGCATAGATGCCTGTAGGTTTCATGAAGCATGTTCGGCCAACTAGAGGCTAAAATGCAAGCTGCATCAAGCACTTACTACTATTAGGAGCCCGTGCTCCGTACCGAGTAGTTGGTCGCAATCGTCTGGAACTTTACTCTGCCATGTGGCAGCTGTGCCGCTCCTCTCGTGGTTTGTTGAAGCCGCTGAGGAATAAGGCAATCGCGAACCACGTGGCGCTGGAGCCCCATTCAGTTCATGTTCACTCGGGCACCTAGGTAGTCAGGCTTCTAGGACGATGGTCATCCGTGCTGCAACTCGTACTGCTCAAGAAAAATGTGCCAGGTTGGGCGAATTACCTGTTGTGAAGGAAATATGGCATTGTTTCTGGAGCTCGTCTATGCGTCCCTAGACAGTAACACTGATCTGCCCATGAGGTGGATTATAAAAATATGGATGACGCTTGGTTCAATTAACAATCCCACCAAACCAGCCTTATGATCAGTCTCATCCCAATGCTCCCAAAACACCAAGAAATATTTATGCCGGTCATTATTCCATTACAACCCATTCCCCAGTGCTTCTATACCAGAAATGTTATTCGGTTGGACGTTATTGAAAGTATAAGGGAAATCGACGATTCCATCGAGCATCCAGTTCAAGGGATCGAAGACATCATAGCTTGCCTGGCCATAATCCATGCTGAACTCGTCCACCATTCCGGTTGCCATGCCAGCCATACCTGGCACAATGGCTGGTGTTGAGAGTACAGGGTCATTTGTGTTGGCATTGGTTTCATTGACTGTAGAGGGCATCGTTACCGCATCATCCAGATGTTGCAAGTTTGGATCCCGATCTCGCACTGAATCACATTAGCACACGAGTTTTGGAATCAATACAGCCTCAAAGTGACTCACTATCAGACGGTTTCCCTTCGCGGAATTGTGCATTACGGCGCCATCTCCAGACCGAGTCGAATACTAACGACATCGACATCCGGCATTTAACCTTGAGCTGTAAGCTTTCATCCGCCTCATGGGTGGTAGCACTGTTGGCAGGACTAGGTTTGCTGGTTTTCCAAACCTGTGCTAGTACTTCTGCCAGCCTTTCGGCGAGATCGTTTTCAACCACACTCATAGTATGTAACGCCCAGACTGTCCTTGAGAGTAAGTTAGATGCTCCTTGGACGTCTAGCTCATGTTGATCCAGAAAGTTGTGCATGAGTTTAAGGAGTGAAAATCCTGCGGCCAGCATCATATGGAAGATGTAATTGGTTGCGTTGTTGAGGGCAAGCCCATGAGAGTAGCTTGATCCCGTCAATGAAACGCTACTATTGGACTCTAGACTCAAGCAAGCCTCGAGAAAGTCGGTAGTAGCGTAATATAATTTAAGCATATCGGCACGGTAAGACGGCAGCGAAGGAGGAGAGAAGAATGCACTCAGCCTCATGTGCAAACCAGCCGCTCGGAGGTATATTTTGGTGATTGGGGAGTCGTCCTTCTCAAGTGCATCTTCAAGTTCTTTTAGATCGTGTGCGAGGAAAGATACATATGTAGGCCGCTCTGCATCAGTCGCCAAACCTACAGGATCATGAGGATTCATGTAGAGCGTTCTTGAAACCTTGTCCACGAACTTCTCGATCAGCAGCCGATTATAGATAGGGCCTGGTAGCTCATAGTTAGGATTGGTCTCAATTGGTTTTGGTCCTAGGGTCCAGTCGTAATGTGTAAGTGGAGGTTGTCCGTAGGCAGTGCATATCCTCTGAGCCACAAGGTTGCACACCGTCCAAACTACCACTCGGTCTTGTAACTCCACTTCTCTCAATTCAACCCGGAATTTGGTAAAGTCTTGAGCATGAGTTGGACGATGCAATCCGATTTGAAGAGCGATCTGCATCATCATCCCGCAAAGCATGAATGTGGGATCAGTCGAAGTACTGCTCGTTGCTACAGGCCATGCACATAGCAAGATGAGTGCCTTTACGACGTGATAATTTTGTGGCACGTCTGCGATTGTTGACCATACCAAACGTGTCAGAGGTCCACAGAGGGCGGAAAACAGGTTGGACTCTGCAGTATAATGCCGAGAACCCACCGTTATTATTGTCCAGAACAACAGAGGGGACCTCGTCTCATATTCTTCCGGGGTCCGATTGGGATTTAAGAAAGGTAGGAAAGGGTGGTGCAAAGCGAAGAAGCGCTTGAACAGTTCGTGGACTCGGTCCTTTGTCAATGTCACATCCTCTAGACGCTTGAAAATCTGTCGGCCGCCAGGGCTTTTATCGTATGTGCCTCCTTTGAGGTCCAGTAGACCAGCGACGGCTTCATGGGTAAACGACCCCATATTTTCATGCAGAGACAAAGTTGCAGCACCATTCTGTACGGTTCGATTGGCTTGTGTTGTCGCCTGCTGCTGAGCCACCTGCTTGCGCAGCTCGACAATCTCCCTTTCCATTTCAGCATTGCGTGATCGCTTGCCAACTCTCTTGAAATTGTCCTCAATCTTGCATTCGAGAGACAGACGCTTGCACCGGGTGCATTCTCTGAAGGGGTCCTGGACAACATCGCATCGCAACTGTGGTCAATGTTAGCAACAGACACTATGGTTTGGAATACGTAGAGTGTTCATCAACACATAGAACAACGATGACTCAGAGGGGCCATGGCGGTGTTTCTTCAACTGCGTTCTCCCACCGCAGGCGTGTGGTGGCGACGCGCGAAGAAGTGGTCATATGGATGATTCAATACATCGCTCACCTTTTGCTGCCGGCATTCATTGCAAGCTCTTTTCACGGGTCGCCGTCTGCCATTCGCATCATCGCCATGCTCAGGTGACTCCGCACTTGCGGTCGCCGGTGAGCTATCAAAGCCGGCTAGCGAGGCATTTCTCTTCTGGCCCTGGATTGGACTGGTGAGTGCCGTCCCAGGACCATCGACTTCACTTGCAGCTGATGTCGAAGCCACCTTGAAGTCGTCACCGTAATGAGCTGGGTGTGTTATCCAAGATCCGATATCGCAGCTGCCGGTGCGGAAACTGCCAGTGTCGAATTGGAGCAGATGTGAGCTTGAGATGGGGATATTGTAACCGTCTGACAGAAAGTGGGACCCCGCTTCTCCTGCAGAACTGTCGGCCAAGATATGCGCACTTTTCGCGGTCAGACCACGCCATTTACCGTTGATTTCGGTTGGGTAGACTGACTTGGCCAAGTTGGAAGTTTGATCTGATAAGATATGATCAGAAGAGATGATGGGCACTGGGAAAGGAGGGGAGACTCCTTGGTCAGTTGCACAGCTGGGCTCAGCCCACGGGTAGTTGTAGATATTCATAGGAAGCAGACCGACGAAAAGTCCCAGATGGCAAGCAAGGAGCAGAGAGAGAAACTGAAAGGCCCATTGAAGCTCGTGAAAAGATTTTCATCTAGTGCCTTGGACAAATCCTCACATCCCACGATGCCCTCTACCTCGTCTACCCCCATCCGCTTTGAGCAGCAACCACTACAAGACCAACGCGGTGAGATTTCCAACAACTGTTGAAAACATGCTTGTCGCTAATCATCTACATCTACTTTCATAGTCACTGTGTTTGACTCGAGTGTCACTTCAGAACCGTTTTTAGATTCTGTTGTGCTGGACAACCTCCGCAGGCAACAAGAAGCAGAAGCGATAAAGGAATCGAGCACAAAATAGTATCGCAATTGCATCTCAAATCATCAGCTGATAGGACCATCTATGTTCCTTATTCTAATGATACATTTCGTCAAATCATCCAACTCATTCGTCATCAAGACATAACGGTCGTTCAAAGTCTTCGCACTCGTGTCTGGGAATCGTCAACTTGAATATAACAGTAAGCTATGCCGCAGATTGCCTTCCCAAACTCCCATAACAATCAAAACAATAAATAAATTCCTGCCACCAGGGCTAGGGAAGAATTGCAGCGTAATGTCGTTTTCGTCTTCGCATCAAGCGTTTCGTTTCACATGTCTCTTGACAGGCTGGTGTTACTCGCCGGGAACCTTGAATCTCCTTGAGAAATTACGTTGGCCCCGATACTCTTCCTTAACATTGCTCTTCTTTTCTCTCGTTTCTCATCTTCTTTTCGTTGCTTAGCATAAAGCAGTCGGTCTTGAATGCCATGTAAACCGATAAAGTGTAGACGCAGGCCATGACCAGATGATTTATGTAGTCGTCGAGTCGCACGTATTTTTGCAAGACTACCGTGACTGGATTGTCTCACTACTCCTTTCTTTTGTCGACGGCGTTCCGAGATGCGCCTGATCAATGAAGCAGGTCCATTGATCACGGTACGTTCCTGTGGGAGACCAAGTGAATTGTTTACAATCCCTCTGCTCGCAGGTTGTTCCTGAGGAAGCTCAGTGCGGGTGTTATCGATGTCATCCCAGAAGGCACGCGGTCGCCAAAATGGATGCAAGTTGCTGTCAAGCTCCTGATCGGCCTTGCGGTTACGTGCATTTTTAAGGCTTAGGTTTCTTGAAAGTGAATTCATGAAAGACTCCGATCGTTGTCTAGGTCCTCTGGGACGCCTCACAGTTCCCACGCGAGCATTTACACCGTTTGCATCAAAGTCAAATCGCCGGTCATGTTCATCTCCAGGCGTCGGTGGAATAACCTTGAATTGCGGTGGCTCCGGCGGGCGCCGCGGGTTTCTGAGTGGAGAGTCGACCTCGATCTGTGGTAGATTGCGTCTTTGGACTTCCAGAACTGCTTTCGACTCTTGAACTGGGAAAGGCTCAATCAATTGCAATGAATGATTGTTGTGTGGAAATAGATTGATTGCTCTGGCTTCATTGATCTCTGGTGAGGCTGACTGGAACGAGGGCTGAGAGAAAGGTGTGTCCAAAACTGAAGGGGGACGAAGTGCAGCCCATTCTGTTGAACCGGGAACAACCAAGCCTAAGGCGTTATATCGAGGTGCATCCTGAGCGTGGCCGGCCGGGGTCAAAAATGTTGTAGGAAGCGAATTACTTCTAGCGGTGCTCTGGCCGATCGATTTTCTTGAATGATGACCACGTGTCTTGCTGTCCACCGAGGTTCGCTTTTCAGCCAGACCCCATTCTTCTAAATTCTGCACCAAGCGCTCGGACTCCATCCTGTCCAAAGTCTTGCGCAAGTCAGTCTCTGCTTGTTGCCTTCGAACGCGCAGATGCTCGGATGTAATAGAATTTGCCCGAGAAGTTGTCCGGGAAGTTGTCCTCGAAGTCGGAGCAGAAAGTGAAGAGGCGCGTGCTGGTATTACTGGTGGTTGCTGCTGCTGTCTACCACGGTCTAGTGCTTCCGAAAACGCCCTCTTGTGATGCCAGGCGGTTGGAGGAGGATCTGAAGCCTTGCGAGAATGTGAAGTCTTGGACTCGGTGGAAACAGATTCCCTTTTGCTGCTGTTGGCAGATGAACTTAATGATGAGCTTCGTTCAGGAATGACAGCAACCCTGATTACCTCGGTTTTTGGGAGGACCGCACTTGAGGCCAAGCTGTATGACCTGGAGACTTCAGAACCGAAACTCCATCGATTCTGATTGCTCAGACGAGCCTTTTTGTGGATCAGGCGATGGGGCGACTCCGAATTTGAATGCGTAGAATTGCGATTGGAGGTGGGTAAGGGAGAGCTAACTGATCTCAAGGACTCATGCTTGTTGACATGGCGTAGGGTAGTAGCCCTTTTGGGAAGGGGGTTCTGTTCGAATACATATGCCTCGATTGTCGATGCTGTGGATATTCCAGAGAATCGTCGATTCTCGTCAACGACTTGTTGAACTATATCTGGAGAGTCGATGATTGGGACCGAATTATTCCAACCAATGATATTTGCAAATCGCTCGGTTGATGCTGATAGGTCCAGTGTCTGGGCCTCGAGCAGTCTATCGCGGAGGCTTTTGCCTCGTTTCAGCCCATCCTGTGCCGCTTCACTTGAGCCCACGTCCATCTGTGAGATGTCTTGTCCCGAAGGTCTGGGCTCGGACCTGTGGATTAGTTTACGCACTTTATTGGGTTGGGATTCTGAAAGAGAGCGGGCGCCGATTGACACGGGGCTCGCACGAATATTGGATCCATTGACTAGAGAGTTCAAATTGTCCACCTCTTTGAGTTCGTCGTGTACAAGTTGTTGAGGGGAATGTTCATCGTAGGCATTGATTAGTGGAGATCGACCCAATTTGTTGTACCGATTCCTGTGGGTAACAGCTCCAAACTTATTTACAGATGATATAGGCCAGTCGAAGCCACGCTCGTTCCGCAGTGAAGGTACATCAGATTCAGGTTCGGAGAAAAGATCTTCCTGGGCAGTAGTGAATGACTCGGTTCGAGTGGAAGCAATTGAGGGCTGAGTGCCGAGAAAAGGACGAACCAAGGAAAGCTTCCTCTCACGCGGAGGTGTATTGTCAGGAGTTGGCGGGCTGTTCTGGTTGATCGGTGTTACCAAAGCGGATCTAAACATAGCATTATCTGAGGTAGCTTCCTCGGCGGTAGTAGCGGTGGGAATTTCTCCATTACTTGCGCCAGGAGGTGTAGGAGGCAATTGAGGAGAGGTTGGCAATGCAGCAGAGAGTGGCGGTGGTGGCGGAGATTGTTGCTGAAAGGGCTCCGGGTCGTTACCAGACTGGGCAGAGATGCGATAGAGACTTCGCAGATTGGCAGATAGATTCTTCGATTCCCTTCGAATTGGTAAAGACTTTGAAGCCGAGGGAGGAGATTGACCAGCAGGGTCCAGTAGGTCCCGTGGAGGGCCCACGATTGTGTACTCAATTGTCCTCCTCATTTCATCAGCAAACCGTGGTATTTTACGCTGGCCCTCTCCCCATCGCGACGATCAATGGCTAGATTGAAGATAGAGCCCTGATGGTCAAGGGGAGACAAGAGCACAGAGCAATCCGTACTTTGGAAGAAAGGGAGGATGATTTCAATACGTGGAACGCAAATTGCAACAAGGCCCGGGGTTGGTGGGATCTGGCGCAAAGTCAGGGATGCGCAGCGCAGGGGTGGAGAATTAGACGGCGCGGGCGGATTTGGAGATTATAACTATGATAGAGATGTCTTTAGATGACTATTAAATGTCGTCGGAGATAGTGAGCAAGGTAGGGAATGAAATCGCAGCACGCGCGGGTACTAGGTAGAGGGAGAGGTCGTGGGGAGCACGGGTCTCGGGGCGGAAGTTGATGGTGAGGAGGCGAAGTGCGAAGTTTTGTGGCGGAAAATGAGACAGGACAGTCAAAGGAGGGAACGGTTGTCGCGTTACTTAGAAGGATGGAGGAGTATTAGACTATTAGGATTGGGCACGGAGTAGAGAAGGTGAAGGACAGGTATAATCTGGCCTGGCGTTTCAAGAATAAGACAGGACAAGGAAGGGTTGGTATGGAGTCGTCGAAACCTGTAAGTAGCAGCAAAGAAGAGATGGATGGGAGGGAAGAGGTGGGTAGGCAGGAATAGGGACTGGGTGGGGTGGTGATGAAGATGATGGATTGGACAGATGAAATGAAATGGGAGGTTATAATGAGAGAATTGACTTGGGGGAGACAAGGAATCATGATGGGACGGATGCATGATCGAGGTCATGAACCTGAGGGTTGGTGGAAATGGAACCCGGAAGGCGGGAGGCTGGGCGAGACACCAGAACCTGAAAAGATGAGGAATGGGCACCCCCTAAGCCAAGCAGAGGTGGGCAGATGGAGTACGTAGCCCCTAAAGTTAGCTAGTTCCCTAGTTAGTTAGTGAGCCTAGGTACCTAACCAGTCACCTAAGGTAGTTGGGAACTTGGGACTGGTACCGAGCAATTCATGCATGCACGCATGCCACGGGCAATATGCGGCCTATTACTTTTTGAATGGTTTCTTCGATAAGAAACAACGAGAGGGGCGACATTGACCGTGATTGTGCCTGCATTGAGCCTGTCGCTCCGACACAGCTGTCCAAGACGAGGTGGCCCGTACTCGGTGCCCGCTGCAGGTCAGGTTCTACTTAAGTACATGGAAATGGATGTACCCAGGGTCCCAATTCCCCGCCATCATGCCATGACAAGGCTGCCGTGGCCAGCCAGGCTAAATTGCAACTAGGGATGCCCCGACACGCCCGAGCTCTGCCCGTGCCTAAATGGCCCTAGTTTGTTAGAGTACGGAGTACTTGTAGCTGTTGACACCTGCCAGTAGTTGACCTTCCATGCCCGAGGTTACCTCCCTAGTCCTCCCTTCCTAGCCGTGCCTAGCCCCCGCAATTGCTCGGTTCGTAACCAACTTAAGGAGGTCCCCGGCCCCTCTCGAGCCAAAGGTACCTAAGTACGGAGTATGTAGGGTACTTACTTAGTTAGGTACTCCATCCTCCGTACTCACTTCATCTCAACATACATTCTTTGTCGATGCAATAACAACAAGGAATGAATAACTCAACCATGGTTCTGCTAACAGGTAAGAGATTTCACTCATTCTTGTTGAAATTTGGCCACATTCCATTTCAGCCCCATTCAGCCCATCAGCGTGGGTGGTCTCGTCTGACCCCAGCTGAGTCTGAGGGTAACCAACACGCCCTCTCTGGTCAGACCATCGCGCCCCTTCACAACTGTCAAGGAAAATACACGACACACACGCGACATCGTCCACTCTGATGACCATAGCTCATCTTCCCAAGCCCCCTGTTACTATTTCTTCTTAACAAAACTCTCTTGAAGGACGCACTTGGGTGTTGTGCCCTATCTCTCACTATCCATCCCCGCCAGAATGGCCGCCTTCCAAAATTCAATTCTTCTCACATCCCTCCTACCAATTCGTCATGTAATGGCTTCCCCCATTCCAAAGATCTTCTCCCCTGAAATTGGCCAACTATCTTTTCCCGAGCTGGTTCAGCAGAGTATTCGTCGAATCCTCGAACGCGGTTTCGTAGGAGCCATTTTATACTCCCTCGTCATTTTCGGATGCCTGATCTGTGCCTTGATCTACGTTTTTTGCGCCTTATGGGCCAATCTCAAGCACAGAGAGCCTTCTCTTCAAGTCGAAGATCGTGATCAATACTCGGACAAGAACCGAACAACTCACCCAGTGTCACGTACTTATAAATTCCGCCCACAGACTGAGTCCAGGCTTTCGAGATACGTTTTATGCTCGCCTTCACCCAAGACAACTTCTCCAGTCACAAAGATAACCATTCGCGCATCCTCTGTACGAAAGTCGAAAACAACCCCTCCGGCCTCACCCTCACCCTCACCCTCCTCCTCTTCTTCCCAGTCAACGCCTCTGCGATCTGCCCTCTCCAAAACCCCTCCGTCAAAACTCTCAACTACCCAGTCATTCTTCTTTGGATCTCGAAGGAGGTCCAGTCCAACCTCCAGCCCGAAATCTGTGCGGTGGGCCGATGATATTCAAGTCTCAGTATTCACGGCAGTGGAGATGAGCATGGGCGACGATGTTGACCAGGATGAATTCGACCTTGGCACTCCTCTCACAAGCCCGATTGAGGCACACAACATGACCAATTTAATTGGCGGCAGAGTAGCCTTAGTTAACTCTCGTTCACCGGATGATCAAATATCTTCATCAACTGAAGAACTGGACCTTGCGGGCGACAAATGCTAGCATCGCCCTTATTATAAAGCTTGCGCATCTGACCGGCATGTACTACATTTTCTACTAATCAGCTTCTATTCGCATTTTCAGCCTTTCCGATATGGTTTACGATTGCTATGATTATGGATGTCAAATTTATTCCCCCCAACAACCGATGATTCAATGACTGCTTCCATTAAGCCAGCATGGCGCGCCAGGACTATGGAGATTCATCTAAACTGAGGTTGGGCTTCTTTCTATTCTTGTCTAACAAACACTGTCCTTGATTTCACAAGAGCTACGATGGCATTTTTTGGTGTAACGCTGTGATCAGCCTTGTTTTCTCTACAAGGGGGATTTTCCGACTGGATTGTCCCAAAGCAGCTCTAGGTGAACTTCCTAACTACTCTTGCTTTGAATCCTCGTTAAAGTCACCGAGGCTACTAGAGCCTAGACAATGATAACGTAAATAGCTGGAGTGCTGCAATATGAGGACGATTTCGTCGTTGCTTTCAAGTGTTCCAGTGTGCTTACGTAATACATGAAGAATCCTCAGACTGTGTTGAATAAATTGGTGGGAGCCGAGAGCCCTTGGGGAAAGTGCTCCTTCCCCACGTTTCTGGTCGTAACTAGAGCAAGTAAGCATTAGGACCTCGGCATACTTGTATCGTCTCTATGAGTTTCCCTCTAGACCTCTAAGTAGTAGTGCTCGCTTTCATCCTTGCCTTCGCTCTCTTATTACAAGAGACAGACCAATCGCACCTCGCGATCTCTACAGGGGACGCTAGAGACCGGTGGTACAATTCTGGCAATCCATATGGACCGTGCCGCATGACTTTGGAATTGAAACAAGGCTTGCATTTCAAATAGTAGCTGGCTTTGGCTGGACTCCATACAAAGATCGTGCATTCGTTGAGAATGTACATGGCACTTCCGATCAGAACTAGCACTAACAATGGAAGATTCCCCGCGCACACTGGCTGAGATAGTATCTGCGAGCCCTTTCGTCTGTGATATCTGCAAGAAAACCTACACTCGTTCGGACCACCTCGTGCGCCACTACCGTACACGTGAGTAAAGCATCCCCTGAAGAGGCATTCAGAAATATAACATCCAGCAGATACAAGAGAGAGGCCATTTTCGTGCGAGATCTGCGGGAAATGCTTCGCGAGACGGTAATACCACCACTCAATGCACCTGCAGCGCTGACCGTGATCTAGGGATCTTCTCAGTAGACATGGCACCCTGCACAGGAGTGAGGAACAGCGGCGAGGTTTACCTAGAGGCATCAACAAATCGAGAACGAGGATCGCATGCAAGGCTTGTGCCGAAGCAAAATTGCGATGTAGCGACATTCGCCCCTGTGAGCGCTGCGTTTCGAAAGGCATCTCTTGTGACACATCAACACAATCATTGAACACGGAGCCGCAAGGCAACATACGTCCAACTTTGGAGTTGGATCGCTTGCCGCTTGCCGAAGACATCTCTCCGATAGCATACGAATATCAACAGCAGCGACAGAATGATTCATTTGGTGGGACACTCGCCGAAAGTAATCGCATTCTGCAACCAAGCGGAGAGGTTGAGAGTCGGGCCATTGGGTCCAATAACCCTCAATCTCTTAGTGTAAGCAACGACCCTCCGGGGTTAGCAGAGACTTGCGACCCAAGTGAGTTAAATTTTGCATGAGCCGTACTACTATTAATTCATTCCTAGGCAATGTGATGTATGGTCAATCCCCAGATCTACTTCAGGGCCTGGAAAGGGGATTCGATGACATCGTCATGGGGAATTTCCTACATGATATTGTCAATGCCGAATATTCTGACAATCACCTTCCTGGAAGCAGCACAGGCATATTGCCTGATGTACTGCATGTTGGTTTCAATGAATTTGCAGACTTCTCCTCTATATTTGGCCAGATGGCACCTGCTCCTACCCAGTTACAATCCAACACAATGGGGGACATCAATCGGCTTCCCAATAGTCATGGTGGAACCGAGACACCGGCAGTGCGAAGGGCAATCGATGCCGGTGAGCAAGCTTTCAGGGAGTCCATGTGGCTTTGGGATCCTTCCATGGAAGACAGCAATGTGTCGGAACAGATTCACCTCACCCTTCCGGGATATCAATCCATTGAAGATCACCAGGCAAGAGGCTCAGACTCGGATCTTCAATTATCTTCAATGAGCCGAGATAAGCTGCTCTTGATGATCCTTGATACATGTGATCCTCGAGCACAACGCCAAGTGGTATCCCGTTTCCCTTCGATGAATTTCCTCTCCTCTCTCATCGTTGATTTCAAAGCTAGGCATAGTCGACAAATATCGCCTTGGATTCACTTTCCTACCCTTGACCTGGAGAACGAGTGCGAAGAATTCTTAGCCGCAATAATCTGTGCCGGCGCAGCGGACTCGAGAAGACCCGATGTTCGCAAGCTTGGGTTTGCGTTGCAGGAAGCCGCTCGATTGGCGATAGCGAAGAGATTCGAAGAAGACAATAGAAATCTCAGAGATCTGCGTTCAATACAGGCATTTCTCGTCGTGCTCAATGTTGGTCTCAACAGTGCATCTCGACGGAAAATCGAGATCGCAGAGAGTTACACGCTGAATCTCGTCACGATGCTACGTAGGGGCGGTCGATTTCGAAATAGGTGGAAAGGTCGATCAGAGGCGAATACCGAAAATCGGGATCAGGATCTTGAAGTTCGCTGGAGGAGATGGGCGGAGGAGGAGTCCTTCAAGAGGCTCGTCTACCACACGCTCTTTCAAGATGTTCAAACATCGGTGGCACTTTTTCGTCAACCTGTGACCTCTTATTCGGAAATCAATTTACCCATGCCTTGTGCCGCGGGGATCTGGGAAGCAGAGTCGGCCGAACAGTGGTGGCAAGAGATATTGAGCAGACAAGGCCAACCGACAGCGGCTCAAGTCACGCTTCCAGAGTGTCTGCAAAACGGAGGCTTGTTAAGTCTTTACAACGCCCAGATCGACATGCAGATGAGCCTGAGGGTGGTGGTCTCTAATTTCTGGCTACGAGTGTGGCAATCAATTCAGATGCGGCCATTTTTGTCACCAGGGGACAGTGTTTCACGCCTTGCTACCATGAATACCTCTCACCAACAGCTTGTCGCCGCTGGCGAAGACCTGAATGTGCGGTTCTCCGAGGGTTCATTCTCAATGCATCCCAGCGTGAAAATGATGCTGGAGCTAGGAATGATGCACCTGCATGTCTCACTTGAGGATATCCAGCAGCTTGCAGGGAACGAGGGAGAAGAAAGGGCCCGTGAAGCAGCTTCTCGACTTCGGGCATGGATTAAGGTACCCGACTCTCGACATGCTTTGTTCCATGCTGGTCAGATTGCTAAAGCGACGGCTAAGTGTCCTCCACAATATATGCGTGGTTTCCATGCTGTGATGGTCTACCATGCCAGCCTCACTATGTGGGCCTACGCGCTGCTGGCGACAAGCCAGAGTGGTTCTCACGGAGTGCAAAACATTCGAGGACAGAGCCTTGACGATTCAGTACCTATCGTCTGGCTTGATGGAGAACAGACCCCCGACCTGAGGCGCTTCATTCTTCTTGGGACTGGCACCGCTTGCATACAAAAGTATTCCGGTGGCAATCTCAGTGGTAAAGACAGTGATATCAGCGCCGTGCAACTCACTGACGCAGCAGAGGTCATGGTGAACATGGCCGGGCTGCTGTCGAGCCGGGATGAAAGCGACTATTATTGCATACCTATCGCCAGCTATCTGACTAGGTTGATGCATTCTTTGGCCAAAGCTTCCACCGCAATGAAACTATCACGCTAGGGGATGTACCTTGTGATACTAGGGATGCAGCTGACAGGAGCAGTGATTACTGGACCTATTTCACGAGATTCTAATAAACTACATTTATTTGTCCTCGTCAACTACCTCTCCACCCGTCTGTGTTCTACAAGAACCACCTTCCGTGGTTCCTCAAAAAGGACCAACGATATTCCTTGGACGAGTTATTGTCAATAAGCTTATTTGGGCCATTGGAGATTCAAGGGCGCCACTGGAAGCCCGGATGCTTCCAATCCAAATCAGCGACTTGTCTCTGAGTGAGGCCTTGAATCTTCTCATGTACATCCGCCTGCAATCTAGCCTTGTTGTTTCTCGTCATCCAGATGCCCAGAAAGAAACCTAATATCAAGACCGTTGCTTGCGCTGCGAGATTTAGGCCGTTGCCAATGGGGAAATTAGGACCATCAAATGGTAAAAATGCCCAAGTTGCAATCAATCCTCCAATATTGCCGAACATGACGTTTGTACCAATTGCAGACGAGCGTGCTGTGTCACTGACCACATTTGCGGATACTTGTGCATTGCACAACGCACCTCCATTGAATGCGCCAGTGACGATGATGAAGATGGCTCCATATCTGACTTTGACGTTCTTGCTAGCGAGGAACATCATGTAGCCCACCATAACAGGAATAGCGCTATATGTGATGATGATATTTCGACGGTCAGTCCTCCAAGCCAGCAGGGCGGTAGCAATGACGAAGACAGCACCAACAATATATGGTGGGACCGTTAAGAGCTGCTGTCTGACGACCGTGTCCGTTGGGTAGATTGTGCGAACGATAGTCGGAGCGAAGAACGCCAGCCCCTGAACGGTGATGCATTCCAGCAGGAAAATGCACGAGGTAACTAATACCACAGGATTCAGAACTCCTCGAAGGATCTTCGCTCTGTCGAGCTTATCAAGTACCTCAGTCGTCGCGATTCGCTCCGATTTGAGACGCGCGACTGCCAATTGCTTCTCGTCGTCGTTCAGCCATCTTGCTGTCTCGGGTCGGTCGGTGAGCGTGACGAAGGCAATGAGCGCGAGCCCAATAGTGATAACACCTTCAATCGCGAAAATCATTTCCCATCGCTTCGTACTGCCGAACGAATCAAGAGTTAGAATGGCAGAGGCCAGCAGCCCTCCAAATGCGCCCGCCAATGGTGCCATAACCACGTATAGTCCAAGACGAAAAGCGAGTTCGGAGCGTCGGTACCAGCGTGAGAGATAGTAGGCTATCCCTGGGAGCATAGGCGCCTCAAAGATACCCAGAAGGAATCTCACCGCACAGGCGCTATGGATATCACGAACGAAAGCAAATGCCACAGTCAAAATGCCGAAGCCGAGTGTTGTCGCTGGTATGAACCAGCCAGGTCCGATCCACTTACAGGCCATAGTACCTGGGACCTCGAAGACGATGTAGGAGATGTAGAAGATGGAGAGAACCTGGTTGTACTGGTATCCCTTCAGACCGAGATCCTTTTCAAATCCAGCGAGCCGAGCATTCCCTAATCAGGGAGAGGAATATTAGCAAGCAGGTCCAAGGGGGCGAGACACAGACATCGCTCACCGATATTGGCGCGGTCAATGAAGCAGAACATGTACAACAGTGCAACTGTGGGGATGACGTAGAAGTCAATCTTGGTGCGCAGGCGTCGTTCTTCCACTAGATCAAAATGCACCAGTGGCTGGCCATACCTGAATAATAGTTAGAACAGAATTCTAGCTGGTTTGGTCGGTGTTCTTTTACTCATCGGTGGCCGCTTGGCCCATCATCCCTGCTTTAAGGTTGGAGATGCCATTCTCATTCTCTGGGCCTGCTTCTACGTGAGCGGCGTGAGGGTCTTCTTTCGGCTGGTGAGTAATGCTAGCCATCTTGTCAAAGAAAAGAGGGTTGAATATGTTCTGTCCGGAACAGATCAATTGGGAAGCGACAACTCCATCGTATTAATAGTCTTGAACATTCGTGGGTTTCGGCTCCAGCTCGCTCGCCCCCCCATCCTCCGGCAGATGCACCATGGGGTAGTGCTTTGGAAAACCGGGGAGCCAAGACATGATGGAGGAATGAGGCCTCGCTTGCAATGTTGGGCTTCAGTGCGGCAGTGCGGGCTGGAATACCAACGTCTTCGTCGTATTCAAGCGGGCGTCACGAAGTGCGACCAGTTATGGGCACAAGGCTGAGCCGGTATGTGGTGCACCACCTCGGAGCCCCACCTTGGCAGGCATGTTCCCTTGCATTCTGGGGTTCAGTACCCACCTTCGTTTTCTTGAATCTCGAAGTTTTATGTCCGTGCTTTAGAAGTCATATCCCTAGCCCATACAGATTGCCGATGGGTACCATATGCCGTGGTCCTTACCGAGAAAGCAGGGCCTATTGATCGCATTGCAATGTCTCAAAGAGCCTTTCCTGGACTCCTCGGTAGATTGAGGCAACGCACCAAGTTCAGACTAGTTCCGCGCTCTGCAAACGATGCCCGTCTGCATCGGAACGCGTTCTCGATTTGGCTCTTGAGGTCCGAGACCTGGTTATCAAAGTGTTAACGTGGTTGTCGCAGGGATACTGCGGATGCCTCCTGCTTTCCGAGCCTAAGATCCAACATTGTCTATCTCGGCGATGAGACAGTCGTCGTACCCTTGCCCGTCAAGCTCAACAGTTGAGGCATTCTTGTCTATCTGCCCGCTTATTCTCTTTTTTGAGGACAAAAGTCTAGCATCGATCTCAAACCCGTGAAATCGCACTGGCGGCATCTAATCTATGGATATATACCGAGGAATTCCCGTCATCTGCCACTTCAAATGTCGGGAGAAATACTTTATGGGTTTCCGCTTACTTGTTTCAATATGGCTGCAATTGCTTCAGGCTCTGGAGCCTGTCCCCCGGACGAGCACGAGCGCCATGCGACGTGCCCATCAGGTCGGACGAGCACGACATCTCGCTCCCACAAACCACGCGCATGTCGCTCTTCTGGTAAATGTACAACTTCCAGAGGTATTCCCAGTCCACCAGAAGCTGTAGAAAACGCCTTGCCCAACTCGCATCCTGGGGTGAAGTCGACCAAGCTGAAGCCTTTCCCAAACTTGTCGAAGATGCTTGTTTTCCCATCGGCCAAGAATATGTGAGGTGGACGACCCCCTGGCCATGTAGTCGGGAGATATTTGGTGACTTCGCCCTCAAGTTCCAGCTTTGGAGCTTCACCCGCGCCTTCGTCCTGTATAACGAGGGGTGAGGTATAACGATACCCAAGTATCTTTCCTACCTGGTTGTGGAGCCAATGTCCTTTATCAGTCTCTCGACCAACCTCGTCGCGTGCCTTTCGGCCAGCCTCATCGTCTGCTAACAGAACATCCGCTCCAATGCGCTGAGCCGCAGTAAACAGTGGCATCCCAACCATCACCGCGGCATGCACCATTCCTGTGTTCGCTTGCGCCACCGGTCTTCGTTCAGCATCATATGATTCCAGGATTTGTGGCCCGCCCCAGCCTGCCAATGTAGCGGCAAGCTTCCAGCTTATATCCCACACGTCGCAGATGCCTGTGTTGAGACCGTGGCCGCCCATGGGCGCCAGCGGATGCGCTATTTGCGTGAGCTCGGGTAACATTATGCTGCATGAAAAGCCACTCACCTGCGTCCCCGGTCAAAAATACTCGACCATTTGGGGACCGGAAATTTGTCGCGATGGACAACCGTGAACTCCATTTGCCTCGTACAAGGATACGGTCAACCTTCACAGGAACTGGGCCGGACAACCCGCCCACAGCAGCCGCTATCACCTGGTAAGGGTCCGCATCCGTCACTTCGTCAACGCCGGGAGGCAGCATTTTGTGAAGAGTCCAGATGCCGTCGCCCTGATCCACAAAGATAGAGCCCTCCACTGATATGGAGTGCCAGAACTTGCCCTGCGACCGGAATGTGTCGAAATCTTTCGACTCGAAGTGTATGAAGGCCATGTTGACCGCGCTTGAGAGATGAGTCGGTCAGTCAGGACTTTGTATTCCGTCACACACGTCAAGGTTGATCTTGAAACTTACAGATCAGTTCTCGGCCCATCAAGTCCAACACAACGTCGGACTGCACTCCCAGCGCCATCACAGCCAACAACATACTCACTCCTGATCCTCAGCTTCTTCCCCTCCGCATCCACCGCCTCACTCGTGACCGCACCATCCCCCTCCTCCAACCCGACAAACTTCCAACCCCAAAAACTCCGGACTTTCTCCTGCGTCGAAATTTTCTCCTTCAACCACCTCTCAACCGGTATCTGATGACAGCGCAGATTCTGTTCGGCAGAAAACGTCCCATCGTTCAGCTCGTGACTCTTCTGCCGTATCTGCGCGGGGCTGTCTCGCTTCCAGACCGTGATGAGATGGCCTGTTTCGCCGAATCCTGTCGTGATCACCTCGTCGAGTCGTTCGGACTCGGGCACGCCGAGGCTCCTCAATTCGTCTGCGAGGCCCAACGCCCGGTAGATCTCCATCGCTCGGCCTTGCGTGAATTCCATCTTGGGATACTCGGTGGTTGTTGGAGATTGCTCGACCAGCACGCATGGTTGTCCGTGGTATGAAGACAGCGCGTAGGTGAGCAGCATTCCAACAGGACCGCCCCCGACGATCAGGACTGGTGTTTCGACTTCTATCTCGGGGGCGCCTTTTGGTACATGGTCAGATGCCATTTTCAGACTCAATCTGGCTGTTTCGATCGAGGTGTCTAGTCGTTCTCATTTTCTATATCAGCTGGGCAGGTGCAAAGGACCAGCTTAAAATCAAACTGTCTCAAACCGATGCATCCGAGTCTCAATTGATTTCAGGGACTTAGAAGCTATAAACCATAAATCTGCTTCAAAAGTCCCCGAGACTGAGATGCTTGGAATCAGGCCCCCGGGCTCAACCACCAGACCCACTTGACTAGACCTACTAGTGTCTTGGAAGTTGGGACACAGCATCGCATCAGAACCCAGAAGGCCTTATGATTACACGATCCTACGAAGCACTCGAAGTATATAGCGAGCATTTCGCCCGCCTTAATACCTTCGTGTAGAGTCCGTGACTCTGGGATTGGTGAGTGTGATTGCGCGCCTCGGACGCGCTTCACCCGAGGTCACGGTGTAGGGGTAGGCGTCTATATGGGTATTATACTGTCGGTCAGGGAGCGAGCGAGAGATTGTATACAAATAGGCTAAGGGGCCAGGGTGCCAACGCCCCAAAACGGTGAACTAATGCCTTTCCGAGTAGGTCGTGTCGTAGCACGCAGCGCTCTTAGCAAATTTGCTTCTCTTCCAGATACAGTAGAATATTATGTCGATAAGGGTGCCACATCGGGTACCTTGCTGCGAAGGAAAACTTGTCTCTTGGGTTAGCGCAATTAAGTACGTCACCGTGGGCCATCATTCTGGGCGCCGTTGGTTTCGCCAGTCGCCTTGTGGATAATGGATGGGCTTCAGGTTTGTCAGACTCACCTCACCATCCTCCACCAACTGCATTTTTCGAAATTGCCATGTCCCACAATCTAGAGCTTTCGTCTTCTGCTGCCTCCATGTCCTATCTCCCCATTGGGCGGATCGAAGCAAAACCTGAGTTATCTAACCTTTTTACTATACATTAGCTATGTTACAAGGACTATACTGCTATACTTAAGTAGCTAGTATCCCGCAGACTCCACATGGGACCAGGATCGAAGGGCTAGTGGTCGCATGGATCTACTATACGAGTTAGATAAGCCGCACCGTGCTCCACCCTGCGACCATTCCAATGAGGCGCTGGCTTTCATTTTTTTTGAACTTGTTTCGTATGAGATGGTGAAGTCTGCCTTGGACGAGAGAACGAGGAAGCGGCAAGATACCGACATACTGGTGTGTATGTATCGATAGGCGGTGCCCCGCTAGGGTTGGGTGGGGTGAAACCGAGGATGGCTTTAAACGGAACAGATCCAGATCTATTCGGGATCTTCATTGATAAGTATTCAAGATCTGGTAACCTTTTCGACACAAGTACCGCGATTGGGATATATGCAAAACCAGCTCCAGCTTTCCAATAAGGCCAAATGTCCCTGCTGGCGAGTATTAGTTATGCTGTGTGGCCCATCCTACACACGCTCCTTGCCTCCCCTAGTTGAAGAGCAGGGGTTCAGCCTTGTGAACGCCGTGGCATCCTGCTGTCATGC
>Ga0105239_10000669_pt1 | contig 48805 bp, 43 predicted proteins | sample KBSC44metaG_FD_92761 | JGI IMG/M metagenome (GOLD analysis project Ga0105239, IMG submission 92761) | Corn rhizosphere microbial communities from Kellogg Biological Station, Michigan, USA - KBS C4-4 metaG | ecosystem: Host-associated > Plants > Roots > Rhizosphere > Soil | place: Michigan, USA...
CGAGTGAGGTTTGGACGATCAGGCCCCGAAGGGGGCATCGACAGGACGTCGATGCCTTTAGGACGGGACACGGATGTCCCGTCCTAAAGCCCGGCCAAGCCTCACGGTCGCGCAGCGACGGCGCACTAGGGGTGTCGTTTCTTTGGTTATCTTTCTTTACTCCGGGCCTGCGGCCCTCCGCCCTTCGGGCCGGCTAAAGCCGTTCGCACTGCGTGCGTGGACAAGCAAAGAAAGTGACTCGGCGACCGGCAGGTCGGCGAAACACGCCACAGGCGACTTTCTAGCCAAGGCGTAGAACCAGAGCGATACACGCTCTCGCGACAACCCAACACTGAAGCCACTGGATGACCAGCTTCGCTGTTGTAAAGCGCTTCCCGCCTACGCGGGGATGACGAGGATGGGGAAATGAGGCAACCCATGCCGCCTACGCCGGATGGCGAGCGCGCGGAACAAAGCCCCCATCACAACCGCGTAAACCCCCACGACTGCATCTTCCCATCCCGATACGGCATCACCCCATGAAACGGCCGCGCATCCTCATCGAACACCAGCGGCAGGAAGTGGCGATCACCTTCCCACATCGGCAGCTCCATCAGGCGATCGCGCTCCACCCATTCCAGCGCCCCCTCGGGGTTACGCTCGAACGGCTCGCCACTGAAGGCATCGATCAGGAAAATAAAACCCAGCCAGTCCTCGCCCTGCTTGCCGAACCCGGGCCAGTTCAAGGTGCCGCGCAGACGCATCGACTGGCACTCGATGCCGGCTTCTTCGAGGATCTCGCGCCGCATGCAGGCGGCGATGTCTTCGCCCGGCTCCATCTTGCCGCCCAGGCCGTTGTACTTGCCCAGATGAATGTCGTCGGGACGGGAATTGCGGTGAATCATCAGCACCCGGCGACGGTCCGCGGACAGCACGTAGCCGAGGGTAGCGACAATAGGGGTGTAGGGCATGACGTCGGCTGCGCGTAAAAACAACAGTTTAGCGCGCGAACACCCGAGCCGCAGCCGATTCGCCCCAAGCGTAATGGACTTGCATCTGTCGTATCACCCCGGCGACCATCAACCCTATGTGCGCGCCCACCCGACGTCTCCCCTTTTATCTGTTGCCACTGGCCATCCTCGGCTTCCTGGCCGGCTGCACGCGTCAGGCACAGGCGGTCGACAGCAACGACATCGTGTTCGATAGCCAGAGTTTCAAAGTCGTCACCGTCGATATCGCACGCGAACCGTTAGCCCTGTTCTGGAAAAACCCCGACAGCGGCGAGCCGTTCGGCACGATCGAAACGCTGCGGCAATGGGGTATGGCCAAGAATCGGAAATTGCTGTTCGCGGCCAACGCCGGCATCTACGACCGTCAGTTCTCACCGCTAGGACTTTACGTCGAAAACGGCAAGGCACAGGTGCCGCTGAACCTCGTGCGCGGCAATCCGGCATCCGGCAATTTTTCATTGCAGCCGAACGGCGTATTTGCGATCTACCCCGATGGCCACGCGGCAGTACGCAGCAGCGTCGACTTCAAGGCCGATGGCAAACCCGCGCAATGGGCAACCCAGTCCGGGCCGATGCTGGTGATCGACGGGCAGCTCAACAATCAATTCGTCGACGACTCGTCCAGCATGAAATGGCGAAGCGGCGTTTGTGCACGTACCCCGCACGAGGTGGTGTTTGCCGTCAGCACGGCGCCGGTGAATTTCCATACCTTCGCCCGCCTGTTCCGCGACCAGATCGGCTGCCGCGACGCGCTGTATCTGGACGGCACCATCTCGCAGTTCTACCTCGATGGTGCCGGCTATGCCGGCGCACCCACGTTCATGGTCAAACCTTATGCCGGCATCTTCGCTGTTTTCGCCAATGACGACTAAGCCACGCAGGGCACAGTACGGACGGGTCCGCTGGCTGCGTTTCCTTATTTCGCTCATTGTCATCGTCGTCCTTGCCGCACTGCTTACCGGCTGGGTATTGATGTACGGCAGTCGCCCCCAACTGAGCGGCGAAAGGACCCTCGCCGGTCTCGGCGATGCGGTGGCGGTAACCCGCGACGAACAGGGCACGGTCACGCTGCAAGCGAAAAATCGCGCCGATATCGACTACGCGCTTGGCTATGTACACGCGCAGGAACGCTATTTTTCGATGGACCTGATGCGCCGCCTGGCTGCAGGCGAACTGGCCGAACTTGTCGGCCCGGCCGCGCTCGATACCGACCTCAACCACCGTCGTCATCGCTTGCGCGCCGTCGCCGAAGCGGCCTACGCGCAGCTCCCGCCGGAACAGCAGCAACAGCTGATCCGCTACGCTGCCGGCGTCAATGCCGGCCTGGCCGATCTGCAGGCGCGACCGTGGGAATATCTGCTGCTGCAGACACAGCCCAAGGCATGGCGCCCGGAAGACACCTTCCTGATCATCGCCGCGATGTATCTGGACTTGAACGAAGACGGCCGCAATCAACGCGAGCTGCGCATCATCCGGATGCGCTCCGAGCTGCCCGATGCGCTGGTGGATTTCCTGCTCGCACCCAACCCTGACTGGGAAGCGCCGCTGACGGGCGATCTTTCGCGACCGCCAGTGATTCCTGGCCCGGATGTTTTCGACCTGCGCAAAACTACACCTGCCGCTTCCAGCAGCGACGCAAGCGTGCTTGCTTCGGCGATCGCGCCCGCACTCGACGATGGGCGCCCCGGTAGCAACAGCTTCGCCATCGCCGGCAACCTCTCCGAAACAGGCGCGGCCATCCTCGCCAACGACATGCACCTGGGTTTGCGCGTACCCAATATCTGGTTCCGCGCACGCCTTCGATACACCGACAGCACCGCACCCAACGGCACGCGTGACGTCAACGGCGTCACCCTGCCCGGCACGCCAGCCATGGTGGTAGGAAGCAATGGCCAGATCGCCTGGGGCTTCACCAATAGCTATGGCGACTGGCAGGACTGGTTCCGCGTACAACGCGATCCCAACGACAAGTCGCGCTACAAGGTGCCCGAAGGCTGGGCCACGATCGAAACGCATGACGAAGTCATTCGCATCAAGGGAGCGGTATCACGCACGCTCACGGTGGAAGACACGCGCTGGGGGCCGATCATGGCCGCCGACGCCGACGGTACACCGCTTGCACTGTCGTGGATCGGCGGCATGGCGCACGGCTACAACCTCGGCGTTGCGTCGCTGGAACGCATGAACAGTACGCATGCCGCGCTCGACCTGGCACCGACCCTGGGTATGCCGCCGCAAAACCTGCTGGTCGCCGACAACGCCGGGCATATCGGTTGGACGATTGCCGCCAACAGTATCCCGCTGCGCTCGAATGTCGATCCGCAGCATGCGATCGACGGCTCGCAAGCAGAACAGGGCTGGCTCGGCTGGCTGCCTGCCGCGCAATATCCGCGCATCGAAGATCCGGCGGATGGCCGCCTGTGGACCGCCAATAACCGCACCGTCGATGGTCCTGAGCTTGCTGCGCTCGGCAACGGCGGTCACGATCTTGGCGCTCGCGCCCAGCAGATCCGCGACGACCTGCGCGCGCGCAACAGTTTCTCGCCCGGCAATTTGCTGGATGTGCAGTTGGACAACCGCGCCGTATTCCTTGGACGGTGGCAGCGACTGTTGCAGGATACGCTGGCCAGTACGCAGGAACCCGCCCTGGTCCAGTTGCGCCAGCTCACCGCACAATGGACGAACCGTGCCGCGGTCGACAGTGTCGACTATCGCCTGGTGCGCGCATTCCGCGATCAGGTCTTCAAAGACGCGCTCGCACCTTTCGTCGAACGCCTCAAGACCCGTTACAGCGATTTCACCTGGCCAAACCTGAGCAGTTCGGAAGCCGCCGTGTGGACCATGGTGCGCGACAAACCGATGAATCTGCTCGATCCCAAATACAGCGACTGGGATAGCCTGCTGGTAGGTGCGGCGCGCGACGTTGCCAACGATCTGGGCAAGCAGCCGGGCGGCCTGTCGGCACGTACCTGGGGCGAGGCCAATCGTGCCGCCATCGATCAACCATTGGCGCGCGTACTGCCGAGCCCGCTTGCAAGACTGTTGAACATGCCTCAGGACGCGCTCGCGGGCGACAACAATATGCCGCGTGTGGCCGGACCTGCGTTTGGGGCATCGGAGCGGCTCGATGTCAGCCCAGGCCACGAAGCCCAAAGCATCCTGCACATGCCGGGCGGCCAGAGCGACAACCCGCTGTCACCGTTCTATGGTGCCGGCCACGAGGACTGGGTGAACGGCCGTCCGGCGCCCTTGCTGCCCGGGCCGGATCACTACACCTTGACGCTTCGCCCGGCACATTAATCGCGCTTGACTGCCATCGTTGGCAGGAGGACATTCATGCTTACGGTGCGCTGACCGGGGAGGTCGGCTGCACGGTGAAACAACAGCTTTTGCTTTACCGATGATGCGCTTTGGGGATAGCACGTCTTACAAGGAGGCAAGCGAGCATGAGCCAGATTCATCGTGTCGTTCTTCGGCGCGCGCCAAAGCGCGCCCACTATCTTGTGATCACACTGAGTACGGCACTTTCGTTTGCCGCCATCGACGCTCATGCGCAAGATACGCAGGCACTCGATAACGCCATGGCCACGGCCAACAGCTGGCTCGCGCAGGCGGATGCCGATCAAGCCGACGTCATGTGGCAAAACAGCGACGGCGTCCTGCAAAAGAGCGTCAGCAAGAGTGCCTGGAAAAAATATCTCACCGGCCTGCATCGGCAATGGGGCGCATTGAAAGGCCGCGAGTGGCTACAGGTCGCGCACATCAGCGATCCCAGCGGCTTGCCACCCGGCGAATATCTCAATGTGATCTACAGCGCGACCTATGCGAACGCACCGATGCTGGAAACCGTTTCGCTCATGCGCAACGGCAGCCAATGGACACCGGTGGGCTACACCGTACGACCCGTTCACGAGCAGGCACCACCGATAGCGCAGGCTGCCGCGGCGCGTCCTTAGGTGAGCATGCGCTCGCAGATAGCCTGATACAGCCCAGGCAGACGCTCCAGATCGGCCACGGCAACACACTCGTCGACCTTGTGAATCGTCGCGTTCACCGGTCCGAGTTCCACCACTTCGGCGCCAAGCGGCGCAATAAAACGACCGTCCGACGTGCCACCGCCCGTGCTCTGCTCAGGCTCGATGCCGCACAGATCCCGACACACCGACACCACGACATCGCGCACCCTGCCGCCCGGTGACGTCAAAAACGGTTCGCCCGAAAGATGCCAATCGATATGCCAGTCCAGGCCATGCTTGCCGAGTACCGTTTCGACGCGTTCGCGCAAGTCCTCGGCACGACTGGCGGTGCTGAAGCGAAAGTTGAACAAGGCAGTCAGCGTACCGGGAATAACATTGTTGGCACCGGTACCGGCATTGAGATTGGATATCTGAAATGACGTTGGCGGGAAATCCGCGTTGCCCTGATCCCAGACCTGCGCTGTCAATTCGGCCAGGGCAGGTGCAGCCGCGTGGATCGGATTGAGGGCTTTTTCGGGATACGCCACATGCCCTTGTACGCCACGCACGGTCAGCGTGCCCGATAGTGAACCTCGGCGACCGACACGAATCAGATCGCCTAGTTTCGCTTTCGCCGAAGGCTCACCCACGACACACCAGTCGATGGTTTCACCGGTTGCGCGGAAATGCTCGACCACCTCTCGCACACCATGCAGCGCCACGCCCTCTTCGTCGCTGGTCAGCAACAATCCGACACGACCTGCATGTCCTGGCTGGGCGATAACAAATGCTTCGAGCGCGACGACCATTGCCGCTACCGAGCCTTTCATGTCCGCCGCACCACGGCCGTAGAGATAGCCATCCCGCACGGTCGGTTCGAACGGCGGACTCTGCCAGTCGGCTTCCGGCCCCGTGGGCACGACATCGGTATGCCCTAGAAACATCAGCAGCGGACCGCCATCTCCGTGCACTGCCCAGAGATTGTCGACGTCGCCATAACGCAGGTCTTCGATTCGGAAGCCCTGTTTCTCCAGACGCGCGGCGATCAGCGGCAGGCAGCCCGCATCCTCCGGCGTGACGGAGCGGCGGCGTATCAAATCGCAAGTCAGGTCAAAAACGTCGGACATAGCGGTGTTATTCCAATTCGGCGTCGCGCCGTTCCAGGTAAATCAGTGCGGCAAGCAACAGGATCGCCAGGCGGAACGCGGATTGGATGCCGTTCCAATGATCGGACATCCACATGCCGAACCATTCGCCGCCGATCCCCATAAAACCCACGAGCCAGATCAGCAGGCCCACACTCAAACCTACCGCTGCCAATCCCTTGGCGCGCTGGAACTGAGCGGCCGACGCGCGGCGGCTACGCCACATGCGCCATGCGCCCGACCAGCACAGGACCGCGGCAAACGTCTCGAACGCGATAATCAGGATATAGGCCGCGTGCTGCAGCGGTACCGAGGTGATGGCGCGGTAATGAATGGTCGCATCGGGAAAGATCGTATCCATCGCCAACACGTGCTGCACAAACGCCAGGTTGGTACCGTAGTCGGTGATGTTGCCGAAGGCGACAAGGCTGATCTGCAGCGCCAATGCCGCCATCACCAGGATCCTTGTCAGCCGGAAAATCATCCGCGACCAAACAACTTCTTGAAGCCGTTATCGCTGAAGCCGACGCTCACTGCACCATCGACCTGCACTACTACCGGGCGACGGATCAGCGCCGGATACTCCTTCAACAGCAAGGTCCACTCCGGATCGCTACCCGGGTTCTTGCGCTGCGGCAGCAGATTGCGCCAGGTCGTACTGGACTTGTTGACCAGCTTTTCCCACCCGCCTACCTGCTCGGCCCACGCTTTCAACGTGGCTGCCGGCACCGGATTGGCACGGTAGTCGATAAAGTCGTGCGGCACTTCGAAGCGCGCCAACCAGTTGCGTGCCTTCTTACAGGTATCGCAATTGGGAAGTCCGTAGAGCGTGGCAGCCGTCATTGCTGAATGTCCATCGTGAGGTGCTGCCGTTGCAGCATGCGAATGATGAAGAAAAAAGTGAACGCCGCGGCGACATGCTTGATCGTATGCCCACTCACCAGCCCGCCTGTCGCGCGAAAAGCGACCGGATCAAGCTGCTCGCAGGCAAACGCCAGTGCGTAGCAAGCCAGGGCGGGCACCAGCCAGCGTCGCTCGCTCCACGGCGTGGGCAACAGGATCAAGGACAACAGCAACAGAAGGATCGAGCCGCCCTGCGTGATCAGATAAGGCAGCAGATTGCCGCTGAATTTCCAGTACACGACCGTTCCCACGCCCCACAGCGTCAGCGCGATCAAACCTATATCCGAGCGCCAGCGCAAACGCTCGGCGAAGGTCGCCGCCAGCAGCGGCATGAACACGATGGTCATCGGAAGGCGATCCCATACCAGCCGCCCATCGGATGGCGACCAGTGGTAGTAGCTCGATCCGAACGCGGTCAGCAGCAGGCCGAAAAACATCAGCGCATAGGCATGCGATGCCGCCTTGTTCATCGCCCTGACCGAAGGTAACCGCACCGTCCACAAGCCGATTACGGCGAATAGCAGGAAGAACGCATTGGACGCCACATCACCCATATTGGGTATGCCTAGCCAGCTGCGCCGATCGGCAAACTGGTGATAGCCCTGCGGCTGGGCATAGGGCGGCAACACGAGCGCTGCAATAGCCAGCAGAACGGCAATGACAGCCAGCGCGTAAACGCGTGGCGACCGCACCGAACCGCCTGCCCCTTGCATGCGACTCACTCCGCGCTGCGTAGCAGTTCGTTGATGCCGGTCTTGCTGCGCGTCTTCTCGTCCACCTGCTTGACGATAATCGCGGCGTACAGACTATGCGAACCGTCTTTGGCCGGCAGGCTGCGCAACGACAACGCTACCCGCCGGCACACGGCCATAACTGACTTCGCCGGTCATGCGGTTGTAGATGCGCGTGGACTGGCCGAGGAACACGCCCATGCCGATCACGCTGCCGCGTTCGACCACGACGCCTTCGACCACTTCCGAACGCGCACCGATAAAGCAGTTGTCTTCGATGATGGTCGGATTGGCCTGCAGCGGCTCAAGCACACCGCCGATACCGACGCCGCCGGACAGATGCACGCCTGCACCGATCTGCGCACAGGAACCGACCGTCGCCCAGGTGTCGACCATGCTGCCGGCACCGACATAGGCGCCGATATTCACGTAGCTGGGCATCAGCACGGCATCCTTGGCGATATGGGCGCCACGACGCACCAGCGCGCCTGGGACGACACGTGCGCCCAGCGTCTCCAGCTCCACGTCGTTGCCATGTGCGAAGCGCAGCGGCACCTTGTCGAAGGCCTGCGCCGAGCCGCCGTCGACCACGCGGTTGCCGTTGATGCGGAAGTACAGCAACACGGCCTTCTTGATCCACTGGTTCACCGTCCAGCCACCGTTGCCGTCCGGCTCGGCAACGCGCCGCTCGCCCGATTCGAGCAAGTCGATCACCTGCTCCACCGCGGGCCGCAGATGCGTTTCGATCTCGGCCTGGGCCAGCTCGTTGCGACGTTCGAAGGCGTCGTCGATCAGGGATTCGATGCTTTGCATGGATGGAGAGCTCTAAAGTAACCAAGCTAGATAGTAGCGAGAATGAGCGGCGCTGTGCTGCACTGCAGCTCAAAATCCGCCGCCAGGCCGCTATCGATTGATGCGTTCGAGCAGCTTGTGCAGCAACTGGTCCTGCTGCGGCAGGCTCAGCGGCTGATCGTTGCGGTTGCTCAACAGGAAAAAATCTTCCGCGCGCTCGCCGAAGGTAGCGATGCGGGCATCGTGCACGCGCACGCCGGCTTCCGCCATGGCCTGGGCTACGGCCGCCAGCAGGCCGGGACGGTCGGTGCCCACCAGTGACAAGCGCGTGCGATCGCCCACGACATTGAACGCGATCTTCGGTGCAAACTGAAAATGCTTCAGGTGGCGCGACATGTTGCGCTTGGCCGGCTGGTGCGTATGCCCTGGCTGCGCCAGTGCGCGCAGCATGCGCTGCTTGAGTTCTTCGGCACGCGCCTCGGTAGCGGGCTGCTGGGTCGCGGCATCGAGCAACAAGAACGTGTCGAGCGCCATGCCGGTGTGCGAACTCAGGATGCGGGCTTCCATCACCGAGAAATGCAGGCGATCGAGCATCGCCGTCAGCGCGGCAAACAAGCCGTCGCGATCGGGAACGTAAACGAACAACTCGGTCGTGCCGCGAACGGAGAACGGATGCACCTCGACCAACGGGATCGCCCCGTTGGCGCGCAGGATCGCCGCGGTCTGCCAGGCGATCTGCTCCGGGCGGAGCCGTAGAAAGCTGAGTTCGGGAAAGTCGGCCCAGGCGCGCAGGCATGCCGCCCTGGAAAACCCCTCGGCCTCTAGCAATTCCAGGGCACGCTCGCGAGATTCGCGTACACGCGTGGGTGCGTCGCTGAAAACCTCTTCTTCGCTGCGCAATGCGTAGTGTGTCGCCGTATAGAGGTCCGCGAGCAGGCGGTCCTTCCAGCCGTTCCACAGCTTGGGACTGGTGCCGATGATGTCGGCGATGGTCAGCAGGTAAAGCAGGTCCAGCTTGTTGCGGTCACCCACCACGTCGGCGAAGCGCTGCACCACGTCCGGATCGGTAATGTCCTGGCGCTGTGCGGTCGTGCTCATCTGCAAATGCCAGCGCACCAGCCAGGCGACTTGTTCGCCGTCTTCAAAAGGCACGCCAAGCTTGGCGCAGAAGCTGCGCGCTTCCTCTTCACCCAGCACGGAATGATCGCCGCCGCGCCCCTTGGCAATATCGTGGAACAACGCAGCCAACAACATCAGTTCGGGTTTTTCCAGCGTCGGCCAGATTTCGCAGGCGATCGGAAAATCGACCTTGGCGGCCGGGTCGGCAAAACGCGCCACGTTGTGGAGCACGCGCAAGGTATGTTCGTCCACGGTGTACACGTGAAACAGGTCGTACTGCATACGGCCGAACACACGGCCGAACGCCGGCAGAATCGCCGCCAGCAAGCCGTGGCGATTCATTCGCCACAACGCGTCGACCGCAGGCGCCCCCATGCGCAACAGCTGCAGGAACGCATCGAGCACGGCCGGATCGTCGGCAAGCTGGTCTTCGAGTACAGCCGTCGCCTGGTGCAATCGGCGCATGGTATCGGCGGTGAAACCGACGATACCCGGCTCCTTCACCCGCGCGATAAACAGCTCGACCAGCGTCGCCGGACGAGAGAGCAACATATCCGGGTCGCGCACTGCAAGACGCGCACCGTACCGCACGAAATCCGCGCCGACCGGCTTTGGCTCGCTCGGCGTCTCGAGCATTTCCTCGAAACGCTCGATCATCTGCGCGCCCAACCGATCGATCTGGGTGGCTGCTCGGTAATAGCCCTGCATGAACTGCTCGACACCGAGGTTCTTCGCATGCTCATCGCGAAAACCCAACCGCTCCGCCAAGGGGCGTTGGTAGTCGAACAGCAAGCGTTCTTCCGGTCGCCCGGCTTCCAGATGCAAGGCCCAGCGATAGCGCCGCAGCGTCGCCTCGGCCTGCTCCAGCGTCTCCTGTTCGGCCGGGTCGAGCAGGCCGTCGGCGGTCATATCGCGAAAATCGTTCGCATGCGCCAGCCGGCGGCCGAGCCAGCGCAACGAATCGAGCGTGCGCATGCCGCCCGGACCGTCCTTGAGATTCGGCTCGAGGTTGTAGGCGGTGTCGTTGAAGCGCGCATGCCGCGCATTGCGCTCAGCCAGGCGCGCATCGAGATAGGCGCGCGGCGGCCACAGTTGCGGGTCGTCGACGATCGAGCGCAAGCGCTCCTCTAACGCTGGATCGCCGGCAAGGCGACGCGCATCGAGCAGACTGGTAAACACACTGGGATCTTGCGCGGCCAGCTCTCTGCATTGCGTGGGATTGCGCACCGCATGCCCGACTTTCAGACCCACGTCCCACAAGGTGGCGAAGCATTGCTCCAACGCGCGCAGACGCGGCGGATCGGCGTGTTCGACCAACGCCAGCAAATCGACATCAGAGTGGGGAAACAACAGACCGCGGCCGAAGCCGCCGACAGCGAACAAGGCCGCCTCGGTCACATCGCCCAGGCAGGCGTTCCACACATGCACGACGATCCGCTGCACCGACTCGCCGCGCCGCCGCGCCAACGCGGTGGCATCGGCGCCATCGCGAAACGCGGTGGCCAACGCACGATCGAGGTCGCCGAGCAGTTGCCGCAACGCACGCCGCGCCTCGCTCGATACGCCCGAGCGGGGAATGGCGATGGGGAGGCGGGGCAGCGGCGGGAGTGAAACGGAGGCAACCATAGGGACAGTAAAGCCGCTCGCTGCGCTTGCTGTAAAGCCGCGTTTGCGGCCGGCCTCGCCGCCCTAATCAGGCATCCGGCCAGGGCGTCAGGATTTCGAACCCGTCATCGGTAACCGCAATGGTGTGCTCCCACTGCGCCGACAGCGAATGATCCTTGGTCACCACCGTCCAGCCATCCGGCAGCTGCTTGGTCTGCGGCTTGCCGGCGTTGACCATCGGCTCGACCGTAAAGGTCATGCCCTTCTGCAGGGTCAGGCCATTGCCCGCCTTGCCGTAATGGAGCACCTGCGGCTCGTCGTGATAGACCTTACCGATACCGTGACCGCAGTACTCGCGTACCACGGAGAAACCCGCCGCTTCGGCATGCTTCTGAATCGCGTGGCCGATATCGCCAAGGGTGGCGCCCGGGCGCACCGACTCGATGCCGCGCATCATCGCTTCATAGGTGGTGTCGACCAGGCGCTTGGCCAGTACCGACGGCGTGCCGACGAAGTACATGCGGCTGGTATCGCCGTGCCAGCCGTCCTTGATGACCGTGACATCCAGATTGATGATGTCGCCGTCCTTGAGCGTCTTGGTCGGCGTGGGGATGCCGTGGCAAATCACATGATTGACCGACGTGCACAGGGTCTTGGGGAAACCGTTGTAACCGACGTTGGCCGGGATCGCCTTCTGCACATTGACGATATGCTCGTAGGCCAGGCGATCGAGGTCCTCGGTAGTGACACCGGGCTTGACGTGTTCTTTGAGCATCGCCAGCACTTCGGCCGCCAGTTGGCCGGCGACGCGCATCGCTTCGATGTCTTGGGGTGTTTTCAGGGTAACTGCCATGGTTCCACTCAAATGGCGACGGCAGCCCTGAAAAACCAGTGGCTTGCCGCCCTGCCGGCTAACCGGCTACAATTTCGGAGTTTTGCTGGCCCGATCTCCTGGTTTCCACCGTCGAGACTGTTCCGTCGCAAAGCGTCTGGGATTGTAAACCGCCCTGCGGCCGATCCCTTAAGTCCTTGATTGGACAACTAAATGCCACACACGTATCGGCACCGTCTTCGGGGTGCCATGAATCTTCCTCACACTTTATGGGGGTTCATGGTCGAAGCCGGGGATACGTGGAGGTCCCAACCCCCGGGCCCCAACCGGCCCATAAAATTTGGAGTTACACCCATGGCACAAGTCACCATGCGCCAGATGCTCGAAGCTGGCGTGCATTTCGGTCACCAGACCCGCTACTGGAACCCGAAGATGGCCCCGTACATCTTTGGCGCCCGCGGCAAGATCCACATCATCAATCTGGAAAAGACCCTCCCCCTCTTCACCGACGCGATGAACTTCCTCTCGGGAGTTGCGCAGAAGCGCGGCACCGTGCTGTTCGTCGGCACCAAGCGCTCCGCTCGCGAAGCGCTGGCCGAGGAAGCCACCCGCGCCGGCATGCCGTTCGTGACCGCCCGCTGGCTCGGCGGCATGCTGACCAACTTCCGCACCGTGAAGCAGTCGGTTGCCCGCCTGAAAGAGCTCGAAGCCGCTGAAACCGATGGCAGCTTCGAAAAGCTGGTCAAGCACGAAGTGCTGGCCCGTCGCCGTGAGCGCGACAAGCTGGAAAACTCGCTGGGCGGTATCAAGGACATGAACCGTCTGCCCGACGCGCTGTTCGTGATCGATATCGGCCACGAAGACATCGCCGTGCAGGAAGCCAAGAAGCTCGGCATTCCGGTCATCGCGGTTGTCGACACCAACTACAACCCGGAGCTGGTCGACTACGCCATCCCGGGTAACGACGACGCCATCCGCGCGATCCAGCTGTACGCCCACGCTGCCGCCGACTCGATCCTCGAAGGCAAGGCCGCCGCGCCGTCCGCCGCCCAGGGCGATGCCAACGAATTCGTCGAGCTCGACGAAGAAGGCAACCCGGTCGCCAAGGAAGAGCGTAAGGCCGCTCCGCCGCGTCGCGACAACCGCGGCCCGGCCAAGAAGGGCGCTGGCGCTGGCGCGCCGCGTCGTGATGGTGGCCGTGGTGGCCGCCGCGGCAGCGACGAGTCGTCGACGGACGCCGAGTAAGTTTTTACCCGCCCCGGTTTCGGCCGGGGCGTTTCCAAGATTCTGAGGATTGCAGATGAGCACCCCCATTTCCGCAAAACTGGTCAGCGAGCTGCGCGAGCGCTCGGGCGCCGGCATGATGGACTGCAAGAAGGCGCTGACCGAGACCAACGGTGACATCGACGCGGCTGCCGAGCTGCTGCGCAAGACCGGTCTGGCCAAGGCCGACAAGAAGGCTGACCGCGTCGCTGCCGAAGGCCGCATTTCGGTCGCCCAGGGCCGCGGCCACGCCGTCATGGTCGAGATCAACAGCGAGACCGATTTCGTCGCCAAGGCACCGAACTTCATCGAGTTCACCGACAAGATCGCCCAGGACGCGCTGAAGGCGAACGCCTCCACCGTGGAAGCGCTCAAGGCCGCTCCGCATGTGGACGGCGGCACGGTCGAAGAGGCCGCCAAGGCCCAGACCGCGACCATCGGCGAGAAGATCGACGTGCGCCGCGTTGCCCAGGTTTCGAACGATGGCCCGCTGGCTGTCTACTCGCACGGCGGCAAGATCGGCGTGATCGTGGCACTCAAGGGCGGCTCGGAAGAGCTGGCCAAGGGTATCGCCATGCACGTGGCCGCCATGAACCCGCCGCACATCAAGCCCGAAGATGTTCCGGCCGACTTCGTCGCAAAGGAAAAAGAGATCGCGCTGAGCCAGATGACCGAGAAGGACAAGGCCAAGCCGGCCGACATCCTGGAGAAGATCATCGCCGGCAAGATCAACAAGATCGTCTCGGAAGTGACCCTGGTCGGCCAGCCGTACGTACTGGACACCAATGTCACCGTCGGCGACGCGCTGAAGAAGGAAGGCGCCGATGTGATCAGCGTCGTCCGTCTGGCCGTCGGCGAAGGCGTCGAGAAGATTCAGGAAGACTATCTGGCCGAAGTGGCCAAGGCGATGCAGGTCTAAGGGCCGCGCCGCCTCACTTCTGGACATTAAAGAGCCGTGGGAAACCACGGCTTTTTTTATGCCCGCAAAATCTAAGGAGTGAGTGGAGAGGAGTGAGGAGTGAGAAAACGACCCCAGTGTACGAAAGCCCTCGCTCCCTAGCACACCGTCCATTACAATACGCCCGTTTTGCCCCACACAATTCGGAGACCCCATGAGCGAACAGCTTAAGTACCAACGCATCCTGCTCAAACTCTCCGGCGAAGCTTTGATGGGTGAGGCCGACTACGGCATCGACCCCAAAGTGATCGGTCGCCTTGCCGACGAAATCATCGAAATCCAGCGCGCCGGCATCCAGATCGGCGTGGTGATCGGCGGCGGCAATATTTTCCGCGGCGCCGGCCTCGCAGCCGCTGGCATGGACCGTGTCACAGGCGATCACATGGGCATGCTCGCCACGGTGATGAATGCCCTTGCGATGCAGGATGCGATCGAAAGGCGAGGCGGTTTCGCACGGGTCATGAGTGCGATCCAGATCCACGACGTGGCTGAGGACTTCATTCGTCGTCGCGCCATTCGCCATATCGAAAAGGGGCGCATCGTGCTGTTCGCAGCCGGTACCGGCAACCCGTTTTTCACCACTGACTCTGCCGCAGCACTGCGTGCCGTGGAAGTGGGCGCACAGCTGCTGCTCAAGGCCACCAAGGTGGACGGCGTCTACTCGGCCGACCCGGCCCGCCACGCCGATGCAACGCGTTACGAACACCTCGACTACGACCAGGTGATCGAACGCAAGCTCGCCGTGATGGACACCGCAGCCATCGCCTTGTGCCGCGACCACAAGATGCCGCTGCGCATCTACGACATGACCGTACCAGGCAGCCTGATGCGGATCATGAAGGGTGAGGCGATCGGCACCTTGGTCGATTGACCGCGAGTGAGAAGTGAGGGGTTAAGAGTGAGGCACCAAAGCACCCTCCTGACCCCTTACTCCTCACCCCTAACACGCCTGCTATACTCATCGGCTTGCACGTTTCCAGGGTGATACCCATGCTCAACGACATCAAGAACGATGCCCAGACCCGCATGGGCAAGAGCATCGACTCGCTCAAGCACGATCTGACCCGTCTGCGCACCGGACGCGCCAGCACGTCGCTGGTCGACAACATCCGCATTTCGGCCTATGGCTCGGAAATGCCGCTCAACCAGGTCGCTTCGGTGAGCCTGGGCGATTCCCGCTCGATCATCATCACGCCGTTCGACAAGAGCCATGTAGCTTCCATCGAAAAGGCCATCCTCGCCTCGGACATCGGCATCACGCCGAACACCGCCGGCACCGTGATCCGCCTGAACATGCCGCCGCTCACCGAAGAGCGCCGCAAGGAACTGGCCAAGCACGTCTCGCACGAAGGCGAGAACGCGAAGATCGCGATCCGCAACGTGCGTCGTGATGCAATGCAGCAGGTCAAGGATCTGCTGAAGGAAAAGACCATCACCGAGGACGACGAACGTCGCGCCGAGGACGATATCCAGAAGCTGACCGATCGTTTCGTCAAGGAAGTCGACGACGTCGTGAAGCGTAAAGAAGATGAGCTGATGGCCGTCTGACGGCCATCGATGCCGCCTGCTCCGGGGGGAGCCGGGCGGCTATCGATGCATAATCGACACATCGGGAAGTGCATCAACGTCGCGTCAAGGCGCACACCCGCCCTTCATCCGCTCAAAGCGGCCTCGCTCACTGAGAAGAAGGCAGCACGGTTTCGCCCTTGCACAACCATGACTGATTCCAAGCCCAGCACTGTCCCGCGCCACATTGCCATCGTCATGGATGGCAATGGCCGCTGGGCGAAAGCGCGCCATCGTCCACGCACCTTCGGCCACAACGCGGGCCGCAAGGCCGTGCGCGAAGTGATCGAAGGCTGCATTCGCCAGGGCGTTCAGGCGCTGACGCTGTTCGCGTTCTCCAGTGAAAACTGGAAACGCCCGGAAGACGAAGTCGGCGCCTTGATGGAATTGTTCGTACGCGCGCTCGACAAAGAGGTCGACGAGCTGCACGAACAGCAGGTGCGTGTGCGCTTCGTCGGCGACCTGAGCGCCTTCGAGACCGGCTTGCGTCAGCGCATGAACGCGGCCATGTCGCGCACCGCGGCCAATACGCGGCTGCAATTGAACATTGCGGTGAATTACGGCGGCCGTTGGGACATCGTGCAGGCGGCACGCAAGGCCGGTGAGGCCATCGCGCGCGGCGAGATCCGTCCGGACGATATCGACGAAGCCTTGCTCGGCCACTGGATGTGCCTGGCCGACCTGCCGCCGCTGGATCTGTTCATCCGTACCGGCGGCGAGTTCCGCGTCAGCAATTTCCTGTTGTGGCAGCTGGCCTATGCCGAGCTGTATTTCACTGAGACCTTGTGGCCCGACTTCGATCAAGTCAGTCTGCAAAACGCGATCGATGATTACGCCCGCCGCGAACGCCGTTTCGGCCGCACCGGCGACCAGGTCGCCCAGGGCTGACGAGGACACCATGCTGCTTCAGCGAGTAATAACGGCCCTGCTGCTTTTCCCTCTGGCGTTGCTGCTGGTGCTGTGGCCGTCGACAGAAATCTTCGCGCCGCTGGTAGCGATCGCTTTCCTTGCCGCGATCTGGGAATGGACCCGGCTGGCCGGCGTCACCAACGAGGGCTTGCGCGCGAGCCTGCTGGTGGCATCGACGGTGATCTTTTTCGGCCTCTGGACGCTGCGCAACAGTGGGCTGTGGCCCTGGCTGATCGTGCTCGGCGTGCTGTGGTGGATCGCCACCTGCCAGTGGCTGCGCCATTTCGCCTTCGCCGCCGCGCCCACGCGCGAAAACCAGCTGCTCAAGCTGGGTGCCGGCGCACTGGTGATGTTCCCGGCCTGGGTCGCCGGCATGCAGATCCATGGCCAGCCGCCGCACGGCCACTGGTGGACGCTGCTGGCCCTGGCGATCGTCTGGGCAGCGGATATCGGCGCCTATTTCAGCGGACGACTGTTTGGCAAGCGCAAGCTCGCCCCGACGATCAGCCCCGGCAAGACCTGGGCGGGCGTCTACGGCGCCTTTGTCGCCGGCGCCCTGGTCGCCGGCTTCGGCGGCTGGCTGCTCGGCGTGACGGACCTGAAACTGGCCGGCCTGATCGTGTTGTCCGTATTTACCGTGGTCGCTTCCATCGTGGGCGATCTGCTGGAAAGCCTGATGAAGCGCCACGCGGCCGTGAAAGACTCCGGCAACCTCTTCCCCGGCCATGGTGGCCTGCTCGATCGCATGGATAGCGTCTTTGCCGCCCTGCCCGTCTTTGCGGCGGGCAAGCTGCTGCTCGGCCTATGACCGGCGTGGCTCCTCGCAAGGTCGCCATCCTCGGCGCCACCGGCTCGATCGGTGGCAGCACGCTGGATGTCATCGCCCGCCATCCCGAGCGTTTCCGCGCCACCGTGCTGACCGCGCAGCGCAACGTCGATGCCCTCGTCGCGCTATGCGTTACCCACCGTCCCGAACTGGCGGTCATTGCCGATAGCGCGCTGGAGGCGCAGCTGGCACAGCGCCTGCGTACCGCCGGGGTGAACTGCGAGGTCGCCAGCGGTCATGACGCCTTGACCGTCGCCGCCGCAAGCTCGCTGTGCGACACGGTCGTGGCCGCCATCGTCGGTGCCGCCGGACTGGATTCCACGCTCGCGGCCGCACGCGCCGGCAAGCGCCTGCTGCTGGCGAACAAGGAATCGATCGTGATGGCCGGCCAGCTGCTGCTGCAGGCCCTGGCCGAAGGCGGCGGCGAGCTGATCCCGGTCGACTCGGAACACAACGCTATTTTCCAATGCCTGCCGGGTGGCCGCCCCGATCTGAATGCCAGCGGCGTACGCCGCCTGATCCTGACCGCCTCCGGCGGCCCGTTCCGCGGCCGTAGTCGCGCCGAGCTGGCCGGCGTCACGCCCGATCAGGCCTGCAAACACCCCAAATGGGTCATGGGCCGCAAGATTTCGGTCGATTCGGCCACTTTGATGAACAAAGGGCTGGAGGTCATCGAGGCGCACCATCTGTTCGGTGCCCCGGTCGACCGCATCGAGGTGCTGGTGCACCCGCAGAGCCTGGTTCATTCCCTGGTCGAGTATGTCGACGGTTCGGTACTGGCCCAATTGGGCAACCCGGACATGCGTACGGCCATCGCGCACGCGCTCGCCTGGCCGGAGCGGGTCGATGCCGGGGTCTCCATGCTGGACCTGGCCGCCAGCGGCACTCTGGCCTTCGAGGCGCCCGACCTGACCACCTTCCGCTGCCTGGCCCTGGCTTACCAGGCGCTGCGCGCTGGCGGCGACGCACCGGCCCTGCTTAACGCGGCCAACGAGATCGCGGTAGAGGCCTTCCTGGCCGGAAGCCTCTCGTTCCTGTCGATTGCCGACGTCGTCGAAAGCGTACTTACGGAACTGCCGCCCGCTCCCGTGGTCGATGTCCAGACGCTTGTCGAGCGAGACCGGTTGGCCAGGGAGGCTGCTCGACGGGTGCTCTGCAGCGCTTGCTGATAAGCTTGGACTCCCCGCGGACACGTTCTCTTTGATGAATCCTTTCTTTGGCTCGATATTCTGGTTGCTGGTCACGCTTGGCGTGCTGGTGACTTTTCACGAGTTCGGCCACTACTGGGTCGCGCGCCGCTGTGGCGTCAAGGTGTTGCGCTTCTCGGTCGGCTTCGGCACCGCCATCTGGAAACGTATCGGCAAGGACGGTACCGAATACCAGATCGCCGCGATTCCGCTCGGTGGCTACGTCAAGATGCTCGATGCGCGCGAGGGTGAAGTCGACCCCGCACTGCTCGATCAGGAATTTACCGGCAAGTCGGTATGGAAGCGCATCGCGATCGTCGCGGCGGGTCCCGGCTTCAACCTGATTTTCACCATCGTCGCCTTCTGGGTGATGTTCATGCTGGGCAAGCCGGACATTGCGCCGGTGGTCACTGCCGCGCCGCAGACCATGGCTGCCGAAGCGGGCATCCGCAATGGCGATCGCGTACTTGCGGTCGACGGCAAGCAGGTCCAAACCTACAGCGACGCCATGGAAGCCGTCGCCAACGGCATGCTCGGCCGTACGCCGCTGCCGCTGACCTTGCGCGATCCAGATGGCACGCAGCGCACGATTACCCTGCCGCTGAACCAATTGCCGGCCGGCCAGGATCTGGGCCAGTACCTCGACAAACTGGGCCTGGAACCGGCTTCTCCGCCTGCCGTGATCGACAAGGTCAACGCCGGCCTGCCGGCCGCCGCCGCGGGCATGCAGAGCGGCGATCGCATCATCAGTCTCAATGGCACGCCCATCGCCGACTGGATCGCCTTCACCAAGCTGCTGCATCAGGTAGCCGCCAAATCGCCGCAACTGGCGATCGTGGTCGAACGCGCCGGCAAGCAGGTTCCGCTGACCGTGACCGCGCGCTACGAGTCGCAGCAGGGCCAGCCGCAGAACTGGATCATCGGCATCGAGGGTGCGTCGCGCGAGACGGTGATGCAGCACTTCGGCCCCGTTCGTGCCTTCAGCGAATCGCTGAAAAGCACCTGGGATCGCGCCGCCACGACCTTCAACATGATCGGCAAGCTGGTCACCGGTCAGGCGTCGACCAAGAATCTTTCCGGCGTCGTGGGCATTGCCCAGGTCGCCAATGCATCGGCCAGTCTGGGCCTGACCCGCTTCCTGGAATTCCTGGGACTGGTGTCGCTGAGCCTGGCGATCCTCAACCTGCTGCCTATCCCCGTCTTGGACGGGGGCCACCTGCTGTATTACCTTATTGAGTTGGTCAAAGGCAGCCCCGTGAGCGAACGAGTGATGATGGCCGGACAATACGTCGGCCTCGCGCTGTTGCTTACCATGATGGGACTGGCGTTCTACAACGACATTCACCGCATCATATTGCCTTCGTGACGCAAGCAGCTTGGGCCAGCGCCGGGGAACGCCTGGGGCACACAAGCTGCGCGGCGAAGCAATGCGTCGTCTTAAAGACGGTGCGATGCGTTGAGATGTCTTATGCCGGGCCTGTCATGGGCACGGCAACAATCAGGGGCAAGGGGAATCCCTCGCTTCATAAGAAAATGAGCGGGGTGGGCCCAAAGCCCGCCTCGTCGGAATAACCTAACGGAATCGACGATGAAGCGTATCGCCGCTCTGATCCTGCTTGCCACACTCTCTGCCAATGCGCTCGCTTTCGAGCCGTTCGTCGTCTCCGATATCCGTATCGACGGGCTTAGCCGCATTACGCCCGGTACCGTGTTCAACTATCTCCCGATCAACAAGGGCGACCGGGTGACCACCGATGGCGCACAGCGTGCCATTCGTGCGTTGTACCAGACCAAGTTCTTCAGCGACGTAGAAATCGACCGCCAGGGCGACATCCTGGTGATCAAGGTGGTGGAACGCCCCTCGATCGCCAAGCTGACCCTGCGCGGCAACAAGGACATCAAGGAAGACGACCTGCGCAAAGGCCTGAAGGAGATCGGCCTGTCCGAAGGCGAGACCTTCGACCGCCTGTCGCTGGACCGCGTGCAGCAGGAACTGATTCGCCAGTACTACAACCGCGGCAAGTACAACGTGTCGGTCGAACCGCATGTGACTTACCTCGACCGCAACCGCGTTTCGGTGGATATCGAAATCCGCGAAGGCAAGGCGGCCAAGATCAAGGCGATCAACATCGTCGGCAACACCGCGTTCACCGACAAGGCGATCCGCAAGACCTTCGAGTCGGACACCTCCAACTGGCTGTCCTGGTACTCCAAGGATGACCAGTACTCGCGCGAAAAGCTCAGCGGCGATCTCGAGAAGCTGCAGTCCTACTACATGGACCGCGGCTACGCCGACTTCGGCGTCGATTCCACCCAGGTGGCGATCGCACCGGACAAGCGCGCGATGTACATCAGCGCCAGCATCAAGGAAGGCGAGATCTACAAGATCTCCGACATCCACCTGCTCGGCCAGCTGATCCTGCCCGAAGACACGCTGCGCCAGCTGATCTTCGTGCACAAGGACGAAACCTTTAACCGCAAGGCGATCGAGTCGAGCTCCGACGCGATCAAGGGCATCCTGGCCAGCATCGGTTATGCGTTCGCCAAGGTGACGCCGGTGCCGAAGCTGGACAAGGACAACCGCACCGTCGATCTCACCTTCTACATCGAGCCGGGCAAGCGCGTTTACGTGCGCCGCGTCATTTTCCAGGGCAACACCCGTACGGAGGACGATGTGATGCGCCGCGAACTGCGTCAGCTCGAAGGTAGCTGGTACTCGCAGCCGGCGATCGACCGCTCGAAGATCCGTATGCAGCGCCTGGGTTACTTCAAGAAGGTCGACGTCGACAAGGCACTCGTGCCCGGCACCGAAGACCAGGTCGATCTGACCTACAAGGTGGAAGAACAGTCCGCCGGTAGCCTGATGTTCGGCGTGGGCTACTCGCAGTTCTCCGGCATCATCCTGTCGGCGTCGGTGTCGCAGAACAACTTCCTCGGCACCGGCGACAGCTTCACCGTCGGCGCCCAGCGCAGCGACTTCTCCACCAGCATCAGCGCGAGCTACTACAACCCGTACCTGACCGATAACAACATCGGTATCGGTTATACGGCCGCGTTCACGCGCACCGACTACGGCGACACCAACAACGACTTCGTCAACTACACCACGAGCCAGAAGTCGTTCACCACGTTCCTGAACTTCCCGATCACCGAAACGGACAACATCCGCGCCGGCCTCGGCTTGAACAGCAACAAGATCAACCTGCAGGTCGACCAGATCGATCCGACCACCGGCCAGATCGTCACCACGCAGTTCTCGCCGCAGGAACTGATCGACTACCAGAACGCGCTGGGCCATCGCACGATCCACTCGTGGACCGGCCAATTGGGCTGGACCCACGACACCCGCAACGGTTACTGGGCGCCGACGCGCGGCGGCTTGATGTCGGTCAACACGAATGTTGCGCTGCCTGGCTCGACGGTGCAGTTCTACAAGATCGACCTGGAAGCCAACCATTACTGGCCGATCGGTCGCGGCTTCGTGCTGTACCTGGACGGCCAGGTCGGCTACGGCGACACCTACGGCAACCAGACATTCGACAACAATGGTGGCGCTACCTATAAGGCTGGCGAGCCAGTGACCTTCCCCTTCTGGGAAAACTACTTCTCCGGCGGTGTGCGTGACGTGCGAGGCTTCCAGGACAACACCCTGGGTCCGAAGCTCTGCGTGCCGAGCACCCCAGGTGTAGCGATCAAGCCGAACGCGGACGGTACCTGTACCGGCAGCATCTACACCTTCGCCCAGCCGATCGGTGGCGCGTTCAAGGTCCTCGGCACGGCGCAGGTCTACCTGCCGCTGCCGTTCCTCAAGGACGTCAATACCGCACGCGTGTCCTGGTTCGTCGACGTCGGTAACGTCTATTCCAGCTACAGCACCTTCAGCGCCGCGGATCTGCGTGCCTCGACGGGCTTGTCGCTGCAGTGGCAGGCGCCGATCGGTCCGCTGATCATCAACTTCGCCATCCCGTTCCGTGCGAAGGATGAAGACAAGCATTACGAAGAACGCATCCAGTTCACCTTCGGCAGCCAGTTCTAAGTCGAACCGGAAAGTCTGCGGTATATGCAGGGAAAGCGCGGCCAGTCCGCGCTTTCTTTTTGTAAGCACGAGGCCAATGCGCAAGCTTTTGCCCTACGTCCTACAATGCCCGCCATGTCTCGGAGAGCACCATGAGCGCAACCCAATTTACCATCGCCGAGATCGCCGAACGGTTCGAACTGCCGTTTCATGGCGATGGCACACGCGTGATCGACGGCGTAGGCACGCTGGCGGGCGCGAGTCTCAGCCAGCTGAGTTTTCTGTCCAATAGCAAATATGGCGCGCAATTGGCCGCAACCGGCGCCGGTGTGGTCGTGCTGCGCGAGGAAACCCTTGCCGAATGCCCCACTGCGGCATTGGTTGCGCGCGATCCGTATGTCGCTTACGCCAAGATCGCCGCGCTGTTCGAGCAGTTACCAGCCTCACCTGCCGGGATCCATCCCAGCGCCGTGGTCGATTCGAACGCACGCGTGGCACCAACGGCCAGTGTCGGCCCCTGCTGCGTCGTGGAAAGCGGCGCGGTCATCGAGGATGGCGCCATCCTCGGGCCGCATTGCATCGTCGGCGCCGGATGTGTGGTCGGGGCGCAGTCCCGGCTGGTGGCACGGGTGACCCTGGTCACACGCGTCACGCTGGGCAAGCGCGTGATCGTGCACCCGGGCGCGGTCATCGGTTCGGACGGCTTCGGCCTCGCCTTCGATCGCGACCACTGGATCAAGCTGCCCCAGCTTGGCGGCGTACGGATCGGCGACGATTGTGAAATCGGCGCGAATACCACCATCGATCGTGGCGCGCTGGAAGACACCGTGCTCGAGGAAGACGTGCGGCTGGACAACCAGATCCAGATCGCTCACAACGTTCACATCGGTGCGCATTCGGCCATGGCCGGCTGCGCGGCGGTGGCCGGTAGTGCGAAAATCGGCCGTTATTGCATGATCGGCGGCAACGCCGGCGTGCTGGGGCATCTGGAGCTGGCCGACCGGGTTACCATTACGGCCAAAAGCCTGGTCACGCATTCGATTCGCGAGCCCGGCGAATATTCGTCGGGCGTGCCGTTGCAGGAGAACCGCCTGTGGCGCCGCAACGCAGCCCGTTTCAAGCATTTGGATGAGTATGCGCGTCGATTGTCGGCGCTGGAGAAGGACAGTAACAATGACTGAGAACACCGTGCCCTTCCACCTGCCGGTCAACGTCGAGCAGATTCAACAGCTGCTGCCACATCGCTATCCGTTCCTGCTGGTCGATCGGGTGATCGAGCTGGTGCCGGACAAGAGCATCGTCGCGCTCAAGAACGTCACCATCAACGAGCCGTTCTTCCAGGGCCATTTCCCCGGCCACCCGGTGATGCCGGGCGTGCTGATCGTCGAGGCCATGGCGCAGACCGCCGGCCTGCTCACGCAGATCAGCAGCCGCCTGAAAGGTAATACCGGCAGCCCGCTGTTTTATCTGGCCAAGGTCGACAATGCGCGCTTCAGCGCGATCGTCGCCCCCGGCGATCAGCTGCGCATGGAAGTGACGCTCAAGCGCCTGTTGCGCAGCATGGGCATCTTCGAAGCCAAGGCAACGGTCGACGGCAAGGAAGTGGCGAGCTGCGAACTGATGTGCGCGGCGAGGTCCGAAAAATGATCCATCCGACCGCGCAGATCGATCCATCCGCCAATATCGGCGCCAATGTCACCATTGGCGCTTACAGTGTGATCGGCGCCGACGTGGACATCGGCGAAGGCACGACGATCGGCCCGCATGTGGTGATCGAAGGCCCGACGCGCATCGGTCGCGACAATCGCATCAGTCAGTTCGCCTCGCTGGGCGGCCCGCCGCAGGACAAGAAATTCGCCGGCGAGCGCACCGAGCTGGTGATCGGCGACCGCAACCTGATTCGCGAATTCGTCACGATCAACCGCGGCACCGGCGATGGCGGCAGCGTCACGCGTATCGGCAACGACAACTGGCTGCTTGCCTACGTGCACATCGCGCACGACTGCCAGATCGGCAACAACACCGTGTTCTCCAATTATTCCGCCCTCGCCGGCCATGTGGAAATCGGCGACTGGGTGATCATGTCCGGCTTCTCCGGCGTGCATCAATTCTGCAAGGTCGGCGCGCATGCGTTTATCGGCATGGGCTGCCTGGTCGGATCGGATGTGCCGCCTTTCGTGATGATGGCGAACGAGCAACGCGGACGTCCGCGCGGCATCAACAGCGAAGGTCTCAAGCGCCGCGGCTTCGACTCCAACCGCATCGCCGCCATCAAGCGTGCCTATCGCACTTTGTATATGGCGGGCCTGACGCTGACCGATGCGCGCGAACAACTGCTGTCGCTGGCGACGGAGAGCGACGACGTGCGCGCCATGCTGGAGTTCCTCGAACGCAGCGAACGCGCGGTCGCGCGCTGAGCCCGGCCCGATGTCCGCAAGCGCGCGCCAGACTCCCCTGATCGCACTGATCGCCGGTGAAGATTCCGGCGACCAGCTCGGTGCCGATCTGGTCGCCGCGTTGCGCAAGCGTTACCCCGACGCGCGTTTCGTCGGTATCGGCGGCGCACGCATGCAGACCCAGGGCTTCGAGTCCTGGTACGACATTCGCGAACTGTCGGTGATGGGCTTTGCCGAAGTCGTGCGGCATCTGCCGCGACTGCTCAAGCTGAGAAAGGCCCTGGTCGCGCGCCTGCTGGCGGAACGGCCGGATGTGGTGGTCGGCATCGACGCGCCGGATTTCAATCTCGGTGTCGAGCAACGACTCAAGCAGGCGGGGCTGCGTACCGTGCACTATGTCAGCCCGTCGGTCTGGGCCTGGCGCGAAAAGCGTGCGGAGAAGATCGGCCGTAGTGCCGACCGCGTGCTTTGCCTGTTTCCCATGGAGCCGCCGATCTATGCAAAACATGGCATCGACGCGCGCTTTGTCGGCCACCCGTTGGCCGATCGCTTTGCGCTCGTGTCCGATCGCGTCGGTGCCCGCGACGTGTTGAACGTGCCGCAGAACGTTCCCGTGCTGGCCGTGCTGCCCGGCAGCCGCCCGTCGGAACTCGCCCGTCTGGGCACGATCTTCCTGGAGGCCGCCAAGCGTGTCGCCCAGGCGATGCCGGGGCTACGCATCGTCATTCCCGCAGCCAATCCGCGCGTGCACGAACAACTACAGACGTTGTTGAGCCATTGGGGAGACGCGGACAGTGCGCCGTTGCTACTCGATGGCAAGGCCCATGAGGCCATGCTCGCGGCCGATGTGGTGTTGCTTGCTTCCGGCACCGCAACCCTGGAAGCCATGCTTTCCAAGCGTCCGATGGTCGTCGGCTATCGCGTTTCGCCGACCAGCTATCGCATCGCCCGCGCCTTGAACATGCTCAAGACCGACGTCTATGCCTTGCCTAACATCCTGGCGCGCGCCTGTGGCCTGGGCAACGATCTGCTCGTCCCCGAACTGATGCAGGACGATTGCACGGCCGCGAATCTCGCCTCGGCCACGCTGGCTCTCATGCAGGACAGCGAACGTCGCGGCCATGTGGTAGCCGCCTTTGAATTCCTGCATCAGCAATTGCGCGGCCAACTGGAAGGTGAAGCCGCCGATCATGCCGCCGATGCGATTGCCGAACTGCTCGAAGCACCGGCCGCGACCGCGGCAGGTTGACCCCGGCCGTCGGCGGAACACACCATAGCGCCATGCCCCGCAAACGCCGTGTCACCGCCGAACTCGATCCTTCGCTGCTCGTTGCCGGCGTGGATGAGGCCGGTCGTGGACCACTGGCCGGACCGGTAGTTGTCGCAGCGGTCATTCTCGATGCAAGCAAGCCCATCCGTGGCTTGAACGATTCCAAGCAGCTCAACGAAGCGACCCGCGAGAAGCTCTACGACCGGATCGTCGAACGGGCTATCGCATGGAGCGTGGTCTTCGTGGAACGCGAAGAAATCGACCGGATCAATATTTTCCAGGCGACGATGCAGGGCATGACGCGCTCGTTGCTTGGCCTGGCCACGCCCCCTGGCTATGCGCTGATCGATGGCAATCGCCTGCCCAAGCAATTGCCCTGTCCGGCGCAGGCGGTGGTCGGCGGCGACGCCACGGAGCCCGCGATCAGTGCAGCGTCGATCCTGGCCAAGGTCAGCCGCGACCGCCACATGGTCGCGCTCGATGCGCTTTTTCCCGGCTACGGTTTCGCGCGGCACAAGGGCTACAGCGTGCCCGAACATCTCGATGCGCTGACCCGGCTGGGCCCCTGCGAACACCATCGCCGCAGCTTCGCCCCGGTACGCATGCTGCTCGAACCCGAGCCCATACTGACGAACGACTTGTTCGCCACGCTTTAAGCATCAACCGCACCAACCGCCCCCTGCCCTTCGGCCCGGGTAATGCGCGTGGCATCGCCGTATGATCTACTCACACAGACCGATGCATGCAACCTTTTCCCACCCCGGCGCATCGGATGTAAGTGGACGCAAAGACGTCCCACCGCTTTCAAGGCAAGGACGCTCCTGCGGCAGCGTCGATGCGCTGTCGACTTTATCTGGCATCCAACGCGTTCACGTGACGCAGGAGTTCTGCCATGACGCCCGACCAACTGCCTCAGGCGCCCGCTGCCACCGAGCAAGACCCCGTTCCGCAAGTTGCCGAACCTGGCCTGCCACTTGCTCACACCGATTACGATCGTCGGCCGTTGGCGGTCGAGCATCTGGAGCATTATCTTGATTTGATGACGGAGTATCAGAGGTTTCGGATTGGGTGAGGGTGCGTTGGGGTTGTGCGTGCGCAGCTTTCCCTATTTCGTCGTTCCGACGTGGGCCGGAAGCCTTTGACGTGACGGCCTCGTTCTTGCCTGGGTGCTTGGGCGACGTGGCCGCTTACGCAGCCCCTCCTACATCGTCATTCCGGCGTAGGCCGGAACCCAGTGGCGTCAGTGTTTGGTTCTTGCCTGGGTGCTTTCGCGACCTGGCCGCTTACGCAGCGGGCGTTTCGAACGCCTGCCGGCGTCCGAGTCACTTTCTCTTTGCTGGCCCACGCTTGCGCGCAGCGCATGCGAACGGCGAAGCCGGCCCGGAGGACGGAGGACCTTTAGGTCCGGAGTAAAGAGAAAGTAACCAAAGAGAGAATGGCCTTTAGAGCCAAGGCTCTGAGCAGCATTGGGGAATAAAACCGTTCGGACCGTCTACTCGAATCGTCAGGGGACACTTCCGGCGCTTCTGAGGTGCGCCGGATTGGTGCGCGAGGCGTCGCGGTGGTGAGGACTTAAAGCCCCCCTCACCCTAGCCCTCTCCCCCGGCGGAGCCAGGGGAGAGGGGACTGACTGAGGGAAGTCTTCAACACTGCGAGCCTTTGCTCCCTCTCCCCTGGCTTTGCCGGGGGAGAGGGCTGGGGTGAGGGGGCGGGGTGCTCGCGGGAGCATCACCACAGCGCTGTCTTGCCCTTGGCAAGCGATGCGCAGCGAGCGGTCAGCTCTTCGGGCCCCTCGGGAGCCGAGTGAGGTTTGGACGATCAGGCCCCGAAGGGGGCATCGACAGGACGTCGATGCCTTTAGGACGGGACGCGGATGTCCCGTCCTAAAGCCCGGCCAAACCTCACGGTCGCGCAGCGACGGCGGACTAGGGGTGTCGTTTCTTTGGTTATCTTTCTTTACTCCGGGCCTTACGGCCCTCCGCCCTTCGGGCCGGCTAACGCCGTTCGCACTGCGTGCGTGGACAAGCAAAGAAAGTAACTCGGCGACCGGCAGGTCGGCGAAACGCGCCGAAGGCGACTTTCTAGCGAAAGCCTAGAGCCAGAGCGATGCACGCTCTCGCGATAACCTACCACCGAAGCCACTGGGTCCCCGCCTACGCGGGGATGACGAGTAGGTGGGACTGAGGAAACCCCAAGAGCGGCAACTCAGCCCTTCCGCAAGCGACTATGCCGATACCCATAAAACACATAAATCAGCATACCCACCGCCGTCCACCCAGCCAGCAACAACCAGTTGGCCAGATTCATCTGCGCCAACAGGAACAGACAAACCACCACGCCAAGCACACAAACCACCGGCGCCGCCGGCACCCGAAACCCGCGCTTCAGATGCGGATGCGTGCGACGCAAAATCAACACACCAATGCACACCGTGGAGAACGCGAGCAGCGTGCCCATCGAGAGCAGGTCACCCAAAAGATTGAGCGGAAAGATCGCCGCCAGCACACCACCGATCACACCTACCAACAAAGTGGTGCGATGCGGTGTCTGATGTTCGCTGTGCACCGCATTGAAGAAGCGCGGCAACAGACCATCGCCGGCCATCGTGTAGAGAATGCGCGACAGCCCCAGATGCATCACCAGAATGACCGAGGTAAGGCCGGCAACCGCGCCGATCTGCGTGACGATCTTCAGCCATCCCAACGCAGGATGTGCCGCCAGCGCGGTGGCTACCGGCTCGGCTGTACCCAGCTGCGCATAAGGCACCAGACCGGTCAGCACCGCCGCCACGATGATGTAAAGCACCGTGCAGATGGTCAGCGAAATCAAAATACCCGCCGGCACATTGAACTGCGGGTTGCGCGTTTCCTGCGCCGCCGTCGCCACCGCATCGAACCCGATATAGGCAAAGAACACGCTCGTGGCCGCGCGAAACACGCCTGACCAGCCATAGTGATCGCCACCCTGGTTTGCCGGCACGAACGGATGCCAGAGGGATGGATCGATGTATTGCACGCCGAACAACACGAACAACAGCACCACCAGCACCTTGAGCACCACCACCACGCTGGCAAACCAGGTCGATTGGCGCGTGCCGCGATAGAGCAGCAAGGTGAGCGCGGCCACGATCAACAGCGCCGGCAGGTTGAGCCAGGCGCCGGTCCATTGCAGGTGGCCGTCCTTGAAACTCACCGGTGCATCTGCCAGCACACCCGGCACGTGGATGCCGATGCTCTTGAGCAAACCCACCGCGTAGCCGGACCAGCCGACCGCCACCGACGAAACCGCCAGCAGGTATTCCGCCACCACGTTCCAGCCGATGAACCAGGCCAGCAGCTCGCCGAAGGTGGCATAGGCGTAAACGTAGGCGCTCCCGGAGACCGGCAGCATGGCGGCGAATTCGGCGTAGCTGAGGGCGGCCAGCGCAGCGGCAAGTCCCGCCAGCACGAAGGACAGGGTCAGGGCCGGCCCGGCGTGCTCGGCGGCGGCCTGGCCGGTAATCACGAAGATGCCTGCGCCGATCACCGCACCGACGCCCAACATGACCAACTGGGTAAGCCCCAGGGTGCGGCGCAGCGCGTTATCGCTCGAAAGCGAGGCCTCGACCGGCTTGACCGCAAAAAGTGAGCGTACCAGGGACATCCGCGTTCCTTTTCTATTCCGTAAACAACGACGTTAAACCTTGAACCATGCCAGCCGGGGGCTGCGCTGACAACCCGTTTGCAAAGACTGCGGCATCCGGGCCACGCTTTCGCTAGCATGGCACCGCGTCGTGCGTTTCGTTGAGCTGCTTTCAGGGGAGAGCTACAACCGTGCGTCTGGTCTGGATCGCGCTAGCCTTGCTCGGAATCCAGGCGTTACTCGCCTGGCATGGGCTGGGCGCACAAGAAGTCCTGGCGCGCTGCCTGTTTATCGCGACCCAATGCGTTGCCCTGGCGACTATCGCCGCGCAGTACCGGCGCGATCCCACGCCGATCCGCGGGCTATGGCTGTTGCTGGCTCTGGCGGTCGGCATGCAGGTGCTGTGGGCGGGGACCAATCTGATCGCCCAGATCTACGGCGACCCGCGCGGCTGGCTCACGTCCACGGGCGTCGTACTTTCCGGGCTCTACATGATCCCCTGCATGCTGATGATTGCGCGCTCCTTCGACCGCCGCGAACCCAAGGCCGTGCTGATACTCGACCTCGCCCTCTCCGCGGAAGTCGGCGTGCTGCTGTGCGCTTTGGTATTTCGCATTATCGGCGGTGCCGGCGAGCCGACCTCGGCCGACATTTACGTGATCATCCACCATGCCGATGCGATCGATTTTTCGCTGTCGATCCTGACGCTGTTGCGCATGCTGGGCATCCGCAGCGTGCATGGCCGCTTTTTCTATTTCTGCTCGGCGGTTTTCCTGTGGACCAATGCGATCGCGGCGGCCATCTACAACCGCGTCGAGCTGAGCGGCCTTCCGCCCTGGAGCATGCCGATGATCGGGCTGGCCTACGTCGCCCTGGCGATCGCGGTATCACGACCGATCCCACGCTTCTTGCGGCGCTACCGTCCGTCGCGCCGCATCACGCAAACCATCGTGTCGTTCGCACCGGTGGTGACATCGCTGGCCGTGTTGCTGCTGGCGGTCAGCGTATCGCGACTGAACTACATCCTGGGCATGATCGCCGCCGTCGCATCCGTGCTGCTGTACGCATTGCGCGTCGCGTTCATCCAGAGTCGCAATCAGGACATCCAACGGATTGCACAGCTGAACAACCAGCGTCTGCAACAACAGGTAGGTCGCGACCCGTTGACCGGCATCGCCAATCGCAGCCTGCTCGATACGCGCCTGCCGGCCATCTGGCGCGACGGTGCGCGGCAAGGCAAGACCTGTGCCTTGCTGATGGTCGATATCGACTTCTTTAAACAGTTCAACGATAGCCAGGGCCATCTGGCCGGCGACGAATGCCTGATCAAGGTCGCCACCGTACTCGCGGCCAACGTGACCGCACCGCAAGGGCTGGTTGCACGTTATGGCGGTGAGGAGTTTGCGATCGTCCTGCCGGATGCACATGAGGCGCAGGCGATCGAAGTAGCCGAACAGCTGATCGAGGCGATCGAACGTATCGACATCCCACATCCGCAAAGCCCGCTCGGGCGCATCACGGTGAGCATCGGCATCGCCACCCTGGTATGCAGCAGCGAAGGCAACGCCACCGTGTTGCTCGAAGCTGCCGACCAGGCCATGTATCGGGCCAAGGAGCTGGGCCGCAATCGGCATGAGACAACCGGCACACCCCTGTTCGACCCTTCGCGCGCCCCCTGCGAACGCCCTGCGTCATGACGCCCGAGCCCCGACAACGAGCCCGACAACCAGGCCTGGCAACGGGTCCTGACAATCGGCCAATGTCAATTCTTGCCCGCTCCCTAGCGCACCGCTAGGCTGGGCACCTATCTCGCGCGCACGCCATGTCCGTCAGTTTCGCTCACCTCCATTTGCACAGCGAGTACTCGCTGGTCGACTCGACTATCCGCATCAAGGGATTGGTCGCCGCCTGCGTGCGCGAGGGCATTCCGGCTATCGCGCTGACCGACGACAGCAACATGTTCGCCCTGGTGAAGTTCTACAAGGCGTGCAGCGCCGCCGGCATCAAGCCGATCGGCGGCAGCGACCTGTGGATCAGCGCGCCGGACGACCCGCGCCCCTGGCGCCTGACCGTGTTGTGCCAGAACCGCGACGGCTACCTGAACCTGTCACGGCTGATCTCACGCGCCTGGCGCGATGGCCAGCACAACGGCAAGGCGCTGGTCGATGCGCTCTGGCTCACGCCCGATACCTCGCATGGCCTGATCGCCCTGCTCGGTCGCGAAAGCGAAGTGGGTCGCGTCGCCCTGAATCAGGGCGTCGATGCGGCGGTGGCCAAGCTGCGCCCCATGACGCGTCTGTTCCCGGATCGCCTGTATCTGGAACTGACGCGTTGCGGCCGCGAAGGCGAGGAAAACTGGAACGCCGCCGCACTCGCTATCGCCGCCGAACTGAACCTGCCGGTGATCGCCAGCAACGACGTGCGCTTTCTCAAGCGCGACGATTTCGAGGCGCACGAGGCGCGCGTATGCATTCACCAGGGCCGCGTGCTCGCGGACCCGAAGCGCCCGCGCGACTACAGCCAGGAGCAGTACCTCAAGACGCCGGGCGACATGGCGACGCTGTTCGCCGATATTCCCGAGGCGCTGGAAAACACCCTCGAACTGGCCAAACGCTGCAACCTGGAACTGTCCTTCGGCACGTATTACCTGCCCGATTTCCCGGTGCCGGCTGGCCATGACCTGGCTAGCTACATCCGCGAGATCTCCCGCGAAGGTCTGAAGGAACGCCTGGCCCATGCGCCCTTGGCCGACGGCTGCACCCTGGCCGACTACGAGGCGCGCCTGGAACGCGAGCTGGACGTCATCATCAAGATGGGCTTCCCCGGCTACTTCCTGATCGTGTCGGACTTCATCAACTGGGGTAAGCAGCACGGCATTCCGGTAGGTCCGGGACGCGGCTCAGGTGCCGGTTCGCTGGTCGCCTGGGTGCTGAAGATCACCGACCTCGATCCCTTGCAGTTCGCCTTGCTGTTCGAGCGATTCCTGAATCCCGAACGCGTATCGATGCCCGACTTCGATATCGACTTCTGCATGGATCGCCGCGACGAGGTGATCGACTACGTGTCGCGCAAATATGGCCGCGATCACGTCAGCCAGATCATCACCTACGGCTCGATGGCGGCCAAGGCGGTGCTGCGCGACTCCGGCCGTGTGCTCGGCATGGGCTACAACCAGGTCGACAGAATCGCCAAGCTGATTCCCGCGCGCCCGCTCGACCTGACCCTGTCGTGCGCGCTCGGCCGCAGCGAGAAGGCGCAGAAAGGGCCCGATCGCGTCGTCAAGGAATTCTGCGAGCTATATGAGCAGGACGAAGAAGCACGCACGCTGATCGACCTGGCGCTGAAGCTCGAAAGCCTCACCCGTAACGCCGGCAAGCACGCCGGTGGCGTGGTGATCGCACCGACGCCGTTGACCGATTTCGCTCCGCTGTACTGCGAGCCCGGCGGCGGCGGCGTGGTGACCCAGTACGACAAGGACGACGTCGAGGCGGTCGGCCTGGTGAAGTTCGACTTCCTGGGCCTGCGTACGCTGACCATCATCGATTGGGCGGTGAAGGCGATCAATCAGCGTCGCGCGAAAACCGGCGAAGCGCTGCTCGATATCGCCACGCTGCCGCTGGACGACGCGTACACCTACGACCAAGTGTTCAAGAAAGCGCAGACGGTCGCGGTCTTCCAGTTCGAATCGGCCGGCATGCAACGCATGCTCAAGGACGCCAAGGCGGACCGCTTCGAGGACCTCATCGCGCTCGGCGCCCTGTATCGCCCCGGCCCGATGGACCTGATTCCCAGCTTCGTGGCGCGTAAGCACGGCCGCGAAGAAGTCCAGTATCCCGACCCCCGCGTCGAGCCTGTCCTGAAAGAGACCTACGGCATCATGGTCTATCAGGAGCAGGTGATGCAGATGGCGCAGATCGTGGGCGGTTACTCGCTCGGCGGCGCCGACCTGCTGCGCCGCGCGATGGGTAAGAAGAAAGTCGAGGAAATGGCGAAGGAGCGCGCCAAGTTCCGCGAAGGCGCGGCCAAGGACGGGCTGTCCGGCGACAAGGCCGATGCCATCTTCGACTTGATGGAAAAATTCGCCGGCTACGGCTTCAACAAGTCGCACGCCGCCGCCTACGCCCTGGTCTCCTACCAGACCGCGTGGCTGAAAGCGCACTACCCCGCCGAGTTCATGGCCGCGACGATTTCGTCGGACATGGACAACACCGACAAGGCGGTGACCTTCCTCGACGAATCGCGGGCGATCGGCCTGACCATCCAGCCGCCGGACGTGAACGCCTCGCAGTTCATGTTCGTCGCGGTCGAGCCCGACGAGCCCTCTTCCTCCAGTCGCCAAGGCGCCCGGACCATTCAATACGGCCTGGGCGCGATCAAAGGCGTCGGCGAAGGCGCCTGCGAGGCCATCGCCGAAGAACGCCGTCGCGGTGGTGTCTATAAGGACCTGGCCGACTTCTGCCGCCGCGTCGATGGCAGCAAGCTCAATCGCCGCGTGCTCGAGGCGCTGATCTACTCCGGCGCGCTGGACGCGCTGGCCCCCAACCGCGCCAGCCTGATGGCGCAGCTGCCCAATGCGATGAAGGCGGCCGAGCAGCACCTGCGCGACAAGCAGTCAGGGCAGAACGACATGTTCGGGGCGATGATGGAGTCGGTGGCGCCGGTCGTGCAGATCGACCTGCCCACCGTGCCCGAGTGGCCACTGGAGCAGAAGCTGCAGGGCGAGCGCGACACCCTGGGCCATTACCTGTCCGGTCACCCCACCGATCCCTGGCGGGATGAGCTGGCGCAGCTGTCGACCTGCCCGCTGGGCGAGATTCCCGACCGCTACCAGCCACCCAAGCCGCGCAAGAACGACAACGACGACGGCAACCGCTTCCGCCGCGGCCCGGATACGCCCTGGACCGTGGCCGGTATGGTCACGGGCCTGCGCAAACGCGGCGACAGCGATGCCTTCGTGCGGCTGGAAGACGGCACCGGCATTATCGAAGTGAGCTTTTTCGGCGAGCTATACCAACAGGTCGCTCCCCTGCTCACCCGCGACGAGATGCTGGTGGTCGAAGGCGGTCTGCGCATCGACGATTTCTCCGGCGGCGGCTTCCAGTTGCGTGCCCGCAGCGCCTACTCCCTGAGCGACGCCTGCCGCCGCTACGCCCGCCTGCTGCAGCTCAAGCTCAACGGCATCCAGCCGAGCTTTGTCGAGGACCTGCGCCACGTCCTGGCCGGCTTCCGCAACGGCCGCACCACCGTGCTCCTGCGCGGCTACCACAACCAGAACGCCCAGGCCGACCTGGAGCTGGGCGAGGAATGGCGCGTGGACGCGATTCCGGCGCTGCTGCGGGCGGTGCGCGGGATGCCGGGGGTCGAGGCGGCCAGGCTCCGAATCGTCAAGACCCAGGAGTGAAAAGGCAGGAGTGAGTGGAGAGGAGTGAGGAGTAAGAGAGAGCAAGAGCCTGCTTTCTCTCACTCCTCACTCCTCTCCACTCACTCCTGGCCCCTAGCCACCGTACGGTCCCGTTCCCGCGAACCGCCCCCACCCAGCTATACTGCCCCGCTTCTGTGCCACAAACACCCGCGAATGAACCCTAACTTCCTTGATTTCGAACAACCCATAGCCGAGCTGGACGCGAAGATCGAAGAGCTTCGTCACGCCAGTCACGGACAGGCGTTCAACATCGAGGAAGAGGTCGGCCGGCTGCGCGAGAAGCTCAAGACCAAGACCGCCGATATCTTCCGCAACCTGACGCCCTGGCAGATCACCCAGCTGTCGCGTCACCCGGGCCGTCCCTATACGCTCGACTACATCGGCGTGATCTGCGAGGAATTCCACGAGCTGGCCGGCGACCGCGCTTATGCGGACGACGCGGCGATCGTCGGTGGCCTGGGCCGCATCAACGGCCGGCCGGTGATGATCATCGGCCATCAGAAAGCCCGCGACACTAAGGGCAAGGTGCGCCGCAATTTCGGCATGCCGCGTCCCGAGGGCTATCGCAAGGCGCTGCGCCTGATGAAGATGGCCGAGCGCTTCGGCCTGCCCCTGCTGACCCTGATCGACACCCCCGGCGCCTACCCCGGCGTGGGCGCGGAAGAGCGCGGCCAGAGCGAGGCGATCGCGCGCAATCTGCTGGAAATGTCCGAGCTGAAGGTGCCGATCGTCTGTACCGTCATCGGCGAAGGCGGCTCGGGTGGCGCGCTGGCGATCGGCGTGGGCGACCGCACGGTCATGCTGCAGTACTCGACCTATTCGGTGATTTCGCCCGAAGGCTGCGCTTCCATCCTGTGGAAGAGCGCCGATAAGGCCAAGGACGCCGCCGAAGCGCTGGGCCTGACCGCCCCGCGCCTGCTCGAGCTCGGTCTGGTCGACAAGGTCGTACGCGAACCGCTGGGCGGCGCCCACCGCAACCCGCAGTCGATGGCGGTACGCCTGAAGGCCGTGCTGATGAACCAGCTCGACGAGCTGGAAGCCATGCCGGTGAAGGACCTGCTCGAGCAACGCTACAAGCGCCTGCGCAGTTACGGCGCGTACACCGAGTAAGACGGTGACCGGGGTCCGCGGCCTCGCCCATATCAATCTGCATGCACCTGCAGCGCTGATCGAACGCGTACGTGAGTTTTATATCGACATCGTCGGTCTGCGGGACGGTCCTCGCCCCGCTTTCCGGTCCAAGGGTTATTGGCTCTACGCGGGCGATACCGACGTGCTGCACCTGAGTGTCTATCCGGGTGACGAGGGACCCCACACCACCGGATGGATCGACCACATCGCTTTCAGCTGCACCGATCTTGCCGCAACCTGCCAGCGCCTCGATCATGCGGGCATTCCCTATCGGCTCGACACGGTCGCTGCGCTGAACCAGATGCAGCTGTTCGTGCGCGACCCGACCGACATCGTCGTCGAACTGAATTTCCCCATCGACTTGTACAAAGGCTGATCACAAGTCGCGCTACCATCGTCGCCAATGTCATCGGATGAACGATCATGGCCAACGAACACGCCACCAAGCTCGCCGTACTGATCGACGCGGATAACGCGCAGCCGGCGATTGCCGACGGCTTGCTGGCCGAGGTGGCCAAGTACGGCACCGCGCACGTGAAGCGTGCGTACGGCGACTGGACCAGCAATCATCTCAAGGGCTGGAAAGAGCAGTTGCTGACGCAATCGATCCAGCCGATCCAGCAGTTCGGTTACACCAGCGGCAAGAACGCGACCGACTCGGCCATGATCATCGATGCGATGGACCTGCTCTATTCGGGCCGCTTCGACGGTTTCTGCATCGTCTCCAGCGACAGCGACTTCACCCGGCTGGCCGCGCGCATCCGCGAATCCGGCCTGATCGTCTACGGCTTCGGCGAGCGCAAGACACCCGACCCGTTCGTCGCGGCCTGCGACAAGTTCATCTATACCGAAATTCTCATTGCCAAACCCGACGAAGAGCAGCCGCTGAAACCGCGTACGGCGGCGGAGCTCAAACGCGACGGCAACCTGGTCAACCTGTTGCGCAACGCAGTCGATGCGGCATCGGACGACGATGGCTGGGCAGGCCTGGGCGGCGTCGGCTCGATCATCACCAAGCAACGCCCGAACTTCGATTCGCGCAGCTACGGCTACGGCAAGCTCAGCGAACTGATCACGGCGACCACGTTGTTCGAGATGGATCGCCGCAGCCCGGGCGACGGGCGTCCGAAAGTCATCTACGTGCGCAACAAGACCAAAGCCGCCAAGCCCGACGCGTGAGCCCGACCGATCTATCCGCCACCTTGCGCGCGGCCCTGGCAGCGCATCCTGAAGGCGCACTCTGCGTAGCATTCAGCGGCGGCCCCGACTCCACCGCCCTGCTGCACGCGTTGGCGCAATTGCCCGAAGCGCGGCAGCGCGGTTTGCGCGCATTGCATATCGACCATGCGCTGCATCCCCAAAGCGCACATTGGGCGATGCAGTGCGAAGCCATTTGCAATGCATGGCAGGTCGAGCTGCGTATCTTAAAGGTGCACGTCGAGCGCGCATCGGGCGATGGCATCGAGGCTGCCGCACGCAAGGCTCGCTATGCCGTCCTCGCCGATGCGCTGCGCGACGGCGAGCGCCTGCTGCTTGGCCATCATCGCGACGACCAGATCGAAACCGTCCTGCTCAAGCTCCTGCGTGGAGCCGGGCCGGAAGGACTGGGCGGCATGCGCGCGCAGCGCGAACTCGGCCGCGGTATCTTGTGGCGCCCGCTATTGGACCTGCCGCGCAAGACCCTGCTCGACTACGCCACCGCGCATGGGCTTGGATTCGTCACCGACCCCTCCAACGATGACCGTCGTTATTCACGCAACCGCCTGCGTCACGAGGTGCTGCCGGTGCTTGCCGCGCATTGGCCGCACGCCGGCGACGCCATCATGCACAGCGCACGCCTCAGTCGCACCGCGGCCGATGCGCTGGCCACGCAATGGCAATCCGCGCTGAGCACGCTGCTCGATCCGTCGACGCAAAGCCTCGATGCCGCCGGATGGAACCGGCTTGCCCCGGCATTGCGCGAACCCTTGCTCGATCACTGGCTGCACGAACGCGGTTGCACCGCGCCCACCACGGCACAGCGCGTGCAGATCGAGCGGCAGATTCATGCGCGCGAGGGCCGGGTGCCCTGCATCCGCTGGAACGGCACCGAGTTGCACGTCTGGAAAGGCCGGCTTTGGGCACGCCGGCCGCCGCCCTCTTTCGATCCCCAATGGGAGTCGCCCTGGCACGGCGAATCGCTCGTCCTGCCCGATGGCGGCAGGCTGACGCTCTCTTCGCCCGTGGCACTGTCGCGACCGCTTACGGTGCGCCTGCGCCGCGGTGGCGAGCGTCTGCGCCCGGTCGGCGACGCGCATACGCGCGAGCTGCGCGACCTGTTCCAGCAAGCCGGCCTGCCGCCGTGGCAACGGACCGCCTGTCCGTTGATCTACGACGGCGAGACCTTGCTTGCCGTGGCCGATCGTTGGTTCGATGCACATGGCAACACCTTCTTCGAAGCCATCGGCAGCAAACCTTGCTGGCAGCCCGTTTAGGGCCTGCACCGCGCTTTTTCGATTGATTCCGGCGCGCCTGTGCGTTAGTTTTGCGGCCCATGGCCAAGCCCGCTCCCGCCGCCCCCGAAACCAACACGCCTGCCGATTTCGAGCACTCGCTGGACGAGCTCGAACAGCTGGTCGCGCGGATGGAAGGCGGCGAGATGAGCCTGGACGAATCGCTCTCCTCGTTCGAGCGCGGCATCGGCTTGTATCGCCATTGCCAGCAGGCCCTGGAAAAGGCCGAACTACGCGTGCGGTTGCTGCTGGACCCTGAAGCCCCCGATCACGCCGAACCGTTTGAACCCGAACTCTGAGCTTGGCCCGGCCCTGCAAGCGCTGATCCGCCGAGCCGACGAGGCCCTGGCGCAGGCGCTGCCCGCCGAACATCTGCCACCCGAACCGCTGCATCGTGCGATGCGTTACGCCGTGCTTGGCGGCGGCAAGCGACTGCGCCCCCTGCTGGTCTACGCGGCCGGCGCGGCGCTGGGTGAGCGTGGCGTGGTACTGGATGCGCCGGCCTGCGCGGTCGAGCTGATCCATGCCTACTCGCTGGTGCACGACGACCTGCCGGCCATGGACGACGATGCCATGCGGCGCGGCCGTCCCACCTGCCATATCGTGTTCGGCGAAGCGATGGCGATCCTGGCGGGCGATGCTTTGCAGGCGCTGGCATTCGAGTTGCTCGCGCACGACATTCACGCCACCAACGGCATCGAGATGTTGCGCGTGCTCGGCCGCGCCTGCGGCGCCGAAGGCATGGCCGGCGGCCAGGCGCTGGATCTGGCTGCCGTGGGGCGCAAGCTCGAACTGCACGAGCTGGAGCACATGCACGCCTGCAAGACCGGTGCCCTGATCCGCGCCTCGGTACGGCTGGGCGCGCTGGCTGCCGGCGCCGACGAGGACACCCTCGACGCGCTGGATCGGTATGCCCATGCGGTCGGCCTGGCTTTCCAGGTGCGTGACGACATTCTTGACGTGGAAGGCGAATCGGCGGTGATCGGCAAGACCGCCGGCAAGGATGCCGCGGCCGACAAACCCACCTTCCCGTCGATCATCGGGCTCGATGCATCGCGTCATCGGCTGGACGAGTTGATTCATGCCGCTCTCGCCGCCATTAAGCCGTTTGGCGAACGCGCTGTCCTGCTCGATGAGCTGGCCCGCTACGCCGCCGCCCGCCATCATTAGCGGAACGCGCTTCTCCCGGTCGTCCCGACCGGCACGTCGAGCGTTCCCGGTTCAGACGCATAACAGGGTTCCCCGATGAAACAGCGCTATCTCGCCTTTACCCTCGCCGCACTCCTGGCCGGCATGGGGCCTCTGGCCACATTGCACGCCGACACCGCTGTTGCGCTGCCCGACTTCAGTGGCGCCTGGCGCCTGGACGACACCAACAGCGACAACGAGGCTGCCGTCACCAAGCTGTTGCAGAACGAAAGCCAGAGCGAACAGACCGCCAACGATCAACAGCAAGCCCAAGCTGCCGCACCCTCGGCCACCGAGCACGCCGGCCTGCACGGCCGTCGTGGTGGCGGTGGCCACAAAAAGGACAAGGACGACAAGAAGACCGACGACGAGCCGGCCAAGCCGCGCGAGTACCCGTTGCCGCCGGTATTGAAAACCGATTCGGTGCTGCTGATCCAGCAGGACAGCAAGAGCGTGCAGGTGCGACTGAACAGCGGCGAGACCTTGAACGGACGTCTGGACGGCCAGAGTCAGCAATCTCTCAATGGTGCAGCCATCGTGCGCAGCCATAACGAGGCTGGCAAGCTGATCATGCAGTTCCAGTTCTCCGATGGCTCGACCTTGCAGCAGACCTGGGAATTGTCGGCCGACAAACACCGGCTGACAGTATCGGAACAGTGGAAGCCGTTCGGCCTGCAGCAGCCGGTATATTTCAAGCGCAGCTACGTCGGGTTGGGTTGATGCTCCCGTAAAACAAAAAGGGGACCCTCAGGTCCCCTTTTTCGTCTTACTTGATAAACCTCAGCGTAAACGGATACCGATACCTCACGCCTTCGTTAGCCTTTACCGCGGCAACGATCGTCAGCACCAGCCACGCAATGCCGACGATGAAACCGATCGGTCCGGCGATAAAGATGCCGATGCCGAAGGTGACCACGGTCAGGATCAGCAACACCACGCAGATGATCGCCACGGTGATATTGAAGTTCAGTGCTTCCTTGGCCTGATCGTTGACGAAGGGCATCGTGTCTTTCTTGATCAGCCAGATGATCAGCGGGCCGATAAAGCAGCCCCAGCCGAACCACGGGCCGGTAAGAATGCAGCCTGCCAGTGCCGACAGGTGGGCGAACAAGGCCCACTGCTTTTCCTCGCTGCTGGGAGCAGCCGTGTCCTCGACAACGGGACCTTGCGACGGCGGCGGTACGGCGGACTCGGGTGGGACGCTCATGCCAATCTCCTGGCTTCTTAGCCATGCTTGCCGGTGTATGGCCGATGCTAGCAAGCGACTCGCAAGTTTTTAATAGCTCTTCCGGCACCTCGCCGGCCTACTCACCGGCCTATTCTCCGGCGATCGTCATCCGCTCCAGCAGGATCGAGCCAGTGAGCAGGTGCGAGCGCGGATCCACGTCCGTGCCGACCGCGACGATATTGGCGTACATATCGCGCAGGTTGGCCGCGATGGTGATTTCCTCGACCGGATAGACAATCTGGCCGTTTTCGACCCAGAAACCGGACGCGCCACGCGAATAATCGCCGGTGACGGTCGACACGCCCTGCCCCATTACCTCGGTAACCAGCAGGCCGGTGCCCAGACGCTTGAGCATCCCAGCAAAATCGTCGCCCGCACCGCCGACATGACCCGGCTGCACGATCAGGTTGTGAATGCCGCCGGCATTGCCGGTCGAACTCAGGCCCAGTTTGCGCGCCGAATAGCTGCCCAGCACATACCGCTGCAGCACGCCGTTTTCGATGAGGCTGCTGTCGACGGTGGTCACACCCTCGGCATCGAACGCCGCCGAGCCGTGGCCACCGCGCAAATGGGGCCGCTCGACGATCGTCATCCAGGACGGCATCACCTGCTTGCCAGCGTGATCGAGCAGGAAGCTGGCGCGGCGATACAGCGAACCGCCACTGACCGCTGCGATCAAATGACCGATCAGGCCACGCGCCACCTCCGGCGCAAACAGCACCGGGCATTGACGCGTCGACAAACGTTGCGCGTTGAGACGAGCGAGCGTGCGTTCGGCTGCCATGTCGCCCAGCGATTGCGCACTGGCGAAATTCCTGGCGGACCGTTGAGTGTCGTACCAGTAATCGCGTTGCATGCCGTCGTCGGTCCCGGCGATCAGGGCGACCGAGAGGGAATGACGCGTGCCCCGCTCACGACCGACAAAACCATGCGAATTGGCGTAGACGGACAGGCTCTGGCCCATCTGCACGCTGGCGCCGTCGGAATTGGTGATGCCGGCATGTGCGCGGCCGGCCGCTTCGATCTCGATGCCTAAGGCAATCGCCTCGGGCGTATCCACGTCCCAGGGATGCCACAGATCCAGCTCGGGGAACGCATGCGCCATGCGGGACGCGTCCGCCAGCCCGGCGGCCGGATCCTCCTCGGTATAGCGCGCGATTGCGCAGGCCTGGTCCAGCGTGGCCTGGATCGAATCCGGGTTCAGGTCGGCGGTGCTGGCCGACCCTTTGCGCTGGCCGAAATACACGGTGAGGCCAAAACCCCGGTCGCGGGTGTGCTCGACCGTCTCCACCTCGCCCAGGCGCACGTTCACGCTCAGGCCCACGTCGATATTCGCAGCGACCTCCGCCTGGCTGGCACCGGCCGCCCGCGCCCGCCGAATCACGTCCTCGGCCAGTTCGGCCAGACGGTCCAGTTCCTGGGGGCTGCGGTCCTGCGGATGGGCAAGCTGGGTCACGTGCGGGTTCCTTGAGCGTAAACGGCTAGAATAGGCAACTTAAGCGCCGGTTGTCAGATATGGGGGCAGCCGGCTTCAAAGCAAAGAGCACTTCCGATGGCACTCCACCCAGGCATCTACCGCCACTACAAAGGCCGGCACTATCGTGTGCTGGGCGTGGCCCGACATAGCGAAACCGAAGAGGAACTGGTGGTCTACCAGGCACTCTACGGCGAGTTCGGTTTGTGGGTACGACCGGCGGCGATGTTCGTCGAGCAGGTGGAAGTCGATGGCCGCAACCTGCCGCGCTTTGCCTTCGAACGTGCTGAAGCGGCCCCGGCCGCAACGGCACATGACGATGTCCAGGAAACACCGTGAACCGCAATTACACTGAAGACCCCGAACACGATTACGGCCCCAGCCGCACGCAGCAGCGTCGTGATGCGCTGGCCGTGCTCGCGCTCGCCAATCAGCTGATGGAGCTGCCGCCCAGCAAGCTGGCTCGGCTCAACCTGCCCGACGACGTGATGCGTGAGATCGACAACACGCGTCGCATCACCGCGCACATCGCGCGCAAGCGCCAGTTGGCGTTTCTGGCCAAGGTGATGCGTCGCCATGATGACGAAGCGTTCGCCGATGCACGCGCGGCGCTGGGTGAAAACCGGGAGCGACAGCGGCAGGAAACCGCAGCGATGCATCGCCTCGAAGCCGCGCGCGATCGTTTGTTGAACGATGAGGGCGATACTGCGCTGGGCGAGTTGATCGCGCAGCACCCGAATGTCGATCGCCAGCATTTGCGTTCGTTGATTCGTCAGGCGCGTACTGAGCGCGATAGCAATAAGCCGCCACGTGCGTTTCGCGAAATCTTCCAGTTGCTGAAGGATCTGGCGGCGCAGGATAGCGAAGACGACGAACAGGTTTGACCTCGCTTCGCATCGCTCCAAGCGCCCCCTCACCCCAACCCTCTCCCCCGGCAGAGCCAGGGGAGAGGGAGCCTACTGAGGCAATCTCGGTGTTTGGCACTTGCGTAGCCTGCCCCCTCTCCCCTGGCTCTGCCGGGGGAGAGGGTTGGGGTGAGGGGGGCTTTAAGCCCTCAAGGCAGCCGGATCAAACTGCCCACAAAAATCATCCGGCGACACCAGACAATCATGGCGTCGACACAACCGGCTCTCTCCAATACTCGCGCCAAACGCCGAACTCATGACCGCCAGCCCCGCCACGCTGCGCTCGATCACTCGCCTGTCGTCCTCACGATATCGACAAGCAGCGCAGCGTGGCACGGGAACTGGCGCCGCGCTTACGACCCCAACCTCGTTACTGCCCCAAGCCATTCCAGTACCCAGCAAATACGTGAGCGGACAGCACGTAGCCGATCACGATATTAATCGCGACGCCCGCCGTGAATGCGACAAACGGTTTCCAGCCAGTGGCGCTCAGTGAGCGCAAGCGCGTCGTCAGACCGATACTGAGGAAGCAGAAAATAAACGCCCAGGTGCGCAGCGCGGTAATCGGCGCCACCAGATCAGGCGTGACGACCTTGCGGTATTCGGCGAGCGAGTAGTGACTGGCAATCCAGGTCACCAGCGCGGAGGCAATCACGAAGCCGATCACGAACTTCGGAAAGCGTGTCCAGATATCGCGCACGTCCGCCTTCGCCTTGACACCGGTCTCGGCAGTGTCCCAGCGCGTCGTAGCCACCCACGCCAGCGCAAACGCCCAGATGCCGATCCAGATATCGCGGCCCACGACTTTCATCAGGGTGAACGCTTGCACCGAAGCATCCGGTGCCCCGGCAATCGCGCCACCGGCATGCTTGGCGACATCGCCATAGGCTTGCGCGGCAGCAATGCCGGCGGCATCGGCAAACTCTGAGGTGCCGATCCACGCACCCGCCACGCCGGTCGACAATCCCAGCGATCGCGAGGCGAACGGCAACACGAAAATCATCACGATCGCCCAGAGAATCACCAGCGTGATCGCCACCGATGCCTGTTCGCGTTTTGCCCGCACCGCACCGGCAATCGCAATCGCGGCCGACACACCGCACACGGCACCGCCGACACCAAGCACTGCAGCGAAGCGCTTATCGAGCCCCAGCGCCTTGCCGGTAAGAAAGATCGCGAAGAACGTCACCAGCGACACGATCGTCGCCTGCCCCACCGCCACTGGGCCGGCCCAGACAAACAGCGTCAGCGGCAAGGTCGCGCCCAGCAGCACGATACCGACCTTGATGTAGAACTCCACGCGCAAGCCAGCCAGGAACCATTCGGGCAGACGCACCGTATTGGACACCACCAGGCCCAATACGAGGGCCACCAGCGGCGGCTCCAGATTGAAATGCGAAGCCTGCGCCCAGGCGCCAACTTCGAAAATCACCACCGCGGTGACAAAAAGAATCAGGAAAGAAGGCAGGAAATGCGCAAGCCGCTGCCCCAACACGGCCAGCCCCGTACCGAACAACAAGGCGAACAGCGCAAACAGTGCAACATAGTTCGGCAGGTGTGCGAGCACATCGCTGGCCGCCTGGCCGATCTCGGTCCATTTGGTCGGTGCGGCCGCCAGCCATTTGATGCTGCTGCCGGAGGCGAACAGCGCCCAGGCCACGATGATCAGCGCCAAGCCCAGCCACACCGACCACCAGTCTTCGTTGGAGAACAAACCGCCGCGCTGACTGCGCGCCTTGTCCGCCTGCACGGAATGCGCCGCCTCAGGCAGGGTGGAAGTCACTTCGCTCATGTCGACGCCTCTGCATGGATTAGCGTCGGCGTAACCATCTGTCCCCCTGACGAGCGGCACGCGGGCCGCCGATAACACGCCGACTCCATCCGACTCTCGGCCAAGCCCTGCGCAAAGCGAAATGACTTTGCGCTCTATCTTTATATCCCAGGCAGCAGAAGGCCCCGCCGATCGCTCGGCGAGGCCTTCAGGTAGACGTCTGGACGTCCGTTCAGGATGCGGTGCCGCCCACCGTCATGCTGTCCACGCGAAGGGTCGGCTGGCCGACGCCGACCGGCACGCTCTGGCCGTCCTTGCCGCAGACGCCGACGCCCTCGTCCAGCGCCAGATCGTTGCCGATCATCGACACACGGGTCAGCACGTCCGGGCCGCTGCCGACCAGCGTGGCGCCCTTGACGGGACGAGTGATCTTGCCGTCTTCGATCAGGTAAGCCTCGGAGGCGGAGAACACGAACTTGCCGTTGGTGATGTCGACCTGGCCACCACCGAAGTTCACCGCATACAGGCCCTTCTTGACCGAGCGGATGATTTCCTGCGGATCGTGCTGGCCGGCCAACATGTAGGTATTGGTCATGCGCGGCATCGGCAGCTGCGCGAACGACTCGCGGCGACCGTTGCCGGTGGGCGCCATGCCCATCAGGCGCGCATTGAGCTTGTCCTGCATATAGCCCTTGAGGATGCCGTCCTCGATCAGCGTGGTGCACTCGGTCGGCGTACCTTCGTCGTCGATGCTGAGCGAGCCGCGGCGACCCTGCAGGGTGCCATCGTCGACCACGGTGACGCCCGGCGCCGCGACGCGTTGGCCGATCCGTCCGGCAAAGGCCGAGCTGCCCTTGCGGTTGAAGTCGCCTTCCAGGCCATGGCCGATCGCCTCGTGCAGCAAGACGCCCGGCCAACCGGGACCGAGCACGACCGGCATCGAGCCGGCGGGCGCATCGACCGCGTCGAGATTGACCAGGGCCTGACGCACGGCCTCATCGGCAAAGGCCATGGCGCGGCCGTTGTCGATCAGCTCACGATAGCCGTAACGTCCACCGCCGCCGGAGTGACCCTGTTCGCGGCGACCGTTCTGCTCGGCGATCACCTGCACGTTCAGACGCACCAGGGGGCGCACATCGGCGGCCAGCGTGCCATCCGAGCCGGCCACCAGGATCGTATCCATCGATGCGGCGAGACTGACGATGACCTGTTTGACGCGCGGATCGCGCGAGCGGGCATAGGCGTCCACTTCGCGCAGCAAGGCGATCTTGTCCGGGTTGGGCAGGCTCTCGATCGGGTCGATCGCCGGATACAGCGCCTTGGCGCCATGCAGCGCGAGCGGACGGCCGGCGCCGTTGCCGTCCTGGGCGATCGCACGCGCGGCGCGCGAGGCATCCAGGAGCTGCGGCAGCACGATCTCGTCCGAGTAGGCAAAGCCGGTCTTTTCGCCGCTGATCGCACGCACGCCAACGCCCTGCTCGATCGAATGCGTGCCGTCCTTGACGATGCCCTCTTCCAGCAGCCACGACTCGTTGCGCGAATGCTGGAAATAAAGGTCCGCCGCGTCGATCGACGGCCCCATCAGCTGCGCGAACACGCGCTCGAGGTCGCCGGTGGCAAGGCCACCCGGGGTCAGCAGTCGGCTTGTGGCCTGGGCAATGGGAGAATCCATGTGTCTCGCGGTCGCTCGAATGGGGTTTACGGGATATGGGGGTCGGAGGTCGGCTTTAAAGCCGGCCACGGTGCAGTATGCCAGGGCAGGAAACGGCTACCATGCGTCTACAAACCGTGAAGGAACACCGAATGAGCGATTCGTCGAAACGCGATTTCCTGCACCAGGTGGTGGACCAGGCCAAGGCGCCGGTCGGGGAAGCTCGCGAGCTGTTGAAAAAGGATGGCCACCTGCGTGGCAGCCAGACCGGCGTCAGCACGGTCATTGCGCTGTCGCTGGGTTTTCTGTGCCTGCTGGGCGTGCTGGCCTTTCATTACCCGCAATACCTGACAACACCCGAGTTGCGCCACAAGTATTCGGTCGACCTGCTGCGCCACCTGCTGTTTGGCGGTCTGTTGATCGCCGGTGGCATCTCGCTGGGCAATGTGATCTTGAACCGTCGCCGCAATCTGAACCTGATCGCCTTCGCCATGGTGATCGTCGCCACCGCGATGGGCGGCTCGCGCGTGCCGGTGGAGAATTTCCCGGATCACACGCCGTATATCGGGCTGGACTGGTTCATCCTGGATCTGCTGGGCTCGACGCTGATCTTTGTCGCGATCGAAAAGCTGTTTCCGCTCTACAAAGGCCAGGCGGTCTTCCGCAAGGAATGGCAGACCGACTTGAAGCACTTTGCGGTGAATCATTTCATCGTCGGCCTGATTCTGCTGGTGGTGAACTTTCTGCTGCACCATTTGTTCGGCTGGCTGCAGAGCAGCAGCTTCCAGCAGTACGTGCAACATATTCAGTTCGTGCCGCAGTTGCTGCTGTGCATTCTGGTGGCGGACCTGGCGCAGTACTGGACGCATCGCGCGTATCACGAGGTGCCGTTCCTGTGGCGCTTCCACTCGGTACACCACAGCGTAAAGACGATGGACTGGCTGGCCGGCTCGCGTCAGCACATGCTTGAACTGGTCTTTACCCGCGTATGTGTGCTTGCACCGTTGTACATCCTTGGCTTCAGCGAAGCGGTGATGAATGCATACATCATCGTGGTCGGCTTCCAGGCGGTGTTCAATCACGCCAATGTGCATCTGCCGTGGGGACCGCTGAAGTACGTGATCGTGACGCCGAATTTCCACCATTGGCATCACGCCTCGGACGACGAGGCGATCGACAAGAACTATGCCGCGCATTACGCGTTTCTCGATTACTTCTTCGGCACGGCGGTGAAATCGACGAAGAAGTTTCCGGAGAAGTACGGCGTAGTCGGCGATTACATGCCCGACGGGTTCGTGCGGCAGCAGATGTTTCCGTTTAACGGGAGCACGAAGGCGGTGGAGCCCGAGGCTTGAGCTGGTAGCGGCTACGTGGCGCTTGGTCGCGACTGAAGTCGCTCCTACAAGATAGCCATCACCCGCCTAGTTTGTAGGAGCGACTTCAGTCGCGACCGTCCCCAC
>Ga0105239_10000670_pt1 | contig 48793 bp, 48 predicted proteins | sample KBSC44metaG_FD_92761 | JGI IMG/M metagenome (GOLD analysis project Ga0105239, IMG submission 92761) | Corn rhizosphere microbial communities from Kellogg Biological Station, Michigan, USA - KBS C4-4 metaG | ecosystem: Host-associated > Plants > Roots > Rhizosphere > Soil | place: Michigan, USA...
ACATACTCTCTAACTCCTGCAAGACCGCGTCTTCACCCATGCTCTCGCCACAGTTCGCCGGTTACCACGTACCGGTTCATCCAGGCCGCCCCCGTCGGCCCGTCTACGTCTATATGGCCTGTACAAACAATCGATGGAGGGTGATGTTGAGTCGATATTACCAAGGCCCACTCTTCCTTCCGTGTCACCCGACCCCAATAATTCAAAATCTAACAATGTCCATCGATATGCCTCACGCGACTTACGAATACGTGAAGCCGAAGCCGAGATTGAGAAATGGGACTCATGGCATAGCTGCGCAGGAATGTCAAAAACAGATGCGAAGAGAAGATATATCAGTACATTGATCGAAACAATGAAGGAATACGCAAGCGGCACTCAGGAGGCCCGTGAATTGGTTGCAGAGCTCGAGTTTGTGTGGAACCAGATCCGCAGTCAAAGCGGAAGCTCTGAAGACGACGACGCAGATCCAGATTCAGATTCGCCCACCAGAAGACTCGAACGAGCAGGGCTCAAACAGACGCTCAGCTTTGGGAGTGATCCACGGAGCCAGATCGCCAAAATTGGACGGGCACGTGGTGATGGGCCCCGAGCAAATTCAGAACCCAATCGCTTAAGGGTTCTCTCGCCTGTGTCAGCACGCGACATTGACGATGTGGTGGAGGCAGAGGAGGTCGATGCCGATACAGACGCAGTCATCCACCCGCTGACAGCCTCATCACCGCCGATGTCCGAGTCAGAATGGAGAGCAAGAATAGAAGCTCATTTACGGCAGCTGGCCACAGAAGTCGCTGCTTTGCGGGAAGAGATGTCTGCAAATCATCTTCTCTCTTCTTCATCACTCTCACCTTCTCTCACCTCCCGGCGAAGACGTTTGCTATTTCGCATAAGTTCCTGGGCACGATGGTTGGTATGGGGAATCATGCGTCAGGCATTCGTCACTGGTTCTTTTATCCTGTTTATCATCCTGTGGGCCAGATGGAAAGGGTATAAAGATCGACGGGTCGAGCATTGGGTTAGGAGGCGTTGGAACGATGCACAAGTGCTTTATGCAAGTATAAGCATGTGGCTCAGAGGAGCCACGATAACATATGGAATGCGTCCGCAATCCAAGGCTTCATGATGAACATCGTAAAGCCTGTCCGTACCAACACCAAAAATACTCCCTTCCAGGAGGCCTCAGGCGCCGACTTCCACACATGCTCCTTGGACTCGGTTTCAATAAAACGGCGAACAATACTCGGCGATTCCATTTACATCCGGGACGCTAGTGCACGACAGAGATTCGAAGTACTCGGAGGTCTAAACTAGCAGCCTAGAGAGGGCGCCCAATGGCCTGAAGGACCGATTTGAGAGAGGGCCCAAAACGATTAGGCTGTCCCCCGCAACGATCTGTACGATGAATAATGAGCGACGCGGCTTAATTGAACCCAGATGCCTGAAACATAATAATGTACTGCTTATAGCCCAAATACCAAGAAAAACATACTAGATGAAGACTTTCGGAGTAATCCTCAAAAAAGAATTATTACCTGGCCACGACGCTCCTTTCGAGCAACGTTTTCCGTCCTCACCCAATGTGGAACCTAGCCATGCAGACGACCCTCCTGTTCACCATGGACATCGGAAGTTGCTTCACCTGCGAACTGATATCTCCCTGACTCGGTCATTCCTCGGAGCAATTCCACACAAGTTTTCCAGAGACAATGATAAGTATGTACAAACTGAATCTAACATAATAAATACCTTGAAACTTCAAAGTTCAAACCATCACTTGCAACACAGGTTGAGACAGTGTAGGTGTTGCCATCATAATATCCTTCGAAATCCTCCATCGTCAGGGTTGTTCGGTGCTATCTCCTCAGGTTTTCAGCTGCTCTTCTCATCCCGAGCCTCCCTTGAAAGCCATTCATATCATTCATTGACCTCTTGGTGATGAAGGCAGCAGGCTGTCCGAAATCAGGGGCTCCACCCAGTGTCGCAAGGATGTCACCAACATAATTTGGCGCCGGAATGCCTTCCTCGAATGTTGAGCTCCAACCGTCGAGAATACCGGTTACCACCTTGACACCTGCGAGGTAAATATTCTTGAGCGCGGGGGGAAACCCGCCCTGATCGGTGTAAAACAGGTTCTGGATCTCGGAAATCCCTGGTGGCGGACGATCGAAATCACTGGCTGTGCGCATGACGATGGCACGAGAGATGTCGGTGAGATTAGAATTGGCAGCTCGAAGGATTGCTTCCAGCGTTCCGTTGTCTTCCTGTGCCGTTGTACAATACACACCTGACCCGTTCGTCAACAGTGAGGTGGTGTTCTCGAAAGCCTCCGACAGCCTTGTGCCGGTAAACCATACGTCAGATGTCGTCACATCACAGGCAAGCACGCTCGGGGGCTCTGAAGCTGCTTTGTAACCAGGAGATTCATCATAAAGCGCCCTATAGGCCTGAGAGGCTTCAGTGTCATTGAGGGATGCGGTCGATGCGAACGATATTGCAATGTCACGAAGAGCTTCATTCACCTCGAACACTTCTGTGCCATAAATCCTGAGAAGAAAGTCAGCAAAATATACTACTTTCTCGTTCACTCTTTCCAGAGCTCGCGGTTGAAACCTTACGATGCAGGATACTGGCCGGGTGAATCGGTGCCAAATGGAATGTAGCCGGTCGAGAAATTTGCGGGAAGATCGCGATAATCGAATTCATATTGTAAGGCGACCTGCACAGCATACTTTGCAAACGTGACGGACCCAAGAGTGGCTACCTTAGGATTGACTCCAGAAATACCGGCAACCAGAAAATAGGATTTGGACAAGTCAAAGGCCGGGCTCAGGACAAAGGCACTGAGGCTACTGGCCGCGTTGATCTCTCCCATTCCAGTTACCACCTGGCAAACGTTTCCGTCCGCGGTGCAGTGAACGTCTGGAAACTGCGGGCTCAATCCAGGGATGGTAATGTTTTGCGCGAGGAGATCGAACTCGTCAATCCCATACCAGATCTCGGCCTCGAGATTGAACATGCTGACAATGACGACCTTGGGCGCAATGGGCGCGATCCAGCTTCCATCTTGGGGCTTCGACGGGAGAGGTGTTCCTCTTGTGAAAGAGATCAAACTAAAGGCTCCCAAGAGCACATTCGTCAGGAGGGGGCAATGCATGATCAGTGGATTCCGGAAGCAACAAGTCGTGTGCTTAGCACTTTGGACTTCTCAGCCACCGTCTTCATTCCATCATGAAGAACGAAGGGGCACGGTGACATTTTATAGATGCACCAGGCTCTACCTACCAACATCTTTACACTTTCAGGCCTTCCAAATCTAGAAGTGAAAAGATGCGGTACGCCTGTTCCTATCTCTAGCAAGAGCCTCAGCTTCCGAACTACACGGAGGTGGCAATCGATATGGTGTTGAACAGATTAGCTGAGATGCGAGGGGGTCGGCTCGGATAGTTCTTATCGCCCAGCGTAGCTGTCAGGATGCCTTGCATAAGGTACCAGATTTGAAGCGAAGCAGTGATACCATCGGGGCCGAAGCTTTCGCCTCAAGGTTCCCAAGTATCGATGGTTACTATTTCGGTGCCTATAAATTTGTAGGAAAGCCTAACAGCTACCAACCGACCACCCTACTCTAGAGATCTACTGGCCAGTGAGTGGTCTGGGGCTGTCCTTGGCCCTCGCGGCTCCATGGCCTGGTCCGCTGGGGGCTATTCATGGGCCCTCAGGGTGTCATTGTCCCCCAGGTGGATTCCATCTGTCAAGCAAATCCAAGATGATCGCTTCTAGAGAACTTGACCATATCCTGAGGCCCCTTGCACTAAGAACAAACTGCATTCCTATGCGGCAGGATGACCATTACCGCCTGGTTGCTCAAGTAATGGTGGTCTGCTCTGTGACGGCGATAGGAAGCTTGCGGCTCGTGAGTAGCGGGCCTGATACCTATGATTTGTGGAATGACAATAGCTAGGTAGTAGGGTTAATCCAGCCCTTATTCGGCCATTTTTAGATGAAGGTCTAGTCAAGTGTACTATGTCGCTATGCACTAAGCTGCTGACTGTGTATTAAACAAGTTTGTGGCTGATGAGGTCGATGAATATTTGCTGTTCCAGTAGAAATCGGTGAGAAACTTGAGGATTGTACGGGCGCTTGGGAAGTGTATGGCGAGCAGCCCGGAGGCTCCATAGCCATCCAATTATCACCTTGCGATAAGGGCCGTGTTGAACTAAGATAGCTTATCGATAAGGGATTGTCTTGGCATACGTAGGGTGGGCAATCGCAAAAGAGTTGAGGCAGGAACGTTGGGATGTTGGAAATCTGAAAGTGCGAGATTTTTGCAAGCCATGGAAGAATCTGAAGGTTTGGAGGTACGACGGGAATTCATACTATCGCTGATCCCACAAATTCTATCTGTTTGAACAGCCCGCCATAAAGCAAGGGACTACGAAACCAGGTTGTGAGGATCCAGTCAGTCCACAACTACCTATATCCAGGGAAACTCATGCCCACCAAAACCGCCCTCGCATCAATGCTTCCATGAGCGTAACTAAGCCCACAAACACCTCCAGGCTCTAGCATCAGCTCGAGTTTCGATTCCAAGTCCAGGCCCAACCATCTCTTTACAAAAGCTCGTAGGATATGGCCGTGTGCGACCACAACGACGTCCATCCGGTGCTGTTTTGCTAGTGCTTCTCCTTGAAGCTTGGTGATCTTTGAAATGATCCGGTCCAGCCGCTCTGCCACCTGCTGAGGTGACTCGCTTCCCTCACCTTCAGTCCCATCCCTCCAGATATCCCACGGCTGGGCTTGGTCCAACCCTCGCGTTTTCCGGAGTTCACGGATTTCGTGAGTATGGAGCCCTTCGTAGTCGCCGTAGCCCCATTCCGCCAGGTCATCCGTCACCGCCCTCTCGCGCTGTAACTTGGTGCGAACCTCAGTGTTTCCCACCTGTTCCAGTAATATCTCAAGCGTTCGCCGTGCCCGGAGTCGAGGACTGCAGAAGATTTGACCTATCCGGCTGGTGTCAATCAGTCGGCCAGATCCGAAGACGACTGACGCTGTCTGTTCGACTTTGGCTTCGCCTTCGGGAAGTAGTGGGATGTCTGTGACTCCGGTGTATCGACCATTGCGCGACCACTCGGTTTCACCTACAATTCATAATGGTCAATATTTCGAGGGGCCCGCACTTAGAGCATCCGATGAAGGGAAGTTGAACCAGCCGATCAGGAGAAAATGCTGTGTAGGCATATATATTGGGCTTTGCTTGCTTACCATGCCGAATTAAAAACACTCGAGGAGTGGCCGCATCCTTATCCGACATATTGGCCTCGACAGGGAGGCCTGCAGGAACCCAAGGGTGCCGATCAACCGATATTGGGGCCTTAAGGAGAAGGAAAGACCAGTAAACTTGTGTCGAGCTTATTACCTCTTCTTTCGCCAAGTATCTTCCTTGTTTTCTAGACCGTGGCACTGATTGAGAAAATGGAGATCTGTTTTAGACACCCAGCATTGGAAGCCATATGTATTCTGCAAAATCAATGGAGGAAAGTCTCAATGAAAGGTGAGTGCACGAAGAGGACCCAACAAAATCATAAGGAACTCGCTCGTGGTCTCGGCATCGCCATCTCTGGCAATCCGACGAGTTTAGTATCGTCACACGCAAGATCCACCATCCGGGAGGTTGGGCTTGGGCATATTCTGGGACCTCATATCGATTTGTAGATGAATCACATTCTGGAAATATTAGAATTTGACCATAAGGCTCCTCAACGATATTTGCACCTAGCAACAACCAAGGCGCCCAGGTAGTTTCAACGGAATCCCACCATTTAGGCATTGTGAGTCGATGTCGGATAACGGCCAGATCCGTGCAGTTCCCTAAACTTTGCACCTCGCCTTGATAAACCTTCAAAGACATACGAGCCTGGGTCCTTCGTTGCTGATTCAGATTTGACTTTTCCAAGCTAGGACCCCTCAAGCTTGTAAGATCCCCTAATACCTTGTAACAAGCCACAGCCGTTCTCCGAGCAGCATGCTGATGGGCCCGCACTTGGATCGCACTGGTATAAAAGTATGTATATAAAAGAATGTGATCGGCACGCGCCGGAAACTTTACCCAGCGAATCTTTCGTCTAGGAGCCTCCACGCGACAGTGCGAGGACTCGTGAGGTAAATAGGAGGGCAGATGATTGTGATTGAAGCCCCTCGCGGCCCTACGACGAAGATACAAACGACCAGGAAGTCCAATGCAGAACTCCGGGTGATAAAATGAATATGCCATCCACCAATTTTCAAACCATGCTGAGTCCTGGAAAAAAAATAAAATCTGTTTCCCTGCATGAAACCTGTCGATGATGCGTCCTGCTATGCAGCCTGGTAATGCTATGCTAAAAACCCAAAAATGAAGGACAGAAATGTTCGTTCGTCATGGTCATAACGTCGTCCACAATCCAAACGAGTCCCGTTGTCAGGTGCTGACGACTTTGTCAATCATCCATGTCTTGCCATTTGCTTCCTCTTCCACAGGAAAGACCTATCCATGAATCAGTTACTACTCGAACTCGAATGCCTCATCTTGACAAAAACATGGTCTTACCTCGCGAAAGTATTCCTCCAAACCCCGATATCCTTCCCACAACCCACGCGCTTCATCGGTCAATTTCCCCGGCTTGCCCTTGGCAGAACGCGGGTCCTGGTTTTTGCTTATTGAAGCATGGCTGTTCCGAGGACCAATTGTATCGTTGCTTCCCTTTCGCTTAGCGGTGTAGGCAAAATCCGGGCCTGGAAAATACGGGGCATTGTACTTTCCGAACAGTACCTCGAGTCCGGCAAGCTGTTGTCGGTAACCATTCGGAACAGACACATTGACCTCGATCTTCGGATCATAGACGTAGTGGCATGGCCGTTCGAGTGCGCGTTCTGCCGCTTGACAAACTTGAACTGGTGTGAGATTTTCGAAGGCCAAGGCTATCCTAATACCAAGCAGACGTGTTAGTTCTGTATATATATATGCAATTGAGCCACCTCATTTTCAAAATTAGACCATGGCCGGATTAGGTCCCGCCGGTAGTACGATCCGCGCTGCCTTTGGCATGGCTTCGGCGAGATCCGGAAGGGCCATCGCATCGATATGTTTTATTCAGCGAGAAACTGGAGGGGGCTCGAGGAGGGTGTACGTCGTCGCAATAAGAGCTTACCTGTGCCCATTCCACTTGCTTGGTCCGTCTTTGATGATTTGTAGCACGGCAGGTCCAACATCGTGCTCGGCATCTAACCAGGGTAATTTAGTGTCTGGATGGAAAGGGGCTCGCCATTCGAGATCCCCGTCGTCCTTGAAATTGAGACAGAATAAGGGGTATGGCAGGCTGGTGAAGTTGTTGTTATAGATGCCCGCATAAACGAAGGTCGAAGGGAGGCCAAGTTGGCGCACATAGTTTTCCACGGTGAACTTGCAGCTCCACATCGGCAACGCCGGCCAGTTGGGGTCGTGAATAGAATGATCAGGCATGCTGCTGTAAATGAAATGCTGTATGTTGCGTTTCTTGGCCGCGTTGGCGAGTGCCTTGCCGATCTTGACCTCGTCACCAGCCAACGGGTTAGTGTTGATGAAGGCTAGGTGGGCGCCATCGAAAATTGTGTCGATTAACACTTGATTGTTCAGCAAGTGTCCCTCAAATAGTGTCACATTTGGCAAGGCAGCCAGCTCCTCCGCTACCAAGCCTTCCGATGAATAGACCTGCGCGCGCACGGCATAGCCAACGGCACTGACAGTGCGAATTAATGAGGCAGCCTGGCGACCAGTACCATTGACGATGGCTATAGTTTTTCTCGAATTTGGCATGTGGCAGATTGGTGCCTTATGAATTGGGCTGTCAAGGCTGAAAGGGGCACTTTGGAATGACAGACCTTGGTGAGGATTGTAAGCGGGGGACGGAACGGATAGGAAAAGGTATCCTGAGTTCTCGACAGATGTTTTCTAAAGTTTGAAGAAAGTGACAATGACAAGAATGAGGACAGAAACGTCAGGACCAGGAGATATCACACCATGAAGTCGGGTCTAGTCTCCTAGCTGTTGGGACAACTACCCAAATGCTAGTATTGGATGACAAGTGGAAAGGCATCAATCCACAATGGGCAATAAAATGAATGGATTTTCTTCCGTAATTCGGGCCCATTCGAGGACCCTTGGCTGCGCAAATTCTGCAAAGATACTCGAAAGGTCTGCTACCGCCAAACCAGATGCAGCTTATTCTTTACGTAACCAGAGTTGGGCGTAGTGGCGGGGTGCTGGGACCACGTTGAGCACAACACTCGCACTTGGAACGTGCCGAAGAAACGTGATCTGGGACCTGGTTGAGGGGAACTCAAAGCTCCTCCATTATCAAGAGGCTAAAATCCCCAAATGGCGTTAGTGATGGATATTGCACGATCATCTTAAAATGAGATAGAGCACGATACACTTTCTGGACGCCTCAGTGTGCGCCGGAATTTCCAGGCACATCCAAACCTTAATGCACAAAATGATCGAATTGCGGGGGGTTGTCAATCAAAGCGCGGGGAGACTGCTTGTTTAGGTCGCACAAGGAGAAAGACGGGACAAAGGGGAGCTGGACAATAGAGGGCCCTCTGCTTGTAAAGGGTCATCAGCCTGAGTCACCAATGCAGTTCTGGAGACGGGGCACCAACTAGCTGCCGGCTAATCAGCCCATCCCAGCCCACCGAGTGCTTCTTTGTTGCGAGATTCTAGGTAAATAATACCCATGGACTGCACCTCCTATGATCACAGGTGATGTAATTAGACAAAAAAGTATATTTCCTGGTGTTGGGTTTGGTCCACGAGTGATTGGGGTCCACCTTAGAGTCCAAGGTGGTACGTCCATTGGAGACAAGTCCTCCAGTGAGCAAGAACAACCTGGGCGGCGCAAATCCATGCAATGCACATCTCCGCGGCCTACCTGGGCCTGGATTCAACCAAGTCCGGTCAGAATTGTCAGGTTGTGTGGTGAAATTCTCAGCAGGGATGCTTAGCCAGAGACCACCAGAGACAGGGGCTAAGGGGCCAGCGACACCCTCGACCCTGCCCGTACGTGCCGAGGTGCTCCGATTGCCGGGTGCACCTACGAATGCCATGAGGACATGACCCACGAGGTCAAGTCAACGGCAAATGTCCATCCACTTGCATTGAATTCCGACATTGGGATGCTCCGCCGCTGACTTGAGCCCTTAAAATGGCACCTGGAGACGATGGATCACTGGGTTTGTGGCCCGAGAGCCCCCCATAACCTTTTGCTGAAGTCATGTGTTAGATTGCTTGGTGTGGAAGGTGGTTGTTCAAATAACCGAACTCGACTGCAAAGCCATAAGGCCTGTCCATGCACCCCTAGCTAGGTGCCTTCTAATCCTGTCGCCGACCAGATGTCTGGTCTCTGAGTTGCGTGTAACCTCGCAGTTTCTAATTCTTCCGCATGAAGGTGTGCTCCGGCCTGACGGAGCAGCATCACATGCGGGAGTAAGCCCGCATTGGCAGCAAGAAAGAGCGGTGTCCGTCCAGACCCTGTGTGGTTTCGAAGGTGAACAGAGGCACCAAGTGAGAGAAGATATCTGAGAACTGCAAGGCTCGGGCCCGTCGCCGCGAGATGAACTGGCGTATTTCCGGAATAGTCTGCACGATTTATGAGCTGGCTGTCATCATGTAAAAGGTCTTTGACCTTCTCGATATCACCACTAGCAATCGCATAAGCGATGGCAGTCAGTTGAGTGATGGGTGATGAAAGCTCGCCCGTTGGATGGCTGAAGATTGTACCAGCATTCTCAGTCAATTCGCCCCGAATCGATTTCGCCATATCCCTGGCGACTGATTCCGGGGTCGCTCCTGGAAGTGCTAGAAGGTAGGAAAGCTTTGTTAAGGCCGCTTCAGTAGTCATATCACCACCGGCCACAACCCCTGCTCGACCAAGAACCATGCCAGGGGCGTAGAGTGGATTGACACTTCCGGTTAGACATTGGGTGATGTTAACAATCACAATTCCGCGCTGTACAGCATCAGCTATGACCTGGGTTAACTTGTTGTCGTGCCCACTAGGAGCATTTCCAGCACCAAATGTCTCCAGCACCAGACCTCGTAGATCCTCTGTGCGCAGGACAGCCTCTACCATCTTGGGTTTGATGCCTGGAAAGATGCGTAGACAAGCTACGTAGTGAATGTGAAGGTCTTTTTGGATACTGAATGGTTGAAGTATAGTGGATCTCGTCACCAAGTTCCACGCTACATGAGTATCCATCGCAGTGATCCGAGCAAGAGGGGGAAGGTTGGGTGAGGCGAACGCATCGAACGCGCTCGCTGAGATCTTTGTCGTTCTGTTCCCCCGAAAGAGGGTCGAGTTGAAGCAAAGGCAAACCTCCGGTACCATAAAATGACCTGCGATGTCCAGTGAATCCAGTAGATTCTCAAGAGCATCATTTTTTCTCTCGGAGAAAGGAACTTGTGAACCTGCAATAGCCAATTAGCTAGGTCCGTTGCGTATACTAGTCCATTGCCGTCCGATATACCAATATCAACCAGATCAACACCGCAAAACACAGCACTTTAAAAAGTCTCAACTCGCACGCTCGAACGTGGGTGCATCAGGGACCTCCATTCACGAGTTCGGATACCGCGTCTCGACCAATAGAGATGACTGCGGACACAAGGAGGAGCTTACCGGTTACTATCACTGGCTTGCCCAGGTTCTGTAGCATGAAACTAAGGGCAGAGCATGTGTATGCCAGGCTATCAGTGCCATGGAGGACAACAAAGCCGTCAAACAACTTGTAGTTGCGAAAGATAGTTTGAGCAATTTCTGCCCATCCTTTACTATCAATCGACGACGAGTCTAGTAGTGTTTCAAACTCAAGGACAGCATACCTGACTAGGGTCAGCAATATTCAAGACCGGGATTGGAAGTCCAGCCATCGAGGACCCAGCCACGACTTAGAATGCTAAAGTGAAGAGGCTGAATAGATCCGACTCACCTTACGCGTTTCCCATACACACTGGTTGGAGTCCGTAAGCTGTGAAGCTCGCCCATTCCGTCGGGACCATCGTGGAACCTCACCTCGATGGGGTCATGCGTCTCGCCATCATTGAATTCTGGTCTTGGAGCCATGCAACGTTCCAGGAAGTTCCTTGCCGGGATCAGACCATTTGCCGATTTCTGCATACATATGGTTCCTCCAGTCATCACAATCAGTACACGAGCCTCTGGAGTATGTCCCGAGGACATGGTGCTAATCACTGGAAACAATTTAGAGAAAAGTCCTGAATGAGAGATGGGCAATACTCACTTCTTGTCAGAAGGCTCAAAGGTTCGCCGTTTTGGTCTAAAATTGGTGAGGAAGAGTGTGAGCACTCGGGGATAGGTTGACTTACCGGACATCTTTCGCGAAACCTTGAATAATATTTGATTCTGTGGGGAATTTCAATACCACTCTGACCTCTCAGTAACTCACCAGAAGTTCTCTCCATTGACAAGAACCCGTGTCTGGTTGGGAGGAAAATTTTGGTTTGTTGTCTGCGCGTTACTCCGATCGGCATACTCCCTGCAAAGTCTATGGGTATTCTGGGCAGTCCGCACGCCAATCGGAACCCGACTGGTGCCCGGAGCATTTTCAAAGCCATTTGCATCTTGTCGTGTTTTGCCCTGGGGTGTCATCTTCTGAATTTTTACGCCACTTCTGGTAGCCTCGTCCAAGGTAACTGGCGCGTGGACACGGGGAAATATCCAAGCTAAAACTGTAAGTAAGGTGCATGCTTGATGCAGGTTCGAACCGTCTAACCAGATGTCAATCAACATACTTAAGTAGTTAGCTGCATGTGGCCTGATGAGGGACGGTGGGTGGCAGTGTTGTTGTCAGGAGTCCCCTTTTTGCCAGTCTCAACCAAGTATTAGCGTACCTATCAAAAATCCCTCGCCTCCCCTTCCGCCTCCTCTCCGTCATTGCTGGATGATGATAGGCCTATCACATTTGCAAGGCAGCGTTTCTGCTAACAGGATAGGACAGGTTGCCTTTCAAGCGAAGCTTGCTATGCTTCTTTATTCCACGCGCTGAATGTCATTCAAAGGACATGTCCTCCTTGAGGGCGGAGCTCAAGCCGCATGATTATTCGACCGTAAAAAATTGCGTTCGAATTAGGTGATTTGAGCAACCTTCTGAGATGACACTGCACAACATCGGAGATTGGCTCACGGGAAGTTGCAGCCGCATGACAAAGAACGGCGATCCCACACGTGCAACACTGAAGGCAGGGGGAGAAACTGAGGCAGGATGAGAAGTGGCCGCCAGCAGGGATTTCGATCTCATCTGGGCGTGCAATCTTGATGCACCAGCGGCCACAGAGTGGGAGCTTGACCAGCCAGGCTCACATCCTACCCCATCATGCAAACAATTGAGGATTGCCTGTAAGATGAATGGATGAAATTGAGGGTCGCGTGGGTTCAGCGTCCTCATGAAGGGGAGATTGGTGCCATCGGATCAGTGGGCATATAATGGCAGATGGTCGATGTAAAGGATTGTGCGATGCGCGACATTCGCTTGCACTGATCCCATCTCCCAGTTGCAAACGGCGCCCTAGGAATACCAACAAGTCAAATATGTCTTTAACGAGCCAGAACGTATGACATCCTGGAAGCGTTTGCCCAAGAATATTTCTTTGGCTGGCTTGAGACAAGCATTGTGGATTAAGGCCAAATAGTCGCTGGCCAGGGTCTATTCACACTGGTTTCAACCACTGGAGGATCAGTGAAAGTTCCAGCTGTGATGATTGGAAAGTGGCCTAGTTTAGGTCACCGACATTCAGATAAGGGGGAGAGACCTTCACATTTGTATCGGACTATCGACCTTGAGACAAACATACCAATCACCAGCAAGATTGATTTCTTTATTGGAGGAGTGAAGATTGAGGATTGGTGATCGGTTCTCATGAGTCAGATTTGAACTGAACAAGAGAGTCGACACATTCACACCTTTGAGATCGAGGAGGAGTAGAGTCATCAGTCAGTGGCATCTCAGTCTGGCGAGGTTTCGACTGTTCGTGGACCACCAAACGACTGCGCGTGCCTACAACGACCACCGACATCATATCACGAACACGACACGACACGGTCACGCTCACGTTCACTAGAACTTCCGGACGCGCCTCTCTCGCCACGACAAACAGCAAACAGCAGCCAGCAGACAACAGCAGGAGCAACCACTGCCGGGGCACGTGAGATCCTGTGACTCGCTCCTTCCTTCCTATTCTTCCTAGGTGTCCTATCCCTCCGATACCCTTACATTCGCTCGCCTCGCGCACTGCCACCTTTCGCTCTTTTATCGACTTGATATTCTTCCGCAGGCTTGCTTGACCCTGGCCTTTATTCATTTCCATCACGCTCACGCTTCAACCCAACCTCTCCAGAACACTCCCCACACTCCTTACAAAATCAGACTGTGTCGTTCGTTCAATCCATCCACCCTTCGAACCTCTCGATTCAGCTGTCCAGTCGACCTGAATAGCAGACTCACAACCACCGATATCTTAACACCGCCTCGAACCTGTTCATCTACAGCGCAAAGTTTCCAAAACCAGGCCATCCCTTCTTCTTCCTGCCCACATAACCAACCCTCTACTTTCTTCGAACCTCGTTCAAACGCTCTCCACTCTTCGTCACTCCCTTCTCACCAGACCGAAACCAACATCCCCCCCGATGTCATCCGCTCGGGTCAAGTTGAAACTTAACACCTTCATTTCAGTCATGTTGCTCTATGCCGCCTTCTTGATTGTCCCCGTTCAGGCCTTCTGGCGTCACTTGTGTTTCGGAGAGCTAGGAACTGGACGAATCGATCCAATCATGACCCCCGGTACTCCCTCTCTCCATGCTCATGTGCTATTCGGCGCCTCAAGTCAGTATCCGCCAAACCCGTTGCTTGCGCTACTTTTACTGACAATCTGCAGACATGGGACTCGACGCGAGCATTGATGCCCTGCTAGACTCAAACTGCACCAGCTGCTCCATTCTTCAAGACAAGTCCGCGTACTGGGCTCCCCGCATGTACTTCCAGTACCAGAATGGCTCCTTTGAATCTGTCAATACTGTCGGTGGTATGACCGTGTAAGTCGCCTCCATCAATACTATGCGCTGCCCGCATACTGATTCCATTAGCTATTATTTCACTGAAGGTCCCGGTGATGGCAAGCCTACCATTGCATTTCCCCAGAATTTTCGCATGATTGCTGGAGATGCTATGAAGCGCGCTTTCAACGGGCCTATCCCTGATCCACCAATGTCCGAATGGAAGGAAAGTGACAAGACCCAACAGTCTCTGATGGAGAAAGCCCTTGGCTTCAACTGCCTCCATTACAGCGCTGGATCAAATGAAGGATCGATGGAACATCACGGCTTACGAAGCAAGACCTTCATTGATTCTACTTGCACCGACGGAATCCGCGCTGAGCTGATGTTTCCATCTTGTTGGAACGGCCAAGACCTTGACAGCCCTAACCACACTACGCATGTTGCCTACCCTGACCAGATTAAGTATGGAAATTGCCCTGAAGGATATCCTGTTAGACTACCGACCCTTTTCTACGAGACAATTTACGACACACCCGCCTTCAAAGATCTCGACGGCCAGTTTGTTTTCTCAAATGGTGACCCCACCGGGTATGGCTACCATGGTGATTTTATCTGCGGATGGGAAGATGGCGTTCTGCAACGTGCGATTGATGACTGTAGCGGAACCCCAGGTGATCCAGGATCTGGTCTCCAAGAAAGCTGTCCGGTCTTTGAGCTGCAAAACAGCTATCAGGCCACCCAGTGCAAGATGGAAGTGCCATCAGTTTTACAAAATGAATCCGTCAAGTTTGCTGCAGTCCTCCCAGGCGACGTGAAGATCCAGGCTGGTCCTGAGCGCGCAGTGATTGCCGGGCATGCTGCTGCTTCAAGCGAGAGCCTACAACCAACGACGGGGACAGGGACCTCGTCGCCACCTGGTCAAACAGAAGCTCCGACGGCTGCTGTCACTTCGCCTTCCTATGGACAAGGACAGGCGCAAGTTACAGACACCCCGACCACGTCAAATCCTAATCAAATCATCAGCACTACTACCATCTACATGAGCGATGGGGTCGAAGTAGATATGGTTTTGATTGAAGAAGTTGTCACGGTCACGGCTGTGGAGATTACAACCGCTGGTAAACCCCGCAAGCGTCATTTGCATCGCCATCGACCCAACGGCCGAAGTAATTGGTTCTAGCGTGGTCATACCGCTAGCCTGCCTACGTGGGCATATTGGGTATCCAGGCGACCCCAAATATGTCTTGGAAATGATGATCACCTGATGAAATGAAATTTTCACATGAGAAAAAGCCTGGCGCTTTAACGATGTTCATGAATTGTGCTTGAATTTGCTTTGAGATGACCTGGACAATGGATCAGTTCAGTCTGGGAGGGAAATGATACCAGGGTCTAATCAGAGACATTTCTGTGAGCTGATAGTTGATGACACATGATCACAATGGAATAAGTCTAAACTGCCATGTGCCACTGACTTGTCGAAGTCATTCAATGAGAAAGATATTGAACCCAGTTTTGTTGTGATTTGATCAACTGAAGCCACTCTGGTAGAACGTCAGAAAGCGGCCACTGCGTCAGGTCACGGGATCTCGCGAAAATAGCGCAGGAGATGCAGATTTCCGAGTTCCAGGCGAACGCGGCCGTGCACGCCGAGAGCTTAGACCCTTTGGGTTGGAGGACGACAACTCTCGCCCATGATAAACTTAGACTACTAGTAGAACATTCAGGTCAAGCAGTACTTACCACCTCTGTATGGTGCCTCCCTGGTTAAATAAGTACCTAGCGCCTGTTCGAACGATCATCGTGCCTGCCAGAGCGAAGAAGGACGAAGGACCATACATATTACGATGTCTCACACGAAGCACGATGCCGCCGCGATCATCGCCAACGCCTCACGGCACAAAACTCCGCCCGCCACCAGCGACCACAGGAACCACCCGGCCAAACAGATGTGGTGCGAGACGCAATGGTCGAATCTGAGCATGCAGGCGAAGAAGCTCGAGCTGCCGGAGCTTCCGTACTTCGACCCCGAAACAATGCTGCTGAGCAAGGAGGTCAACGTCAAACTATGGGATCAGCTCGTAAGTGGATACTATCTTGTAACTATTTCCCTTGCCCCCCCTCGATTCCCTGTTTTCTTTCCCCCTTTTTTGCAATCTTTGTGAAGCCTGGGATGGGCGGACCGGACCGGGTGTGCTGTGATCTGTGATATGCAGTGACGGAGCCAAGGTCGGGCATCGGCAAGAGGAACTGAATAAAAAGATCCAGCCATGGGAACAATTGGCTGGCTGGCATGCATGCAAACCTAACCTAACCTTTTACTTCTCAAAACTAGAAACGACTATTCGACTATCTCGGCCCAGACAAGGCCCCGTACGCGACGCCCGTCATGAAAAAGGGCGGCGTCGTCAAGTGGCACAGTTTCCTCAACGATGACCGCGGCGACGAGGCCGAGATCTACGATTCCGTCGTCGACGCGTTCATGAGTAACGCGAAGAAGCGGGGCGAATATTTGAAGGACGTTTGAACATGAAATTTTCAGGAGGAGGGGGGGGGCGCTTCCCGGGCCTTTTTGCAAATGGATGTATGGATGTATGGATGATTCCGTCGGGGGGATCCCTGGGATGCATGTAGGTGCTGATGCAGAGGCTTGTGGCACACCGCACCTAGATTCACGTCCTTTGACGCAGGAGGGAGATTCGTTTTTGGAGAAGAGACGACGACGTGATGACAACGCCCTTTGAGCGGCAGGAGGGGGGAAATGAAGGGGGAATTCTACGAAATTTTCGAAAAACGCCATCGAGATGATGCATGGAAACCGAGGGCACTGCCAACTACGGCCACAGACGCAAGGTTTATCGGGGTACCTGTCTGTGGTGGTTTATACCCTGACCGGTAATCTTGGTATTAAATCAGATCTCTGAGCCTGGTGAATGGCCCCTCGATGACGAAGCGAAAGCAAACAAATCTTCGATGTGAATAAACGTTAAACATTCAGATATAGTAGGGCCATGGCTGACGCATATCATTAGAGGCATGGCACTCGGGTCCCGGATAGTAGTAGGATCTCTCCTATTTATTCGTTTGTGTGCGAGCGCGTGTAAATTCCTGAACCCACCAGCTTCAGCTTGTGGCATTGTTTGGACCCTCATTTTCCTCCCCAACTGCGTCGTGCCGTGCCGTGCCATAAAATAAGACTTGACCAAACCATTAAATTTTGCAGAGTCTGGCGACATTCCATCTAGATAACTGCCGCGGTCCGCACAGCCGAACCCCAATCAATTTGAACCTTCCTAATTAAGGGATCTCTGTGTCACATAAGCTGACTCATTTGCAATTGAGCAGACTTGTGTAGCATGGGTTTGATGTACTCGAACACATCTACAGGCGTCCAGAGACCGTGTGCATATCTGAATTAGCCCGTGTTCATGTCTGAATTAAAGCCCACCACCGTTCTCAGCCTGACTTTGGGCATCTGGGGTCACCCATACCCAGCTCTGTCGTCAACCTGTTGTGGAACTTCCTGGAAACCCGTTTCCATCCCTGGTGCCCATCCATCGAGGAAGTTCAAGCTCATGGGACTTGTGTCGATATTTGAGAAGTTGATCAACTCTCCATCAGGGAAAATGACCATCTCCGGATCCAAAAATGGGTGAAAGAGGTCCTGTATCTGCTCCTCGTAGATTGCATCCCCCGTCGGCGGGTTGAACGAAGCATAGGAGAGATCTGGATCTGGTTGACTTTGCTCAAGCTCGGCAGTTATCGAGATTGGGTCATCGTCTTCATCAATCGAAAGAGGCTTTGATTTTGAGAGAGCACCTGTCCAGAAAAGTCAATGCGCATCCGGACAGCCAGAGTGCGACCAACTTACCCGTCTGGCCAATGCCCCCTTCTGAACCAAGACCGGGCACCTCACCTTTCTTGGAAACGTCGCCATTCTCGCTCCAGAGTATGTGAGTATGACCCAGAATGGAGTCCCTAGCGCGAGCGCTATGCATACGGATCCCTTTCAATTTGTTTGCGTCTAAATATTTTGGCTCGTTCTCAAGTGATAGGGGGGCTTTGGAATGAATCTTGTATATGTAGCGGAGATGGACTTCCTAGCCAAGCTGTCAGTTCAGAATTCTAGGCAAGGTAGGGGAAGCCAAACATACTAGGAGGGCGGCAAATTTCCAAAATTTGGATAGAACGTGAATCATGGCAGCATTCGTTTTAACATTTGCATAGGCACTTTCCCTGACTGATTGCTCACAGCACCAAATAAAGGGCACCTGGATGGCACATCCACAGTACGCGGCATAGGCCACAAAACTTGGGATGGCACTGGGTTCGGGATAATGTTTGAGAACCGCCTGAAATAAAGCGGAAGCCTCGCGAGCATGGTCCCATGCGACGATGGCCGAGAGGCGTCGAGCAGCGGGCCAAGTATCATCTTCTGTGCTCCAAGAGAAGAGGGGAATTATCGAGGCATGGAGGGCAGTCAAGCATTGCCGGTAAACAGTTTGCATGAGAAGGATTTTGGGTAAGAGGTATGTCGGTACGGTGGAGATGTTGGAAGGAGTGAGCTGAAATTGATCAGGAAGCCTAGACCACCATTCTGAGATTTTTGCATCTAGGGCGTAGATTGCAGACATCTTCGATGAGATGCTTGCTTGAGGTGTTCTGATTAGAAAGGAAACTTCGTGCCTAGTAACCATTAGCATGGCTCTGCTTGATGAACTGGCCAATGTACCACAGAGTAAGCGAGCGACTCAGCTCCGCATAGAGACTTCCATTGCTAAACCCGGATTCCAGAGTGGTTGTAGTGTCATTCGTGATACCGGCGACGAAATCTTCCTCTGGCCATGGAAGGGGAAACTTCAAGGTCCTCTCAGAAGGCCTGTCTGCTGTTCCAGCTTCTGCAGCATGACAATTCATCAGGTAGTACGCCCAGAAGCGGCGCCTCAGTATTTCTGACTCGAGGGTGGTTCCACTTCGATGCTTTTCGCTCCCCAGTCCGAGAAGACTCACGATTAGTGATGCATTGCCTGTGATTGCATTGATCAGCATGGTTTGGTTATCAACATTGAAGAAGTAACAAGAAGCCACCTTTAAGAACGTAGCAACGGCGCCACTCGCCCCGGCTATACCAAAAGAGAGCAAGGTTCAACAGCGTTACAACATTTTCCTCATGAGGTGTCTCGATTTCTTGAAGAACTAGTTTGCCTGCACGCTCCGCCCATTCGGTGCAAAATCCATTATCCAGGAGCGAAGTCTGATTATTCGCATCGCGATAGAAGCTGGCGTCATAAGGTCAGCCGGGAAATAAAGATGGAAGTTCGAGAGCCGCACACTGCGGCAAAGGCACAAACACTTAGCACGACATGAGGCCGAGCAGAACCCCTCGTCAATGACTGCAAGAACAGTCGTTTGTGGAGCAGGAGGGAAGCGTTGTAGATGTGGGAATAGTAGACCTCAATCAGATTTGATAAGACCGTTCTCGGAATCCCAAGGTAATGGTCCTGGGCTGGAAGTGCGGGAATTGACCCTTCATACGGCTGATGCAACAGTTGAGCAGATGATTCCTGAGTCCTTTCTGGTGAAAAGTGGTTTCCTTCGAACTCCGCAGCAGTAGTCAAGGGAGGTGTTGATATCGATTTCCTCGGCTGAGAAGGTGCATGCACTGAAACAATAACTGAAGCGTAGGTGCATGTCCGTCTTAAGCGAGTGCATCTTTTGCAACTTGGTCTCTCCCCAGAACAACGCACCTGTCAGCTATCAGCCAAGTACGCTGGTTTCAAGGTTTCCATGGCATAGTCAAGCCAAGTAGGAGCCTACTTTTTGGGTCTTGCACTGGCCGCATGCCTTGCGAGGACGACCGGAACCCGCAAGCATGAGGTATGCCGAATATTAGCTGGTGCAGGCCTAATGAAGAATGGATGATTGAAGGTGTTGTAGAGAGGGAGCGATGTCACCGATGGACAGTATGGGGTTCGGAAAATGGAGAAGGGATGTTCGGAAAATCACCGCCACAGACTTGGAGAAGTGGCGTCAACAGCCACACTCACTGCTTCCGTCCTCCGTTTCAGGAGTGGAGGCGGTAGGTAGAACCTACTGCGTACCCTACTATCAGGACATTGGCAGCACGAGAATAGAGTACTCCGTATTAGTGGGCGAGTATTACCCCGGATTGCTTTCATGCGGTGCTTAGGTAAGTACCTGGGAATGCTGAGGGTCTTCAGGCACATCCACAACAGCTGAGTTCACGTGAGAACAATGAAACCTCACCTTTCCCGAGTATACTCGGAAAACCTTCAATTAACTGGTGAACGAAGTGCCGAGGTGCCACGGCCTGCATGATTGATTTCGATACATTTAGAGGGTGCTTGAGGCCCTCGAAGCCCAATTGTCGAGAAGCCCCAAGCGAAATCTGCGAGAGAGGATTCTATTCCCCCTTATGAGTGGTCTCGTCCGTCCGCCCCCTTGAAGAGCATTTCAAGATGTCAAGCCCAACGGTAACAAAACAGTACACAGACTCTCTACCCTCTAATCTGACCAATCCAACTATCCACATTACATCTCATGACCCTGGAACAGCCAAGGCAGTAGTACACTCGTCAACGAAGAATGCATGGACTTACTTCCGAGAAGATACAGTTGGGTTCAATGTGGTCTACACGACTGAGAAATTCCCAGTCTCGCTGAATGAGGAGGCTGACATCAAAGCGCACGAGAAGACAATGGAGTCTAGAGCCCTAGGGCTTGTTAAACCCGGCGGCACGGTCTGCCGTATTGTCGACTTTGGACCTGGCAATGTGCCACTCATGCACCGGACGCAGAGCCTCGATTATGGCATCGTTCTGGAAGGCACGGTCCAAATGCGTCTGGACGATGATTCAATCACCATCCTCAACAAGGGTGATATCGCAGTACAAAGAGGAACAATGCACGAATGGAGCAATCATAACAAGAACGAATGGGCTAGAATGTTGTTTGTGCTGCAAGACTGTGAGCCGATTGTTGTTTCTGGTCAGAGATTGAAAGAAGATTTGGGTCCTAGCCACAGCGAATTGCCTGCAAGCGGGAATGATCAATGATTGTTTCCAACGGTGTGGCGATGGAGCTTTATCAGAACTACTGCTACCAATGCTATGGCAACTGAAGACCAAGTCTGGTTGGGCAGGGCATTGTTGAATTCCTCGGGGATGGACGGAGGACGGAGTAGATTGCTCAAGAGGGTAGTCAATTCAAGATGATTGCACTAGTGATCACTGATGAGACCACAGCTTAATTACCCTAGACATCAAGCATCAACCTGAAGAGAGCGGATAGATCGGTGGGTCTCGAAGCGATGTGCCTTGTTCCACGAACCGCTTCGAGTCGAGTGCAAGCGGAGGGCCCACCAGATTCCGTTTGCCTTTGGTCCTCCTTAATTAGACTCTGCCCACCAGATTGATCAAGTTTTCAGGAGAGCAGAAGCCATGCACCTGCATTGCGATCGATCAATTGAAGATGGCATCGCACAGATACATCATTCGTCCCGGCATTTGATGGTGAGGATTGTGACAACGAATGCTCGAATGTAGGTACAGCAAATCTCTGAACTCCAAGTTCAAGTTGAGATGCCCCCGCCGGATAGTTACAGACGTTCGGCCCGAGTTTCAAAAGGCTAGATAGAGTGAAAGCTCGAAAGCTATCATCAATGTGTTTGGGCGCTGCCAGTGCCAGTACTCGCAGACTGACATAAGGTTTGATGGGTGAAAGTGGTGAAAGCGGCAGATCCAGTTTTCTGGGATGGGTGTGGGTCTTCCTTATATCGGACTGTACGGAGTACTTACATTGTAGCTAGCAGACAAGGCTAACTGGGTGGCAGACAGACGAGTCTCTGGCCTCCATACCAGAAACGTATGTTCGTTTCTGCTGAGAGAGAGTTAATTACGAGTTACGACACCCGAACTTGGGATGCGCGCCTACCTAAATCGACAAAGTTTGACCCGAAAACGCAGACCAGTCCATTTCCGAGGGGGTGCGAGGAGAATGTCTAACTGACTTGGGTAAGGAGGACTCTCGTGGTCGGGCGTCGAGGGAGGAATCGGTAGTTCAAGTTGCGCCATCAAATCTCAAGTCTCAGGATTTGCCTAGCCTGCACTGCCACCTTCACGGGACTCGTGATGAACAGTCCATGCTCCGTCGGGAGTTGAGAGCTGAGAGTTGGGAGTAGTCCAAGGGAATAGGGAGTGCTCCGTACAAGGTCAAACTCGTCAGACTCTGTGCATGATTTTTCAGATGGACAGTCCTGGATAGCCTGGATGTTGGAATTTGACAGCAGCGTGGCCTTTCCTAAGTGAGTATGAGGTCCGGGGGCTTCTGCTGGGGTGAGGAACTTCTGACATGCCCTGTGCGTGGCCAGAGTGGACATGATATTACGTAGGTGGCCATGGCTAGAGTTTCCAGAGTTTCCATGCTTCAGCGTTGAGATGGAGTACCGAATCTTGCATCAGGAGTGACTGATCCCAATTTTCTGTGGTTCGGTCGCGTTCAAGTTCCAGCCAGAAGGAAAGAGAAAATGTGAGATTACGCTCGTGCACCTGGTAAAGGGGGAAAAACAAATTGGGATGTGAGCAGCAATTGCCTCTCTTGGAACTTGCCACGACCTGAATCAGTACAGTAGCAGCACTCCGTGTGTAGAACTCGTCGAATACGTAGAGTAGACCTACTTATACAGGTAGGCAGCTACTTGAGCTGCTTGTGTGACCGTGCCTTGCGGTGCATGAAGGCTGTTCAAACAACAGCCCAGTGGTTGATAATGAGTACGGAGTACGGAGTACCTCAGATGGGTACCTAGGTATGTACATATGTAGCCACTAGCCAGTGGCACTGGTACCTCGTATGTACCACGTACCCAGTTAGGGATGTAGATACAAAGTACCTACTTAGGGCATGTAGCAGATGCCCATGTGTGCAGGACACCCCATGGATGAAAACACCAATTCCGTGGCCTTTATTTTAATACCTACGCGTGCGTCGAATCCCCTCCTATACCTGGGTACCCATGCCTATGCCCCCAATGCGGCAACCGGAGCGACGGGAGGGCAAATGGTAACCCGTTTCGAGGTACTTTTGTGAGGGATGACTGAGGGTCATCGTGGTTGACGGTCTCCACCAAGACCCTGGGATCGCTGGCTCAGATCAGGCGTGAGGTGTGAGGCGTGAGGTGTGAGGTGGAGGTGTGAGACGTCGACAGAGGGAACGTCGCAATGGAAGCATTCCTTGGGACCCTAGCCCCAGCTGGTTAGTTAGACCTCGGGTAAGCAGTGCTAGCTACAGTCTGGGTACCAAGTTTCACGGAGCACTACCCGCAACCCTGCCCACCTACCCGGGCGTGCACCCAAGCGGCACCACCAGGGGCCTCAGGCTGCAGGTGCAGCTGCCTCCCAGCCAAAACAGGCAGGCCCAGTCACCAAGCCAGCTGTCATGGGGTCCCCTCGGTGGCTCGTCGGCTGTCCAAACATTCAACGTTGCTTTGGGCCTTTTGGTGTGGACTTTGGGTTTGGTGGCTCCAGCCCAAGCCCCCAGGCTATCCTCCCCTTCAGGCTTCCGTGCCCCATTCCACTCCCACAATTGGGCTCAGACGACAGGTAAAAGTCCCAGATGATGCATAATCGCTTTGTCCTTGCAGCCTGCAGGCTTCCCCCCACATGCTCAGCACGGCCATGGCCATGGCCACGGCCACGGCGACAAGGCCAAGGACAAGGACAAGGACAAGGACAGCCACGCGCTCATTGGTCTTCACCACGGGCACCACAGGCACTCCTGGCACTCCAACCCTCGTCCACAACCGCCCGTTGGCAAATTGGCAGATGGCCAATGGGTAAATGGGCAATACGCTGAGTCTATGGCAAGTTGAGTCCATGGCCTTTTCTTAGGCGAGAAATTAAGTAGCAACGCCAGGGTCGGGGTTCATAATTCCAAACTGGCCCTCTTTTTTCCCTTCACAAGTCGAGTCCTCCGTAGTGCCCACCACACGCCAACGGATTCCAGAACTTCCATTGACCCCGTTTCATTCCATCTGCACTGGCATCCCATCAGTGATCGCCCACACCCAGGTTCCACGGCGTCCACGGCGTCCACAGCCTGAACAAGTCTAACTTAAACAACCACCAGCCAAGCCCAGAGCCGCCGTCGTTCTCAGCTCCTCGGCGACTCTCCTCTAACATCTAACATACTAACGACTCCTCGTCCTCCTCCTACCGCTCGCTATACCTGCATCTCAACCTCGACACACTCAAACCAACATTCTTTTACCATACCCTGCACCGCTGACAATAGTACACCGGCTTGCTCTTCGATTTCTACGCCGGTGACCACATGCTCATCTTCGTCTTTCCATGATCTCGGCCATTGGTTTTCGTTGGAGTTCGCCACCACCACCCACTCCCCCTCGAGTCCAGTTGGCCCCCAATCGACTTCTTCTTGAAGAGCCACACTTCTCTTCTACGGCACACCTGCTTGTAGAATGCCATCACCTATGATGCATTGATTGGATTCGAGCCAAGATCGGACTAGATATTCAGTCCATCATGGCTTCGCCCGATGTCTCCCCAATTGATCGGAAGGGTAAGCCGTCCAAGCGTTCCTCCAACTCTTATACCAGCGAGGAATGGCGGAGGCATCGCCCACTCATCACCCAACTGTATTTCGAAGAAGGCCGTACCCTCAAAGAGGTCGCCGAGTATCTCAAGCGAGAGTTCAACTTTGCTCCAACGTATGCTGACCCCCCGCCCCACTCTCTCCCATGAACTTCTTTACTGATCACACCCACCCCGTCAGAGAACGTATGTACAAAAGCAGACTTCACAGTTGGGGCCTTGATAAAAAGAAGAAAGAGCATGAAATGCTGGATCTTGTTCGACAGGGACTTCAACAGAAAGGCGACGACAAAGACAAAGTCTTCCTGGTCAGAGGCAGACAAGTCACGTTGGCCGATGCCCTTCACTACTTCAATCGGAAGGGAATCAAAGACCCATCCAGTTTATTAGAGAGTGCCGACCCATCTGGAGAGTTGTCCTCGCCCGAGGATGCCGAGGCCACCACCCCCCTCTCCTCTCATGCCGATATGCTCGACACCAATTACGGTGTGGAATTCGACCTAACTCGAAGCCCCTTGGACCTGGACGATTCCAACAAGTCGATCATGCCCACCGCTTTAAATCCATCCGATATCGCGGAAAGTTGTCTCGAAGCCCTCCAGACCGCCCTGAATATACCCACTCTCACCCCAATGCCCCCTTTCCGAACCCTGTCGGTCGAGGCATCCGTCGCCCCATCAAATGCTTCTGCCGCAGATCAGCGCTATCTCGATACCATTTTTCACAATCTTCAAGCCCATTACATCCGGCTCTTCGAAGCCCGAAATCTCTCCGTCGGTAACACCACTGGTACTTGGACTGCCACCTCCGATGATGCTGTGGCCGACAGATTTTACTATTCCATGTATCATGGCTATTCCTTTTTATGGAACGGCCAGCGGGACAAGGCCTTTGAAAACTTCTACAAAGCCTTTGCTCTGATCGAAGGCCTACTGAAAGATGATCATGTTGGTTTTATGATTTACATCTTTGACCTGATCATCCGTCATGATGGTACCGGTTATGAAGAGCCACTTCTCATGCTTCTGCAACACCTAGGCGATCTGGCCAAAGCTGTGTCCGAGTCGGACCAGCATCCCATTTATCTTGTCGCGAACTATATGAGTCAAGCCACCATGTCACGGGCATGGCTCGCAGAGTCGACCTTGCGCCGGCTGTTGGACTTTTTCCAAGACTCGATAGGTTATTTCCACCCAGAAACCATCGCCTTGCTTCAAACGTTCGCAACCGGTTTGATGAACCGAAAATGGTATCCCGAGGCAGCCATCAGATTCCAGCAGCTCGTCGATGCTTTCGAGACAACCATGAGCAAACAATGCTACGAAGTGTGCTATGCCTTGAGATCCACCTCGGAAGCCTATTTCCACATGGAACAGTACCAAGAAGCCCTACAGGCTCTGAAAACCGCCCTGGATCGAGCAGAATCACTACCAAGAATGGAAGAGAGAGAAATTTATGTCCGCTGCTTGCGAGGAATGGCAGAGATTTCGAACAAACTCGGTCGCAAACAAGAAGCTAATGAAACTATGCAACATGTTGTCGATATTTGTCGAGACTCTTTTGGCCCTGAACACCCTTTCACGAATCGCGCTCGTATGCATCTCAAATCAATATTAAAGGGCGATGCCACTGGAGATTCCGCGATTCCCCCGATGGTTTACAGACTCGGCCGTGGTGGCAATGCAGCCAAATATATATGGGTCTCTCGATCTAGTCCTACTCGCCTCCAAGCCTGAACAGGCCCGGCCCACGCAAGACGGAAGCATTTTCGCAGACTATCTGGGCTCAACGCCCATGGTGACGCTCGATCATTCTACCAGGATGCATGACATCGGTAGGGCATCATCCATCATGCAGTTTTACCACGCAGCCAGCCGAAATACCCTGCGATGAGCGATCATTCCCCCTACCCTTCCCTCCAGAACTGGTCTCGGGGTCCAGATGGAACCGGAATGGCGACTCTCGTGTTTTCGACCTTTGGAATTGGTATGATCAGTGATAAGTCGGTCCCCGCCAGCATTCGAATTATTTGGGAAACCCTGACTGACACCAAGCAGATGTCTGGGAAGCTAGACTTGAAAAGCTGCCGCCCATGCCACCCATGCCACCCATGCCACCCATGCCACGCCGACCAACAATTGAAGGGGAGAGATCCTCGTAAATGCGATCGGGGAAAGAGGACCCAAGGGGACGGTCAGCGTTCGAGACCGGAACTCATTGGACTCACACCGCATCGAGGACGAGGCACTGGTAGGAGGTGGTAGGGGTGACTGAGGAAGCCCTGCTCAACCTCGTACCGCTCCGAAGTTAGAAGAATTCTTAGGTAACGGCTTCGGTTAGGGGGAGATGCCCAGCGATCTGGAACCGAACATCTTGGCTTTTTGTACGAAGTACGGAGTACAAGGGCTTTGCTAAATACCTAGTCACACCCATGATAAGAGGCAATTGGGATGGACTCTGGCATTCGTCCCATGCCCATCAACTCCCTCTGTTTAACGGTTATTTACGAAGGGGGTTTGAGTACGAGGAACGATAAGTTACCATTGCATGGATAATCTTGGGCATCGGCGTAGGTACCTGGGGAGGCGGGTGCGGATAGTTAGCCCTGGGTTTTGCATCTAAGCACCGTGCTAGAGGTTCCTCAATGTTAAACCACCAGTATGCCAGAAGTACACAGGGCTGCGCAGTGTCGAGGGCTGGATGGCCACGTCTACTACGTACCGCAAACACCTCCTGTGTTAAGTTCGAGTCCGAGTGCTCAGTGTGTGCTCCCCCGCAACTGGAACACGGTTCAATTTCCACAGTCACCAACGTTTTGGAGGCCATGCCAATCCTCGTTTCCATTCCGAATACCGAACACCGGGGTGAACTCAACTGGTCTTTCCTACCGTCGCACCAGGGGCCTAACTTGATCGAATTGATCGCAAAAAGGTCGCTGGACCTTCCTGCAATTGCGGCTGTGTGCCACCACATTGTGGACCGAGGGGCTACTGATCTCTGCCCCTCCATCTGCGGGTTCTAACCAGCATTTGACTATCGTAGTTAGTACTGGTATAGCAGCTGAGAGCGGGCAACAAGGGTGAGCCCCTCCTCGGACAAGCAATAATAGAACTCCCTACTGACGGAGGACGGAGTACGGTGTACGGAGTACTGCCCCTCCATTGGACATCAACAGCCACTTTGCCCGCCTCACCACCACATTGAAGTTAGTCGCGTGCAACTGAAATGGTGCCTTACTAGCTGATATCTGGCAATTACTCTGTAATTACTGCGTTTCCCTGCTCCCCAAATACTTTTCCTCACCGCGATTCCTACCTACCACCTACAAAACATCCTCCGTCCTCGTCGTTTCTGCCGTACCTTCCCAAGTCCAGAGATCGCCTCTCCACATTCCAACTATTCTCAACATGGCAAGCGAGAAGTATTACATCAAGAATGCCATAACCAAACCTGCGATCCATCATCAGTCTTACCAGCAGTTATGGGAGACAAAATGGAAGAAGCCAGTGTGTCCTATTCCCACGCCCCCGTTGCAAACCACCATCTCACCTCTTTTTAGTGCGAGCTGGGCGTATATCCATTCATGTTTGGTAGCATCAAGGACTTCGAACCTGTGGCGCAAACTATCATTAAGGTTCAGAGCCTCCTCCGCTGCCATGAGCCCCATGAACCAAAATGGAGCTGACGCTCCAAAAAGGCAGGATTAAAAGAACCTTACGACTGGGACGAATATGCACCCTACTACTTTCCCAAGGCTGAGGAGCTGAGTAAAATCGCCGAAGAAGCCGAAAAAGCTGGGGAGAAAGAGAAGGCCTCGGAATACTATCTGTATGTTGCAATCGATTGAGGCTGAAGTCAAGGGGAGTTCTCTAACAATTGCCACAGCCGAAGTGCTGCTGTTTATCGAATCTCTCGGTTTCCAACCCCTCGGTCAGAAAAACAAAAGTATGCCTGGAAAGTTGGTACGGAAACCTTCTACAAGGGCGCAGCGTAGGTCCCGGGGAGAAATCTCCTTCACTACCACCCAGACTGATGCAGAAGATGATAGGCTTATGGAACACCCCATCAAAGAAGTGCGAATTCCCCATAAATATGCGATCGAGGGTGAGGGAGACGTCGTCCCAGTCAATTTCCTGCTTCCACCAGGCGCATCGCCCGAAAAGCCTGCCCCTACCATTTTGATCATCACTGGCCTTGACGGGTATCGTACAGAGCTGGCCGTCTGGCAACAAGGCTTCCTGCAGAAGGGCGTGGCGACTGTCATTGCCGAGATCCCAGGCACAGGAGACTCCCCAGCCGCCAGGCGGGACCCTACCAGCCCAGACCGACAGTGGTCCAGCGTTCTGGATTGGATAGATACCCAAAAGGCCATTGACAACAAAAAGGTCGTTGTCTGGGGCTTCTCAACAGGTGGTTACTACGCACTCCGCGTGGCACATACACACAAGGATAGGCTTCTTGCAAGTATAAGTTTAGGAGGAGGGGCACATCACATGTTCGATCGGGAATGGCTCGAGCATGTGAATAAGCTGGAGTACCCCTTCGATCTCGGAAACACTCTCGCCTACAAGTTCGGCTATCCAGACCTAGAGTCATTCATTCAAGAAGCTGGGAAGTTTTCTTTGTTGAACGACGGAACACTGGACAAACCATGTACCAAGGTCCTCCTGGTCAACGGAAACGACGATGAGATTTTTCCCATTGATGACATGTTTGTTGCCCTAGAGCACGGCCAGCCCAAGTTGGCGCGCATGGTCAAGGGCAAGAAGCATATGGGTGAGCCCGACAGCTTCTTCATCATTCTCAAATTCATCTATGGCCTCTTTGGGCTGGAGGGCAACATTATGGACCAGATGAAAACGCTTCCCAGCAGACCGAAATACTAAGTCCTAAGCCGAGCCTTAGCAGCTGATCGCTTCACCTGGGTATTTAACTACCTAGGTATCTAGCAAATAATATATTGCTCCCAGATTAGATACCTAGATAGTTATGTTTGTGTGATGATTGTGTGACGCGCTTGAGACAGCGAGATACCTACAGGAAACTCTTCAGAACATACATACCTAGTATACATAGTACAGTACTAGTTACCAACATACTAAGTAGACCTCTATTTACTCCTGTCCTCCCCACTCCTCTGCCGGCTCCTAGTCCAAAGTGCAAATCGGAGCAAATACTGATCAGATTTGAAAGCAACAAAGTTCCTTGTCCAACCCATGCCAGTGCTGTGTCCCGCGCTTACCCGCCTCCGTCGCCGTAACAATGCTCACGCCTATCAGATTCACCTCAAAGGACTTCCGTATCGTGGAATTCGACCTGGTGGTCCGTCATGGCACCCCTCCCCTCTAACTTCTTTAGTGCTTCATGAAAACGGTTGGCATCACGGATTAACAGGAGTCGACCTGCATTGGCGATCATTATGCATACACCTTAGCCTACTTTATCTTGATTATTTTCCTTCTCCCTCTTGCTTCTGGAGTGTTGACGTTGTGCATTACATTCCCTGTCCTAACCCATCACGACAAATTACGATCTTTGCTTCCTGTATTAATAGCAAAAGTGACATTATCGATAGGCGTCTTGATCACGTATTCTTGGGTTGTACAGTAACTTCACCTCCATCATCGCCGAGAAATTCGCCCTTTCACCCGCTCGTTCCTGAGTACCAGTCTTGGGGACGCGCGCCTTCCGAGGTTATTTATCGTTGAACATCCACTCCAACCCTAGCGCATGTCCTTTGTCGACTCTACATATTAGACAGAAATTAGGAGGCCGTTGAATTGTATATGTCCTGACCCGAATCGCCTACCATGCCAATCAGTGTGCTTCGACGACAGACCACCTTTGACGGTACTGGTGGTTCCAGTGGAGAAAGCTCACGCCGCCCATCACTCGCCGATACTACTACTCGAAAATCCAGTATTGTCGGCTTGACTCTGCGATTGACTCGATCCAAAAGGTCTAATTCTGCGAATGATTCGACTCCAGATCCGGTAGCGTCAGTCTCCTTCCCGTCTCAATCAATTGGGAGGCCTGAGTCAGTATAGACTAATCTTCAGAAATAGACAACGTCTAGGAGAGGCTTTCCTCTCCCTTCCAGATGAGATCATCACCCAGATCGTCTGCTACCTTTCCACGCAGGAATTCCTAGCACTACGACTCACGTCCCGTGGTATCCACGCCCTCTTAGGAGCCAATGCCGCTCCCATCACTCGCTCAATACTTACACAGAGTGCCCCATCTGAACATGACTTCAAGTGTATCCAGCAGCTATATCCTCAGCCGAAACCATGCCCCAGCGAGCGATACCTCCTGCAAATGATTCGACGGCAATCACTGGTTGATCGAATGCTCTCCATCATTGCATCCTTTGTTCAGATGAAGGTTTACATGATTCCGTCTTGTCCTCGTTTCGAAGACTTTTCGCCCTACAAGCGGAGGCTGGAGCGACGTTTTCACACATCTGCCTGGATCATTTACCATTTCCTTGAGAGCTTCAGACATATTATCGTCTTCGAACACGGTTCTCATGGCCAGAATCCAACAGACCGTTCTCATGACTGTCCAGGATGCGCCGACGCCGTCAATGAGCTGATTCGATCGTACCCTCCGTCCGAGGTTATACCGGCATATCGCTTCTATGGATTCCTTCTCCAGCATCTCCGCCAACTGAGCCGGGCGCCGAGCTATGTAGGCACCATCGAGCGTCGCTTGAGAGGCTGGTCTCGTCGTCCACCAACTGATTCACAACTGGCTCAAGTCATAATTTTCGGAGGCATTCCCACACTATCCAGATTGTCTGTCCTCAAAGGCACATATAACCAGCGCGTCGAAATCATTGGGTCTTTTATCGACAAGGTATCGACAACAGCAGCTACGCAGGTGCGCCTCTTCGTTGCTCCGAAACACTCTTCGTCCTCATCTGCACAGCATCTTAGGATAGTGGATTTGTCCGCGTTCGAATCCCTCAAGGCACCTCTCGAACCACCTTTCTCAGATATCTCAGAGAAAACGATCGCGGCCCTTCCAAGCCTTGAGAGGTTTGTCTCAGATGATTGGGCCGTCAGAATGTATGAAACCATTGGTCCTACTGATGTGCCTGCCAGTGCCTTTGGTTTTGTGCAAAATATTCTTGCGGGCAAAGAAGATGGTCCTGATTATCTTGAACCTATTGTTGGGTTCGCATAAATGTGTGCACCTTTCCGTGTTGAGCTGCAGTGGGAGTGGATTTTCATATTCTTATATCTCACAGCCATTTATTCATCTCATATTTCTAGCTCAAGGTTGGCTCTGAAAAAGATATTTCTTCGAATTCCATCAACTTGATACATTGACAAGCCTTTTCCTACATTGCTGTCAACATCCACAGTCCGTCTGCCAAGGCCCAATTGAGAACCTTGAAAGAAGCAATTACTAACTAGTATGTGGGTAACACTAATTGAATCATTAGCTGATATACTCCCTTTCGCCATTGTGCTACGAGGAAAATGCTCAATTCTGGTGCCAATTTTGTACTCCATCATGGCCGGCACCTTGGCTCTACTCGTAACGGCAGGCCGACTGGCGACAACCGCAACATTTCAGCTGCCACCAACCGACTATAAGAATCGACGATGCCTCTGGATATCTTTTTGACAGTCGTGAATCATCTTGTCCATACAAGAACTCATTTTATTCCAAAATGCTCACATTCATTGTGCTAGGCCTCTGCGCTGCAACCGCCCTTGCGCACATCAACATAAACTATCCGTTGGGTCAATGGGGCTTTACTGAAAGCCAGCAAGAAGTCGGCAGTTTCTGCGGCGGTGGTGTCTCGGGAGGTGCAAATGCCTGGCTTGCAATCGATCCCTTCATCTCGTTATCTGGGGATGCAGGGGAGTCTGTCACTATTCGATTTGTCTATTCTAACACCAATCCGAATGGCTCAACTCGATTTGAGAGCTCAATTGACAGTCTCAATGACTTCAATGTCACATTGGTTGCAAATACTACAATTCCTGACTCTGGAAATTTATGCGTTGACACAACCTTGCCCCCTCTTGTGGTTGGCGCCGTCGGTGTAATTTATGTAGCCGCGGTGAATCCAGGAACAGGTGCGAATGTCTCCTCTTGTGCCACGATCGAATATATTCCCGAGTCGGTGGAGGGCCAGATTGTTCAGGGAACGAACCTAACATACCGAAACTTCTATTGCTCTAATTCAACCGACCTACCCGCCGCTGAATCGACCTGTGACTGCCATTGTCACGATGCTGATGGTAAGCTCACGATTTGTCACTATATTCAAAATCATTCAGTGCTGCACCTCGCTAACCTCACATTGCCAGATCATTGCACTGGTGAATGTTCCGACGAAGAGATTGAAGCAGCTCGGGACCAGTGCACATCCGAATATGAGTCCAACAACCCAACTGCCGCGTGCGATTGTCATTGTCATGGGACTGAAGGTATGCTTTAGTGTACACCCTCCTATTGTTGTATGCTGTGTTGACCACTACTCAGAACACTGCTCAGGGACCTGCACCGAGCAACAGACTACTGATGCAAGGAATGAATGTGCAGCCACCGCAGATGAAGGTAATAGTACCAGTACCACTACAGCTACAGGCTCCGGGGCTGGGGCTTCAGCGACAGGAGCAGCTACCAAGAAGGTTGACCTATCGAAACATATGATTGGAGTGGCGCTCCTAGTCTTCGCATGCCTGATCTGGTAAGGAGGCGACGCCGTTATGGGTCAAATTGGACTTGATCGATCCTAGAGAGCAGGAGGTCATCCGGGGTGGGACAGCTGGGAATACTTCCGAGAGTCATGCAGTGCTGCCAGCCGTAGACCGTGGAGATTGCTAGGCCGGGATCTGGCTGAGACATACATCACTCTGCATTCATACGTGGCAGGTACCTACCTAGGTAGTTAGTTACTTTATGGTGCGACCTGATGTGCACGTAGAGCCCATCACCGCCGCAAAACGCCCGATCCAATCAATGACGACCGCCAAGCGGGACAAGGCTCCCGCCAAGCAGTCGCTCCTTGGATTTCCACCATTGTCAACCAATGTCATGTAATGCTCTCAAGGTCCTCACTTCTGCATTTCTGCCTCTAGCATAATCACCCGATTGAATTTCGCCCATCTAAACAACATCTGAAGTGTAGACGATAAATCACCGACATGCGCAGATGATGCACAGGTCCAGTCACTCACTAAGATGTCGAGTAGCATGCATCACCAGACCACCCTTCGATGGTTCGTCCTTGGTATCTTGCTCAGCATCTTCTCTTATCGATACTATCTCAATCTAGGGATTCAGAGATCAGATCGTATAGTATCAGAGGGCAATGGACATACCTCCCTGCTATCTGTAAGTTAGCAAAGTACCTGTTCGCCATGTACTCCAGGTGGCCGTTATTTACAAACCCTTCTGGAGACAGGGGAGGCGGACAACCGGCAGCATGGCTATGACGCACCATCTACTCATGCTTCAACAAGTCAATCCCCTAGACCTTCCCGTCATGATAGGCAGAAAGCTTCTCTAATCGGACAACTCGAAAGCAGCCGATCGGCAGTTTCCAGTCATAAGGGACCAAGGTATCGCCTGCTGAAAGCACTACATGGATTCCGAAGGTATCAGGAAGTAAATGTACAAGAAATTGAGCGCTTGGAGCTTCTGTACGGGAATATTCCCAGCGCGCAGCGTCAGGTCAGTTGTATCTGCTGTAAGGCAGAAGGATGCCTGCCAGCCAGTTGGAAGTCAAAGAGAGCAAGCGTGCTAATCATCTTGGTGACACAAAGTTCATTCAATCAACCCTCAACTACACCTCCAACTTCTCTAGGGCGAAAGAATTGCTCTCATCAAACCGGTATCTAGTCGATAATATCGTCCAACTGGCGCTGGAATATTACCATATTGGAGAAGATGAGCTGACTTCCTTTGAGGACATGGTCGAGAAGGATAAGGGTCACCAACTCCAGCCTGATCGGACCTCGATCTCGCAGGCTCTCAAGCATATTGTCCGAGACTGGTCCACCGATGGCAAACATGAACGCCTTGCAACGTACCCCTGCATCCTTGAGACTTTGAAAGAACTACTACTCGGCTCCTCGTGTGGGACAACGCGTAATCCAGTCAAGGTACTTCTTCCTGGGGCTGGTCTCAATAGATTGGCCCACGAGATCTCTTTGTTTGAAGACCACTCAATGGAAGTGACTGCCAATGAGTTTTCTCCCTATATGAACATTGTGTACCGATACCTCCTAACGGTCCGTCCTCGATCCTCGCTTTACTTCCACCCATACCCAGACAACTGGTCACACCAAGTCACCCTCTCCGAGCTACATCGCGGAGTGCATGCTCCGGACATGCTCCCTTCATCTTCAGATGTGGTTCTCGTTGAAGGCGATTTCACTCACGCCTTCAAACATCATGAATGGCGGGGCAGCCATGATGTTCTCATCACTCACTTCTTCATCGACACTGCCCGTAATCTCCTGTCATACATTCAGACAATCCACCAACTTCTGAGGCCTGGAGGTATTTGGATGAACCTGGGTCCGTTGCTGTGGAGTTACAACGCACAACTGCAACTCTCCCTAGAGGAGATGGTCAAGCTAAGCGAAGCAGTGGGCTTTGTATTTTTGGAAACGGATCCGAGATGGGGCAACAAGACTCTGCCCACGCTGACCGTGAGAAGTGTTCACGCGCCGTATGGCTTCAACCATAGGAGTTTAAGTCACAACGCATACAAGGCGCAGTTCTGGGTGGCAAAGAAAGGGCAGGATTGAAAACCACCGCACCAGATCCGAAACTCGACCAATGCTAGCAGCTCCACCAGAAACGTGTTGACAATTTTAGACTATATTTGCGCTCTACTTGGGTATATGGCATTGGGAACGAATCCACTTGTTCCATGGTTGGAGAGGTATTGCATGCACTCTTGCCGCATATGTCTTTTCTTGCCATGTATATACAAATCATGAACATGGCAGCTGAGATGGAGCCAATGATTTAAAGCTGAAGATTGTGAAAATGCACCAAGAATAGCTTAGAAATTCTGGAAAAGTCCCTCTACCGACTGGCGCATGCTTGACATCTCGATGAGAATAGTATAGTACCTTTATCGTCATCGTCAGGATTTCCTCGTGAGCGTGAGCGAGAGCGTTTCCGAGTAGCACTCGCAATTAGATCATTCCAGGTATCGTCACTTGTTAGGGGAGAGAGCGTTTTTCTCCCTTCCCCATCTCGAAGCGTAGATTTGCTGCAACCTGCCCTCCAATTGTCACCGAGACTGAGTCCCCAAGGCCCCCCCCCGCCCACCGCGGTGGGTGGCAGAGGTCATACGACGTGGCGAGGTACTTATCAGATCAGACCTCCTCAAAAGAGAAACCTCCGAATAGGGCCGAAATCTCGGGGGCCATCAGAAATTACATACACACGAGCCAATTTATTTCATTCAGCTCGAGAAGGGGTGTTTGTTCCGAGGTGAGCGAGCCACATGCTCGAGACTACCAGGAAGGATTGCTCCTTTACACAAAAATGTAATCCTAGAAAAATGTTGAATGATGGAAGGAAGGAAGGGAAGAACCAGGTGCTGGTCCCAACAGCTGCGCAGCTGCGCAGCTGTGCATCGATATAACAGGGTCACATGTTAGACCAACCCGGCCCGATTGCGAACCAGAAGTTGATATAACTCTTTCTCCCCACGGTAGGTAGGTATTCAGATATTGATATCCAGCTGCGCCGAGCTGGTGAACAGAGCCGTATCGGTGAAATCCGCGAAGATCTCGGGGAAAAGCTCCTCAATGGAGGACTGCCCGTGCGGTGTCAAGAACGCGTCATCGGACAGCTGGTCACCCATCATGCTGTCATCCAGGTAGCCGTGGGTGTCCATCTGATCATTTCGTAGCACGGCAGGTGGCATAATCGGTGTTCGTAGGAGTGGTGTTTGTGGCAGGGAATCCTCGATTCGTTTGAGGACAGTCTCGCTCGATGAGATGGCAGTCTCCGCCAAGTCCCATTTGTCCTCGTCGTGGAATTTTCGGAGCGCGTCGACAAGCGTTCGGGCGCTGGCCATGCATTGTGCTCGGACGTTCGAGTAGCTGGTTTGGAGTGCGCACCGAAGGAGTAAGGTCACGGCAGAGGTGAAATGATGTGCATTGTAAGGTAGCCAAAAAGCCAAGAGGTCCTGTTTGTGTAGCGAGGTGACAAATTTGACAATGTCCTCTGCTGCGGCCTGGCAGCCCAACAACCAGGACGAGGCTGGATCGCTCTCTCGCTGGCTGATTTCATGCCATGCTATTCGTCGGAGCAGCATTCGCACAGACAGATATGAGAGCTGCAGGTTGACCAACCCAGGTACTGGGGGTCTATTGTGGAAGTCATTCAGATTTAGCCAGCCAGGGCGACTTTCCACCCACCGGTTGAGTTCGATTTCAGACCTCGATGTTTGTTCGGCGGCAATGCTGTCGTTGCCAGAGCGAATGTGATATATCAGGGGCAGGACATCGCCGACTATCTCTGTCAGGCGACATAACCGAATATACACTTCTGCAGCCCGAATATGTTTCATCGAACCCGTTCTCCCCTGCGTGAGTAGGTCGACTGTAGGGATTGGAACATCGTAGTGGCCCTTGGATATGTAAGGAGGAGTGCCTTGGGCGAAATTGAACCACCGGTCCTGAATAACAACACCCCACCAAGCCTTCCAACGTACTCGCTTCTCTATATCACCCATCTTCCACTCGCTGCAGTCGTGATTCAGCCCAATGGCATGCGACAGAGCGACGGCCCGAGCGACATTCGCAACATTGTTGACCAAACAACGAGAAGGCCTCCCAGCGACATTGAGGCAGATGGAAATAATCGTGGCCATGTCGCTCTTCTGCATGTCCGTCGTATTTGCTGCAACGGCAACCTGCCATGCGGTGTCCTGATCAGGCCTAGCGTGGTTCGCTAAAGCTGGCGAAACGTCCCAGTAGAACAGGGCATGAGTGACGAGGTTGACGAAGAAGGTTTGAGGCAGAGAGTTTTTGTCCTTAATGCGAGATATCACACAGTCTTCCTCAGTGACGGGATAGCATGGATGAGCGTGGTCGTAATAATTGGTCAGCAATTTCTCTAGGAACGGCTCCACCTGGTCCAGGAGTTCTCCAGGCAAGTTTCTTGAACAACTACACTCCGTGGGGCTCGGTCTCCTGGGAGGGATCGGAACATGGTAAATGGGTTTATTCGACTCGCGACGTCCGAGGTTTGGTTGGATTGGGACATGGTGAGATTGTCCGTTGACTTGGGGGAGATATTGATCGAGAATCTGGGTGTCTCGCGCAATTACGGGACCGACAATGTGTGAGTAACTCTCAATCGATTTCTCATCAGCAATGAGAGATCGGTGGACAAACCCGATTTTGGGAGTAACACGATCGTCCTTTTTTGCGGTTGCTGAAGAACAGGGCACGCCGTGCATACGACACAGTAAACAAGCCTGGCCAGGGATTTCAATAGTGCATCTTGAACGTCGTTTGTGGCATCGAGCACAGGCTGGGTATTTGTGCGATCGGTAAGGGCGTGCTGTCTTCATGGTTTGAAAGTGTGGCCTGTCCTTGACGGCCGGAATACCAGGAGTCGATGTGAGGTTGGCAGACGACGACTTGGGACTGGTTGTCGATGAAGAGGTGGGAGTCGAATCTGTCGTACTGTCAGGTGCGGCGGAGCAAAGCGACCGAAGAGGCGCGGCTGCAGAACTGGTTTCCTGCTCCCCCGGAGATGAATCACGTGCCTCTGCCTTCGCTGATAAACAGGTCCGCGTCATGATGCACTTGGTTTCTGTCTTGATTGTGGGCTTTTCTCAATTCAGCTCAATTGCAGCTTTTTCACTTCACATTTGAACTCAACACCATACGATCTCCTAAGTCTGCGTGTCAAATTTCAGGTCGCAGCGATTGCTTTGGATCCATGCACCTCTTCATATACTTCTGCATCGGCCAGATCTTCATCCGCTGAGCCATTCAGCGGCTTCTGACCAATTTCATCGAACCTCCCAACACTCTTACCAGTGCCGTGCGCCCTTCGCCTGCTAATTCAGCTTCATCATGGTCCATCTGATCCTACCCTATCTCTGCATTTGTACTGCATTCTGGCTCGCCTAGGAGATGGATGAACGAGTGGCCAAATCAAAAGTGCGTTTTCGCGATAACTTTGCTCAACTCTCCAATCAGCTGGCCATTTCCCCGCCTGGATCTATCCCTCGAGGTAAGGAATCGAGCTTGAGTAGGCCATAGGATGGCCATGTTTCCCGTCGGTGGGTCTCGAGCCCTTTCTCCTCTATCTATATTTCCCCTTCCGTTATTTCAGGCGTGAGTGTGACTGCACTCTCCGTGACCCTTTTGAGTGCCAATAGTTACTGTTGAACGACGACCTACACAGTTTAGGGGGCCTGAATTAAATTCAAGCAAAACGCACCATGGCCCCAATGATTCAGGACGGCCCTACGTCCAATCAGACACCTATCCCCAAATCTGCCAGTTCTGCACCAGTCTTGTATGGGCATGTGGACGAAAGTAGCCTCCAGGCCGATGCTAACAGGTATTTGGTCAACTATGGCACCAAATTTGAGGAAGACATCGTCATTGGCAGCAAAGGGTTATACGTTTACACAGCCAAAGGTCACAGAGTGCTTGACTGGACTTCGGGGCAGATGTCGTGTCTGATCGGCCATGGGCATCCAGAAATTGTTGCAACCATTCAAAGCCATGCCGCCAACCTTGATCACCTTTTCTCCGGCATGCTTTCGCCCCCAGTAATCAGCCTTGCACGACGGCTGACATCATCACTGCCTGATGGTCTCGACAAAGCATTTTTCCTATCCACCGGCGGCGAGTCAAACGAGGCGGCAATTAAAATGGCAAAGATATATACCGGCAAATTCGAGATCGTCGGGCTTGGCGCTTCCTGGCATGGGGTGACTGCACAAGCACTAGGCACCCAGTATCACTTCGGTCGCAAAGGTCAAGGCCCGCTAATGCCAGGGATGCACATGTTACCACCTCCAAATAGTTATCGCTCGATATTCCGCAACCCTGATGGAAGTTACGACTGGGAGACTGAATTGAACTATGGGTGGGACCTGATAGACCGGGCGTCATGCGGCTCTTTAGCGGCTTGCATTGTGGAATGCATTCAATCGTCTGCTGGCATGCACGTTCTTCCCCCAGGCTATCTCAAAGCTCTCAAAAAACACTGTGAAAGGCGCGGGATGCTTCTGATCGTTGATGAAGCACAGACGGGTGTCGGCCGATGTGGCGACCTCTTCGCAATTAACCATGAAGACGTCGTACCAGACCTCTTGACATTGAGCAAGACCCTTGGAAATGGTATACCGCTCAGCGCAGTGGTGACAAGCAATGAGATTGAGCGAGTATGCACGGAAAGAGACTTCTGTTTCTACACCACTCATGTCAATGATCCGTTACCAGCAGCTGTAGGGGACAAAGTCCTTGAGATAGTCCTACGGGACGACCTTGTCACACACTCTCGCGCGGTTGGTTCACACTTACACGCCGGTCTACTAAAGCTCCAGTCCCGCTATGGATGCGTTGGAGATGTACGTGGTCGAGGACTCATGTGCGGAGTGGAGATTGTTGGTGACCGGCAAAAGAAGACGCCGGATCTTGAGCTTGCACGTAATATCTCTCAGAAGATGTACAGCTTGGGCCTGTGGGCGAACTTGAGCAGCCACGCGAGCTTCGGTGGGGTATTTAGGATTGCTCCGCCTATCGTTGTGACTAAGGCGCAAATTGATGAAGGATTGGAAATTATGGAGCGCGCTTTCGCGGACACAGAAGGAAGTCAGCCACTCTTCTAATTGGGTTGGCCAATCCTTCCCCCCGGGGGCACCCCAACTCAAGTGCGGTTGAAGTGCATATTGGACTTAGCGTTCAAGAAATCATTGCTCTCCCGTTGACATTGGCACCCTAGACGAGAAATAAAACCACAATCAATAATGCGATCTCAATAGTTGTAAAGAGGGACCTCCAGATCTCACCAGGGGTTGGTTGTCTTAGATCAAGACTGATAAATGAATAATCACTATTCTTGTAAGCCATGCAAGCTCATTGCTGACTAGCACGAGCTCTAAGTATGCGGCGAGTCACCGACGCCTGCCTAGACAACCCTGTCAGCATTGTAACATGTTGGGTTCAACAACAGAGTACTCCGTACCCCGTTCACAGGCACGGATGCACGAAGCCACACATGGGTAATATTTATTGCCGGCGAGAGAAGACGCTCCTCGTACATGGTGGAAACAGGAGCATATCCTGGTCGTAATATTTACTCAATTAATAACCACGATGTTGATCTCAGGATTGAAGAATAGGATCGCGGGTTGAGGATTGAGGGATATGCAGCTGGGGAGAAAAGGGGTAAATACTCGCGGGTTGCCAGCGGCCCACCAGTTTCCCGACTCTTGACTGACACATAATTTTTCAAACACCTACCTCTGTACCTGGCAATAAGGCACGGAGTACGGAGTACTATGTAGCTTCTTCGTTCCAGTGCGGTGTGAGAGCCTTTGGCAAGGCAAGTTCCTACTTACCTACCTAGGTGCAGGTAGGTAAGAATTCCACAGCCTCGCCAAGGCTCCCCTGTCTCTGCATGCTCAACACCGATGATCATCACAGTCAGGTAGGGTTGGGTTGAGACCGAGAACATGATGTACAAAGTACCACTTCGAGTGGTCCTGTGATTGCATCTGCCCGAATGCAAGATAAGAAATAGACTCATTTGTGAGTGGCGTAGAGATTCAACATGTTGGAGCGTAAATCGTACTCAGTACTCAATAGGCAAAGGACCATGGGAGCTCGGTGAATGGTTCTCGAGCTGGTCTAGGTGAATTGCGCTGCGCTCTCGATCAAGTATGGTTGGCATTCACAAGGCCTGAGTACAGAGGACCTCAGGTCGTGGTTGCTTCTAGAGCGCAGAGCGTGCTGGCTGACTCGTGCAATTGTACTCTGTACGAGCACCTAGGCACTCGGTAGTGGTATGGAGTGGTTATAGTATCAAATGTTCCAAGTGTCGCAGTGACCTGCGTGAGTAGGAGGGAGAGATTCGTGGTGAGTAGGAGGAAGTGAAGGGTGTTCTCGGTACGGAGGATCTTGTTCCGAGCACGTTGCCAGATACAGAGAAGAGAGGCAAGCACGTGATGATAAATGGGGCTCAGCCACTTGTCCAAGCGACGGAAGGTGCTTGGATGACGTTGACCACCAACCCACCTCCCACAATCGCAGCTTCCGAGGCGTATCAAAGGCCGAGATGGGCGCCTCCAGACGCCTCCAAGGGCCCCTCTAGGCTCTGGGCACCTGCTTCCCCCGCCAAACAAACACTGCGGCAAACACCTAGCAGTCGCCAGTGGCCACTCATCAGTCCCCTCCAGAGATGTTCCGTCCCGTACCAGAAGCCTGGCAGTCTGGGAGGGCTAACTACTTCTACTCCTGACTTCTATGCCGCGCCACCCCGCGCCTACCATGTCGTCGCAACCTTAAAAGACCAGACCACGTCTTCACTGCGCCCCAGCATCGTTTTCTTCATCGTTCAAGTTCTTGAAATTCGTGCAAGCCTTTCCTTCCACTCGCACTCACCTCAACCCAACTCTCCAAACCACCCGTTCGCCCTTAACTGATGTCTGACTTTCTACCGCCATCAACCCCGCCTCCTCCGAAAGTCCCAGAAGGCTGGAAGGCTGTGTGGAATGAACAATACAAAGAATGGTATGCCTGAACCCTTGACTCCTTCGCGCAACCGCGAACATGCATCATCGCGAACTGACACTCCCCTTTTCTTCAGGTTCTACGTAAACCTCCACACGAAACAATCAACATGGGAAAAACCGACAGAACCCGCACCTCGTCCTGGAGATGATGCCCCTCCATCAGCGCCTCCCCCTTCCTACTCTGCAGGCACAAATGATCCCAAGGTCGGCGACACCAAGAAGCCTCTCGAGTCAAATAATCCATACAATTCCTCCCATCAGCCTGGAGGTTCTCAAGAAACCGACGAGCAAGTGGCTCGCCGCCTCCAGCAAGAAGAGGAATCCCGAAATCGTGGCGCAAGCGACTCCTACTACCAGAATTCTTCCACGCCCAACCCTCCGGGTATCCAAGGTGGATATCCTGGAGCTCCCCAACCCATGAGCCCTGGCGGATCATCTGGTGGGAAGAAAGGATTTCTAGGGAAGCTGCTGGGCAAATCTGGTGGATCCTCATCCTATGGTAACCAGGGAGGCTATCCACAGCAACCGCAATATGGTGGCTATCCTCCACAACCGCAATATGGGGGCGGTTACCCTCAATATCCTCAGGGTCCTGGTTATGGCTACGGACAACCCGGTCCAGGCTATGGTGGCTACCCTCCTGGCGGCGGTTATGGGGGATACGGACGACCCCCACCTCGCAAGAGTGGCATGGGCGCGGGAGGAGCAGCTGCCCTGGGTGTGGGTGGTGGGCTTCTCGGTGGTATGCTCCTCGCTGATGCAATTAACGATGGGCAACAAGACGCCTATCAAGACGGCTATGCCGATGGTGCCGGGGGCGACGATTTTGGCGGCGGCGATTTTTAGTAGACTCGAGAGTAGAATGGTTGCTCACCAAGTTTTCGCAGCATCGGGGTATCGATATCTCTGGATCGTGAAGAATGACGGGTGGTGCGACTGCATACAGATATGAATTTACGTTGAGACTGGACGACCCCAAGACCCGAGAGCGCGGTGGGCGAATAAGTGCTGGCAAATCTGCGATGTTGTATTAGATATTCAGGACTCATTCTCCAATTTAACTCCTTAAACTTTATGCGAAAGGCACCCTCCATCTGACAGACACCCAGATACGCAAAGAATTTGCTTTCGTACGACCGTCTGTCTGACTGGGTCTTGTGCCAGTGAATCATCTAATAGAAAACGGGAAGCGAAAAGGCTGTCGAACATCTCTGCCCCGGAGCAAGGGCGCCATTTCTGTTCATTTCTTACCACATGCACAAACATGTCACATGGTGGCTATCTACTTGGACAATGTGAGCACTCGGGCTCTGAACGGATCAATGTCATTTCACAATCAATCCCCTCGCCTCTCTTTCGTCAATGCCCAATACCCTGACGAGGTAAGTCACGCTGATCGCCTCTGCTAGGTGGCGCCGCGCTTTTCCAAAGTGCTCAAAGCACTCGGCTTTGACTTTCGCTCTCCGCTTGGGGTCCACGGTCTTGACTCGGATCTTAAACACCCCGCTGACCGGCCGATGGTCACTGGTGCGGACCTCATGCCTGCGATACTCGATCTGCTTGACCCGCCCTGCGCCACGGTACAGGAGACGGTCGCACCACGCGGGCGCTCGCTTCTTGTCGCTTGAATCGTAGTTGTCAGTCCCGACGTCGTATTTGTATGTTGGCGCAAACGTGATGGGAAGTTCGGCGAACGGTCCCAGCCTAAATCCCGACACTCTCCTTCGCGACACCATGATCTGGTCGCGTTCCAGCAGCTTCGTTAGCTCACCCCGCTTGATCATCGAGATGACGGTGTCTCGCGGTATTGCATCGATTCGGTAATTCAGATCGCCATTGAGTATGCAGATCTCGTGGTCGAGAATCTGAGTACCGTCACCGCCTCCGACGTACAGGGAGCTGCGTTCGTCTGGATCTGGTTGTGGTGTGAGCTCTTCAGCTTCCAAAATGCTTGCAACGTCATTGTTTCGGTGAGAGGTCTGCGTCTGCCCAGCTGCTAGGTGACAATTGATAAAGCAGATCGAACTGTCATCGAGCACAAATCGTGTGACTAGAGCCCCCTTGTTACCATAGTGGCCTTTTAATCCAAGCTTGACGCTGGTGGCCTCCAGGTCACGGACATTCACCCGTTCTTGCTGCCGGATCAAGACGCACTGGAAGAGGCCAATCATGCTGGAGGTTTGCAGTTCCGTGTACGAGTATTGTGCACAGTAGCGACTAACCATCTTGATAAGATAGTCCCTCCATTCGCGATATACACGGCTTTGATGCGCCTCTCTCCTGTTCAAGTCCTTCTTCTTACTGAATCCCAGAATATTCTTCGCCGTAATCGAGTGGTCTTCCAAGTCAACGACCTCTTGAAATCCGAAGGCGAGTATCTCAGGAGGGTCATCTGCATGGATGGCGTCGGCTATGAAGTCGTCCCGCAAGTCATATGGTGTGGATGCACCGACATTCCAGGTGATAACTGCAGCGCGAAGTTCACGGAATGTGCAATATTCCACATCTCGTATTTGCATTTCGCTTTCGATCCAGTCATCCTCAAGCGTGGCATCCCACATCCGCACAAAATTGTCATGACCTATGGTGACCACTTGAAGCTGGTGCAAGGCCCAAAAACTGCTGGGGTCGAGAAGTACCTCGGTTGCTGGGCCGTTGTGTGCACGCCAGTCCTTCTTGACTTTCCATGGGGAGGTTGTAGTGTCGTAGACATAGACCTTGCCCGTTTTGAATGCCGCCCACAGGGCGTCTCCAACGAATGTGAGGCTGTTGATCTTGTAATCGCTTGCCTTGACGTTACCATGGCAAGTAAAATCCTTGGTCGAGTATATTGTCACCCTACCATCGATATGGCCAAAGTAAGCCCTGCCCCCACCCTCCGACGAATAAGTGCCACAAGTGATGTCGCCAGTACCGGGTTGAGATAGCGGTTTTGTGAGTGCGGCAAAACTGCTTTCGTTCCCCGGCTGGTAAACTCGAATTTCTTTCCCCGTAGCAAGCCACAGCCTCCCGTCAACAGCCATAGAGAATGTGTGCCCCTTCTGGGTCTTGTGTGACACATGACTATATTTGAGATTGGGAACGTCGGTCTCATCAGCTTTCCACACAAACAATTTACCATCATCGTCTAGCGACCAGATATCCCTTTGACTCCTGATGATCCTGACAATTTCTCTCCTGTTGTGAGACGAATTGGTGGTCATGATGGTATGTGTATCAATATCCACCTCCAAAAGGTCTCCGCTATTGGTACCTAACCAGAGTCTCTGCCCTTCGCTTGCAAGGTCTGTCCCGGGCTTGAACACCACTGCCGTAACCTTGACCGTTTCGCCATGATTCAAACTCATGATTTGTTCACCAGATAACATGTCAAACACTCTGGTTACGTAGCCAGTTGTACAAAGATGCTTGCCACATACCTCCGCCACCCGAGATTCAGACTTTGTAGCGATTTCGCAAACCCCATTTTTGCGAAAGGGCATCCTACGATTTGTATTTGTTGCATCAGGATACTCTGACTTGATGGCAGAGGGCTCCTCCATCACATCCTCCACATCATCTGAATCATCTGCACGAGATCTCGCAGCCAAGGCCGATCGCTTTACCATGTCTCCAGAGAAAGTTTGTGCTCGAGGCGTTGTAGTAGACAGCGGGGAATCAATGTCGTCCCCACTTCCTCGTTTGGGGGGAGGAGGGAACCGAACATCCAGTGGAAGGGTTGGAGCCCGTAATATCGGTTTGGAGGATATTGGTTTCTTGCTACGATCAGGTACACCTCCTGACAGCGGAGGTGGTACAGTACGAGCGTTGTTTTTGGACTCATTCGAAGGACGAGGTGGAGGTTCCATCCTGCGCGGCGGAAGACCGGGGCGTGGTTCCTCTTCGATCAAAGTAGAGTCTTGAGCCTGATGGGCCGAGAAACCCAGCGTCCGGGCGTCTCGCGGAGGCATTCCTCGGGTGATCGGTTGTGTGGACATGGGGGTAGGCGGCGGTGGAACATGTCTTATCGATTCGGAGACATGGCGGGGCGTAGGCCTTGCTGGAGAGAGTCCCATTTCTCGAGGGTCCCTAGTGGGCTTCTCTGATACGGTGTTGGCCCTTGCAGGTAACACAGCCTGTTGACTGGGTGGTCGGGGATCGGGAGCGGTGAATCCCAGAGTTCGCGGGTCCGGCTTTTCTGCACTGACTGGCTTACTCGAAAATCCGAACAGTCGGGGGTCCTTGGGCCTGGCCGCGGTTTGACTTATGGGAGGCGCAGAAGTCAATGGAGTCGCTGCCCTGATAGGTGCAACGGCAGATTCTGAAGACTTGAGCACACCTGCGAGGGCATGGGGTTCAGGACTGCGAGAGGGAGAGCTTTCATCACTGCTGGGAGGTGTACTGAACGGTGAGACCTTTGCCTCAAAGGAAGGCCGACGCGCTTCTGGATTTAGACCAAGATTCGGGGGCAAGGGAATAGTTGTTGGCTTGGCCGGGATTTTTGGTTTGTCGGCACGGTTAACTGGAGGTGGCACGACGGATGTCTTTGTGGTCTCGGAAATGCCCGACTCCTCGATGTTTGACCTTTCCATAGTCATGGAGGGATCCGATCGCTCAAGGCTCGGAGCGCGTGGAGTAGGGGGACGGCTCGAGGCTCTGCTAGAGTGCTGAGAGATGAGTTCACGGACCTTTGCGAACGGGGTATTGTCTACTCGCTCGGGCGATCGGGAGGAACTTCTTTCAAAGAAAGTTCGAGGAGGCGAACGTGGAGATTCGACCTTGACGGAGGGTGTCAGCTGGGGCGAAGACTGGAGGAGCATGGATATTGGTCGCTTGTGGCCGGGTTTGGGGGGGGAGTCGGTGCCTTTGGTGGGTGTCTGGAGACCTCCATAATGTGACTGTGTACCTCCACTCCATGGAGATGATGGCCTTGGAAGATCAAAAGATGCTCGTAGGGTGGGAATTGGGGAGGAGGCATCAACAGGTCGTAATACTTGGGGTGAGGATGAATTGCTTCCTCGATCATCGGGTTGTGACTGATTGACCTTGAGGCCCTCAAAATGAGATCTCAAGGAGGAAACAGGTTTAATAGAGGCGGCATCAGTGTCCTGGTCCATCTTTTGTGCCATTGTTCATTCTCATCATCATGCATGCGGAGTCGTCAGGAGGAAATAGAAGCCCGAGGGATGGCTTTGGGAGGCCGCAACGGTGGCTGGCGTCTGGACTGACCAGCGAGTGGTTGAGCAGTGTCGACGAAGACGCTTTAAATGATGGATTCTGGTGAGTCTGAATAGATGCTCTCTAGGCAGAAAAATAAGCGAACGTCTGAGGACCGGGGAGTGGATGAAGGGAAAAGAGTGAGACCCCAGTGGAGGCTGTGTCGTAGGGATCGAGGGATTGGTTGGCAAATCAAGGGTAACAGGACACAACACACAGGTCGATGACTTGTGTGGCAGGTGTCAGAGACAGACTTGACAGTTACGATTATAATGGACGTCGAGTCTAAGGGTGCTGCAACTCAAGTTTGGTTTCGCTGCTACTGCGATGTGCATTGCGGGTAATATATTTGATAAAGCACTCGACCGACAGCCTGTTTGTGTTTATTGATGCCAGTTGCAGGTCTGACGAGTACATCGGTACGGAGGAGTATTTCAGTATATAGTGCTCCGTACTAGGCTGATTGCGCACATCCAGGTACCCGAACGAGGACATTAATAATACGATGACGGCAGGTCCTCAACTTGCCATCTCTTGGGGTTACCTAAGGCAGGTAATACCTAAAAGTACCTAAGTGGGTGGTGATGTTGAGGCCATTCCACTACTAGTCCTACTCTATACTATAACTAATTTTAGCCACGTTAGCTGTCTACACCGGCCCTCCGTACATACCTAGGTAGGCACCGGACTTCCTTCCATTGTGCCAAGTCAGGTACCTATGTAACTAGGATGTCCTCTGGTAGGAGTATCGATTGCTTCTGATACAGCAACTAGAACTTCAAGTTGGTCATCTCATTCACAACCAGTAGTGGTGAGGTAGTGAGACACAATATGCCTGGTGATGTGTTTCTCTATAGTATTGGGTACAGTAGGAACAAGATAGTTTTGGTCAACCTTCACCAAGGGATCTGCCAGAGATGTGATACCCCTGTGTGCAGAGAAACACCTATGTTCGACAATACATCATGTTTAACCAATGCCTCACTGCCTTCCCCCCCCCCCCCCCCCCCCCCCCCCCCCCACACCACCCCCCCCCCTCCCCCCCCCCCTCCCCTTTCCACCCCCCCCCCCAATCACAAACAATTTTTTTACTGTCTTTTTTTCTTTTATATACTAACCCTCCCAACCTA
>Ga0105239_10000671_pt1 | contig 48720 bp, 56 predicted proteins | sample KBSC44metaG_FD_92761 | JGI IMG/M metagenome (GOLD analysis project Ga0105239, IMG submission 92761) | Corn rhizosphere microbial communities from Kellogg Biological Station, Michigan, USA - KBS C4-4 metaG | ecosystem: Host-associated > Plants > Roots > Rhizosphere > Soil | place: Michigan, USA...
GAACGTGGGGGGGGGTTTTAATATAATGTTTTTTTTTGAAAAAAAAAGAAGAGTTGTTATTTGGCGAGAGAGATAGTTAAAAAAAAAAAACAAACATTATTTGGGGGGGGGGGGGGGGGGGGACATACACACTCTCTAGCCCGATGAAAGTCGGTTCGTCGCGGAACAAGACCCCCTTGTAGCCCGCCCTCAGCTCTGCGATGCGGTAGCAGCAGCGGATGAAGATGCAGACAATGGCTAGGACTAGGAAGGCCACGAAGATGATGAATCGTCTTGTTAGGGGGTCTGTATCTGCGCCTGAGCCTGTTTCGAGTTGTTGTTCGCCATCATCAGAGTTGTTGTCTTCCGAGGCATGGGCTTCCTTGCTCGAGGTTGAGGTCGAGCTTTGCAGCGTCTTGCGGAATTTGGCGTAGCGGACGGCGTAGTCGATAGACAGGCCGACGAACAGCGTCATGGTGATGACCTGGATGCCGAGGCCCGAGAGCGTGAAATCCACACCGGCGGTGTTCCGTCCAATCGTGACAGCCGATACACCTCCGCCAGTGGCCTGGAGGGCCAGGGAGAGCAAGTCGCAGGGGATGAAGACGAAATAGAAGACCCTCGGAGAAAATCGTGAGCATGCCGCCGAGAGGTGCTGGACCGTCTGGCTAAGCGTCAAGTAGATCGCTCCGCACATGAACGCTGGGGCGAGGGTGATCAATACTGTGAAAGAAGGCGTGTCAGCAAACATAGATTCTCGCTGGCCCTGTTCCATGCTTGAGCAGCAAAGGAGGTCATATGCAAGATTCACTCAACTACTTACCAATCTGCATAATGAACCCATTGTAACTGAAGGGGTTATAGTACATCATTATCCTCCCGCTGTAGCCTATGAATTCGCAAATGCATCCGCATACGATAGCCACGGCGAAGAACCAGGTCTTGTATCGCCAACCCTGGTACATGTGGACGATCATGGCAGCGCCGAAGAGGGCGACAAACAAGGCATTCGTTGGAAGAGACGGTTTGTAACCCAGGACACTCCAGATGACACTGCATGTTTCGAGAGTGCAAGTGGTGGCTGTCCCGAAGGCCATCTCCGGGCTTGGAGGGAAAGTTTCATTGTAGTAAATGTTGTCCATGATGGCAAGGAAAAGAGTTGATCTCAAATGCCTTGGTCAATGTGTTTGATGGTTGAAACTATGTGCTTGGAAACTCGAATATAAAGTGCGGTCAGATATTCGAGCGTCCAGTCTCCATATTTTTCGCTACCTAACCTTGTTCGTGGCATGAAGTTGCTTGTTCGCTCAAGTTAAGCATTCTTTGTTATTGCTGTCCTGCAAGTATTCAAACTGAAGTGCATGACTGCCCTAAACTCCTTGGGGCTCGCATCAAGTGGTCACTCAATAGACCCTTTGCTCGATGAAAATAGCGTGAATGAGAGCGGCATGTTTACGAAAACAAAGAATGATATAGCGTCGGGTTCCCACCGCGTATCACTCTGTTATTGAGTCGGGCATGAGAAATAATAAAGTCGCTGGAAGAGCCAGAATTCAGGATGGAACCCAGATTCTCGATCAGGGCTGAGCACGCCTCATCCGGGAAGACCTACCTTTACCAGATATTGACCCCATTGGCACCGGAACGAAGCTGTTGAGTGGTTTGATCTAGATTCACAGAAGATACTGGATGCACAGATCACTGGTCAGTTTTTTTGGAGGAGGTCACTGTAGTAAAGCATGATAGTGTTCAGCATAATGGCGAGAGCTCCAGCCCAGACGGGGTTGAACATAGGGCACAGAACTCTGGTTTCCACTTTGGAACCTCGACCAGAATATTTCTTGAGAAGTACACCCAGCCAAGCCACATTTTGATTTGTTTGTTATCCGATGTCGACATTTTAGAGGCTGGCTGGAGGGTCACCACAGCCGCACCCAACGAGGGCCATTGGCAGTGCCTCTGAGGGATAGGGCTTATGAATTCAGCGGCACGGATGCCGCCGCATATGAGCAGGCCACGTCAACCTCCCTCCTAGTACACGCGAATCTCTTTATTCGTCAGTCTTCAGATCCAGAGCTGACAGAAGTGGGAATGGAGTTTGAGTTGGTTTGTACGAGGTACCTTTGTAGCACGGATAATGAACACCTTTGGGCGCAGCTGAGAGGCTGATAAATAACGTATTTACCGGACTAATTACCTTGACTAAAGGAGTTTAGTGGCGAACTTAATCTGGTGGCACAAGGCTGGGAAAATCGAGACTTCTCCTCCCCTTTGTTGCTACGAACGACATGAAGCAGGTGCCTCGAAATCAGGACCTCGTACGCTCTTTGATGCCAAATAATCGACGTTATCGGTTCAATGAAGACTTCCCTTTTTGGGCTGAGATCTCATGGTTCAAGCAAAGAGTCTCTTTGTTTCAATTCTGGGCTCTACCCATATCCAAGCACTACTGGCCGCTTGACACCTTGCGTGAACCATGCATGGCAGAAGTTAATTTGGGTTTCCACTTTTCCGGTCAAGACAAACTTTCCTCAGCCTGACCTCAGTGCAGATGCACATGCAATGGACTGCTCTAGGCCGGTACACCTTAAGTTTGTGCGTCAAAACGACTGTAATGTCGACTGGGCTGAGCTGGTTCTGGTTCTGGTTCTTTGTTGACTATATCTGGATCCTCATGGCTGGATACCAGCTTTTCTGTTCCAACAGGTAGACATACTGTGTCAGACTTCATCTATCTTTCCTTTGTTGGCGAAACATCCTCCTGTGCACTATGTGTGAATTAACCTTGCTCGCTTGAAAGGCTCAGTTTCACAAGCTTGGCCGAGAAATTACTATTTAATAACGACACGAGAACCACATCAGATCGCCCTTCGTCAGAGCCTGCTTGATCAGAGATCCAGGCCAGAAAATCTCTCAATCTTGATGCACTGGAGATAAACACCGGAAGATATTATCCTCGTAGCTGGGTCACAGAGACATCTTTCCTGATAGCCAAAATTTCTTTCCAAGCGAAACTAAACATGTACGCTCCCGAGAATTTCACGGTCTTTGTAACCGGCACGACTGGTTTCCTTGGGAAGGTGGTCCTGGAAGAACTCAGTCGACGCTTCGAAGAATGTCGTCTACGCAAGATCATTGTTCTCCTCCGTCCGTCAAAAAGTCACTGTGCCCAAGACCGATTCTATTTAGAAGTTGCCGCATCTCCTTGTTTCAGCAGACTTCATCCTCAGTGGTGTGACAAAATCGAGGTTGTCCAGGGTGATCTAACCGAAGAGAATTGTGGTCTGCATGAACAAACGAGGCAACGAATCTTTCCGGAAATCACACATATCATCAATTGCGCAGCCTCTGTGGCTTTTGATCTCCCTCTCATCGATGCAACTATTGCAAATGTTGGCAGTGCAATGAACCTGCTCCGCTTTGCGACTGATTGTCCCAAGCTCAGAGCGCTGGTCACCACCTCGACGAGTTATGTTGCCCCTATAACCGATTCAGCCATTAGACCAACTGTTGTCCCTCTTCCCTATCGAGCTTCAGAACTGTATCGTAATATTCTGGATGATCGAGTCGACGAGGCTGCACTTCTAAAAGAAACCGGTTATCCAAACACCTACACCCTCACGAAGTGTTTAGCTGAGCACATCTACTTGGCTTACAAACAGATGTTTCCTATCAAGATTATCCGTCCCAGCATCATCTCCTGTGCTTGGAAATATCCGAGTCCCGGTTGGATTGATAGCAAGGCAGCGGTTGCGGGATTCGTTGCTTTGATTGGAGCAGGTTACCTCAAAGCCATCGATGCCAGAGGGCAGGCTATCCTGGATGTCGTGCCTGTCGACGCCGTCGTGAATGATATCATACGGGAGGCGGGTCTCGTTTCAAGTTCTCCCAATACATCCACTGATGCTAGCGGTTGTGACAAAATTGCGCCAGAAAATGACATCTCATTCATTCATTCCGTTGCTGGCATCAAGCGAGGCTTACGAATAAGTGAACTGGCAGCCACAACTGTCCGGGTTTTCAAAGATATCCCCCAGAGCCAAGCGACGATCAATTTCCGAAAGCCAAGCGTGAAATACCTGGGCCCACGAAACGCAAAATTTCACATGTACGACATCGGCACCCAGCGCCTTCCACTATTCCTCGCGGCGTGTTGTTTCGATCTCAGACGCAAGCATAAGATGGCGGGGAAAACGCGCGCGCTATCAAAGGTGGTCAAGAAAATCAATACGGTATTTCCCTACTACACTGAACGAACATTTGATTTCGAGCCCGGGGTTTGGACTCTGGATCTGAACGTATCAGAGGGAGTATCGGAAAAGGAAGAATGTTTAGGACGGTTCACACCGGAAAAGTATGCTGAGCTAATCTGTAAGGGAGTGAAAAGAAACTTGTTGAAAATGTGAGCACTGGCATTTATGGCGATGTTAAAGAGAAGAAAAGGCTGCAAAGTCTTAGATTTTGGAGTCCGTTTGGTGATTGTAGTTACAGAGTTTGGTTCATCAAGGTAGATACCCATGGAGGACTCAGTACTGGTGTTATGGCTGCTCGAGGCAAGCGGTATTTTTTCTATTTAGCAGTTTGTTAGACTTCTAGAAATCGGGGGATACTGGAAGAATAATCATACTTTGACCCAGAACATTCCACAAAAGAATCCTCTCTCGATACCATACGCGAACATACTCCTAAGTTGCATCGTAATTTCGCTACGAGGCTGGGTGGTTGCGAAGGGGTGGGCAGCTGGGTGGCAGCCTCGCAAGGCTGAAGATTAGGTAAGCGGGTGCCAGGCCTTGGCAACGCTAAAGTGAGTTGAAGCTTCCCTTTCCGGGACATTCATCAATTGAAGCCTCTCCAAACTTTCGCCGCACCTCGTTTACAGACTCCTTGCGACAGCTCTTACCACCGATCCTCGATCCTCGCAAGACCGGAGCCTGGTGGTTTCTCGACTGTAAAGCCTACCGAACAAAGCTCTGCGCTGTGGTACTCCGAACCCCAAGGCATTTTCTCCCACGAGCAAGAGGAGAATCGAACGACGATCCTTCCTTACAACTACCAAGATGCTCCCACTCATGGCGCTCTCACGGCGCTTGACGTTCTTCCGCTCGCTGATTCCACAAACGCGCTTCCTCAGCAGCTCTTCGCGGACAACAACACAGCCATTTAATCCTCTGCTAGCACGCACCACGACGATCCGGCGAGCACAGATCCCCACCACCGCTATCACTACCACATCCGTCTCTACGCCGATCCTTTCGGGTCAGGTCCGAGGTATGAAAACCCGCTCGTCGGTGAAGAGACTGTGTGATGGGTGCAAGGTATGTTTCCCTGATAACTCCGACCGAATCCTAACCACGGGATTTTGGTGTTTGAAAGAGGTATTTGGCTGATATGTGAAATTGAACGGTGTGTAGCCTGTACGTCGCAAGAACCGAGTGTATATTATCTGCAGCAAGAATGCAAGGCATAAGCAACGACAGGGAAAATAATAAAGTGCGGAGGTTGGAAGGGAGGGATGTTGAATGAAATGTGCCTCCCAAAGTCGGGATTCGCTTAGAGAGGAATATTTCGTTGGAGGACTGAAGCCTCAGAATTCGTCGACGATACAGATCCTCCTTCTCGGTTGGCTAGGATCTTCGCTTTGGTGGCGGGATCTGGCATGGCAGTGACACTCTTCGCATCCAGCCAGCCGGTAATCTTTCCGAATTCTAATCTTGTTCTAGTAGGCGGATTTTGGCGGGAGCGGCAGCAAAAGCTCCTCGTGATATGTGTGGCCGACGACGTCAAGCCCACACTACTGTGTGAATGTTCATGTACGATATCATCATTATCCGCTCTAACATGCATGGCGATGGCGTTTGTAGAGGAATATATATAGCACATACAACCAGAAATGTTTCAGAAAGTTTCACTTGACAAAGAAGCAGAACACAACGAGTCCCGACAGATTTTTGCATTGTTATTCACACAGATCATAAAGGGGAAATATTGCTGATCCGAGATGTCCAACGATGGAGCTAGGTAGGGGATATCTCATTTGCACTTATGCATTGCCATTTCACTTCACTTCACCACTGCATGCAGTTTTGACTCGTCCGATACTATGCAAGCGGACCCTGCTTTCATGAATCATTCCACCCCTTTTGGGTCCTCCAGCTCACCGGACCACCGCATCCTTCCATATGTCCTTCGAGTATGTTTAAGCCTTTGCCCGGCAATTCTTACAACAAAACAATACCAATTCCACCTCTCTTGGACTCGTCGGGTCGGTTTTTGGCATCGACTCCAGCATTGATGGGCTTTGTTCGCCAGTTGTACAAGTAGTGATGAAGGGATCCGTCTCCGGCACCGAATTTCAATTGTTCCAGGAACAGAGGGTTATCGTGGAGGGTCAACGCATTGAAAACGTCGAATTTAGCCTAGGATGAAGCGGTTAGTCAACGAGCCTCCGAAAACTGGATACTTGAACTTACCTTCTTCGCTTCAATGAGCAAATCATTAATCAGGACCAGGAGTCTCTCCTTCAAGCCCTTCTCCTTCGGGTTGAAAGCGTGCTCGGTGGCATAGTAGTAGAGATAGGCGGCACGGATATTCGGGTGTTTTTTGCTCATGTCTCCGATGACACTACTCTCCAGACAGTAAAAGCTGCCAAAGTCGGTGATCTTTCCGTCTTCCCCTTCAACCACAAACGACCAGACCACTTGGTTCTCGGGTGTCTGCGAGTTGTAAAACCAGTGTTTGATTTCTTCTTTGTTGAATTCTTGGACCAGCTCGAATCGGTTGAGATATCGCGTGAGGAGATCTTGCACTCCGTCGATGTCCGTTTCCTGCATCAACCTGAGTCCTTTTGTGCTCGTGGTTGTCGGCAACTGATTTCGGACAATCATCTTCGCCTGCGTACTGTTGGGTGGTAAGGGAGAAAAGCCAACTTCATAGAGTTTCAACCAATCAAGACTTCTGTGAAAATATCGGGCACTTCCTACTGGGGTAGGTAAAATCGCACCGCCAGTATAAATAGCCTGGTAGACGCCCACCAAATGACATCTTCTGGTGACTTCCTTGATGAGAACAGGCGCCAATCGTTTTGATCTCAACTTCTTGTGGACACACATAAAATTGATTTCAACGACATCTAGGACATTCTCACGTATCCTCAATTTGATAGGGATTCCAAAAATGGTGGCTACAAGTACTCGATTGGCCCCTTTGGCTCGTACGCCAATGTGCCAGCTCTTCTTGTAGTCAGGGGATTTCAGAGCCCAGTCCAAAAACACAGCCGAGTAGTTAAATCGGAACATGGCATGGTCATCCTCGACGTAGTGTAGAGAAAGGAGATTGTAAACTTCTTTGACCTCGGTCTCGTTATTCAGGTCAAGTTCCACCCATTCATATCCTTCAGGTAGAGGTGCTGCCTCCTTGGGGACCAGTTCTGGAATGACTGGTTTGATGGGGCCGTCGGGTTTCTCACCATCCGGCTTTTCGTCAAAGCGCACTACAGGCTGTGTTGACCAGAATTTGTACGAAGCCATATCCTTTTGATTCTTTCCATTGATAGTAAGCCCAGTCAGCAGGTCTGACACATTCAATTTCTTCAACACCTCCTGTGCTTTCTCGGGTGGAAGGCCAGCTAATTCTCCTTTCAGCGCAGGGTTGACATCGAGTAGGGTCTTTATGGTAGCATCGTCTAACTTTGGAGCGGATTTGGATGTGGACTTGGATGCCTCTGCGGTAGCATCGTCCAACTTTGCAGCAGATTTCGACGTAGAGCCCTCTGCAAGTTCAGAAGAGGTATCATCCTGCTTGCCCGTAAGAGCATTCACCAATTTAGATTTCTTGGATCGCTTCTTTTTCTTCTTTGGTTTAGCAGTGGCTGCGCCTTCAGCTGTATCTGATTGATGGTCCTCTTCATCTTCCTGTAGTTGTTCCTCATTTTCCAACTCGGACTCTAATTGCGCGTCTTTCCCAGGGAGCGTCGCTCCGGGTTGTTGAGGTTCAGCCATATTCTTGCCGTCAGCCATTCAGGGAGGTTGTTGGGAGAAAGAGGGAAAGTATGTTGGACGGAAATAGATATTCAGTCAGCCTGCATGCCAAAGCATACTAATGCTAGAAAATGCCTGCCCGCTGCTATGTTTGAGAATCAAGGCCAACGTGTTGAAACGGTGCCTGAACTTGGTGAAGAAACTATTGGCACTTTAGTGGGGTGGATGGCAGGAGCGACTGTCAGAACTCCGCATACGTCAGTTGTCGGCCTGCGGCCTCACAATTGTCCTCTCAGAGGACCGCCCACCTCCGCCAAGCAACATGCAAACCACTTGTCTGTGCCTCGGTTAGGCACCCAGGGACACCTAATATTAAATGCTGCCCTAATAGGCTGGCTTCCCTGTTACCCGTGGGATGCTCAGACTCTCAAGTGACAACTACTAGGTACTTCAACCTACGGAGTTTCTACATGTATACGTTGGCACTGAGCGGGCCATTAAGCATCCAAAAGCCGGATAATCCTCATGAGGAGTTGGAAAAATAGCAATCTCGCCTCTGATAGTGGTGGAAAGTCTGGCTCTATTCCAGTCTCATCCTTAACTTGGACAAATTGCTCTCGCAAACATCGAGCTTCTTATAAAGTGCGATCCCTGCAATCAGCAAACATACAAACAAGCTCCATGATCGATACGGGCTGGAGTCTAGCTCTGCCTATACAAAAAAGAGCTCAACGTACCAATTTAGCCTCCCCCAAGTCCAAAACCTTCCCTGTATCAATGTCATTGGAATATCGATTGGATGCCAATCCAGCCCACGCCCGTCTCCATCCTAACGCTCCTATAATGGTCGTTTGATGACTGCATCCACGCGAAAGCCATGCTCACTTGTTCTTCCTGGCATCCCAACCCTTCATCATGCGCCCCATTCCGAGTTTCTTTCCAGAACTTGGGACGGTGTTGTAACCCCCAATCTGCCTTATTGACGACATAGTTGTGCTATGCATGGTATTGACTGGCCGAGAATGAAGATGACCCTTGAAAGGAGCAATACCAGATTTCGCTGTTTGCTCTACTAGTCTCGTCTCCACTCCTTTAGATTTACTCTCTTGTTCTTGAATTTCCTCTTCGCTCACTACACCATCGACCTCTCCCACATTCTGACCAATATCTAGTGGCGGTGGCGACGAGCTGTCTAACATAATGTAGCGTCTCTTGCTGTTGCTGGAGACCTCCTTTGAGAGCACTGGCCGATTTTGAAGGATACCACTCCGAGAATTGAGCTTGTGTGATGACAGCTCAGAAGGAATTCCACTTATCGAAGGTGTTGGAGCAACTCGACGTAGTGGTGGAATAGTCGGTTGGGTTCTTACCTGATAGCTAAGTAAAGAAACAGATCTTGCGAAGGACTTGCTCACATCCGGAATTGACGACTGTTCCGTGGGATGAGAGAAGTACGTAGCTATCATGGCATTTCCAGAACCTGATTTCGATAGCTTCGCCTTCTTCCTTGGTGGAAAAGGATCGGAGCTTGATCTTTCCAGATCGTGAGCATGTTCTGCCTTCATATGATCGCTTGCAGTCGTAAAACCCATAGTCGTGTTCGAGGTCGAATGCGAGCTGACATCTTGCATGGTAGTCGATGGCATATCATGTCTTGCCCCCCTGGGGACGTCACTCCTCATAAAAGCCGAGCTGCTAGGTTGCCGGAACTTAGAACCGGCAGTCAAAGCCTCTCCAAACGACTTCGATTCTGAAAACTGCACGGCCCTTGGCTTATAGCTCCCATCGGCTGGCCATTCATCATCCAATTGACTTCCACCAGCGCTCATACTCTCAAGGCTTCTGACCAAGTCCTCCTGGCTTGGTGGAGGTCGGCGCAAAATCATTGCGATCTCCTTGACTGTTTTGTCACTGAAGAGCGGACCAGTTGAAGTAAGAAGACGGTGAAGTTCAGTCGGGAGAAATTGAGAAAGAATTAACTGCGTGTCATCTCGCGACTGACCCATTGGAAACGTCATCGTCAGGAGAGCCTGGGCCCGAGTCATTGCGACATAGAGCAATCGTCGTTCCTCGTCAGTGTCCTCCGCTCTCGAATGTGGGATAGATCCCTCATATAACGCTGGAATAAACACAACTGGCCATTCAAGGCCTTTAGCGGAATGGATAGTTGAGATTGTTACCCTTGATTTATCATCTCCCGACTCTCCCTCTCTAACTTCCGTGGACAAAACGATATTGGCCAAGAATTGTGCCAGAGCCTCCTGGCCTCCATTTGATGAATCTTGCTCTACACCATCGATATCAGGCAATGACTCTTCAGCTGCCGGATCAATCAAACCCTCGGCGGCGTGCGTGATCAGCTCATTGACGTTTTCCAATCGATCCTCGTGATCTTCCTTGTACTTCTTTTTCAGGTAGTCCTCATAGCCAATAGATCTCACAACTAAGTCGATCAACATACTCGGGACATTCCCTGGTAGTGTGATCAACACTTTGTCTCTTGCGCTGTTTATAAACTTTACCAAGCGCCACAGGTCTTGCTCTACAGACCTGGAGAGCTTTCTATCAATGGCCAAACTGCCTGAAAGCACCTTCTGGACCACAGTCCACACAGAAAAATGTCTTTCTTCGCCCACGCGCACCAGCTCGGCGACTGTCGCTTCTCCAATTCCCCGCGAGGGCGTATTTATGATAGCAAGAAAGGCTTGGTTATTGTCTGGATGTGAAATAGTGCGAAGGTAGTCGATGAGAATTCTGATCTCTACTCGATCAAAGAAGCGTTGGCCACCAACGATGCGATATGGTATTCCAGATTTGGTGAGCGCCTTCTCAATGAGTAGCGAAAGGAAAGCTGAACGAAGAAGGATGGCAAAGTCAGAATAGGCCAACAGGGGGCCCGTCATCATGCTGATCCTCTTTATTTCAGCGGAGATCCATGATGCCTCCTCGTTTGCGTTCGGGAGGCGTCTGAGCACCGGCAGGGTTCCAAAACTATGGGTTGCCTTCAATTTTTTTGGTGGTCGAGTAGAATCTTGTTCTATCACTCGTTGTGCCAGCTTGAGCACAGCTGATGCGGAGCGATAGTTCTCCTCGAGATTGATGACTACTGTGTCCGGGTAAGTTGCTTTCATCCGTCGTAGATTCTCGATTTCTGCGGACCGAAAGCCATATATGCTCTGGTCAGGGTCACCAACAATGGTGATCCTCTTGTTTTTCGTTGCAAGAAGCTTCATGAGCTCGAATTGGACGACATTGGTGTCTTGAAACTCGTCGATCAACAATGCTTCGACGTTGGAAACGCAGGCAGGGTGTGCCCGAAGAAGGTCCACAGAACGCAAAAGCAGATCATCATAGTCCAGTAGCTTTGATGCAGCCAAATCACTTTCGTATTCGTAGAATGCAGTGACGAAATCTTGCTTCCCAGCTTGTTTTTGAGCGGACTTTCTCACGTCTTCCAAGGTGTGTGCTCTGGCCTTCTGGGCCGAAATTTTAGACCTCGTCGCCTTTGGTTCGAGTGTAAGATTCAACCGCTTGATGATGCGCTTTACAATACTCATGCTGTCCGAACTGTCTGCGATACCAAAACCCTTGGGAATTCCGATGAGATACCCATAGGCCACTAGCAACCGTCTGCAAATCGAGTGAAATGTACCCATTACCAGTTTAGACTCAAGTTCAGGCCCAACCAGTGTACGGAGTCGCTCCCGCATTTCTCGGCTGGCCTTGACGGTGAACGTGCAGCAGATGACATTCTGCGGATCGTAGCCATTGTGCGCAATGAGATGCGCGACTCGCGAGGTCAGAGTTTTGGTTTTGCCGGATCCGGGTGGCGCCAGTACTTGTAAGACGGATGCTTCTGAAGTAACAGCAGTCTTTTGAGCGATATTCAGCCCTTGTAATAACGGTGGCTCCATCGCATCTTGTTTGCCGCATTCCGAGTACGGAGCACTTGTACTTGGTTGATGTCAAGAACGCGTCATTCGGGGCGGGTCGCGAGTCGCGCCTTGCGAGGCTGGCGGCAACGGCGCTAACGAACTAGCAACGCGATATCATGTGATCCCCCATAGCCTAACTCAACTACAATCGAACCTTCCTCCTATCCCCATAATTACTATCCTTTATGATATGAAAAAGGCGATAGGCATGACCCTATTTCATTTCCGGTGCAGCGATAATGGCCAGGGTGAAAGTGAGCAAAGGACAGACAAGCGCAACTTGGCGACGCCGGAGGAAAAACGCGCAACAAAGGAGCTATGAAGGAGTGGAACCAGGGGAGGACAATGGATCGCATTGTCCTAGGCAATAGGATTTGGGGATTTGGTCGAAGTTCAAATTTCGAGAATGGCAGTATGTGTGGGATTCTTTGGTCAAAAACCTGTGTGCATCCCAGGTTCCCTGGTTCATTTCATTGAGCCTCTTATCCAGCAAGCAGGAAGAAGTGATGAGCGAAATTCACGCCGAGGGATGATTGAAGCCATCCATTGATCTTCTCCCAAATCCAACGCCATGAGGTGTATTCACTGTAGTTCGTGATCCTCTACCGCTCAATTCACGGTTCGCATTGTTTGCGCTGCCTCCATCAGGATGAGCCAATGACGAGTGAATCCGGAATGTGTGATTGTAAAGCCATTCCTCGACTGCCTGCCTGCCTCTGTAGAGAACACTGCCTCAAGCCATCGCATTATAATATCAGCGCCTCTCTCTTCCACTCCGCTGCAACAACTCTTCATCCTCTTCATTTCCCAACACCTCTACCCACTACCACTGTCTACCTTTGTTTCTCAAGCCCCAACAGTAAGCGATTTTGAGCACTCCCTGGACTGTCATACTGACTGTTGAGCTATCAGGCTTGCTTTTCAAATCATCCCTTCTCCCTCGATTGACCTTCTCAAGCATTAACAATCCATTTTCACCTCGCATCGGCCTCCATCGGCAAGCATGCGCAGATACACCCAGAAAGACGCCCGGGGCTACTCCGCCGCGTACATCGACCCAACCCGTCTTGAACAAGAGAGACAAAAAGAATTTAAGCTGCACGTCGCTTGTATCAAGCACTTCAAAGGCGAAGAGCCTAATCTTCCTGACGGAGTGACCAAAACTTCGGAAGAGGGCCTCAAGCTTTACAAGAAAGCAGCAGAGCAAGCCGCCGAAGCGGTGGCCAGGAGAAAGTATATGCAGAAGAAAAGCGAAGAAGAGGCAAAGCGAGCTCGCCTTCGTGACTCTGAGCCTCGAAGCCCTTCTCCTTCCTCCCGTTCCACTCTTGGTCATACTCGTGTCGAGAAGCCAAAGAGATTAACTGTCTACGAGAAGATAGACATCAAGCAAAAGGCTCGACTTGATGTAGTCCTCGGGTATGCCAAAAAGCAACAGCATTCAGCCAACAAGAAGGTAAGGAAAGGGCTGAAACATGTATATCGTCCTTCCTCAAAAACAGTGCTAACAGCTATCCTCCGTACAGGGTTCCGACACCAGTAGTGCCCGTGTGGTCAACATTCGAGGTCGAAAGGTCCTTTGCGATTCAGACGATGAAGATGAACTCGAACTCATCAACAAAGTGGGAGCGCCGAAGGGAACCGAGGTAAAAGGGGATGGTGCACCAGCCAAACGCAAAATCGTAAGTTCTCCGCCAGAGAAACGTCAAAAGCGACGAAATTGATCGCCATTCAGGTTGATGTCGACGCTGATGGCTCTCTATCTGATGAGTTGTTGAAGAATAAGCGTCGCCGCGGAGACTTTTCCACAGTCCGCCCTGAATCAGACAAAGAGAACCAATACGAGAAGCGAACCCCGAGATTCTATCTCAAAGCCCCTGGCTCCCCATCACCTATGCCGCGAGATTGTCACCCATCCCAGCTCAGTACCCAACGAGTGATCGCTACGCCAAAACCTCCAAGCGAGAAGTTGCGTGATGCCAGTGAAACGCGACGAACGTCTAATGCAAACATCCTGGCCTCCAACTGGGACAAGATCAAGAAGATTAAAGCCTCCAAGTATCCGTCCGCGACGTGGGCCGCGGAGACTAGACCAACTTTGGCAGGGAGTCCGTCTAAGCAAAAGAAGGCTGAGCGGCCTGCTCGCAGCTCAACATTGTCGACTCCGAGTGAGGTATTAGCGAAGATACGAAAAGAAGAAAAACGCAAGGATGCACGCCTCAGAAAAGAAATCAAAGCCGGGAGGGCGCCTTCTGTTGAGTCCTCGTCTTCCTCTCGCTCCCGCCAACGCCGTCGTGAGGACCCCAAGAAGGAGAAGCGATCTCCACACCCCTATCGTGACTCGCTTGAACCGGGAATCCGAGCTGCTGCTGGAGTTCCAGTTTTGATGCCACACTTGGTGGAGCGAGCCGAGCGACGATCGCGGTCATCAAGCAGTGTTGAGAGTCCTCTTGAACAGCATCCGTCGAAGGGAGCTAGCGCCATTGACCAAGTTGAGAGTATTGTTCCAGCCAAGAACACCCCCAACGTCGAGCTTGAAGAAGGTGAGCTCAACGAACAAGTATGATCTCATCGCATCCATCTGTTTCAACGGTCGCCATAGCAAGGGACCAGTATTTGTTGATATCGACCACCTTTTCTCCCTCATTTTCAGCCGACCCGGCTATCGTTTCTCTCGATATCAACATCGCACCTCCGAAGATTCGAGTTTGCTCCCTCCCCATCGTCCTTACTGGAGCGCAAGGAACTCCTTGCAACCCAACTTCCACGATTCAAGCCGGGAGAGAGGCTTGTCGAATTCAAACCCTCCGCCGCTTCTGGTTGAGCTATGCTCATCACCATCGTATTTTACCTTGTCAGCACAGTTTTAGCAGATCATCGTCTTATGCCAGTTTGTTCGAGTACTCTTAGATCGTTCTGATTCACAGTCGAACATGCCGAGTCAAACTTGATGCCCCGGTCCTCGGCCTCACTGAATTTTGCCAGAGTTCTTACGCTTGCTCTCCCAGCAAAATGCCCGCTCCCTCCCAGAAAATCAACCGCAGCTGCTTCGTCAGCACGGCTCCATGTTTCACCCACGGGAATCCAACTCAGCGATCGAAACTGCGCCTAAGCCAGCGCGGCCATCGCGTTTGCTAACCATGGAAAATCCCACCCATCGATTTTAACTGTCCTCAGATGTATTTTCATATACCAACCACCCAACAACCAACCCAAATGATTGAAGCTGCTTGCCTAAGCCAGCGTGGCCTTTTCGTATCACAACAACCAGGAATCCACCCTTCGATTGGAGTTGCAGTCTATGCCAGCGCGGCCTTCGGATCGAAACCACTGGAAAACCTGGGGGAGTGACGAATACAGGTTCACAGCTAAGGAAAGGAAACGGAAAGTTGGCATCAAATGGGGGGAGGGTTCATCATCATCAGAAGTGACATGGAGGGAGGAGTGAGAGTGTCAAACAGGGTCCGAGCTTGCCTAGGTGTTGAGACTTGCCTGAAAGTCGGGCGATATTGTTTTATGTTTATGGTTTTATGGTTTTCACTCCTGCGGTTGTCAAAGGCATGTTGAGAGCTCGCAAGCCGGATTGGCAATGAGCGAGATATTGAGCAGAACATCGTCAATACCTGCGTGTGAGACGGATCCGGTGATGGCACAATGACAAGTGTCAGCCAATTGCGTTAGCTAGTAGTCATTGGGTATCAGTTAGGTACAATTCAACAATGAAAATCGAGCTCTTTGTCTTGAAACAATGAACGATCAAGTTTTGATTTGCGGTCATCAGTAGAGCTAGGACTCGTAAGAATAGAGTAAGGCTGATTCGACAGATGGATTTTAAGCCGTCAGGACTGTTCGTAGGGTCCTATCTATATGAAATAGGATGCAAAGTGAACGATGGATACACATGGATGGATACCTTAGGTAGGTAGTAGTGAAGGAAACAAGGATTTCGGAGATGAAATCCCTTAGCAGCCACACCGCAATTGTGCCCCTCTCCCACCACGTCGACAGGGCCACCACTCCTCCCACCAAAGGGTAAGCGTCAGCTCCCCGCACAGGCCATCCTAGCATCAACTCGCAGGCGCAGCAGACCTCCTCCAACAAACCACCTGTCACAAAAGCACACCGAAATAGTTACTATTATTCTCGACGCACCCAAATCCTCAACCCACACTCTCCCTCCTACCAAGCACCTCCAAAATGAAGTTCTTCACGACCCTCCTCTCCACCGCGCTGGCGCTCGCGGGCTTGAGCGCTGCTAGCGGTCTGGAAATCGAGTATCTGACGCCGACGATTGAATGCGAGCGCAAGACAAAGAAGGGCGACACCATCGATGTGCACTATGCCGGCACGCTGCAGGCTACGGGCGTGGAGTTCGACTCCAGCATTGGTCGCGGTACGCCATTGACGTTCCAGCTCGGCGCTGGGAGAGTTATCAAGGGGTGAGTTGAGCTGTCCCGGCAAGGGCGTCTCTATTAGGGCTTCTTTTTGAATTTTGGGCTGACCGAACGTACCTTCTCTTGGCTGGTCTAGATGGGATGAGGGTCTTCTCGACATGTGCATTGGTGAGAAGCGGCGGTTGACGATCCCGCCGGCGATGGGATATGGTGCCCAAGCTGTGGGGCCGATTCCGCCGAACAGTGTACTTGTTTTTGAGACGGAGTTGATGGGTATTAAGGGCGTTAAGAAGGATGAGCTCTAGAAGAAGAAGACATGCAGAGAAAGGGAAAGAGCGGGGTGATTTCGGGCTGTCGCGGAGCAGAAATGCTGTTAAGATGTACGCCGACAGTGAAGGGGGTAGCAGGAATAGGTGGAAGATCGAACCCCTCTACGACTGTGAGATTTGAGATGTATGCGTTCCAGGGGCCACGCAGACAAGACATGGAATAGACAATGGACACTGCTTATGGATAGGGACATGGCAGCAGGAATCTGCCATATGAGAAGCCAAAAGTTTTAGAAGGTGGATCGTATGTCGGAAACATCTATTTTCAGAAGGTCATATCCTGAAAAGTCTCTTGAAATGCGATACAACAGTGTGCAAAGGACTGCCTTTGTAGTCAAGGGCCACTGTCTCTATCAGCTATCATAACCCGTTCTAAACTGGTGGGGGTATCAAATCTAGGTTGTTGTTCGTCCCATTCTAAGTCAATCCATATCGTCGAGATTATTGATTTTGCCTGCTGAGCGCTGGCTCTCGTCCTCCTCCCCAACCAATATGCCGACCAGACATTCGCTCAGCATGCCATCCCAATTGACCCAGGGATGAACCTCCATGAACAATTTGACCGACTCCTTGCCTGCGCCTCGCAAGATTTCCCCGGCACCACCTGGGTGAAATGGAACGTACGGAGAGATGTTGTATACCTTTCCGTTATATACGGTCCATGCATCTCTTCCCTTCCTGCCGTTTTGCCGCTTGAGTTGCTCTGGCGTCACTCTGATCAGATTGTCTGGGGCGTCTTTGCCGCGTAGTCGGGCATTCGGATCCGTGGTGAGCGCTGCCCAGTCAAGTGGCGAATGGCCGGGTTCCAGTATGACCTTGCGGGAGACCTGCTTCCCAGGTGGCATGATGGATGAAGTCGGCGCCATCGAGGTGTTTGGTAGCGCTCTCTGCGGAGGCACTCGAAGCGAGGCTGCAGCGGAGGGCGGAGGGCGCATCAACCCGTTCCCAGGTCGAGGAGGAGCAGCCATGCCACCAAACGTCGGTGGTTTTAGACGCGGGGGACTCGTGGATCTGGTGCCCATCGTAGACCGTGCTGGAGAGAGGTTCTCTTTCGTCCCATTCAGTAGCGGTATTTCTGGCATTGCAACATCCCCTTTCTTGGCCAAATCTGTTTCGATCGCAGGGAGGTTGAGGACAACTGGTGGGTCGGGCAGTGTAACTGAAACTTCGTTTGAAGGAACGGCGATAGAGTCGGAGTGAAGTTCAAGCGGGAATTTCAGATTGTCTCTCGAGAGCGAGAATTCAGTGGTGGGTTTCTCGGAAGCACTCCGTATGTAGAACTGGTACAGGACATAGCAAGCTATCAGCGTGCAACAGCCAGTGGCAATCCAACCCATTTAAGTTGGGACGATAGGGAAATGAAGATGGACTTCGTGAGGTCATTGCTCCGACATTGAAGACGCAGGCAGTTGATTCTATATCATTTTGGGATATATGGGCGCTGGGCAGTCGTCTGGATGTTGAGGCAGAATTGAAAGATACCTATGCAATATTCAGAAGTCAACCGATCTAATTAGTCTGTGGTCATAATAATCCCAAATGAAAAGCGGGATGAGGAAGACGGGTTATTTTGGGAAAGTCGTGTCATTTGAAATGAAGCGCCAATGGCGATTTGCAAGGTTCCAGGAGTTTTCCACACGTGACCTAGCACCCCTTTTTCTGGTCCCGTCCTCCAAGACAGTATTCTGCAACCATTATTACGAAAGCCCAAGCATGTTTTCGATACATATACTGGTATGTGAAAGAGGCTGTGTATTTAGAAGCAGTCACTGTATAGCCCGCACACTCAAGAAAACCATGAGGTCTACAGTTCGGAGTACAGATGCTTGTTTGCTAGGCTACCACAAGGCACACTTCTCCGGTTCCGATGTGGCTGCCTTGCTGCTGTAAGCAATATCTGCACAACTCTAGCATCTCATCAGGCATAACGTGCAACGAACTTACTAGAAAAACGACTTGCAATCCGGGCGGCTTCCGTGCCGAGGACTCAAGGAGTTCCTTTGAAACAGTAAATTGGACAGCCCACCCGCCACCCGTGGTTTCGGACCCAACATCCCCGCCTCCTCGTAACTCTGCGTTGATAAAGCGGACGACAGGCACTTATTACTGTAGCCACTGTGTCGCTGTAGATCTGTATTTGACTCGCTTCCATCGGACCTCATCTCAACGACGATCGTGGTCGATAGGGGAAATCACGGTCCGACAGGATCTAGAGGCATCTGATACGAAGTCAGGCTTGAATGGGGGCTCAAAGCCAAGGAATCCCGAAAGCAACCACAGTTATTATATTGCTAGTACCCAGTCAGAGATTGCGAGTGCTTGCGTCTCGCATGGCAATTCTCAGAGATCATTGATCAAGGAAGCTGGTTGAGGAAATCCAGTCCGGGTTCGCTGTCGTATATATATCTCAGGCATTTTGGATCCGGATCAGGTTGGATGCGGTGACTTTCAGAACAGACCCGAGCCTCGTCACTTGTAATCCTTTGCAGGTCCTTGGGAGAGGCAAGATGTTGTCGTCATGGATCCATAGGATATTCTTCCCCGTCTGCCTCAGATAGCACGCCCATGGCTAAGGTCTTGTGCCGTAGTTTTCCGCGACTTTTGAGGGACTGTGATTGCTATGCCGCAATTAGGCGCTCGGGCTCCGTGGTTGAATCGTCCTGGATGAGACGAGGCACAACACCGGTTTTGCCATTGAGTTCTAACCTCGTCATAGCTGATTGAAAACGCTGATGCCATATTACTTGAAAGCAATACCAAGACAATTGAATAATTAACGATACTTAATTTTATAATTAATGAAGACAAAGAAAGTGTAATAATATTTTATGAAACACGGAAGCGGTGCATCACAAGGCGGATATCGGAGTCAAAGTCGCCTTGAATTTTACCTGAGGTCAAACATGTCTCCAAGGCCCGCCCGTTCACTGGAACTTGCCGAGTCACTGGGCAGGTCTCAATTTATGGAATTCTTGAAGTCTGAGAATTTGGTTACCTTAGGACGTCAGGCTTGGGTTAATTGTTGTGAGTTGGTGTCCATGTTTGAGAGGAAGATAGTTGAAGTGCTCGTAAGGGGCAGTGAGAGAAGGCCGCTGGTTTGGATGGTCAACTTAATTATGCCTAATTTGCGGAGGGGAAATGGATCGATCGCCAACTGTGGTGGTGGACGCCTTGGAGACGCCTGGAAGGAGCCTTGGGAGAATCGAAGGCCATGTATTTAAGCGTCAACCTCACCGAGGTAGCAGCTACTGGAAGAGAAGGGCAAAGGTCCTTCTTTCCCGTTCTTATGGTTTGATTTATTATCATTATTTCAACTGGGCTTGCAAGATTGTCACCAATTATACCTGGAAACATCATCCTTGTTACAAACTACAATTGTAACAAGTAACAACCCGAGTTGGGTCCCCCACTTTCTATTCCCGACGGATAACATTCCCTTCCCTACCCAGGGTCCCTTATTTTGCCAGGCTTTCCTGGGCTTTCATGGGTTTCCAGACTTGGATGTTGTAACTTGTAAGTCGTGGTGACCCTGCAGAAGTTTGTGCCCCAGGGTGCCCCGAACCACAACTCTAACTCACTAAGGTATCTGCACGCCGTCATCTTCTTGGACCAGACGTGTCACCTGAGACCCAGAGTCAGAGTCTCTTTCCGTGAGTCTCTTTCACAGGCTCATCAGCCCCGCCTCGACGCTCCGAGGCTTCGACGCCCAAGCTCGAAGCCCACTGGCAACTGGCACTGACTCGTAGTGGTGCTGCCACTAAGTAACTCCTGGCAGTCTGGCCCTCCTAACTGCGAACTCACAGCATACTCGTACTCCAAACAATTACCTGCTCCTCTCTCTGCCAGGTTCCAGAGTCCAGAGTCCAGACCAACCCGTGTCAAGCTTTGCCTGCTGCTCAGCTGGCCCTGGTCCATTGTTTTGTGTCTTGTGCCGACTACCCCTACGAGGAGTACTCCGTCCTCCGTACGAGGAGTCGTCCTCAAGTCTTCCACTGGCAGTGCCCGCTGCCCGCTGCCCAGTGTCCACCGCCGTCCACTGTTCTGCTTCCAAGTGGCCCAGCATCTCCTCCGTCCCGCAAAGGGAGTCTGACGGCTGCAGGTGGCGGCGAAGCGCCCAACTTATTACTTCGCATCTCCCACTAAGCAGTGGCATAACCTTGAACCAGGTCAAGGCCCAACCAGGCCCTGGTATGTACTAGTGGTCTAGTACTAGTCACGATCAAGATCACGGCTCGCATCTCACGGCTACCGTCACGGTCACAGCACACTTGCAGTCCAACCAAGAATACATTCCGGTTTGCCCTCCTTCATGTCAACCTCGCATGACCTAAGTCCAACCTTACTTCCACGACGTCTCTCACACTTTCGTTCATGTTTTCCTTTCTTTTTGTCCATCTTCACTATTTTGATGGTGAATAAGGCAACTAACTGCCTTGAAGCGTAGGCAGTTCTACTTACACTTCTATATTACTTGCCACAAGGCCCAACCTTTACTAAGATCCGCCGCTACGTCGAATCCTCTCACTCCTGTACAAACTTCCACTCATTCCGCAAACCTTTTCATCTTTTCATCTTCACGGGGTGGAACTTCAATCCATATCAAATATCAGCTTCTTGTCGATCTCGGAAAAGACCTCAAAGTCAGATATCCGCAAATTTCTGGGGATGGACTACCACCTCAGCCCCGCGGGTTCATCCCCGCCAAGCTACGATGATTACAGTCCAGCCAATTCTCAAGGCAGAGCTGAGCGAGAGTCCACTACAACTGATCAAAAGTTCAAACGTCGAAGACTTGATCTTGATTCTCATTCTCCCAATTTGCCTGATCCAACACACCCTATAAATGCACCAGTTTACACACTGAATCCTCGCAGCTACCAGGCTGGCCCATATATGCCTCCCCCTTACAATTTCGGCCACTTCGCTCCTTCTCCCACTGTTTACTGGGATGAAGAAGCCGCTCTAGAATACCTTGCCTCTGGAAATGGCTTCGTTCAGGATATGCGTCTTGCCGTTGGTCCCTCTCGCTTGACCGCTTATCAGCCTCAGAATCATTCTCCTAGCTCAACATGTCAACCACCTGTGCCTGAGGCACCAACTTATCATCTTGGAAGTTCTCAGCCACGACCTGCACCCAGCATGCCTGCTACCACCAGCTTACGGCCACTCCCTCTCGAAAATTTCCAACAAATTCCTGATCACACTTGGCCAGCACCACACCCAACCCACCACGCCCCTGGTACTGATGGTGCGCCCTTTACCAGTGATCATCGGGAGATCTCAAGGCTTATGAATTTGACTGCCAACTTGCGTCCTCCGCCACACTCATTCTCTCCAATCGAAACCAACTCGTCCACTTCGTCCACTTCGTCCACTTCCAACACAGCCAACCAAATCAAGTTGGTTCTAAGCCGAGCCACACAGGAAAGCATCGATACGTTGGCCGAGCACAAGAGGGAATGTCCTGCCTGCCAACTGGAGTTTGAGCCGGACAACTTCATGGCCGTAATCAGTTGCTGTGATACAGCCATGCATGCCACATGTCTTTCAGCATGGGTCAATTCGGCAACTTACGCCAAAAGCAAGACATGCATGAAATGTCGCCGCTCTATCGACGCCAGACGACCGCTCAATACTGTGGTGCCACCAGTCAATGACCAAACATGGGATGAAGGTGTTGATCTCAATGCTCCAGAAGCAATCAAGGGTGACCAAAAGATTGAGGTACCTGTGAATCCTCGTGCTGACAGAGGGCGACGCTACACAAGGAACACATACGCGAATTACAGACCTACTGCTATTCAAGCGCCGGAGAATATGTCCCCTGAGTGGAGACGCCAACTCAATCACTTACAGCAAGAACAGGTGGCAGAATTCGACGGCATAAGACGCCGACTCCGTAGCATGATGGCTCATGGTAACCGCCTCGCAAAAGAAGAAGCTTTGGCTCAGAGAGCACTTGCAGAGGCGCTGACACCTGTCAGACAAGGTGGATCATCAAATATTGAGGCCTTGAGGGAGAGGTGTGAGGACGTAAAGCACCAGAAAGATCAGTGGTGTCAGGACATTCGTTCTCTTCAACGAACTCTCGAAGGCCTACCGAGAATTCATGAACGACAAGTGACTGCATTTATTGAGAGCGCAATGTTCCCTCGCCCTGGTGAGGCCAACACGTCACCTCTGCGATCGGCTTCTGCTGAACTTGGTCCATCTGCATCCATGTCCCCGTCGTCATAGTGGCCCTCACCCTTCGGATATCAGTAAAGCGGTTGGCGTGCATTCCATTCCCAGCTCTCTGGGTCATGGCATAATGCCATGTCATTGGTTTTAGGATACTTGGCATTTGAGACTGGAAGGACTGGCGGTATTTTTCATTCTCATTATTCCGGGTGTTTTTCATCGACCTTAGTGGTTGTCAGGATGCCCTGTGCCAGACAGGATCCGTCCAGAACCAGAAGAGAGTATCGTGGAAGATCGTCCTTGCTAGGGGATGCAGATGATGATCGAATGCTCTCCTATCAACGACCATTGCGAGTTTTTCAATTATGACAACATGAGAATACGTTTTATGCACTAATGCTGTATCAACGAGGTGTTTCGGTGTCTCACAGGTTCAACAGGTACCTTCTTTCCTCTTTTCGTCGGCAAATTACGGCTGGGACCCGTGAGCTTCTCAAGAATGGAGGAGGGTTAATACTGGTTCTGGCTACAGTGCGTCTTGTCAATCTACAATCAGCACTTCATCAACACCAGATCTCGCCTGAGTTCCATCCGAGCGAACCACCGTGGAGGGACATGCCTCATTGCTTGGACACGGGCTGTTGCTGTTTTCTGCCTTATCGTATGTATTCCGGGGGTTGGCTGGCGTTTGACGCAGTATCTCATGAACAGGACCAGGGGTGGGAGGGAGTAAAGTCCTGGATTCAGCATCGGAATTGCATTTACGGCCCTTGCAATACGTTATTTCCCCCCTTTAGCATACTTCCTTTCCCAATGCTTTTGCCATGTACATAGTAATCACTGCATCGACAGTCAGTCCATTGGAACATGAGCAAATTGATATGAATAATGCTTTCTGTGCAATGTAGGATGTAAGGGCGGGTAGAGATGAAGGTAATCAGCCGGCGCTATGAGGACAAGCCATCGAGGGTATAGCCCCGGCAAATTGTGATAGCCGTCCTTTCATTGACGAATAAAACCGTCACCGATTATCTAGAGTGAGGACTGCCAGCCAGCGCACTGTATTGCCATTCTGCGATGGGAACGAAAGGTGCTTCGAACAAGGGTTTGAGGGAAGCTTGCAGAGGATTGCACCGTTGATGGGCCGTCCAGTGGTAACGCAATCAATTATAGAGGACATACATAGTACCTCACACAGCCAACAATGTTGTTGCTGTTGATCACTATATTTGCATACCTTGCGTCCCCTTATCTAGGGCGCGGGTGCTGGCGGGTCTCTCCCGTTGGTATCATACAAATCGTTGCACAAAACTATATCTGGCTCACAGCTCGGAATTCCCCAACTCCTGCTCGAACCAAACTCGCTAGCTATTTGAGTAGCCCATTGCCTTTGTTCAAATTTCGGGCCTGTGCTAGTCCCCCAGAGTAGAGAAGTCGGCTGCACGGAAGAAATAGATATACCATGTAGATGTATTGGTCGACTGGACCGGTGGACTGGAGCCAAGTTCCGTGCTCAGCTTTGGCGATAACGTTACGGTGAAATTTCAAAGCAGTCTGTGTGGAGATGCTTTCGTTTGGAAGCAGCGCGCTGTGATCGATGTCTCTGGGATAAGCGATGGGAGATGATAGTGATAAACAATGAGATATCGCCTTGCCCTCCATCAAACGCACTCAGACAAAATTGGTGTTCGAGGGTTCTTCCCATCAATTGACTTCTTTCCAAAACTTGATTATTCGTGGCAATGTATGTTCCAGATTTCGTAAATATCCAGACGGTGTGCATGGTGGACGTGATAACCTCCTTCAAAGACGTCCCCGAGGGCAAGGTCCCCCAAAATGCTAGCCCAGAAATGTTGGGCTCCTTTACTCATATTTTGAGTCCTAATCAGTGGCATTCGATCGTGCCCGACAGCCTGTCCGCCATTTGCCAAAGGTCGGTAAAATGATGGCACTTCATTGATTTGTGCCTAGCTAGCAGCTGTGGCAGTATTAGGCCGAATATTGAAAAAGCTCTCCAAGGTCTTCTGCTTCAGCGAATCCGACCCGGAAGAAGAAGAAATAACCACAGGCACATCATGCATGTCGACATCTTCTCCACTCATTGTTTCCTCTTCCTCAGCCAAAACCTCGGATAATGGCATCGCCTCATCCAGGTGCAGTCGTTGTGCCTCGTACAGCTTTTTCAGCGTGTGATCGTGGATCTGGTCTTGGTCAGGCCGGTTGTCACGGTATCTCTTCAGGGTGCGCGAGCTCATGTATGGGACGCGTCCGACGTTCCAGGCATCGCGGTAACGGATTTGTTCGGTGGACGAAGATGTGGAGAGCGAGCCTAGTGATGATGTGGGTGATACAGATGATGAAGACACGGCCCCTATTGTTGGGTTCCAATTTGTGATGGAGTCGAGGAAGGGCCCTTCGAGAGCGCACGCTTTTCGTTTGAGCGACATTGTGGTGGTGCAATATGCCTGAAGAGGGCAGAGTGGACAGCCAGAGATGTGGTTTAGTGGTGAAGAGCTTGAGAGGTAAGGTGACGCGTGCTGGGCGCGTTTCGCGTTGGAGGGGGTTCTCAAGTGGGGCGTTTATCGTGTGCCTTATGATTGGCTTCTGTCTTCGCGCTAAGCTTATCGGGCGCCTGGCTGAACGTCATCCGCTGGTCACGTTCTGTCGGCTCTGTTCAGACATCATCTCTCAAAGGGACTTTAGAAGAGGGCAACGTTCAGTTCACCGTAGGGCTAACCCAGTCCTAAAAGTTAGGGACCCCGGTAGCCAACACTGACTTCTATTTCACCCTGTCGACATTGACACCAATTCTCTAGCGGGCACGATCTACAGACGACAAACTAACGTCTCCAGATCGTGAGCTGCTGGAGATCCCGACCCCACTACTGACTGCAATCCAGCCCTACAGCCTTCTTTTCAAGTCTATCTGATAGCGAATATCATGGCCGTTAGAGAGGCTTCCCACGCGGGTTCCTGGTACTCGGGCAATGGACGACAGCTGACGAGCCAACTCGACTACTGGCTTTCAAAGGTCCCAGAAAAGGGCATTCTTCCTGGTGTTGAAGCCTTGCCTTTATCAGGTGCCAGAGCCGTGATCTCTCCTCATGCTGGCTATGCATACTCTGGCCCTGCTGCTGCTTGGGCCTACAAATGTCTGGACCTGTCCAAAGCTAAGCGAATTTTCATCCTACACCCATCTCATCACCACCACCTGACCTCTGCCGCTTTGCCTATCGTAGAATCATATGAGACGCCTCTGTCAGAATCTCCTCTTCCGCTCGATCATGAAACCATCAAACACCTCTCGACACTGTCAACCGAAGCCCAAGGGCGAACCATCAAATTCACCACAATGTCTCAGCCAGTAGACGAGGCTGAACACAGTGCTGAGATGCAGCTGCCTTACATCCACAGACTACTTCAGAAATTATACCCCGACCGGCCGGAATCTTCCTATCCACCTCTTGTTCCAATCATGGTTGGTGGAACGAACCCAGCTACCGAGGCCGCGTTGGGAAAGCTGCTGGCTCCTTACATCGCCGATGAGGCCTGTGCCTTTGTCATTTCCTCGGACTTCTGCCATTGGGGAAGCAGGTTCGGCTACACGTATTACCTACCAGATGCACCGAGTCCGGCTTTGTCACCATCAATACTTCCAAATGGCACCAGAGGGGAGTCCTCAACCGCAAATGCAAGTGTTAATGAGGACATCCATAAAATGTCAACACTAGGTCAAGGCCAGGAGCTCCGGTCAAGTACCAAGATCCCCAAAGCTGGTCCTCAGATCTTTGAAAGTATTGCACATGCTGATCGAGCGTGCATGTGTGCAATTGCCACTGGTCAACATTCAGAGTTTTTGCGTGTGCTGCGCGAAACAGGCAACACAGTTTGCGGAAGACATCCTATTGGAGTTTTCATGGCTGGAGTGGAAGAAGCTGAGCGGCAGAACGCTGCTAAGAGTGATTCAAAGACCGCGGCTAATGACCAACATTCTGCCCGAGGACGATTTAAATTCATGAGGTATGAGAGAAGTAGCGACGCAGAAAGCGTCAAGGACAGCAGTGTGAGCTATGTCAGTGCCTTTGCGGTGCTATGATGTTGGCTTATCAGGACGACCAAATTCCCAGGCATGAATGCCTTGAGCATGAGTTCTTTGAGGTTCAGAAGGTCCCTTCATTTGGTCAGTGCATTTTGCAGCATGGATAAAAACATCAAGAGGCATACAGATGACACGTTGAATGCTCGCAAGTGCAACGCGGGTACTCAAACGAAATCACAGATTAGCAGTAGACCGGAGTTCTCCTGGCGAGCCAACGACATTCTACGTACCTCCCATTGATACACGACATATATATGGAAAGAGTTCTCGATAAACAAGAGCCAGCTTTGGAGCGAGCGGCAATTAGTTAGCCCTCGATACAGTAACTCAAATGCGAAGTACCATGTACCTAGTAGGTTACCGATCCCCAACCCAATTTACTAAAGTTCATACGCAAATCAAACTTTTTGAAGTTTGGAGATCGCCAGATCAACCTTGAACCAAGTAGACATTCCATGATGCAATATTTACCCCAAAACGGCGGCCAGGATAAAATATCCGAAACCCCAGACTAGAAAATGCCGACTTTCCGTGTGAGTAAATACGTCGATGCTCTGGGCATCCGTCATCTACCATCGCCACCATGGATTGAGGGCATTTGTGGATCAAACCGTCATGCCAAAACCTCAAATTCCCTTATTTTCTCACATGGACTTTTCGGGAATAGAGTTGCAGACAACACACCGCTGCTGCTGGGGACCTAGGTCGTAGGTGAGGTAGGTTACTACATAGGTAGATAGGTAGGTAGGGGGTTTCTCTCGAGCTGTGAATACCCATATGTTGGCTCCATCATGGACAGCCACGGACCTGCTATACGGCAAGCAAGCACATAGCTCACCACACAAATACATCATTACAGGGAGAAACCCCGTCCTCCCGAAGACAGCCAACACACAAATGTGATCGAAAGCGGGATTACTCAAGCAGGTGTTCCCCACAAACTTTGCGCGTCTGCAATAAGCCGCAAAACTCGAGACGCTGACTACAAAGCTCTGAAGGGTCCCTGTAAATACTGCTGTCCGCTAAGACCGCATTTAGTGCGAATGTTATAAGCGAAGGAGGGGGACCCAGCTCGCAGCCTGCTGCTCCGGAGGCCGGGCCCCCCATCAACCGTCCGCGCTGGATTTGCACAAGCAAGTTCAACCGTTGGACTGATTGGCTGGGAGAGGCTACCCTGGAAGAAGAGGGAGTGGCTGCTTAGTTAGGAGTGCGTCCCGGCCAGCATCATTGAACGATCTTTAGTCTCGCTCTACGGGGGAATGCTTGCCTGAGAAGCGCCTCGCTGTGGAGGCAGCTGTGAAACTCCCATCGAACTTTTCGCCATAATGATCGAGATGGGCTTGTGGAGGTTTGTTCATGTCAGATTTTGATTCGAGCAATACCTGATAGCCACGTTCGTACTGCCTGGGTATCTACCCCTGTAATCCAAGCCTCGTAAGGCCGGCATGACGTGCGACTTGGTTGATCGCCTGAAGCTCTTCTGGAGCCGTTTCGAACGGGCCATGTTTCCGTATTGTTATTTATCCATTCAATGGCCTCTAATCTCCACTTCTGGGGTTGGCATCTCGATGCACCTCTTTGGAGGGGTTATATGATTCATGATCGAATATCACGCTGGTTTACTTGGAGAAGGACAGGGGAAAGGTAGGTTTCGTTTCAAGGTCAACGTGATGTGTTGCATTATGTGTACAAAATCCTGCTCGGTGCTGGCCAATTTCATGAAATGATCAGAAATTTCCATAACCAATGACCATAACCACGCAAGGCACATGGGGGGTATCCAAAGACGTAGCATGAAATCATTGACCCAATCCCCATATCTGAAATGTTTTCTCCAACAATCCTACTATTCACGACGTCGTAACCATTAATTCCTGCAATCCTACCCGCCTCGTTCTTCCTGTTTTTTTTGTTTTTCTCAAAGTTCAAATTCACTCTGCTATCCGCACCCATCAAGCATGTTCAACATGCAGATTGATTCTTGGTATCATCGGTGTTAAGACGATAGATGGGAGAGATTCAGGGATATTCCTTTATGCAGTGTGTTCTGTCTTCGCTGGTCGGCGTGCTTCTCGGCCCTTCTCAGACCAAGGGAAATGAGCAACCGGGATGATGAAGAAGCTGTTGGATGTATCCGCGATACCGGCAAGGGCATTGTACCAAGCAGCGAAAGCAGCGAGGATTCCAAATGCACCTCCTGCACGGATACATCCTGTGTTGGGGTGTCCGCCGGTCGGTTGAAGATACCCAATGGCCAACAGGAGGAATGCCAGATCAAGGGTGAAGAAGAGGAAGAAGAATGCCACGGTGGATTTGAATGTGCAGAATAGAAGAATGGTGGTGAAAATGAACCAGCCCTGTTTTTGAAAGGAATTAGAATGAGTGTCTTCTAGAGCTTGAGGCCGTTGGGGAAACTCACCATCAAGTAGAAACCTAGGGAGTCGAAAAGAGCCTTTTCGCCACCAGCAGTAAGGATTCCTTCCTCAATTTCAAATCCTCCAGGTGTCAGGATGATGGCGAAGGAGATCCAAAAACCACCGTAGGAAGAAAGAGCAGTAGCACCGAAAGTGTTGCCAACAGCCATTTCCCTATAATCGGATCAGAATACAGGGCCAACGGATAAAAGCCACAAGAGAACACATACCACATGCCAGCAAGAAGCTGGACAAGACCTCCGTAGCCAAAAGCCAAGGCAAGAACAAGGTTGTTTTGCGCCAACCCTCTTGTTCCAAGGTTGATCAAACTGAGGACGAAGGTGGTCAAGGCGAAGGCGGAGAGACCCAGTGGAGCGGGATTGGCGAATTTTCGGTTCTCGACTCCCTTGTAAAGACCAGGTTGGAATTCACCACCAAAAGCTGTGGGCAGTTCAGTCAGTGCTTGCCTTTGAGATCCATGTGGTAGTGTATATCACACCTGGTAGGGCGGCACCATCATCATTGGTGCGGAAGTGTGCCAGTGGACCGTAGCCAAAGCGAGCCGCATGAGCAGCAGTGGCTTTCTCTTCGTTACTCATGCCTTTGGTGGCTTTCTCGAAGTCGTGGGACGTGGTGCCGTTGACATTCTGGCCGGCTGCGGTGTTGACAGCGTTCTGATCCTGGATGGTCGCCATGATGATCTAAGTCGCAGCGGTTTCACGGTGGAGAGCTAATCGAGGATTCTTTACAGACGCGATCGCGACAAAGTACAAGACTGAATACTCTGCTGGGTCGAGAAAAACGGGGGGCGGAGACGAGCGCGGAGGGATAGTGCTGTTTATGTACCTTTTGAGACAAGAACCTAGGATAGTAGAGTCCCAAGGGGATCTCGGTTTGGAGGACGGCCCATTGGCCCATGGGGGTCTATGCCCTTGCTGGAGCTGATGAGCATAGCAACGTTTTGGTGGAGGGATGATCTGTTGATCCCGCGCTACTAGCATTTGCGCACCAGACGAGGCGAGCCCAGACAAGGAAGCATCGGACCACTGACGAAAACGGTTGGGCGGTGGAATGGAGCGCCCATGTTTTGGCAGTGTTGAGACGAAGCTGTGAGGGGGAATGATCTGGAGATTGAAGCAGTGTGTCTGGAGTTCGGTGCCAGTGGCCACAGCTCATGGATTCGCGTCATTCAGCAAAATATGGAGCACGGCAGCATCAGCACATTTGCTGTAGGTTCTTTAGGCTGATAAAGACAGAGCGAATGAAATGCATCTGCCCAAAACGTAGCCTCGGCGCTAATGTACTCCGTGTGACAAGGATGGTATCGAGGATCGAAGAAGCATGGCCAGGGTGGCGAGGTTACTTTCAAGCTAGAGACGGGCGAGCGGAGGAAAAGCTTTTATCGCGCGGGCACCAGCAGCGCAAAGCGTGAGAAGAGGCCGATTTTTAAGCAGAAGAAGAACACCAAGAACACCAAGAGTTTCCAAGACAACGCCTCCCATCGCCTCCGTCACGCCACAAGAGCCTCGGCGAAGGGTGAGAGAGCCTGACGTAACTATGACAGCGGGTGCAAAACATCGCATCCAGAAAACGAGATGGTAGGGTGGTAGGTGATTGTCGGTGTCCCAGCCAGTACTTTCAACGGTGCGTCGTACATTTCCACACCGTGACTTCTAAAAGTCAAAGTCCGGTTAAATTCACACACAAAGAGTCAAGAGCTGGAGCAGGAGACCAGCAACGAGCAAGGATGAGGTAATGGGAGGTCCTGTAATTAGTTGGAAGCAGCAAACCAGAAGTGGGTGGCTGGCATCTCCTCGTCCTGCTACTCGCAAAGAGGAGATCCTCACCGATTATTACCCAACGTAGGACCGAGAACTACGGGCACCAATTATTCACGCACAACTCAGCTGGAGCCTCGAATAGGCACGGATAAAGCGGTCAACCTGGTCGGTAACATGTCTCTAATATCCATGAATGGACCCCTGGCCTGGTACAGACCCCCTGGGGTCAAGATGGATGCAATGTTCTACACTCATCCTCGCAGGGCTCGCACGGATAGGGATCATGGCAATTGATTCTTCTCCCCTGGTCTCCAGATGCCCCATGGCCCATTGCCCCCATGCTTCATCTCTCTCTGTACGGAGGTTCGTAGATTCGTAGATTGTCACTAGATTCCCCCACACAGAGGAACTGTCCTTCATCATGATAATCCCTTGAGACATGTTGGAATGCTTCCCATCTATGTACCGGTCCTCTGCTATACCGCATATTGATCACTTGACTGTGGTTCTTTTTGGCTCCCTGGCAAGTCTCTTCTTGGCTTTGCGGAGACCGCATCAGCAACACCACAAACCCCTCGTTAATATTCCATGGCATTTCGTGGTGCATTCTAAGCGACTCCTGGGCAAACGGCGCCCGCTCGGAATTGCTCGTCATAGTTTCTTGGGTTGAGGAGGCTTCTATGTTCATCAATTCTTGGTATCGCTTTCGAGGACTCCGTACTCTCATTTCCACTCCGCCATCTCAAGCGACCTTCTCCTCCGCGATATGGATTCCATTCGTGTCAGGACCCCCCACACCAACAATCCCAGCACTGAGTACACACCAACATGCTTGCAAGTTCCTCGTAATTAATGCCCCGTCACACCAGATTTGTCACAGATCATGAGATGATCCATTCTATTATTCCTAACAGAGTTACCTAAAACTTCGGGCTCCACTGCGGAAATGTTGATGCTCCGTAATAAAGTGTGGGTGCCGTGATCCAGCATCCGAGCACATCCGCTGCCTGCATTCGTTCAATTAATCCACGACGCCCCTGGGGTCGCCTCACCGAATCTCTTCTGCATAGAATGCCACTGATCTTCTAGAATAGCTTCCCGAATCCCGACATTGCCCCCGAACCTTCACTCTTGATGCCTCGGCCTGTTTGGAGAATGCCTCTAGCCCCCCGTGTTCTTCCATTCGCCTGCGATCGATCACAACACCAAGCGAAAAACCATATCTGTTGATGCCATGGAGCTCTGAGGAGATTTACGCCGACTTCCACTTCTCCGAGCCATTCTGACACGATTCTTGCGCCTGGCTCGTATCAGATGCTGAGCCAGGCTCACAGAATCATGCATCAACACGAGAAGCATTGTTGACTTGCAGTCACGCCATGTGGAGTCTACCGATGAGTGCAATTTCGAAGCAGTGATACGGCCCGACCGACGACGAAATTCCCGTGATTTCCAATAAGCAATGCTTGGCCCAGAAAAGCCTTGCGAACGGCTCGCACTACCTGATTAGGTCTATCCATTAATCATGTCTCCAATTGAACAAACCTCTGGGCCTGTTCCTGTCGGAATCATCAGTCGCGTGCTGTTTTGTTGAGAAGATATCGGCGTTCAACAAGAGTCAAGTGTTTCAACACAATTTGACATATGTTTTGAAAGACTGGTGGCTGGTCGCTGTTGTTAGGGGAGGAAACGGCAGCCATGGCGACGGACAAAGCGAGTGGTCAATAAGGAGACAAGGGGAAACTACGGTGCCGAGCAAAGACAGCTTGCACTCAAAAGGATCGAGGCATCTGTTTTGATAAGGACATACTGACGTCCTCACGCACCGCTCATCATGTCCCTGGATCACCAAGAGAACTGCTCTTTGACAAGATCCTCCGAGAGCTTCCACAACTTCTCGGCTTCCTCGTTCGACTTCGCACGAGGGTGCGCATCCTGCGAGATCTGACAGTCCTTCAGGTACGCTCCATAGCCTTCATTCCCATCTTTCGTCTCACTGACTCCTAGCTTCGGATCTAGAGCCGCAACCAAGGTCGTCGAGGCTCCCTGACCAAGCGTCCTATACTTGAACTCTCCCTTCCGTTCTCTCTCCTTAACCTGTTCCCTGTCTTCCTTTGTCCCATGCCGCACTAGTTCCGTCTCAATCACCCCCGGATGATTTCCAACGCTCAAGATCCCATACTTCTCATACAACCTCCTGGTAAGTCCAATGCCAAAGAGGATATTCGCAGCCTTGCTCTGAACGTACGCCTCCAAGCCGATATACGACAAATCGTGCCCGCCCTTGATGTTCCATATCTCGAGCAATTTGTAATTCGGCTGTTCATTTTGAGGCAAGTCGGTCGACTTCTTATTGAAGTTAATGTCACTCCAGCGAATGCCATTTGTCTCTGCGGCACCGGAGCTGACGTTGGCGATGCGAGTTGTTCCTTTAGGATTAGTCTTTGCTGCTTCGATGAGTTTTGGCATGATGATGGCGGTGAATAAGAAGTGCCCAATATGGTTTGTTGCAAAGGTGATTTCGATGCCTTCTTCGCTGAGGGTACGCTCGGGGATCGTCGCGATGCCCGCATTGTTGACTACAATGTCGACGGTGGGGATATCCTTCCAAGAGAGGACTTCCCAAGCGGCAGCTCGGACAGCTTTCTGGCTGCCCAGGTCGAGTATGAGTGCCCTATGGTCAACGTCTGGATACTGTTTCTTGAGCTCCTCGATGCAGTCTTGAAGCTTGGACTTGTTGCGACCAGCGAGGATCAAGTGTGCAGGCGTCTGCGAAGCAAAGGCCTGTGCGGTGGAGAAGCCAATGCCCTTCAGGTTTACGCCGGTAACGATGATTGTCTTGCCGCGAATAGCCTCAGGAAATGCCTTTGCAACTTCCAAAGCATCGGTCTGCGCATTGAACTCGGAGTGGGTTGTTACCGTCATCTTGCAAATTTCGTCGAGGGACAATCTGGGGGTAAAAAGAGAGAGCTTTGGTCCTCGTGCGGTCTTGATCTGAGGCGGTAATGGCAAGCTATTTGTATTTGTTTGCTGGTGCAGACACCCAGAGTCGATTGCCAGGTGGATGGTTGATGATCACCGTAATGACCAGCGCCATCCTGTTAAATCCGTGGAGAATCTCGCAACGTTTCTCCTGATTCAGTGAGGACCGTTGGCTCTCATTGGTACGTCTTTTTCGGCTCGACTAATTCACCGTCCTTTCGTCGGTTGAGCATTCATCACCTCCGCTGGCCTGATCAACTTATGAAGGTGGACTGTTGTCCAATCCATAAGTTTAACTTGCAGCATGATCAATCGTACGCGAGATATAGACAGACTTTGCGATGAGTGAAATGGCTTTCCTGACCTTAGCTTGCATCATGATTGTATTTCCAAAATAGTCAAACGTCTCGGCGGAAGTGGAGTTAATCGGCTTTTAGACTGGTAGCCTCGTAGCCTTGCATGCATGGGGATTCTTCAGATGCCCAGCGGCTGGAGCAATGTCAAGCGAATACGTTCTCCTATCAGTATTTGGGGAGCTGACCCCATTCCGACTCCTTGCGTAGGTATGTTGGCCATCTTCTCAGTGCCAAAAAAAAGGAAAGGAATCTCGAATCCGATTGATAGTGCGCCAAGTGGCTGGGAAAGGTCGATGACATTCTCGTCTCAGACAATATCCGCTAATTAGCGCTTTGTCATCTAGCAGCCACACGCTTCAGCTCAATCGACCCACCCACCTTTATTTAACGAATCACGTTCACGTGAGCCGCTCCGAGACATGTTGAGTTGTCTCAGGTACGGAGTACGGAGTACTCAGCGCTAAACCGTGCACGGACGCCACAATATTCCGCAGCTTCTGGGCGTTAGCGCCGCCTGAAGAGATCGGTCGGAGCTACTCTTGAGATTCTGTCTCCGCCTCACATTCCCCGCGCCAACTTCCTCCACCCCAACAGAAGGACTCCCTCTAATTCACACCATCCATTCACATCATCAGACCAAAGTTATGATAACAATCAAATAATGCAATGACAGGCGCAATCGCCTCCATCATGGTAGATTGACCCAAGCAATGATCAAAACAAATTCAATTTCACTATTGGAACTATGGTGCTTGCAGATGAATCTCAGGATGAATCAGCATGTTTGGGACACAAATGGCTGAGTTGTGGTTGAAAAGCATCAAGCGACAGCGAGCTCTGGCAAAACCCCCGCAATAATAATATGGATGACTTGGCTGCAGGAACATCAATTATTAGCTGTCAAGGATAATAATGATGAGAAGGTGGAATGGTGTTTAAATTCAACCCGGATGCTGGTGGGATGGAGTACTCAATACCAACAAAACACACTGGAATCGCCTACAAACGGGGTTTGCCCGGATGAAGCCTGCCAGATGCACAAGAAAAGCCAGTCCAATGCAGATGAACGTCTTTATTGAGGGCATCGACCCTATCCAGACTCATCCGTCCCGCGACATAGGGCTCCTCGTGCGGTTGAGCTGCAAGGAAACGGATCATTTGAGTATTGAACCCATCAACGTTGATGGTGCGAGCTGCAAAGTCATCAGAAACTGCTTCAGAAACCATCGACGCCGATCCGGGATGCAGGGACAGCATCACTGGAGTCAATGACAAGCAGGTGGGATGAGGCTTACTTGGTTTTCCTGCATCGACGTTGCCTGAGCCGGGTGCCATACCGTTTGAGGTGATTGATTGAAAGCAGTACACTATTGCAACACTCAGCCTTTAGATGAATACGCCTTCTCAAGCACGGAAGAGATAAAACAGAAGCAGAAGACAGAAAGAACCCTGGAGCGAGGGTCGCTCCATTTATGTGTGAGTGGTGGGCTACGAGGGCAAATGGCAGCCAACGCGCCCATTGGAGCCCTGCTTGAGTCCTTGGTCGACAAAATACTATGCGTCCGGCATAATCTTGGATGGTACCAAGAAATCAGTGTGTTGGGTGTGCCAGAGCAGGATACAGCCATGGGAGGGACTTATCGCCCTGGGGCGGAGGGGTCAGCTACTGTCTGAACCAAGGTCCCCAGGCCCAAGATCTCCTTTCCCTTGTTTATCTACCTAGGTATGAAACTCTCCCTATAAGCCCCGCAACAGCCTCATATTCCAACAGAAAACGGGCGTCAAACAAGCGATCCTACGTTAAGTTCCTAAACCCATGCGGTGTTCCTGGAACCTAAACTTGGCTGTGGCAATTATTGTCATTCCGCTTAGTGCCAGCTTTGCCGTGCACAGACTGCATTATCCTGCTTTCATTCTGCTTGCAACATTCCCACCATTTCTTCAAGATCAACGCAAATCGACCCTAGCCATTGGACCTGTCACGTGACCACATGCACTATACTTGCTTTTTCACGGGTAACTTCTTGACAAAGCAGGGAAGAGCGGTGTGGCCCAGTGAGCGGGTTGCAATTACATTCACAAGCGATTCGAACTTGACAAGTGCATGGTTTTCAATCGGTTATCTTCAATCTTCGCATCGACCTCTTGCGTATGCAGCATCCCTTATTGGAGCGTTGACATGAGAAGCAATAACACCCTAAGCTTTATCTGGCGAACTTTTGACTCCAGGTTTATAAGGCTTTGAGCGGCATCAATCTTCCGATTGGCCATGTTGCAAGTGTCTGGAGAGACTTTGATAACAAACGTCGCCTCCGTGTTGGGAACTTTCCGGTGTCTTGATATCTACCACACAGAATTCGACGACCCGGCCACCCTTTCGAGTTTTTCGTACCCTCGAACGGCAAGAAGCAATATTGCCGACTTGTGCGACTGTACCTTGAAGATCCTGACGGAGCCAGTTTTGAGCACCCCTACCTTGATCGTGACGATCGATGACCCAGTCAGAGCCGGCAGTTATCTCAAGATGCTTTGCCGGAATGCTGCCTATCATCTCAGGATTTTTTTTCATTCCAAGTGGACCGATGCCCTCGAACAATATGGCCATCTTACAATCGTGAAACTGCCCTGTGTTTGTGACCGGGGTTGCAATCTCGACCAAGCAGCTTCACCAGCAGCATTCCCTTTCCGAATAATTCTATCCTTCGCTTTCGGGAAGGGTTCGCAGGGTTCGCACTGGATATGATTACGTCCTTCGCCTTTTGTATTGGCTCTGGAGAGGTTTGTTCAAAGAATCGATCGTCGCTGTCTTAAGCTTTTTATTATCAATTGCCTACACGTGCTTTTGAATCATATCTGTGCGTAGTCCCACTATCTTGGGAAAGCCTTACAACTCGAAAGCAGAAGCAGGTATTTCATGCATGTAGCTTTGCCTCATCGACCGGGTTTCATGGATGGCCAGACACCGGAGTCGGTATCTTCGGGATCTACGTACTTTATTCTGAATGCGGTTGAGAAAGAGCGGGGGGCTATCATATTAATCTGATTCTATCGACCAGCTCAATGTGAATCTCAAATTGCGTTATGCGTCGGTTGAGTACATGAGATTTCGGTTTGGCGGTAGCCAGCGGCTCTGCATTCTCAAGGAGAGTCTGTGCCAATCCAGTGTGAGCGGCCGTTCCAAAGACACAATGCATGCCGACTTATTCACCTTTTCCTTCTTGGGAGGATGTCAAACCTTGAACGTAGCCCGCTGTCATCAACGTGTCGTTACCTGCTTTCTCGAACCCACCTAGATGGAGCTTAAACCTAAGTCAAATCTCTCCGCTGTTTCATTAGGTACCTGTACCCTTTCAATCAAACCTTCTCATTCCTCCGATCAATCTCTGGATAAATGCTTCTCCGTCGGCCTCATTGAATTGTTTCAATTCGTGTTTCTTGCAGGTAGCACCGGGGGACTCAGACTCAGCCCTGCGCTTTCCCGCCCTGGGAAGCAGCTTCGTCGCTGTAGCAACTACGAGTCCCTTCTCTGCGATCTTGTCCTTCCTATCCAATTGCAGCTTCATGTTCAGCTTCGTTTTGAATTCGAAGTTCTTGACCAATCCGCAAGTGGGGGATGGCAACGGCGATTCGAAAGCCACGGTTTCTGCATTTTTGAATCGAGTCTCATGCCAATCCTCGAATGTTTGGCACGGAATCCCTAGAGCTTTTGCACATTGCTCGAGGAGCAATTCGAATGACTCAATATCCTTCAGTGCTCGTCGATTTTTGCCCTTGAAGCATTGACTTTGGACTAACATCATCGGCCGATCTACACACATAAAGTCAGCAACGGAACAAAACCCTTTCCTCAGAAACAGTGTCGATTGACCTTTGAGCGATGGCATCCAATCAATTACATCCGTAGGGTCGATCTCATCCAAAAGCATAGACAACATGGTCACCAGCATTGGGAACTGGTACTTGGTGTCAAAGAACTTCTCCACCAAGTCAACAAAAGCGAAAAGTCTGTCGTGAGATAGCGGAATGTAGCCCTGCTGGAGCCACCACACCTTGAAGTTCTTTTTGTAGAACGAACGGCCAGCGACATAACTCTCTCGATAAAACTTTGGAGCCATTCTTTCATGGATTTCTCTCACGAACTCTTTCGCATCCGTGAGATGCTTAAAACTCAGCTCCCTGATCGCTAAGGGCTTCTTCCATTGCGAGACTTTCCTCTTCCGCTTCGTCGTCTGAGAGTCTGCTGCCTCGAAGTTAGTTGACCGAAAGTCCTCTAATCAATCATCCAGGGAGGGTGGTCCACATCTGACAAACGCAAAATGCGAAGTGATAGAAATGGGGGGGCCTAACCTGTGATAGTTTCCTCGTTGTTGGGCATCTTGAAAATTGGAAGTAGTGTTAGCACACCGCCATTAAGCATATCGTCGAGCTTCGTCTCATTCATTGAGACTCGAAGTTCATCCCAGACAAGGAGTTCGGCTACACCAAGGTTCTTCATCATCAGGTCGGCATCGGCGCCGTAACCCCTCAGCATCGAGTGGGCATGTCTGACCCAAGTACCTCGTGGAATTTCGAACGATTCGAGCATGACGATCCGTACATCCTGACGTCCTTGCTCCTTCATTCGAAGTGCTTTACGGAAAACCCACAAATATGAGACCGAGAAAGAGATGAAATGGCTCTCCAACTCCTCGTGGCCGATGTGCTTCTTAAGATGCGTTTTCATTTCACTCTCGGTCAAGGATTCTACATCACGATAGTTGCCTTCTTTCGCCGCTTGACTCTTGAAAAGGCCGTTAGAATTGAAGCCCCGGCTACCGCTGGAATATGCTCGAAACATATATCTGGGTTTGTTGTTTGTTCTGTCTAGGATGAGTTGCGTGTCGACTTCTGCTGAATGATCGGTGGTCCGTCCAACATCGTCTTCACCATCACTCTCCTCGGCAGCGTTGTCGATACTGATTTCTGTCTCCACTGCGGATGTTATATTAACTCAAAGCCACAATTCGATGGCACGGGATGGATAGATCGGACTAACCAGAGCTCCTTCCGCCTGCAACGAGATAGGCTCGCCCCTTCCGCAACTTTTGATGCTTAACGGATGGCCTGAGCTATGGTCAGTGGCAAGATCTTGAGCAGGCCGGACAACGCCATCGGTACTAACATGTTTGCGCATGCAATCTTTTCTAGATATCAGGAAGTTGATGCGGATTATCAGGTGCAGCCTTTCAGCGCAAACCTTACCACACTTCAACCTCGCGATCGTAGAACCCGATCAGTTGAGGATAGCTCAAGCTACAAGTGTCGAAAATGACGTGAGGTAAAAGTCAACAGGGCCACAAGCAAATGAAAATAAATATAGGGGATCATGGTTCCCAAGGAGTGAGTGAATGAAAGCCATAGGGATAGATCGATAGTGAATGGGGAGGAGAACAGAGCACAATAGAGCCTCCCATCACTGTGGGAGGCTATTTGATTCGAAAACTCTCCTACAGAAGTTCCTCATGTGAGGAGGTGCAGACATTCAGCAAAGGGTTCATCGTGCTCCAAACCCATCACATTAATGCCCAGCCACCAACCGAACGACTAGGATCGCACGCAATTCGAGATGACCTTGGAGTTTGTGCCAGATCGATGTCGGTGACATCGAATCCTCCTGGACAGGGTCGCGCAACTAGGATGGTATTGCAGGCCATAGCTACCTCCCGTGATACTTGGGCTTGTGTTCATTGAATCGTACTCCTTTGGGGCGTGGAGCTTCCCATTAAGTCTGTACTTAGCATGAGGGTAATCAATCTTAGAAGAACTTCAAGTGACAAAGTCTTCCGTTGAATTATATCATCTCGAGCACTCGGCCGCCAGCAGGGGACCTTAGGAGGCGACCTGAGGAATAGACACATAACATGAAATAAATGCCCGTTGCAACCCGGCAGAAACATGTAAAAGCCTATCATGTGTGATTCAACATTGGGAGTAAAAGGTATAATATTATTATTAGGAACCATTGCTTTTGAAGTAGTAGAATCCGAGGGTGTAAACGACTCTCCGGCGGCGTTTCCGCTTTGAAGAACGTATCCGAGTGATGAGAAGAGCATCATCTATCATTAAGAGAGAAGAAAATGTCTGTCGTATAAATAGTCCTACATCTCCACTGAAAGAATCAGGAGAAGCAGGGTGGAGTAGACAGGGCCCTGCTAAAAGCCAAATTTCATTCTGCCACTTGCGATTTTGAGGTGTTGGAAGACCCCTGGATCCACGTCTTGATCATGGGAGAGAATGGGTCAAGATGCTTCCGAGTGTGGTGTGCATTTTGGAGGAGTATGGTATGCCTACCTAGGTATCGTATGGGAGATCTCATTTCATGGTTTTCGGGGCTTGTCGTAACAATTCCCTCAGACCTGCAGGTCTCTGACGGGCCAATGGAGTATCTCACTCATGCCTAGTATATCATGACTAGCTGATCATATTGCATAGGCCGGAGACGAGCATAAATACAACGGATCATTGATGATGATACGGGGTTAGAACTTTGCAAAGGGGAGGAAAAAGTTCGCGGAGTGCAAAAATCCGATGGGAAAGAAATGAGGCCGAAATACGCCAAGATCTCAAGCCAGTCTAATCCTAATACACACTAGCCCGGAATCCCCAAAGCTTCAAAATTCCACGACCGTTTCGCCGACTTTTGTTTTCTCGTTCTTCACACTTTTCAATAACAGATTCTGAGCCCATAAATCAACCGCCACGTCCTCCAGTATTGCACTCTTGTGCAAGTAATGGTAATAGGCTGGTAGGTCATATTGGGATACTAGACCGAGCTCGCAAGAGAGGGCACTTAAAAGGCTTTTCCTTTCCCAGCAACTAGCCTCTCTTCCCGGGGAGGTTCATCGTGGAGGAAAAGTCACCTGCGTGCCATACAATCATTCTTATCATTATCTTTGTCCTTATTATTTTCCTGGGTCGGTCGATGGGCTGCTATCGGGCATCAGACTATTGCCTGTGCCCATGAGCCTGACCTCGAAGTGTTTCTTCGTTAGAGTGCTCGGGTCGGTCAGCTTGTCATGTTATAACTGCCCGGCTTGCGAGGACGCCCTGCAGCTACCCAAAGCCTTGTGCTACTCTTCGGCCATGATTCGTGGAATCGATGTTCCTCCTACGAGCGCGATGAACAGCGCAAGGACGGACCTTTGGCGATGTGAGTGTGATTATCCGTATTTTCTTCTAACGTAGTGAGTGATAGTATTGGTTGTTGAGATGTATGCTTTGTCTGGTTTTCAAACTTCTGTTTACCAGCGCCTTTTGTCGTGATGTGTGTTTCGTTCTCCCGTGGCTATCGGCTTTTTAGCCTTCGGCAACCATGGATTCAACCACCTCAACCCCATCCCAGAATCTGGTTCAAATGACTCGAACACACAGAGGTACAAGGTTTGTTTCCACAGGTTTGGCTGCAAATTTTTCCTTCGAGGTCTTCAGTGTCGAAAATCATGCCACAGACATTTCATCGAAATTAGCAAAGTCACTGTCTATCACTCTTCACGGTTGATTGAACATCTCTACTCGATCTTGTCTCTCGGCCATCAACCAGCATCTCCCGAGAAACCGCCGCGCAACAATTCTTGCTCAGGTTTCAATTCAGCAATAATCCAGACGTCGTCTCGAAAACTCAATCTCCAACAAGACGCCCCCAGTTCCGCAACGAGACGCCATTCTCTTTCACAAGCCTACCCTTCCTTTTGCAATAAGGTGCCCCCTTTTCCCAAATTGCACTATCAGAGAGGCAGTCTCCCCTTTAATAAGGCCTTCCTTCCTTGAAAGGGCCACCCTTCACTGCAAAACAACGACATACGTCAAAACGTCCTCTACCATGTCCACCAACACCACTATTATTAAATGTGATTTAGGATTCAGCGCACGCACCGAGAGCTACCTATTAGCATTTTTCGTCATCGGAATTGTCACCGTCATCCTATCCTTCTCCAGACTATGCTCGTTATACATAGAGCATGTCAGAAGCAGAAGACGCAATGGTGCAAACTTCGACTTGGAGCAGGTGTCGAACGCTGATTTGGACCTACTGGAAAGTCGTCTTCTCAAGGAGAGGGCTCGGAGAAGCGCGAGGGTGGGTGAGAAAAGCACGGAAGATGAGAGCAGCAGCCTTGAGCAAGGGGCTCCGGCGTTGAGGAGTGAGGAATTGCCGTCCACTACGTTGCACGATCATGTCTGTTTATTGCGCTCAATAGGTAGCTGGGTGACCTAGGTATGAGGGGACATCCCAACCACCAGGGGATTCGTCGTTGTGTCGAGTTTGCTTTGTATGGCGTTGGTGGTTGGTTACCAAGGTACTCCATAGGTAGAAATACCTTGGAATATCTTGCAAGTTCGAAAACGGTTTTCACAGTGTGTCAATGGCCAGATATTCCATATTCCTTGAATCATCCACTCCTACTTCTCCTCTTAATTATAGGATTACCATGGCAGTCTCTAGTGGTTGTGCCTATATTACATCGTCCAACGCTACCTGGGTAAACGTCCTTCAAGTGTTAAGGACGGCAAAATGTAAACGGTAGCGTGTTTGCACGCCACTTCTCGGGGTAGCGATCAGCATTAAAAGGCACAGAACGGGGACTATGTAAGTATATTAGGCGGCGGTGCACAAGATGGGGAATCTAGGGGCACAACTAGAACTGCCCCATAATGCACGGGCGCTACTTAGTGCGACCAGGTCAAAATTCCGCAGGTGTTTCATGAGGAGCGCTGTCCCGAATTCTTTAACGCGGGAACTGACATATTCTTTCCATCTTTTGGCTGTGGTAACTTCTCAAGGTCATTCCCTTATTCAGCTCCGAATAATTGTTTCGGTAGAGACGGTCATGTGGAAACGACTACAAAGGTAACGCATCTGGAATATGGCCCTCCAACAAGAGATGGCTCACCAATACGTCAGCAGAATCTCGAGATGAATAGTGGCATGCCGTATCATTGAATCCATGGTACAACTGACGTACCGAAGCATCCCCTGCTACAGCTGTTACCCGCCGCAGAAGAGAAAAGAACAGGTTGTTCATGGTTCATGTGGCGTCTTCTTCAACTTCTGACGAAGAAAAAAAACTGGTTCTTCGTCAATAAAGATCCAAAGTCGTTCCACTTATCAAGAAGTAGTCAACGTGACAAGTTCTTGATCCATAGCCACGTCCAAGGTCGTTGGAGACGAAGAAAAGCATGCAAGGCTGGAAGCAATACCACGAAAGAAAACGGGGACCAGTCAGTAACCACGACCACGACCACGACCACGGCCACGGCCACGACTACAACCACAACTTCGAAAACTCGCCGGCAAGCCGAGCCCCTTGATCATAGATGCACGCTGACAGATTGCCCTGGGGATATTACGCACTCTGGCATGGTAAGAATCCAGTACCGAGTGTCAAAACAACAGCCATGGTCACAGGAAACCATTCCACACAGTCCACCAGGTAATAATGTTGACCCTTTTGGCACAGCCCCTCTTCGAGTCGACGAAAATGTCCTTCGATTACTTCAATACTATCAATTTGTCTTTCATACAAGAATGTGGTGCCGTCACCATCATCGTCATGACAGCTCAAAGCAGATTAGTTGTTGCTTGGATGTGCACGATTTCCTGCACGATTGCTTGAACAAGCCTGTAACCATGTATTCAACCTTAGCATGCCTGGTAGCACATAGAGTCCAGTCGGACTTGCCCCCTACAGACGAGTTGAGCTCTTTTTTGCTGCAGAAAGCGGTCGTCGCGCTGCGACTAGAATTGAACAAATCAGTTTTGGTTGCGGAGATCAATTTTCTGATTTGGGACATATGTCTGATGTGGTTTGTGGAGTCTTCTCGTATGAATATTGATGCCTGTGTCACGCACATAAAGGGTGCCTATGCTTTGACAGAAATGGTACAAGGACGCACAAAAACTCACCTGAAGAGCCTTGTTGATAAACTGGCAGTGAGAACCACATGGATGATGGTTCAGACAAGCCAACCTGGGCCTCTGACGAACATGTGCTGTGCCGATCTGCCCAGGCTGCATCGCGAAACTGATACAGACAATTTCTTGCTCTCTCGCAGGTTCCAGGCGATTATTGATGAAGATTTTCGCGCAACAATACGGCTACTTCGCCACTTTACTGCTCTTTTCGAGTCAAACCATGTCGAAAATCCCGACAGCCACACAAATATTCTTAGCCAATTCCATACCGAGAATGCAGAGATAGATCGACGGCTGTACAGTCTGTCGGTGGCCGACATGAGGGCTGAGGCATTGTTGACAGCTATCAAGATCTGGAAAGATTATGTTTTCCCGCGGCAAGGCTGTCGATTTATCGGTGCACTAACTCAGACAATCGACCTCGCTGCTCGATTGAGAGACATGTCTACTGACATGTGGAAGGATCACCTTGACTGCTTGATGTGGATATGCACTGTCGGCGCTATGGGAATCGGACATATTAATGCCGCCACGTTCAAAGTCCGTACGACCAACATGACCAGCGACGAGGCGCATCATTTTTTTCTCCAAAAGATTGGAAGTATTATCCAGAGTGACGAATCACGTGTCTTCTATGATATGGATGTCGTTGGTCTTGACGAAAATAGCCTTGCAGCCTTTTCCAAGCATTTTCCATATCTGGATGCCGCCCAGTCACGAATTATGCATCTCATGAGTATCAATGTTCTTGGCCTCATGAACAAAGATAAAGATGAGTCGGGTCAACTTCAATAGGCTGTTCACCTTAGGTTATTTTATAGCATGAGATTTTACAATGCTTAGATGATGTTCATACCACGAATGGACGACTATCCAGCGCATCTGAAAATTTAAAACTGCCTCCCGGCCAAGTTCGTAGAAACTCAATTATTCATAAACTAATTTATTGGATCGATTTCCTTTCAAGAACCCACTTTCTATCGCCGAAGTTTTAGCTTGTAAATTGGCTCCTTCCTGACCAATCTTAACAGTTTGGAAACTGCATATAGTCTGCCAGAGACCCTGCTTTAAGGATAGATACAGGATGTCAAAGGATCTTCAAATGCGACTTCATGAATTCTTCGGTGTTGACTCTCTAACATATTTTCGAGGCTACCTGAAAGTCAACTAACAGCCTCACCGGGAATACGATCTACAGTGACGGTCTGCCAAAGTGTCAATATTGAAAAAAACTTGTGACAGGTTCTATCCGAGAAGAAGGATGTGGCCTTGTGCTGGGTAACAATTTTGGCAATTTTGTAGCTGGCCTTGCATTGACGAGCAGGTGCGCGCTTTGATTGGGAGAGTGGAGCGAGCTTGGTGGTGTCCTACTTTGTGCATGGAATGCTTTTAGTACTTGGTGTCACATCAAAGAGCTTAAGAATACGACAGCACTCTTATTCCCGTTAAGAGCCGATAAGGAAAACGGCTCCTTGCTGAGGCTAGCATGTGACTACTAACCTCCCCAAGTTCATATTGGTTCATAGGCTATGTCGATACCTTTCCTGGCGAGACTTCAACTCTTCGGCTCAGGCTAGCCAATATCAGCAATCTCTGTACAAGGACGGGGGAGTATCCGTTCACCCAATACAAAGCAGACCCCGCGATTTTCGTTGCCTGTATGTTTTGCGAACAGGGATCCCTTGCTTTAAAACCCAATGAAAAGGGTCGACGTTTGATATACTTCCATAATAGGAAGGAATGCCAAGATGGCGCCATAGCCAAACCGGCATAAAATAGGGGTGTTGTACAAACTTGTCGTCATGCAGTGAAGCACCGATCATGTCAGCATGCATTACGTGATAGAATGAATAGAAGCAACATCTTCAGCCTCTTTAAAATCGAAACTGATCCGGGGGTTCGTAGCTCGTCAATGAAGTCCTGACTCCTGTCTGGGTCCCCGAAAGGATTTCTATTACCATCAATAGCAGACAAGTATAACGTACCTCGCGGAATCTTGTTGCTGCACGCTTGACAAGTCAATTGTGCATGAACAGTCTCAATCTACATTGGTGAAGAGATCATGGCAACCACAAAACATGTTTTACTCACAGGCGCAAGCGGGTTCGTGGCCATGCATATACTGCGGGAACTGATTGAGGTATGCATCAGAGTTGCTGCTCTCACCTTTCTTGATTTTCTGGCAGCCAATAACAGACTTTCAAGCATGGATATAAAGTCACTGGTACTGTGCGATCACAATCAAAGGCGGACGATATCTATAACATGTATCCACACTGGAGATCGTCACTGGACTTCGAGTACGTATCCGACATTGTGGAGAGAAATGCTTTCCGCGGTATATTTGAGCGAAATAAGAACAAATTTGATTACATCCTGCACACCGCATCCCCCGTTAACTTCGCGGTCAGCGACATCCAGGAGGAGTTGATCAATCCCGCAGTACAAGGGTAGTGTTTACATGCTAGAAAACGTGCTTTCACTTATGCTTTGACAGCGTGAGCAATATTTTGCGAGACACTCATGAACTCGGCGGTTCCAGCATTAAAAGATTTATTCTGTTGGCCAGTGCAGTCGCGGTGCTCAACTCTTACGATGATATCAGCAAGCCGGGGAAGCCTTACAATGAAGACGATTGGAATCCGGCAAGTCTCCCAAATCAATGCTGTTTGCACAATATCTGCGCGAATGCTAATGCCTTCTAGGTCACTGCTGAGGACGCCATTGCCCAGAAGTCCCCCGTTCTTGGTTATAACGCGTCGAAGAAGCTGGCCGAGTTAGCCGCATGGGAGTTCATAAAGAAGGAAAAGCCATCCTTTGACCTCTGTACTATCAATCCAGACATTATCATAGGACCTCCGCTGCAAAAGATACCGAAGCCAGAAGCGATCAATGAGACAAATATGTTCGCAGTCTATAGCTTCTTCAACGGCACGTACAAGCGAGTCGAGGATCTTACCTTTCCATTCTACCATTTTGTAAGACTATCGAGGGGGCATCTGAATGTCTTAAAAAGGTCGAAAGGAGAACCAAATCTAATGTTTCTAGGTCGATGTACGCGATGTTGCGACTGGAACCATTGCTCTCCTCGAAACAGCCACTGCAGCCGGAAACCGAATTCTGTTCGTAGCAAACACCATCACGCCGCAATTGATTGTCAACCTCATCCGCGAAAAATTTCCCCAACTAGAGGCGCGGCTGACGCAAGGTGGAAATAAGGATCAGATCTTCCCTGAGGGTGTAAACCCCACTGGGTGGGATGTTAACAGAAGTTCTGGGATTCTTTCAGAATGGAAAGGTCTTAAGGGCAAACGATGGACTTATATTGAACTTGAGAAATCTGTGGTAGATACGGTGAACAAATTACTGGAGCTCGAGTGTGGGTGGGCTGCTTAAACTGGGACAAGTGTTTGATTGTACATTGATCTCTACACGAGACTCAAAAGCAAAATTCGTCAGCAGCAACATTATCATGGCTTCTTTGTCTTCCTCCAACTTATAGCCTGCATAGTGGCCTTATGCTCATGCTTTGGTTGACTATCTGGTGTTGCTCATAGTAGCTATCTCAAGCTTGATATTCTCAATCCCTTCCTTCCATTCGTATTCGAGAATCTATTATTGTCTACCCAAACCAAGTTTCTGTCGCCAGTGCCTCAACACAAGATTCCTCTCGCAGGAGTAGCATCTTCTCCTAGATTTTGAACTAGTATATCTCCTCGAGTGGGCTCTCTCATACCTGTCCTCACAATACGATTCAGAGGTGTCAGAGTGACCGCAACGGTCCGTTGTTATACTCCGGGTACACATGTCCACTCAATCACTTATTGAAAGGTCTGTATTTTCAATGGGGGCCTTGGGTGTCTCGGCAGCTAGGTTATCATTTTACTTAATTAGATTCCTTGCACTCAGTATAACATACAATTCAATCGGTCATATCGTTAGGATTAAAGGTTACTAGGAAAATTAGGTAGCGGCGCGAATCTGCTAGGTTCCCTAACCCCCGCCCGAGACATGTACTTAGCAGAGAGGTAAGCATAGCCGATCGCAAGGGGCAAGATTACTTAGGCCGTTAGTTGTTCGCTCAGGGAATTCTCAGGACCGCTCAGTGATGCTCAGCCGAGGGCTCAGTTAAAGCTCAGGATAAAGCGGCCTTCGCTCACCCTCTAGGATCAAACTGTACATGGCAATTAGGTTTTTCGTTCTCGAGTAATTAATATGGGTACGAAAGCCCGTGTGACATCGTCCATGACGCCGACCCCAACTCCAAATCGGCACGCCAGCGATTTTTCTCCGCACTGATAATTTTGGGTGGCTACAATACATCACAGCACATTTGTGCTCGTAGAACA
>Ga0105239_10000674_pt1 | contig 48668 bp, 51 predicted proteins | sample KBSC44metaG_FD_92761 | JGI IMG/M metagenome (GOLD analysis project Ga0105239, IMG submission 92761) | Corn rhizosphere microbial communities from Kellogg Biological Station, Michigan, USA - KBS C4-4 metaG | ecosystem: Host-associated > Plants > Roots > Rhizosphere > Soil | place: Michigan, USA...
ACTCTTAATTAAGGCAGCGCCACTCACACCATTTATCAATGATTCCCAATACTCAGGAACCGTATTGCCAATTGGGGTGAGTGCTCCAAGCCCGGTTACAACAACTCTTTTAAACTCCATTTAGTAGATTTGGGGGGAGTTCCTTATTTAACGTTTTTTTCAAGGTAAGCAACAGCCTGACCTACTGTGCCGATAGTTTCAGCTTGGTCATCAGGGATAGCTACGTTAAATTCTTTTTCGAACTCCATGATTAATTCCACGGTGTCTAACGAGTCAGCACCAAGATCATTGGTGAAGCTAGCTTCGGGTGTTACTTCACTTTCGTCAACACCTAATTTTTCTACGATAATAGCTTTTACTCTTGAAGCGATATCAGACATAGTCTTATAGTTTAAATGATTAAATAAAATTCAGTGCAAAGGAAAAATAAATTCTGTTAAATATCAAATCTAAAAACATTTGCGTTATATGCAACAATCTTTTATTGCAACTGTTTCAATTTTGGTATTTTTACAGCCGCAAAAGTAATGATTTTGAACAGGAAATTTTTAAAGTTTGAGATCGATCTTGATTTTGTTCTCATTGCAGTTACGACGTCTCTAAAAGATTACCGTGTTTGTTACCTCATTAACAAGGCGTTGAACTTTAATTTTGCAAAAATTCAGGACCTCGAGGTTGATATAAATAATGACCTTGTACCGATACTCTTCTCCATTTACAACTATAGTTGGGAAACCACGGAGACCGACTTCTATTTTATAGCCAACAAAGGCTCTGATGGTTACCTGGTACCCGAGATGCGAAAGGCCGATTACTTTTTGTTGATAAAAAATTATATCGACGAAAACGACCTTGATAGCCTTATTTCAGCCATAAATAAAATACCGGAAATAGTTACTGCTGTAAAGATTGACCCGAAAAAAGTAAAATCACGGGAAAATCTCTTATTTTAGCGCGAATTTTTAAAGTGTGATACATACACTAAACGAACCTGGATTAAGCCCGTATTAACAGACTATTATATTATGAAATTAAACTATAACCGCACCAAGATTGTTGCCACCATGGGCCCCGCTTCGGCGAAGAAAGATGTTTTGCGTGCCATGATACAGGCAGGCGTAAATATTTGCCGCCTGAATTTTTCGCACGGAAAAGCGCAGGACCATAAAGCAATAATCGATACCATTCGCGAAATAAATGCCGAGCTTAAGACCAATGTAGGCATCCTGGCCGATTTACAGGGACCAAAAATCCGCATCGGGCTGGTAAAAGACGGTGGTATTCATTTAATAAACGGTACGCGCATTAACATTACCACACACGAACTGATTGGTGATGATAACCAGATATACATTACTTACGAAACCTTTCCGCAGGACGTTCAGCCTAACGAAATTATCCTGCTGGATGATGGCAAAATACAAATGAGGGTTATCGAAACCAACAGGCTCGATACCGTTGTTTGCGAGATAGTACACGGCGGCATTCTTACGTCGCGTAAAGGTGTTAACCTGCCAAATACCAAAGTATCTATCCCAAGCCTTACCGAAGAAGATAAGATAAACCTTGGCTATGCGCTGGAATGGGACGTAGATTGGATAGGCCTTTCGTTCGTTCGTACCGGCGAAGATATAGACGACCTGAAACGCATTATTAAAGAAAGTGGTAAGGCTGCTAAAGTAATTGCCAAAGTAGAAAAACCGGAAGCTATCGATAATATTGATTCGATAGTAGCTGCTACCGATGGTGTGATGGTAGCCCGCGGCGACCTGGGTGTTGAAATGCCTTTGGAAGAAGTGCCGATGCTGCAAAAAATGATTGTACGCAAATGCCGCGAGGCCGCTAAGCCGGTTATCGTAGCCACACAAATGCTGGAGTCGATGATTACCACCCCCCGCCCAACCCGCGCTGAAGTGAACGATGTGGCCAATTCTGTATTGGACGGTGCAGATGCAGTGATGCTAAGCGGCGAAACATCTGTTGGTGAGTTCCCGTTAATTGTTATCGAAACAATGGCGAAGATTATCAATAATGTTGAAGATCGCGGTTATCCGTTTCACAGCAAGAGCGACGTAAGCGACCCGAAATCGCCGGATTACCTGAGCAATGCTGTTTGCGGTTCAGCTGTTTATCTTGCTGAACATACCAATGCCGTAGGTATAGTATCCATGACCCACTCTGGCTATACAGCCTACGAAATATCGAGTTACAGGCCAAAAGCAAGTACATTCTTATTTACAGCCAATAAACATTTACTGAACGCAATGAGCCTGCTTTGGGGTGTGCGTACCTTTTATTATGATAAGGAAGAAAGCACCGACCAAACCATTGCCGATGTAAACAACATACTGAAAGAAGCAAACTTAGTTCAAGCTGGCGATGTGGTAATCAATACTGCATCAGTGCCAATTTTGAAAAAAGCTAAAACAAATATGTTGAAGGTGACGGTGGTAGAATAGTTGATTAGGTTGATTAAGTGAGTGGTTGATTAAGTTTTAAAGCGACTAACTACTCACTTAATCAACTCAATCAACCACTCACCTAACATTAATATACCTTCGCTTTACAAGCTTTTCCCTTAAGCTTATCTAATTTGGCGAAGTAATAATCCCAGCAAATTCTTATCGTCTTCATAATTGTAACTTTTATGTTATGTAATTATTAAGACTAAGGTAACGAAATAAAAGTTTAATTTATTATCTTGAATTTCTCTATCGACGGCTCTGTTCCGTTTTACCCCGTCATTAATTTTATACTTCTCAAACGGCCATTGGCCCTGTCTAAATTATTATAATGGCTCTTTTTAGCAGGCCATTAACCGAATAGTTTTGCTACCTAATATATTGTGATTACCGCTTGAGTAAACAGGTAATCTTTTATGCATTGTGGATATTAATACAATTTACGCGGCTCATTTGTGATTAGCAAGAATGTTCTGAAAATTTTACCGGTATTAATTTTATTGCATACCGGAGTATATGGCACCCATGCAGCCGTGATCGGCCCCGCCGCCGATACCGTCGCTCTCAAAACAAGCGCAACCACTAATCCTGGAACCTGGAATTTTAGCGGTGCATTCCATTCGGCCAGCTTGTATTTTTTTACCGGTTCGGTCGATCAATCGCATCCCTCCTTCGACGCTTTATTTATATATGACCGAAAAACATGGGGCGGCTTTGCCTTTAAATCTTTAGATCTTATCGACCATAAAACCGGCGTAAATTATGCTATGGCCGGCATACATAAAATATTCAATGTCGGGCCGGCATTAGTCGTTACGCCCACATTCGGCATAAGCCTTAACCAGAATTACACTCTTGCCGATAAGGGTTCGGACTTCATCTTCAACCTCGCCATTGCCTACAAAATCAACTCCTGTTTTACTGTAAGTAACGATGCATTTTTTCAAAACATCGGCATCACTAAGGACTATAACTGGACGAACCGCCTTAAACTAACGTATCACCAAAACGACTTTTATCTTTCCGCCTTATTATGGGAGCGAGACAGGGCGTTTCATAATCCCGGCTACTTGTCGACCGGGGTGGATGCAGGCTATAATATTGTCCGGATAACCGGCAAATCCAGCCTGTTTATTGGCATATCCAATATTTATATGCTTCAGTCGGACACACCGAAGCGTAACGGGTTTATGTTTAATTTAGGCCTCAACCTGGGCAATTAAGCACAAAAAAAGCGACGGGCTAAAAGCCCATCGCTATAATATTCCGGGAGTATATCCTGATTACTTTGCCTTTTTCTCGTAGCTCTTAGGGTCGAGCGCTGTGGGCGACCAGTTTTGGAAAAATTCCATTACCTTTTCTTTGCTGTGGCCTTTCCCTTCTTCAAGGTATGAGGAATTTTGGGTATTCAAACGATTGCCTTTATCATCCAAAACAACAAATACCGGGAAACCAAAACGCTGCGGGTAACCAAGCTCGGCTAATAATTTTTCATTCTCGTTTTCCGGACTCCAGTTTACGTGAACTATTTCGTAGTTAGCACGCACGTATTTGTTGAGGTCTGGGTCGTGCGTAACCAGGTCGTTAAAACGAATGCACCAGATACACCAGTTACCGCCTATTTGCAGGAGCACGTTTTTATGTTCCGTTGCGGCTTTCTTAACGGCGGCGGCGATATCGGCCTTAGCATCGGCATTAGGATGGTATAGTTTGGCAGTATCAGTTGGTTTAACGGCGGCAGTTGTAGTGCCCGGAATCTGCGCATGTGCGGCAAACCCTATGGCGATGAACGCGGCGATGGCGATTAACTTTTTCATATCTGGTCAGTTGATGAATTAGGTTACTAAATTCCGCATTATAAATGGGGAATGCAAATCGGCAAACAGGCGAAATCATCTGTAACATCGGTTGGTTACCCGAGAAAAACTTAACGAACAGTTGAAAACGTTTTCAACACCTACAACCAGCTACCAACCAACAATTTACCCAATTAAAAGCCATAAATACCAGCTTCTCCACCGCATGTGGAAAACTCTGAATTGAAAAAAAATACAATCAGTAATAGCTTTACTTAAAACACCCCGAAGTTTTTTTAAACGTACTTTTTCCACTTACTACACTTGTATCGATATGGGAGCTGACATCTACGAAAAAAATTCTGCTGAAACTGCAAAAGGATTAAAAGTTGAAAGGTACTTTACCAAAGAGGGAACGAGCGTTTTTGATTTATTTGAATACGAAAAACGCTCGTCAGTAATCCGCAATCCATCCGGCGATGCGGTATTCGAAATGAATGATGTGGAAGTGCCCGCGTCATGGAGCCAGGTAGCCACCGACATACTGGCGCAAAAATACTTCCGCAAGGCAGGCGTTCCGCAGGCTGATGGCACAACAGGTTCCGAAAAAAGCATTAAACAGGTAGCCAACCGCATGGCCCGCTGCTGGAAAGAATGGGGCGAACGCTATGGCTATTTCGCTTCGCCGCAGGATGCCGAAATATTTTACGACGAAATTGTTTACACCATAACCGGTCAGCTGGCAGCGCCAAACTCGCCGCAATGGTTCAATACCGGTCTGCATAACTCTTACAATATCACCGGGAAACCACAAGGCCATTACTATGTGGACCCAATTACCGAAGAGCTTTCCAAATCGACCTCGGCCTACGAACGCCCGCAACCGCACGCTTGTTTCATACTTTCTGTTGACGACGACCTGGTGAACGAGGGCGGCATTATGGACTTGTGGGTGCGCGAAGCCAGGATTTTTAAATATGGCTCGGGCGTCGGCACAAACTTCTCGAAAATACGTGGCGATAACGAGAAGCTTTCGGGCGGCGGTTATTCGTCGGGCCTGATGTCGTTTTTAAAAATTGGCGACAGGGCGGCAGGAGCCATCAAATCCGGAGGAACCACCCGCAGGGCAGCTAAAATGGTTTGTTTGGATTTGGACCACCCTGAAATAGAGAACTTTGTAAACTGGAAGGTTGAGGAAGAGAAAAAAGTAGCGGCGCTGATAGCCGCAGGCTACTCGTCCGATTATGAGGGCGAAGCCTATCGCACCGTATCCGGTCAAAACTCCAATAATTCGGTACGCATACCTAATGCCTTTTTTAAAGCTTTAAAAGACGGCAGCAACTGGGATCTGACCAGCCGCATGACCGGCAAAGCCGTAAAATCTATTTCCGCGCAAAAACTGTGGGACGATATCGCCTTTGCCGCATGGGCCTGCGCCGACCCCGGCGTGCAGTTTGACAGCACGATAAACGAATGGCACACCTGTCCGCAGGGTGGCCGCATCAATGCATCCAACCCATGCTCGGAATATATGTTTTTGGATAACACGGCCTGCAACCTGGCGTCCATCAACCTGGAGCATTTCTTCGATAAAAAGACGCGTATATTTGATGTAAAAGGTTTTGAGCATACCTGCCGCATATGGACCATTGTATTAGAGATTTCGGTGCTAATGGCACAATTCCCATCAAAAGAAGTTGCACAATTATCATACGATTACCGCACACTCGGATTAGGCTATGCCAATCTTGGTTCGGCCCTGATGGTAAACGGCATCCCTTACGACAGCAATAAAGCCCGTGCAATAGGCGGCGCTATAACTGCTATCATGACCGGTACCGCTTATGCCACCTCAGCCGAAATGGCGAGGGAACTTGGTACATTCAGACGTTTTAACGACAATAAAGACCACATGATGCGCGTAATGCGCAATCACCGCTACGCGGCTTACAACAGCACCGGCAACTATGAAGGCCTTGAAATTGCCCCTCCTGGAATTGAGCAAGCTGATTGCCCCGATTACCTGTTATCTGCCGCCTGCAACGCCTGGGATAAGGCCGTTGAAATGGGCGAGCAATACGGCTACCGCAATGCGCAAACCACCGTTATCGCCCCAACAGGCACCATCGGGCTGGTAATGGATTGCGATACCACCGGCATCGAGCCTGATTTTGCTTTGGTAAAATTCAAGAAACTATCCGGCGGCGGCTACTTTAAAATCATTAACCAGGCGGTTCCGGAAGCTTTAAGGAACCTGGGCTACACCGAAAATGAAGTTACCACTATTGTAAATTATGCCAAGGGGGCTGCTGCTTTAAAAGGCGCGCCGCATATCAACCTGGAAACCTTAAAGGCAAAGGGATTAACAGATGATGAACTGGAAAAGCTGGATAAAGGCATCATTTCCGCTTTCGAGATAAGCTTTGCATTTAATGTTTGGGCACTTGGTGAAGAATGCTTGAAGCGCCTCGGCTTTACCGCCGAGCAATACAATGCGCCTGATTTTAACCTGCTGCGTGCACTCGGTTTCAGCAAAAAAGAAATTGCCGAAGCTAACGAGTACATCTGCGGCACTATGACTATAGAAGGTGCACCATTCCTGAAACAGGAGCATTACCCGATATTTGATTGCGCCAACAAATGCGGTGCAAAAGGCGAGCGTTATATTCACTCACACGGGCATATCAAAATGATGGCGGCCGCACAACCCTTTCTTTCGGGTGCTATATCAAAAACCATCAACCTGCCAAATGAGGCCAATGTTGATGAGATAAAAGATTGTTACGAGCTATCATGGCAATTGGGCTTAAAAGCGAATGCGCTTTACCGCGATGGTTGTAAGCTGTCGCAGCCGCTGTCTACCAAATCCGACACAAAAGAGGAGAAGGAAGAAGTTGCCGAAAAGCTGGATACTGTTGAAGAAGTACTAGGCGAAGCTGCTAACGTGAAGCTAAGCGACCTCACCAGCGAACAGGTGATTGAAGCCGCTATGGCCATCATGGAGAAATCGAAAGACACTAATTTTATGCGCCAGCTATCACGCGTGGTGCAGAAAAAGAGCCTGCCATATAAACGCAGGGGATATACGCAAAAAGCAAGCATTGACGGGCAAACGGTGTTTGTTCGCACAGGCGAGTATGAAGATGGCACTTTGGGCGAAATCTTTGTGGACATGCATAAAGAGGGTGCCACCTTCCGCTCGCTGATGAACTGCTTTGCAATTGCTGTTTCTGTCGGCCTTCAATATGGTGTACCGCTGGAGGAATATGTGGAGAAATTCACCTTCACCCGGTTCGAACCGGCGGGCATGGTAGTTGGCCATGCAAATATTAAGAGCGCGACAAGTATAATTGATTATATTTTTCGTATGTTAGGGTACGAATATCAAAACCGTACCGACCTTGTTCACGTATTAACGGAACAGAACGGATTCGCCGGCAACCCGCAAATGGATGACGGTGATTTTAATGCCGATGAGACCAATGTTTACGCACCCGCTAAACCGGTTGCCGTAACAATAGAAAGCAGTAGCAATATAAAGAAGCAGTTTAGCGTTGATTTGAGCATGGGCGTGCAGAGTGATGCCCCAGCCTGCAATACATGCGGACATACGACTATCCGTTCAGGCACTTGTTATAAGTGTTTAAACTGCGGTGCATCGATGGGATGTTCGTGAGAAGGATTTCGGAAGTCGGAATTTCGATTTCGGAATGGAGAAATATCTATAAAGGGTGATTGGTACCCGTGAAAGTGAAATGACTAATGACAATTGACCAATGCCCTTATTAATCAGGCGTTTTGTGTTCAGTTTTATAGTTTACTTTAGTTAGCCCCGGAGTAGTTTACCGGGGCTTTTTTGTGGGGTTTTCACTGTACTGTTCCGCGGAACGGTGTGTACACATGGAACACTTGTGTACAGTTGCTTTAATTTAGATGAAATAAGTCAACGTACTAACAGTAAGAAGTTTATGTACAATTTACCACAAGTGTTCCGCGGAGCATTTGTGTACACACATTGTCAAATAATACAAAATTCTTATCTTTTCCGCAGGATGGGCCGTTCCTAATCACTCATTAATTATAAATTCGTTCTTTATAGTTTGCTAAAATGAATGATACCCGCGTAGTTTTCGATTTTGAAATAAGCTTTACCAATGGCGGCGGCATACAGGGCCAGGATTTCCGCCTGGATATTGACGGCGATGCAATTGATGATAAAGCATTGGCTGATTACATTGTTAACGATATGCAATTGCTGATGGTTGGAGACGTTAAAATCCTGAACAAGCATTACATCAGCGAAAGGCATAAACGGACGCCGGTAGATGCGCCGGTAACAGCGCAGCTTATCGACCTAAGCCATACAATTTTTGATGGCCTGGTTACTTATAAAGGCCTGCCTGCCCCTATTATTTGCGATTACCTGGGCCGTGAAAATTCGAAAGCCTTTTATGAAGAAGGCACAGAGTTCCAGATTGGTAAAATTGAAATGGTTACCAATACAGGTACTTACCTGGATTGCCCGTTCCATCGGTTTGAACATGGCGCCGATTTATCGCAAATTGCCCTTGAACAATGTGCTGATTTGGATGCTATCACTATCAATGCGAAAGACGTTATGGCGGTGGGCAAGGAATATTTTGTGGGTAAAGAATTGAGGAACCGGGCGGTATTGGTTTATACCGGTTGGGCAGGCAACTGGAACACGGAGGCTTATTTTGAAGGCCATCCTTATCTTACCGAAGAGGCCGCTGTATATCTTAAAGAATGCAATGTTAAATTAGTCGGTATCGATAGTCATAATATAGATAATACCACCGGCAAAACACGACCTGTGCATACCACTTTACTTGGCGCGGGCATACTAATTGTAGAACACCTTTGCAATTTGGATAAGCTGCCCGAAAGCGGCTACCGGTTTAATGCTGTTCCGCCAAAATTTGAAGGAGCCGGGACGTTTCCTGTGAGGGCGTATGCTGATTTGTCCAATAGGTAAAACACGAAGGAGATTTGTCAACTTTTTAAAAGTTGACAAATCTAAACGCAACCCAACAAACATTACTTCACATTCATACTCATCTCCGGCTGGAACGATAACGTTTCGGATGTGACACCTGAGATTGCGTTCCCGCCGCTTTGCAGGCTGCTTTGAAACTCCTTAATGCCGTCCATCACCGCGAAATTTTTAAATGGCACCAAAACAACCAGCTGCTTTAAGTTTCCGCCATCGGCTATTTCAAAAACAATAAACCTTGCGGCACCATCTTTTTGTTTTGCCACACCTATTGCCTTTTCAATAAGCTTTGCCGCTTCCCTAACATCACCCACATCAACAGTAAACATCCTCAAAAATTTAGCGGACAGGGTTTGTGCCTCGGCCTTATCCGAGATAGGCAGCAGCGCCATTTTGTACCCTCTTAAATAATCGGCGAACGGTTCGGTATGGAGGGCGTTATCGGCTCCGTCGCCCGCAGCATTAACAGGGTTGTCAAAATCCGCCCAGGAATGATTGAAGGTGGCATCGATAAACTGGCCCGCACGCGAACCGGAAATAACATACCAGCCATACCAGTTCCAGCTATCGTTATTGGCCTTATGCCATTGCAGGTGTTGCTTGTAACCTGTTTTAAAGTTAGCTTCCTGTTTAGGCGCCCAAACAGAAAAGTGGGCGATGCCTCCGTCTTGCGCCATCGCTGTGGCGGCGCAGAATAAAAAAATAATTGTCAATAGTTTCATACCTTTTCTTTTCGGTCAAAACTATAGTGTTGCAAAACGGGAAAATTGTAAAAAAATGAACTGCTAAAGCAAGGAAAATATATTGCTGATAGCGTGCTTATCTGCAAAATATTCCCGCGGCGAGATGGCAGTGAATTGCCTGAAGGATTTTATGAGGTGAGATTGATCAAAATAGCCCGACTCGTAGGTACATTCGGTTAAGCTTAAATCGGGGAAGGTTATTTTGTTAGAAATAAACCGGTTTATCCTTAAGATATTGCAGAGGCTTTTTGGCGTAATGCCTACGTACTTTTTAAATAAGTCGCCGTGGTATTTATTGGAGATTTTATTGTTTTCGATAATATGGCTTACGGCTGTTGTGCCGCTGCTCTCTAAAATCGTTCTTACTGCGCTGTTAACGTATTGAAAACCGGGACTATTTAATGTCTGCCGAGATATTAATTCGCCGAGATAGTTTTCCAGGTTCGAGAATGTTTGAACCGGGACTTCAGTTATACAATTCCAGAATCCTGCCGTGTTTATTACATCGCCCAAAGGCAAAAATCCGTTTTCAATATGGTCTAACGGAATTCTTAAAAATGGATAGAGCGTATGCGGGTAAAAACGGATGCCATATAAGCGCGCGCCGGCAGCCATTTTTACTTCGTGACATTTCAGGGTCTGTGCTGCAATAAAAGCATTCGGTTCGGCAAGCCAGTCGTTTGCGTCATATTGTTTGCTTTTGCAATCGCCGTTCAAATAAAAGATGATTTCCACATGCCCGTCCGGAATTATTTCCTCCTCGTAAAAGCCACTATCGTGCCCCACCTCCATAAACCAAAAGGATTTTACGAGGTGTCGTAGGCGTTTGGGGGCGTATGTTTGAATAGAAATCATAGACAGTTATGTTATTATTCATCTATCGGTTCAAGAGCCATGTATTTTAGCTCAAACCAGTCACGGAATTTTATGAATTCCGCACGCGTTTTTATTTCAGGTATCTTTTCTAAAAAGAAGTCGGGCGCGTACGCTTCAATCGTTTCGAGCTCATTCTTTACAAGAATTTGGAATTTATAATTTACGCCATCGCTTAACGAATGTGTGTATCTTTTACCTCCGACGATTCCGTCAGTAATTCTTAACGAATCCCGGCTTAACATCAGAAATCCAGAACTGTCAACGTAATCTACGATCGCTTTTGCCGAATCCGGGTCGATCTTTTTAAATCGCACTTTAGGGTAAGTCCATTTACCGCTCTTCAGTAGTTGTGAAGATAAATATCCTTTATACCAAATACCTTTATTTAAGGCCATCAGATCGTAGTATTTATAATCGCCCCACCAAAAACTTTCGCGGGTATAGGCAATCATCAAATCGCACTCATTTACAAAATTCTTATAAATAACAGATTCGGTTTTTTGCACCTCAGATGCATTTGCTTTGAACGACTTGATTTGCGCGTTACTTATAGACGCAAGACATAAAACAGGCAATGATAAAAGCATCACCCGGTATATTTTCTTTGCTACTTCCGCAATCGACAATCCGCCTTCCGCAATCATCACATCTTTTTATAAATATCCTTTAAATTCCTTCCCAGTTCCTGGTAGTCCAAACCATACCCCACCACAAACTCATTTTCAATCTCGAAGCCAACGTATTTCAACTCGTCAACAGGCCTTAATAATGCGGCAGGTTTTAGCAGCAATGAACACATTTTTAACGATGCAGGTTGTTTAAGACGAAGTTTTTCCAGCAGGAAATGGGCGGTATTGCCGGTATCTACTATATCCTCAATTACCAATACATCGCGGCCTTTTATGTCGACATTCAGGTTGATATCCTCCCTGATTTTCATGGTACTTGTTATCCCACCATGGTAAGACGACAGCTTGATAAAAGTAATTTCGCAGGGAATATCCAACTGTTTTACCAGGTCGGCAAAAAATAAAAAGCTGCCATTTAAAACGCCGATGAGTACCGGTACAGTATCCTTGTAATCTATATTCAATTGCCGGGCGATTGTATCAACACGCGCGGCTATATCGGCAGCGGTGATAAACGGATCAAAAGTAAGACCGGCTAAACGTAGTTCCATGAGGCAATATAGCTAATAAATGACGTTATTTAAACCTATCTTTGTCACCCAAACAATGACAGAAGACCACTACGTTCATACTTTACCAAACGGCATCCGGATACTTTTCAAGCATGCACCATCTACAATAACGCATTGCTGTTTTATTGTTAATGCGGGTTCGCGCGATGAGACTGAGCGCCAGATAGGATTAGCACATTTTATAGAACACCTGCTGTTTAAAGAAACCGAACGCCGCAGCACCAGCCAGATATTGAACCGCCTGGAGATTGTCGGCGCCGATTTAAACGCCTATACCACCAAGGAATATACCTGCATACACGCGTCGCTGCTAAACCAGCACCTGGAACGCGCCATTGATTTATTTGAAGATATTTTATTCCACTCCACCTTCCCGGAAGATGAGCAGGAAAAAGAGCGTGGCGTGATCCTGGACGAAATTGCCTCGTACCTGGATCAGCCCGAAGAAGCCATACAGGATGACTTTGAAGAGTTGCTGTTTAAAGGCCACCCCATGGGCAACAATATTTTGGGCACGCCGGATTCAGTCGCAAAACTAAGCAGCAGTGATATCAACCAATTTATCGCCGCTAACTATAACACATCCGAAATGGTTTTCGCCGTTTTTGGCGATTATGATTTTAAGAAAATAATCAAGCTGTCCGAAAAATATTTTGGGCCAATACCCGCTAATGACTCCAAAAAACACCGGGTTGCGCCATCGGAAATAATCGCTTCAAAAAGTATTTTCGCCAAGCCAATATCGCAAACGCATTGTATTATAGGCAGCATGGCATATTCATCATCCCATCAGTATAAAAACGGCCTGCTGCTTTTAAACAACCTGCTGGGTGGTATTGGTATGAGCAGCAGGCTAAACCTGGAGATACGCGAAAAACACGGCATTGCTTACACGGTGGAATCAAACTATACCAGCCTGACCGATACAGGCATCTTCTCCATTTATTTCGGTACGGATAGCGAGAAGGCGGAAAAGGCAACGCGCTTAATCCATAAGGAGCTGAAGAAGCTGCGCGATAATAAATTAGGCACTTTACAGCTCCATCAAGCCAAAGAAAAATTCATAGGCCAGATTGCTCTTGCCGAAGAAAACCGCATGAGCCTTATTATATCGATGGCCAAAAGCCTGCTTGATTTTGGTTGTGTAGATACGCTGCAGCAGGTATTCGATAAAATTAATGGGGTAACTGCCGAAGAAATGCTGGCCATCGGCAACGAAATTTTTGATGACAGCCGGATGATTACCTTACTATTTGAGCCTAAGCAATAAAGCATTATTTTTGCATCATGAAGTTTCCTATAATAGCATACGGCGATCCTGTCCTGCGAAAAAAAGCTACGGCTATTGAGCCGGATGAATATCCGCATATAAAAGAGTTGGTTGCCAACATGTTCGAAACCATGTATGGCGCACATGGGGTTGGTTTGGCCGCGCCGCAGGTAGGTATGTCGATGCGGTTGTTTGTGGTGGATGCCAATGCATTTGCAGACGACGACGCGGATTTAAAGGATTTTAAAAAGGCCTTTATCAATGCTAATATCATGGAAGAAACCGGCGAAGAGTGGGCTTTTAATGAAGGCTGCCTGAGCATCCCCGAAATACGCGAAGATGTTTACCGCAAACCTGTTGTTAAAATTTCATACTATGACGAGGATTGGAAACACCACGAAGAAACCTTTAAAGGAATGGCCGCCCGCATTATCCAACACGAATACGACCACATAGAAGGCAAGCTGTTTACCGATAAGCTGAGCCCGCTGCGCCGCCGCATGCTGGAGAAAAAGCTAAATGATATTTCCCGTGGAATTGTTGATGTGGATTATAAAATGAAATTTCCGGCGGTTAAGAAGGGAAGATAATTTTAGAGCCAGGAGCCAAGAGCCTGGACGATAGAAATTATTGAAGCTGACCCCAGCAGGGTCTAATATTGGTAGAAAATATCCCACCCATATCATCCGTGCCGTAGGTACGAAACACCGCATGCAGGTATTTACAGGATAGGTTGCGTACCTATGGGTGTTCGAAACATTTTCGTGTCTGCCGTTTCATGATGGGCGATGCCCATCGCTGGTATATTGATACCCTTTCAGGGCTTAAATTATCAATAAATATCATCTCGCCAAATCCGACTTCGCCCTGCAGGGGCACTATACGTCAGCGCAGGGCATCGCCCTGCGTCACCAAAACAGGTTTCGAACACACAACGCAACATACTTAACAGCATGCGAAATCCGTTTGTGTTTTTAACAATATTTTACACCTGCCACGCATCTTGAAAACGTGCTAATGCGAAAATAATTCCTGTCTTGATTCTTGGATCCTGACTCTTGGTTCTACCCTCTAGTTCGTGCTCGGCGATCTGGCCTTATCCCCATCAGAGATTTCTTTTATCAGGCTACCCCAGTTGAAAGGGTTAAGCAATGGGTTGGTAATGGAGTGCGAATTAACTACACTGTTATGAAAATCCTGGAAACCGTTCATCTCTCCGCCATCCCTCGGCAAAGTACGCTGCAGGCTTAAAATAGACGTCCGGCTCAAATTTTTCTGGGCGATAGCGAGGTCGTCGTCTGCAATTTTCATAGAGATAAAATCCTTGCGGAATTCCTCGGTAGTTGCCCATGGGAATACTCTAAATACGGGCAGGTTGATAATCTCCGGCTTTAGATCAACTTCGATGGTATAGCTCTTACTGGCTACATTGGCAGGGATTACAACAGTTGTGGATGCATAGCCTACGCACGAAAACCGCACCGTATCCTGCTCATGTACCGGGAATGAAAAATAACCTTTATAGTTGGAAATATTAACCTGGTTTTTATTTGTGGTATTTACAATGCTTACATAAGGCACAATTACCGACGTACTGTCGGCATTATGCACCACACCGCTAAATTGCACAATAGTGCGCTCCTGCTGTGCGAAGACGGCAGATGTGATTGATAAAAAGAAAAGAAGACCAAATAACTTCTTCATTAGGGGCTTACTTTTTATATTTCTACCGGTTTTACGGATAAAAGTTTCAAACGTTCAACAAAAATATATTATTGCGGTAAAGCGTTTAGTTATTTAACAAAACTTAACACTACCGCATGTTTTCGGGCAGCACGGCGTTCGGGTCGTCAATGTCTGTCAGGTTCAGCGCTTCTACGGCAGTAATTTCAGGCACCGCTTTCATTATTGCCTGCTCTATGCCGGCCTTAAGCGTCATAATGCTCATCGGGCACGAACCACAGGCGCCAAGCATTTTTAACTTAACTACATTATCAGGAGTAATCTCCTCAATCGACACATTCCCCCCGTCAGTCAGCAAGTACGGTCGTATCGTATCCAATGCTGCTTCAACCCGGTCTAATAAACTCATCTTCGCTATTTTATAAAGTAAAGTTACTAAATATTTTTTATTTGTGTAAAAACCTCAAAAGGTGCAAATCAAACTGTCGCTAATATGCGCTGGGTTAAAACCCAGCGCTACAACATGAACCGAGCCGATGGCTCTTGAATTCGGGTAAATTTACGTTTTCTCACCCTTGGATTTTCTTAAAGAGCCGTAGGCTCGGCCAATATTTTAGCGCCGGGTTTCAACCCGGCGGTAGCAACCAACAAAGCGACAATTTGATTTGCACCCACCTCAAAACCACTTTTGTCATTGCTGGATTACTTCCAAATTTTTATCGTCATTGTAATGACGACCGGATTTACTGGCCCTGGGCTTCCGCCGCTTTCTCAAACGCTTTTGCGTTACTTATAGCCACCTGTTGCGCTACGCTCTTAGCCATTTCAATAAACGCTTTGGCCATTACGCTATCCTCATCCAATACAATCGGCTTGCCCGCGTCACCGCTTTCACTGATGCCTTTCACGAGCGGAATTTCGCCTAAAAACGGCACGTTCAATTGTTCTGCAAGCTTTTTACCGCCGCCCTGTCCGAAGATGTAATACTTATTTTCGGGCAATTCTGCGGGCGTAAAATAAGCCATATTTTCCACCACGCCAAGCAGCGGCACGTTAATGGCCGGCATCATGAACATACCGATACCTTTTTTAGCATCGGCAAGCGCCACGTTTTGCGGCGTTGTAACTATAACAGCCCCGGTTACCGGGAATGTTTGCGTTACGGTGATATGGATGTCTCCTGTTCCCGGCGGCAGATCGACTACAAGGTAATCCAGTTCGCCCCAGTCGGCATCGTTAAATAATTGCTTTACTGCTGTTGATACCATCGGCCCGCGCCACGGAACCGGCTGGTTTGGGTCGGTAAAGAAGCCGATGGACAATAGTTTTATACCATATTTTTCAATCGGCTCAATCCGAGTTTTTCCGTTTACCTCGCTGGCCTGCGGACGCGCATTTTCCAATCCGAACATAATCGGGATAGATGGTCCGTAAATATCAGCATCGATCAAACCAACTTTCGCCCCGGTTTTTGCCAGGCCTAAAGCAAGGTTTACAGCAACAGTAGACTTACCCACGCCACCCTTACCTGATGCTACCGCGATAATATTTTTCACCCCCGGCACGCCGGTGTTTTTCTGCGAGGTAACCCGCGAGGTCATGTTGATATGTATGTCTGCATCCTTGCTCACAAAATGCAGCACGGCGTTTCGGCAGGCATTTTCAATCATTGCCTTCAACGGGCATGCCGGTGTGGTTAATACTACCGAAAAACTAACCCGGTTACCTTCTACCTGTAGGTCCTGGATCATATTCAAGGTCACCAAATCCTTCTTCAGGTCCGGTTCCTCAACATTGCCTAAGGCTTGTAAAACTTGTTCGCGTGTTATGGCCATAATATAAAGGCAAATCTACCTAAAACAGTGAGAAGTAATGTCATGCGGGAGTCGGGAAAGACGGAAAAGAAAAGCAAACTTAGACTTACGAAGTTTTAAAAACTTCGTAAGTCTTCCGGGTTAGTTAAGAACAGTAGCCTCCAACGCCACCTCTGCTATTGCGCCGTTTTCAACGGAGACTTTATAAACCTTATTTTTGGCATCGCCCGCGAGCACTTTAGCTACTTTGTCATTTTCAAAATATAGCCCGGCATTTTCGTCGAGTCCGTAGCCGGGTTTCATTTTGCCATTCAATACCATGTCCTGGTAAATAGTTGCCCGGTCTTTTGATGAATGATAATGCGGGCTGCAGCTCCCTTTCAAAAACCCCAGGCACTCCACACTGCTTAAAGCAATCGGCCGCGAATCTGAAAGTCCCTCGTGAAACCAGCAGATAGCTCCAGCACTCGAACCTGTAAGCACTATGCCTTTCTCCCATGCCCTTTTTAATATTTTGTCGATACCATGCGCCCGCCAAAGCGCTATCATATCGAGCGTATTGCCGCCTGCTACCATAATGGCATCGGCACCTAAAAGCGATTCTTCAAAAGAAATTTTCTGGGTTGATGATTCAATAAATACCTTCTGAACATAAGGGTCGATGGAATATTTTTTTGCATTTTCCAGCCAGTAAGTTATATATGCCTGGTTATCGCCTGATGCTGTAGGCAGAAAGCATACCCGTGGTTTTTCCTTCCCGGTTAACGCAATCATATATTTCATCCATACCGGGCCATAAGCACCGCCGGTAAGCAGAATTTTTTTGGTAGGATTAGCAGAGATGGCGGCAGCAGGTAAAGTATTTGCTAGCGCGATGCTGGCCGTTACCAAAGCGGTTTGTTGAAGGAATTCTCTGCGGTTCATTTGCTTAAAGATAGTCTGAAAATCGAAATAGTGAGTAAAATCTCGGGCGAAAAAGGAAGGCGACACCTAGTTCCGCATTCCTGGCTCAGCTTTGCATTCATTTGTCAATCAAGTTTACATAAAATCCTATAATCTTTTGACGGCGCAGCCCTCTTGAACGCCATTAAAAATAAACAACTGTGAAAAATCCTACGAATCTTAGTTTACATTTGCGAATCAGTTCCGACAACTATCAGGACCGTACATCAACACATGATATTAATCACCGGGGCAACAGGTTTTTTAGGTTCAGAAGTGGCGCTGCAATTGGTGCAGCAAGGCCACCCCATACGTTGCACTAAACGGACCACATCAACCATACCGGCAATACTCCAGCCCTTTAACACTCAAATTGAATGGGTAGATGCCGACCTGCTTGACATGTTTGCGATAGAAACTGCCCTTGAAGGTGTAACACAAGTTTACAACAATGCCGCCTGGGTGTCTTTAAAAGAGGTTGACAAGAAGCAGATGATTTACACCAATGTTACCGGAACGGCTAACCTGGTAAATTTATGTTTGCAGCAAAATATCAAGCTGGTGCACGTAAGCTCGGTAGCTGCTATAGGCCTTGCCAAACCTGGCGACTTAATAACCGAAAACCACCATCTCGACCTTGCAACAGAAACTGACGGCTATGCTATTTCGAAGCTGGAAAGCGAGATGGAAGTTTGGTGCGGCATTGCCGAAGGACTGGACGCAATTGTTGTAAACCCGACCATCATTATCGGCCCCAATGCCGGTACCGCCGGTAGCGGACAGCTATTCGAGACTGTTAAAAAAGGTCTTAAATTTTACACCGAAGGCACCTGCGGCTTTGTCGATGTGCAGGACGTAGCCCGGTGTATGATAAAGCTGATGGAAAGCGATATCACTGCCGAACGCTTCATCATCAGCAGCGAAAACCGAGATTATAAATCCCTCACAGCCGAAATTGCAGATTGCTTTGGCGTGAAGCGCCCGTCATCACTGGCCAAACCCTGGATGCTGGGTCTTGCATGGCGTGGCGCAAAGATTGTAAGTGCTTTAACCGGCAACCCGCCGGCTATCGATAAAATATCTGCGCAGGCAGCCAGTATGGAGCGTAATTACGATAATTCAAAAATAAAGGCGGCAACGGGCATTGAATTTAAGCCGGTAACCCAAACAATTAAAGCGGTTTGCCAGGCGTTAAAGTAATTATTTCAATCAAGCCATTTATTTCAATATTGAGGAGCTATGGAAATCGAACGGGGATTTAAATTTCAGCCTTTTTGGGTATTAATAGTGGGTTTCGGCGGGCTGTTTTTAATTTACAAATTTTATAGCCAGCTTTTTACTCCCGTGCTTTTTAAGCCGGTTAATTTATTAGTGCTCCCGGTACCTGTCCTGATAGCCTGGGTTGTATTGCCGATGATGTTAAAAATGCTTACCGGCAGGCCTGCAATCGAATTGACTGATGACGCCTTTATCAATAACTTTACCGGAAGGGCTGTCCCCTGGGATAACATTGCCGAAATTCATTTAAAGAAGGGTGGCGTAAGAAGCAGCGGAAGCCTGGTGATTAACTTAAAGCAGCCTGAACTATATTTTAATAACTTTTTAAGGAGATTGCTTTACAAAATAAAGCAGGCATTTACGGCTAATGACATAGCCATACCCACAGACCTCATCTCCGGCGACGCTGAAGGGATCCTGCTGGCAATAAACGCATTTCGGGCCAGGCACGCCGGAGAGGCTTAGCCTTCCTAAAACTCTACATGCGCCCGTATCGAAAACACGTTTACCGGCCCCCTGTCTTTGTTATAGCCGGGATTTAAGATAAATTGATAGTCGGGCGTTAAAAAGACTTTCTGTTGATAGGCATTCAATTTATAGTAAAGTTCTCCTATCATTTCAGGAGCGTAGTTGAGCTTGCCATCGCCAATTAAAAAGCCATAGCCTCCCGCAGCCAAATAATTTTTATGCGGACCGGAAAGGCCGTTACCAATAAAGGCCAGGCCGAGCTCATCATCCTTCCGTTTCCATGAGCTGCCCTTAAGCACACCGCCGAATGTTAGTGAGCGGTCTATCTCGGTAAAAAACCAGGTTTCTGTATGGCCGTCGTTCCAACTGGCTTTGGCAAATACGCCGAAGTCTTTGCTGAGGTATTGGTCGGCGCTTACACCGAAGCCGTATTTGTGGCGACCGTATGCCTGGGTGGTATCAACATTTGGCGCGCTTGGATTTTGCGCGATAGATAAATTATAATCGCCGAATTTGCCATTGTTCCGGAAAGCCAGCAGGCGCACCGTTCCTTTCTGGCCATTTAGGGTATAACGTTTTTCGTATTCCAGCGTTTGTGTATTGGCTTTGCCGATTTTAGCATCCCAGGTTGATGAGTTGGCCTGGGTTACCACCATAGTAAAGGCAAAACGCAAAGTCCAGGTAGGCTGACCAAGCTCCGCCACGCCGCCCATGGTATAGCCGCGGGTATTGGCCGGGTAATCCCAGGCGCCATTATCCATTAATGCCCAGTTCATAAATTGTGTGCGCGGGTCGTGGCTAAATTCATTACCATCGAAAAAATCAGCCATACCGAATTTGCCCACTGTGATTGAAAAATAACGTTTGCTTCTTAATCCACCTAAAACATTGGCATCGGGTTGGAGCGTGTCTTTTTCAGTTCCCCACTCAAAGTTCTGTTTTAAATAAAGCCTTGCGATATAAATCTTAGGCTCGGCCGCGCCTACACGAAAGGTTTCACCATTAGGGAAGCCCGCTACACCCAAAGTTTGACTCAAGCCGGCCCCGCCGGATATTTCCGGGTTAAAGTAAGCCTCAGCGCCTTTCCAAAGCCTTGCACCGCCAAACAGCGTTGAAGTAATCGAACTTTGCGTTTCTTCTTTAGTTGATAGACTATTTAAACCGCTGTAATTGGCGCTAAATGACGGTTTATATTGAGTGATGATGGTCTGCTGAAAATGAAGGCTGAACCGTTCCTGTTTTAAGCTATCCTGCGCCAGGGAAAGTTTCGTCAAGCCAAAAAGTAATGCAAAAAGAATGAGTATATTTTTTTTCATAGATAGATTCTCCGATTATATTTAAGCAAATCTAATAATAAATTTAGACATGTCTAAATCTTAAGAGAATTTAATTAAAAAATCACATTTAGGTAACACAATTTTAACACTCCGAATAAAATTGCTCCAGGTAGGCTAGCATAAAATCGTGGCGTTGTTGCGCTAGTTTCTTACCGGTTTCGGTATTCATCTTATCCTTTAGCAGTAACAACTTTTCGTAAAAATGGTTGATGGTGGGAGCCGAGGAATTTTTGTATTCCTCCTTAGTCATATTGAGGTTAGGCTTTACATCCGGGTTATAAAGTTCCCGGCCTTTAAAGCCACCGTAGTTGAAGGCACGGGCAATACCAATAGCGCCGATGGCATCCAGCCGGTCGGCATCCTGCACAATATCCAGCTCAATAGAATGGAAAACTTTTCTTTCAAACCCTGCTTTAAATGAAATATGCCTGATGATTTGCTGAACATGATGAATAATAGCTTCATCAACGTTTTGAGCGCCTAAAAAATCCCCGGCAGTTTTTGGGCCAATTTCTTCGTCTCCATTGTGAAATTTAGCATCGGCAATGTCATGCAGCAAAGCAGCCAGTTCAACAATAAGCCCATCCGCCTGTTCACTTTCGGCGATGCGTTTTGCATTATGCCACACGCGGTTAATATGCCACCAATCGTGGCCGCCTTCGGCGTCACGTAATGTTTGCTGCACAAAGGCTGTTGTTTTTTCAATTAATACTGTGTTATCCATAACAATCAATCCGGAATTATTTCCACTTCCGCCACCGGGCTGAATAAATAAACCCTTTTAGAACTAACTTCAATACACTTATAACGCTTGCGCAATTTTTCCTCCTTGCGGAATATACGGCCATCCTTCAATTTAAACATCGCTTTTATGGGCAGCTTTTCAACCGTTATCGCCGATTCCTTAGGCGCATCGTAGTTGCGCAGGGTTCGGTACAAAGTTAGGTCGGAACAGCTGGACGCAGCCGGATTATCCAGGTAGCTGGTAATAGCACGCCTTATATCTGCCGGAAAAACTTCCTTTTCAAAAAAGGGCTGCATCATCCGTTTAAAATTCAGCTTCCACTCTGTACCGTGTGGCTTGGCTTTGTGCTTGTGCTCGTTCCAGGTATGCAGGTGCGCAAACTCGTGAACAGTAGTCACCAGGAAAGCGTAAGGGTTTAAATCAAAGTTTACCGATATGCGATGTCCTTTGTCGCCATGGGGCGGACGGTAGTCGCCAAACTTAGTGCCACGGTTGCGCGAAATCTTGAATTCGCATTTAAAGTAGTCAATCCAGCGGCCAATCAGCGGTGCTGCATCAGGCGGAAGATACTTCTCGAGAACTTTTACTTTATCCAATTTTTACCTCGGTGCAAAGATAGTTATTTTGGGGATTTCACCGATTTGAAAATGATTCCACCGATTTCGCATGATGATTATCAAACCCACTCCAATTCCTCTGCCTTAAAGCCAATCTTCCAGGCTATAGATAAAAATCGCGATTTGATATCGTCGGTTATGGTCATTTCGCGGGATAATATCCACAGGTAATGGAAAAACGCAGTTTTAGTTCGAGAAAAGGGCGGTCGGAGAAATCGCTGAAAAAAAATGAAAATAAATTTGCGCAAGCAAATACTTGCATATATATTTGCGCAAGCAAAAGCTTGCGCATTAAATATGAAAGCCAGAAGAGACGTTTTCCAGGCCATAGCCGACCCCACCCGCCGGGCCATCATTAACATGATTGCCTCACAACCACATAACGTAAATACCATTGCCGAAAAGTTTGATGTAACCCGCCAGGCAATTTCGTTGCACCTGCAGATACTAATTGACTGCGGCCTTGTGGCAGTAAAACAACAGGGACGCGACCGAATTTGCGAAGCGAAACTGCAACAGCTAAGCGAGGTGTCGGGTTGGATAGACCAATATCGCCAGCATTGGGAAAGCAAGCTGGATGCTATGGAACAATATATAGAACAACTAAAAAAAGAAAAATATGGAAAACAGGAATAGCAGCACCGCTGACAAGGAGCTTTTGCTAACACGAACGCTTAATGCACCAGTTGAATTGGTTTGGGAAGTATGGTCGAAACCGGAGCATATTGCCAAATGGTGGGGCCCGACAGGATTTACCAATACCATCAGCGTAATGGATTTTCAACCAGGCGGCAAGTGGACGCTGGTAATGCACGGCCCTGACGGAACGGATTATCCGAATGAGAGCACGTTTGTAGAAGTGGTACCAAACAAAAGGATAGTTTATGAGCACACTTCTTATCCGCACATTATCGCCACCATTGATTTTGAAGATCGCGGCGAACAAACCGGGCTAACCTGGCACATGCTTTTTGATTCGCGCGAGGATTTTATAGCAGTTGCCCAAAAGTACCAGGCAAAAAAGGGTCAAAAAGAAAATGTAGACAAGCTGGAAGCTTACTTGACGGGAATTAAATAAACATAAAACCTATGAAACGTTTTGCAATACTAATTTTAAGCTTTATGATGATGGAAGCTACGAATTTAAATGCCCAGGGCAAATATGCCGATGTGAACGGTATAAAAATGTATTACGAGATAGATGGCAGCGGCAGTCCGCTGGTGCTGCTGCATGGCGGCGGCTCAACCATAAAAACCACCTTCGGCACCATACTGCCTGAGCTTGCCAAAACGCACCAGGTAATTGCCGTGGAACTGCAGGCCCATGGTCACTCTGGCGACCGTGATGCTCCGGAAACATTCGACCAGGATGCTGCGGATGTCGCCGAATTGCTGAAGCAACTCAATATACCCAAAGCCGATATTTTTGGGTTCAGTAATGGCGGCCAAACCGCGATGGTAATGGGTATAAAATATCCCGATAAAGTAAATAAACTCATCATCGCTTCGGCATTTTACAGCCGCGATGCCGTACCCGCAGGTTTTTGGGAGGGCTTCAAAAACGCCAAGTTCAGCGATATGCCGCAGATTTATAAAGACGAATACCTGAAGATAAAAGACCAGGCGGGTTTAATGAACATGTTCAGGAAAGATTCACAACGCATGGGCAACTTTAAAGGCTGGACCGACGAGGAAGTCGGCTCAATAAAAGCGCCATCATTAATCGTAATTGGCGACCGGGACCTACCAACGCCGGAGCATGTTGCAAAAATGCATCGCCTGATACAAAATAGCCGTTTGGCCATCTTGCCGGGTACACATGGCAGCTACATTGGCGAGGCGATGTCGTGGGGCTCACGAAGTAAAATACCTGCGCTGTTTGTTGAGATGGTGAATGAGTTTTTGGCTGATTGACTAAAAAAAATATCCATCGCGGTAAGGCTGCGATGGATACTTATATCCTATAGACTATCAGATTTTTACTTAGTAATTGGAAAAACCTCGCGCAGCTTTAAATTTCTTAACCAAAGCCCGCCCCAGGCAAATATCGCCATATAAACAGGGAACAGCACGTTACCGAACAACGATAGGTCGAGTCTGAAATTTGTTGCAATTGCGCCTCCCAAATAACCGGTCAATATAATTGCGCCTAAAACCGATGTGCGCGGTATAGCATAAAGCACGGCGGATAAAGTCGCCAGGAATCCCATGGTAACGATATGATGCTCTGCATATCCTAATTGTAATGTAGTGTCTACAACTACTTTCGGTTTCATAAATTTCATTATGCCATCAAACAGCATAAATAATACAACGATAGTGCTGAGCACGCGGCCTGTCCATAATTGCCCTTTTGAAATTGTTGGTTCCATGTTTTGTATAGTTTTGTTGTTTTAGATTTGATTAACTGGTACAAACATATAGCGAAACCACAGCAGCACGTGAGGTGAGAAAATGACAATTGCAGGGGGTAAATTGTATCCCTGCATTAAAGCGTTCGGAATTGAGCATGTCCCGCCAACTTGCATCAAAACAAAACGTCCATATTAACTTCACTTTGTATTAATCCTGCATAGTTATTATCCTTTACGCCATAAGTGGTCATCAGCGTCATAAATACCGATTTCCTGGTTTTAGTTTGTGACTTAAACACGCGGATTTTATTCTCCAGTTCCTTTGCGTACGCTTTTGTAATTTCGAAAGCATCGGTGGCAAACTTTATTTCACATAAATTGATACAGCCGTCGGCCCTGTCAATCACCAAATCCACCTGGGTGCCTTGCTCATCAGCCGACTTAGGAATATATCTCCAGGATGAAACTTCGGTATAAACACTTTTTATTCCAAGCCCTGCCTTTATCTGGTCGATATGTTTAATACAGATACTTTCGTAAGCAATCCCGCTCCAACTTTTCCATGTTGAGCTGGCTGAAAACATTTGCCAGGCGCCTTCGCCCTTTGCGCGGGTATTTTCAATAAAGCGTATATAAAACAGCGAGTACTCATCTGTCAATTTATATAGGCTGTCCTTTACAGTTTTCCCAAAGGGAATATAAGGCGTAATAAAGCCCGATTCCTTTAATTCATCCAACAGCTGTGTTGCGTAACCACCTGAGGTTAAATTACAAGTTTGGATGATTTCGGTCCGCGTTAAACCTTTGCCTTTTTTTGCCAATGCTCTTATAATATCTATATGGTTTTCAGCGCTATCAAACAACGAGGTGTATAGCTTTTTAAATTCATCATGCAATAACCCCTCATTTGTAAAGCATATTTTATCAATTGCCTGCATGGCGCTGTCGCCGGGTTCAATTTCCTTCAGGTATTGCGGTATGCCGCCCATAGCCATGTAAATTTGCAATACCTGGTATTTGTCAAGTTTAACTTTATTCAACTTTAAATATTCGGCCGTCTCGCTAACTGTAAACGGCAATAGCCTGATTCTGCGTGTTACCCTGTTATGTAAGCCACCCCGATTATTAAGTACTTTTTTAATCATCCAGGCCGCCGCAGAACCGCATATCACAACAACCAGTTTTTTTTCTTTAGATGCCCAGCTATTCCAAAATTGCCCGAATGCTGAAAGAAATGCCGACCTCGGCGTATCAAGCCAGGGGAATTCGTCTATGAAGATTACTACCCGCTCCCTTTTTAATAATGGAGTTAAAAATTGAGATAACATGTGAAAGGCCTGAACCCAGGTACCGGGTGTGGCAAGCGGTAAGCCGCCGGCGGCTTTGCTAAGGGCTAAGCTGAAACTTTCCAGCTCCTGGCTAAGGGAGGCATTGCTGGACCCTGTAAACTCAAACGAAATGCCTTGTTTAAATCCGTTCCGTATCAGGAATGTCTTTCCAACCCTGCGGCGTCCATACACCGCAACCAATTCGGGCTGCCCGGATTTTTCAATCCTTTTTATTAGTTTCAGTTCGTTTTTCCGGCCTGTTATTTCTTCCATAAAGTTAGTTTTGGCGCGATATAACTTTTTATATTACGCCAAATCTATATAAAATAAACGAGTTTTGGCGCGATATAACTTTTTATATTACGCCAAATCCATATAACATAAACGAGTTTTGGCGTGATATAGATTTCTATATCACGCCAAAACTCTAAAAATTTTACTTTCATTTCCCCTTTAGGGGAGTAGAGGGCTTTAATCTCTGCGATTGTTCAGAAGCGAAGCATAATAAATCAACGATGCAAGGGCGCTCAAAGCGGCTACCACATAGGTCATTGCGGCCCACCATAATGCGTCTTTAGCTCGCTCATGTTCTTCACGGGTTTGCATCACGTTGTAGTTATTATCTAGCCAGGCCAATGCGCGGTTACTCGCGTCGAACTCTACCGGCAAGGTTATAAAGCTAAAGGTAGTAACTATCGCCAGGGCTGCCACACCGATAGCCAGTACCCAAAGAATATGCGCAAAAAACAGCAATAGCACACCAATAAATAACGTAAACTGTGTGATGGTCGACGCCACGTTGATAACCGGAACCATTGCTGAGCGGAAGCTTAACCAGGCATAGGCCTTTGCATGCTGCACCGCATGACCGCACTCATGGGCAGCTACAGCAGCAGACGCCACGCTGCGGCTGTTATACACATCCGGACTAAGGTTTACCGTTTTATTTTCGGGATTATAATGGTCGGTAAGCTGGCCATCTACAGATATTACCTGCACATCGTAAATGCCGTTATCCTGCAGCATGCGTTCCGCAACCTCTTTGCCTGACAAGCCCGATGATAACGGTATCTGCGCATACTGATTAAATTTGCTCTTAAAGCGCCATTGAACGATAAAGCTCACCAGCGCAACAGCTATAGTTAACAACCATGCTGAATTGTAGCCTATAAACATCGCTATGTGATTCATAATATAAAGTTTTAAGTATGCTACCGAATTATAAGTCAAATTCCAATTTTCTATATTTGGCCTACTGACTATCGGCTAATTCATCAATTCAAAAAGCATTCCGTAAAAATAATAACGTTTTGAAAGGAAATACATTTTCGTACTGGGAACGAACAGCATTTATTGACAATGCCGATGTGATTATCATCGGCAGCGGACTCGTGGGTCTCAGCGCAGCGCTCCACTTAAAAAAGCAGCGACCATCGCTGAATGTAATGGTATTGGAGCGCGGCTTTTTACCGACCGGCGCAAGCACTAAAAATGCTGGTTTCGCTTGCTTTGGGACGGTTTCCGAGCAGCTATACTATCTCAAACGTTCATCAGAAGCGGAAGTATTGCACATGGTGGATTACAAGTGGCGGGGCTTACAACGATTAAGACAAAATTTAGGCGACGAAAATATCGATTATCAGCAAAACGGCGGCTATGAATTGTTTATGGATAACGAAGCGGAAACTGCCCGTGAAAGCATTGAGCAATTAACATATTTTAACAAGTTGCTTAGCCAGGCCATAGGTTCGTCCGACATTTATTCAGTAGCCGATGCCAAAATAGCAGATTTTGGCTTCCGGAATATAAGCCATATGCTTTATAATCCCTATGAGGGTCAACTGCATACAGGTAAAATGATGCGGACACTGCTCAATAAAGTGCAAAGCATGGGTGTAATAATTTTGAACGATTGCGAAATTCAAAGAATAGAAAATGAGGGCACGAAGGTATCATTACTTACCTCCCAAGGCACTTTCAAAACAAATAAAGTGATTCTGGCAACCAACGCCTTTGCCAACCAGCTTTTCCCGGAATTGAAAGTAACCCCCGGTCGCGGCCAGGTGATGGTGACTAAACCAATCCCAGGATTAAAATTAAAAGGCACTTACCATTTTAACGAAGGCTATTATTATTTCAGGAATATTGATGGCCGTGTATTATTCGGTGGCGGGCGTAATATCGATTTTGCTGCCGAAGAAACCTGGGACTTCGGACATACGGAAGCTGTAAAAAATCAATTGGCAACTTATTTAAAAGAAATTATCCTGCCCGGCCAGCATTTTGAAGTTGATTATTGGTGGAGTGGTATTATGGGCTTTGGCGAAGATATCAGCCCAATAGTTAAGCAGGTTGAGCCGAATATTTACTGTGCGGTGCGGTGTAATGGCATGGGCGTAGCTATGGGGAGTTTGGTAGGCGAGGAAGTGGCGGAGTTGGTATTGACTTCTTAATTTTTCGTACCTTTGAGTTAGTGAAAGAGTTAAAACGCCATATAGAACAGATATCGCAATTATGCAGTTTGCATGATGTTAAGACCCTTTTCGCTTTTGGCTCGGTAATAACAGATAGCCTAAGAAAAGACAGCGACATCGACCTTTTGGTAGATATTGATGACGAAGACCCACTCATTTACGCTGACAATTACTTTGAATTAAAGTTTCAACTCGAAGATATACTTAAACGCCCCGTAGATTTACTGGAAAATAAGTCTCTCAAAAACCCTTTTCTAAAAAAGCAGATAGATAATACCAAAGTGTTTATTTATGGAAGAGGAAATTAAAACCTGGCTTGCAGATATCAGGCAGGCAATTAACGAAATCAATTCTTTTCTACCTGACAAAAAAGATTTCTTCGCTTTTCTTAAAGACGCGAAAAGCAATTGAACGCAACGTTGAGATTATTGGCGAAGCTGCAAATCGTATTATTAAACAACAGCCTGACATCGCAATAACTGATATTAAAAAAATAATCGTCACCCGGAATCGTATTATTCATGGTTATGATAGTGTTTCTGATGAAATTATCTGGTCGATAGTTACGAAGCATCTTGTTAAACTTCAGGAAGAAATAGAAGAATTACTAAAATAAGTTCGCCAGCGGGTATGCCGTTAAAGGTTCTTTCTTGTGTTTAGTAGTGCCAAAAGGAGGAAGAAAACACAGTTTTCTTCCTATATGAATAAATTATTGTTCGTGATTAGCTTTTTCAAATTGTCGCCCCAAAAAGGAATATCGCCATAACAGCCGAGGCAGTCTTTTAATGTCTTTAATTTATTTAATTGGGGAAGTATGTCTTCTTCGAAATCCCTTTTTATAGCGGCCACCAGACTTACAAAATCAGCTCCCGTTTTAATTAGATAACCAGTTTGATTTCGGTACTTATGCTCCTTTTTTTGCGCCAGGTAAGCATCTTCTCTTAAAATAACATGCAGATTATTATACCCGGGACTATGTTTCGCATCCTTTATTAAGGCCTTCAATCCTATCCCTATATTAAAACAAAAACTTACATCATCCCGTAAATTCCAGGAGAAATTTTGAAGGTTGATTATAATAAAAAACTCGCCCTGATCGCGCCACCAGGTCTGGCCTTTCGTCAAAAAACCTTGCTGTTTTAACAGGGGTTTTAAATTTTCTTTAACGAATTTTAACTGCAGTTCTTTCGCATTGAGATTAGACTGTTCGGCCTCCCGGATGTTTGACCCAATGCCTTTACTTCCAAGTATTTTTTTTATTTGAGAGATAATGCTCATAAATCTATAAACACCGTTGAAGTTGTATTTTTAAAATTTCAATCCTAACCCTGCCTCATCCCCCAATACCCACTTCCCATCCGCAAACTCCGGCATTTGGTAAGGGTTATTGCTGGTTAAAAACGGCCCATCCAAATCGGCCCAGTGGCATTGAGGCGCAAGGGCGATTCCGGCCAGGGTGGCGCAGCTGGTTTCGCTCATACAACCTATCATCAGCTTAAGGCCAAGCTCATTTGCTTTTAATATCATCTGCTTTGCCTCGTACATACCTGCCGATTTCATCAGCTTTATGTTGATGCCATGATAAACGCCCTTAGCCCGTTCAACATCAGGCAGACGCTGTACGGCTTCATCGCCGATAATGGGGATTGGGCTGCGCTCGGTTAACCAGGCATTGCTGTCGGGATCAGTTTTGAGCATAGGCTGCTCTATCAATAACACTCCTTGTTCATGCAGCCAGTGGGTAAGGTCCAGGCTTTGTTCCAAATCTGTCCAGCCTTGATTAGCGTCTACAAACAACGGCTTATCGGTTACCGAGCGGATGGTTTCTATCAGTTCGCGGTCGCTATCGCGGCCCAGCTTTACTTTAATGATTTTACAGTCCGGCGCCTCTTTTACCTTTTGAATAATTACGTCGGTCGTATCAATACCGATGGTGAAGCTTGTGGGTGGCATATTAGCCGGGTCGGAACCGAGCAATTGCCAGCAGGGCTTATTTTGCAGTTTGCCATCCAAATCATGTAAGGCTATATCAATGCCGGCTTTTATTGCAGGGTTACCCGGTGCAATATCATCCAGGCGGGCTATAATAGACTCAAAGTCAAACGGATATTTAAATTGGCTGGCATCAACCTTACTTAAAAACGCCTCTGCCGTTTCAAAGCTTTCACCCATATAGGGCACCATGGATGCCTCGCCATACCCGGCTTGCCCTTCATGCTCGATTTTGATGAGCATAACGGGCGTAGATGTCCTCGAAAATTTGGCGATGGTAAACGTATGCTTTAGTAAAAGCTCGAAGGGTTGGTAAGTCAGCTTCATGTTAAATTCAAAGCTAAAATTTTCCTGCCGGATTTGAAGCGTATCTTTGCGCCATGAGCCAACAAATTTATTATCCGTTCGAGTCGTTCAGCTTTGGCAATCAACGTTGCTTTTTAACGGGGCAGGAATTGACATCGCCGGAAGAACGGGTACAAGTATTCCCTCAATGGCTCATGAGCCGCTACCAGCTGGAAGACAAATCAATTAAAATGCTGGACGAGAGCCTGACCACTTACAAAGACATTAAAGTGCCATGCGCAGCCACCGTTAACGAAGCATACCTGGAACCCCTTGAACAGGAAATTGCTGCGGCTTTTGATAGCGGTTATGATGCTGTTAAACAGCTTGACGATATCAAGCTGTTCCAGTGGGCTGGCAAGCTACTGTATGGTATCATTTTTAACGAAGTGCAAAGCGGTATTAAATTGCAGCATGCGCAGGGCGAAGAGTTTAACATCTCCCAATCCATAATTCATAAGTTCAGCAACCTGCACCTGATGCTGCAGAGCCTGACGCTACCCATCGTTTTTGAAGATTTTAAGCCCTTCAGTATATTTTTATTTAAGGTTGATAATAGTCCGGTCGAATTTGGCTATCGCGATGAAATCAATACGCTTACTTTTTCTTTACGCATACGCGATTTTGGGCTGATTATCTGCCTGCAGGATAACGGCGCAAACTATCAATACCACAAAGAGATTTACGATAAAATAAAGGACGAGGTGCTTCACCCGGTACAGTTCGAGGAGTTTTGCGGCAGGGTATTTTATTCGGCTTACCTGTTTAACCGGCTGCCGGAATATAACCTGCTCCCTGCCAACAATGATATATATATTGAGGCTATGCCATTACGTGGCTTAAGCAGCAAACCGCTGTTTGATGCCTGGGTAGGCAAAGTTTACGGGCAGGTGCTGGAAAGCTTCTGGAAAAACTGGGGCTTCCTGCTGCTAGAAATCATTAAAGACCCCGAAAATCCGATGAGCTTTTTGTTTGATGAAGATGGCAACCTGGTTAATGGAACCACGATTGAACTCCCACGCTAACTTTGTTTATAAACTCATGCACTACGTGCGGGTTTAAAATAATAGTCAATAGTAACCCGCTTAACGCGCCGAACATGTGCGCATCGTGGTTAATATTGTCTGCTGCCCGTTTTGACGCATAGTTGCAGTAAAACAAATACAGACCGCCGTATATCACCGCTGGTATCTGTATGCCCGGTATCAGCGCAAAACCTAATGGAGCCAGCGGATCATATAAAATGGCGCCGAAAATTACCGCACTCACCGCTCCCGATGCGCCTAAGCAATAATACCAATCATCGTTTTTGTGCTTATAAACGGTAGGTATATCGCTTAGTATCAGACTTAACAGGTACAGCACCCCGAATTGCCAATGCCCCATATCCATTTCCAGCTGAAAAGCGAAAAAGAAATAGCTCAGCATGTTAAAAAACAGGTGCATTAAATCAGCATGAATCAGGCCACTGGTGATAACTGTATAACGTTTGTAACCCCTGTACACGCCATAAGGATGCAATATCAGGTTTGCATAGGCATTATCGCTGCTGAATGCCCACCAGGAAGTGGCAAGCGTTAACACAAATATTACGGACGCTACCGGGGCAGCGTTCCACATTCCCACTATTTCGTTCATTACTTCAAATCAAGTTTAGTGTCGGTTATAATACGGCCGACAGGATAGCGAAGATATGTTTTTTCGAAATAGATGGAGTTACGGTAAATAAAGTTTAATTGTGCACCGGCGCTGGCTGCCAGTTTAGGGTCTTTAGCCTTGGCGTCATCCAGCTTCTTTTTTAACTCAGGGTCGTTCTTCAGCATTTCGGCTGCTTTGTCTTCAAACACATAGCCGCTAAAGTATTCTTTCTCACCCAACATCGAATCAAAAAAGTTCCAGGCAAAGAACGAATCCACGCCCTGCGGCTCAAGAGTTTCAACAATGTAACGGTTTAGCCATTGGTTGGTGTAAACTACATAATCACCTTCGTAGAATTTAACCTTCATTTCGGTCGGTTCCAGCTTTACACCACTATGTAGGTAATGGCCTTCGAAAGGTTTTTGAGGTGTTTTAAAATCGCCAAGATAATACATCTGCAGGTTTAGGGTGGTATCGTGTGTTAACCGGCGCATCACTACACTGTTCAGCTTAAACAAATCGATAATTTTACCCCAGGCTTGCGGGATAACATAGGCAAGTGGCTTTTCCACGCTATCGGTTGCCTTATAAGTATTCAGGAATTTTACCGTTTTAGTATAAGGCTGGTTCCTGTCATAATACAAACGTTTCAGCCCGCTTATGTCGCTCGGCTTGTACAATGCTGCGTAGCCTTTAAAGGTGATGGTATCTACTTTAGTCCGGTCCACGTCCCAATCCAGCGCAAATACTTTTTGCCTGGCTACCTGCTCATCCGCTTTGTGCTTCAGCTCACCTATCAGCTTAGCGTCCCGTACAAAAATATCCAGCAAATGCTGCTCAAAATCATAAGTGGCATAAACCCGTTTATCGAATGGCTTAAGCATGTGCGTTTCAGTAATATAGCTGATGATATTGCGCTGTGCAGTATATCCTGTTGCAAACCTAGGCGTCTCCAAAAAGCTTACAATACCCGAATCCGGCAGGCCCCTTTCGCCCGCGCCATAAGGAATCATCTCAAAACCGCCCTTTTTCATACGTTTATACAGCTCGGGGGTTAAAGTTTCTGCGGTGTATTTTGACAATATTGGGTTTTGCTTATCCTTCTGGGTTTCAATCAGCGTCATTACGTATTGATAGTCGGCGCCGTCGCTGGTGTGGTTATCCAGGAATATTTCGGGGTTCCATGTGTTTACTATCTGCTCAAAGGCTAATGCGTTGCGACTATCAGCCTTTATAAAATCGCGGTTCAAATCCAGGTTGCGGTAATTGCCCCTGAAACCATAGGCACGCGGCCCATTCTGGCTAACACGGCTCCAGCCCCTGTTCATGCTGCCATCTATGTTATACAGGGCTATCATGCAGATAACGATGTCTTTCGGCAGCGCATTTTTCTTTAGCAGATCGCGGGCCCACATCATGCTGGCGTCAATACCTTCCGGTTCGCCGGGATGTATACCATTGTTGATGAGCAGCACCTTTTTATTTTGCTTTTTTACCAGCGCCGGGTCAAATACCTTATCGCGCGATAACACTACCAATGTAAGCGGTTTGCCGATATCAGTTGTGCCGTAATTAATCAGCTTCATCTGCGGGTTAACTGCCGCTAGTTTTTGATAATAGGCGATAACCTCGCTGTAGGTAGCGGTGTAGTTTTTATCCTTGCTTAATTCAAAGGGGGTAAGCTGCGCATTGGCGTTTAAAAAGGCAGCGCACGAAAACAGGGCCAGTAAAAGTTTTTTCATGAAAAGGGCTTTGCACAAATATAATTACCGGCCGGAAATAAAAGTGTATTTTGTTAGTTACCTGGGGGAGTCCTCCGCACTGTATCGTCCTTCGACAGGCTCAGGATGACACCATTCCGCAAGTTTAGAATGATGATTGATGAGTCCTTAAAAAAAAGCGCCGGCCTGTCATGGTGAGCTTGTCGAACCACGACGTGGGCAAAGGCCTGTACGTCATGCCTGGCCATGCATGGGGGTTAGGCCTCCGCGCTGTGTCGTCCTTCGACAGGCTCAGGATGACACCTTTTCCGCAGGCTTAGGTGATGATTGGTTGAACCATAGAAAAGCGCGGGCCTGTCCTGGTGAGCTTGTCGAACCACGACGTGCGCAAAGGCCCTGTACGCCATGCCTGACCATCATACATTTACATGCGATTTTTTGAAAGTTCCGGTAATAAATGCCAGTCGCCACGAATTATGGCCTCCTTCTTCTCTCTGCGCCAGCCTTTAACTTGTTTTTCAAACGCTATCGCTTGGTTAACATCGTGAAACATTTCTTGGAAAACGAGTTTTAACGGTCGCCTCTTAAATGTGTAAGCTTTAGGGTCTGCACCTGTTTCGTGTTCATATAATCTGCGCTCCAGGTTATTGGTTATGCCGGTGTAGTAGGAGTTATCGCTGCAAAGTAATATGTATACAAAATATTGCTTCATTGTGTTGTATGGTTTCCAGGTAGCATTCTCATTTCCCACCGCACGTCGTGGTTCGACAAGCTCACCATGACAGGCCGATGCGCTTTTTCTCATAAAAAGCTTTTACGGAATGACGGCTTCACTTCCCCATCTCCTCCCTCACCTTCTTCGGCAGACCCTTAACCACCTCATCATACGAGTGGTCAATCATCTCATGCAGCTGGCGGGTGGTAAGTGTACCGCCAAGGGCGACGGTGTTCCACATCTTTTTATTCATGTGGTAGCCTGGTTGTACTTCGGGGTGTTTTTCTCTTAGCTCGATGGCTAATTCGGGGTCGCATTTTACGTTGAAGCTATTGCCCTGACTGATGCTGGTGAGCAGGAACATCTTTCCGGCAACTTTAAACACAAGTGTATCTTCGCCAAAGGGCAAGCCCTCGGTTACTGCGGGTTTCAGCAGGCAATAGTCGCGAAGGTCTTCAATATTCATTGTTAAAATCCGTAATGTTTAACCAGTTTATTATAGGATACCGTTGTACCGAAGAAATATTTAAAGGTAATGGTAAACTGGCGGTATTGGTTAGTGGCGTTGTTTTTAAATATTGATGTAGGGTCGTCGTAACCGTCTAGTCCTTCACCGAAAACGAGATTATGTACGTACCCGATACCTATTGCATAACCAGGCTGGTCGTACGAATCAAATATCTGGTATTCATAACCTATTCTTAGTGGGATAGCATAGTTATAGCTTTTATCTTTACCCGGAAAAACGTAATCAAGGCTGCCATTTTGCGGGAGCACATTTGTGCGCTGCACCGTATTATTGTTTTTCACAAGGCCGATGCCCGAACCGAGGTAAAAGCCTTTTGCAATATTTAAAAACCAGTCGTTATCATAATCGATAAACGTCCCTAGCTGAACATCTGCATGAACGTACAGGGCAAGAAAATTATTGATAAACTTACGACCGAAGCGGTCTCTATCGACGGTTAAACCGCCCCCGGATAATTGACCTTTCTGAAGTTCTAGCTCGATAGGCAGGTAAGGATTATAATTATAAATCAGGCTGCCCTGGAAGGCGATATTATTATTTTGTTTTGGGACATTCGTATAGCCGCGCTCGTAGCTTGCACCAAGGCTCCAGCCAAACTGGTAATAGTTATAGCCGGCCTGCGCCTTTGCACCCACAACTGCTGCCATCAATACACAAATCAAAATAAACCTTTTCAAATGCAGAATGTTGAGCAATATTTACAATTTTTGAGTATGATTCAACAGTTTCCTCAAAATTAAAAATTTTAGCGATAAATTGCTTTATATGAATATAAAAACCATATCAAATTTCACCGTTACCGACCGCTTTCTTCGCTACGTAACCATCGATACACAGTCCGACCCTTCATCCGAAACTACTCCGTCAACAGAAAAACAAAAAGACCTTGGCCGGATGCTTGTATACGAATTATTGGCGATGGGGGTTACCGATGCACATTTGGACGATTTCGGCTATGTTTACGCCACCATCCCATCCAATACCAATAAGAAGGTTCCGGTTGTTTGTTTTTGCTCGCACATGGATACCGCGCCCGATTGCAGCGGCACCGGCGTAAAACCCATTGTACACCATAACTACCAGGGCCATGATATTATTTTACCGGACGATGAATCACAAGTAATTAAATTAAGCGAACACCCCGATTTAAAAAATCAGTTAGGCAATGATATCATCACAGCCAGCGGCACTACCCTGCTCGGCGCTGATAACAAGGCTGGCGTAGCCGAAATAATGGATGCCTGCTACCAGCTAATAAACCACCCGGAGATAAAGCACGGCGATATCAGGATTTTATTTACACCCGATGAGGAGATTGGCCGCGGTGTAGACAAAGTCGACATAAAAAAACTTGGCGCCTTTGCTGGCTATACCATGGATGGCGAAAGCGCCGGCAATATGGAAAACGAAACTTTCAGCGCCGACGGTGCAAAGCTTACCATACACGGCGTAAGCTCGCATCCGGGCTTTGCAAAAGGCAAAATGGAAAGCGCCATAAAAATCGCCGGACAAATCATCGCCAACCTGCCTTCTACCCTTTCGCCCGAACAAACGGAGGAGATGGAAGGCTTTGTCCATCCTGTAGGCATTGAGGGCCATGTAGAGACAGCCGTAATTGAATTTATTATTCGCGATTTTGAGGATGATAGGCTTACCGACCATGCAAATGTAATCCGCAAGGTGGCTGATGATGTATTAAAAAAATTCCCCGGCTCAACCTATACACTCGACATAAAACAGCAGTACCGAAACATGAAAAGCGTGCTGGATAAGCACCCGTACATAGTGGAATACGGCATGGAGGCCATGCAGCGCGCAGGACTAAACGCCAAACTGTGTAGCATACGTGGCGGTACAGATGGCTCCCGCCTGTCATTTATGGGATTGCCCTGCCCCAATATTTTTGCCGGCGAACATGCCTTTCACAGCAAGCACGAGTGGGTGTCCGTTCAGGATATGCAAAAAGCAGTGGAAACTATTTTGCATCTGTGCGAGATTTGGGAAGAAAAGAGTTGATGTGCGGATTTTTGATCTGCGGTTGAACTACTAATGTGCGGATGCGTGGATATGCGGATGTGCGAATGCCCTTATAGTACCGTTAAGACTTCCGAAGTTTTTAAAACTTCGGAAGTCTGTCGGGGGGCCAGACGACCTATCTTCAAATCATCCAATCACCAAATTTTCAAATTCTTTTATCTGCACATTCGCATATCCACGCATCCGCACATCACCCCTTCTCCGCCAGCAAATCTTCCGTCAGTTTATCAAACTCAACAATAAACTCGGTGTAGTGGTTGCCGGTACCGGGGCCATTAAAGCCGGTGTGTATTTTTCGTACGTTGCCTTTTTTGTCGATGATGATAGTGGTGGGGAAACCTTTAAAATCGGCCAGTTGTGGCAGGCTTTTCATTGGGTCGCCTTTGGATGGGGTATAGCCGGTTATCAGCAGCGGGTAAGGGATGTTAAAGTGGTCTTTTAGCTGTGCCAGCGTCTTCTGCGATTTTTTGAAATCGGTAGTGCGTTCGTAAGCCAATCCGATAACCTCAACACCTTTTGGATGATATTTTTTATAATAACCGCCGTTGACGATGAAGTTGGTTTCGTCCATACAGTTAGGGCACCAGGAGCCGAGCATCTGCACAACAACCACTTTGTTTTTAAAGCGGTCATCGCTTAACGATACTTTTTTTCCGTCGATATCAGGAAAGGTAAAGTCTATTTTCTTTATACCGGGTTTAAGGGCCGTTAAAGCATAAGCGTCAGGCAATTTGGCGTTTGCGTTCTTTACAGCTGTCCATTTGGTAAATGCCGAATAGCCTGAGTAGTTTTCGCCATCCACAAGTGTATTTCCGTCTTTAATTTTAGCAGTGAATATAAAAGCATGGCAACCGTCGAAGCAGGAAAGATACATCCTATCACCCGATACGGAGCCTTCCAGGTAGCGGTAATCGCCGGTGGTGCTTAAAAAGGTGCCGGTAAGCTTATTGCCGTCTTGTTTAAATTCGCCTACCAATTCGTCGAGGCCATCGGTGCCTTCGCCAAACACAGCAGCCCAGCGGCCGCTGATATTGTAGGCCGGCTTCTCCACGTTTTTCGAAAAGCGCCAGGAAGTATTGGCAGTAGCGGTAAACGGCAATGCCGAATCATGGTCGCCGAGGTGGCGTATCCAGTGGCCGCTAAGATGGTCGTCGCCCAATTTCAGCCTGAATTCTGAATCAAACAAAGGCATCTTTACAAATACCGAGTCGGCGGTGGTGGTTACGTCAGGCACCTGGTAATGTTCGGTGCCGTTAATAATGGTTATTTGCTGTTTGTCGCCAACATTGCTCACCTCGAAATTAAAAGGCAATTGATGTTTGCTCTCGTTGGTTAATATGCCGCGCCAGGTACCGGTTTTGAGTTTTGTTTGGGCAGAGGAGGTGCCTATAAATAATGCCAATAAAATTGACAGAAAAAGTCTTATTCGGTTCATCATACCCAAACGTAGGAAATATTATCCTATTATTTTAGTAGGGTAATTTCGATATGACAGTATTTTGAAGGGAGGAAAAGGAACTATAGTTTTTTTGCGATTTCGTCCAGCTTGTTTAAGAAGCGCTCATTAAAATCATTTTGCTTTTCAAACTGTGCATTTTGCTTTTTAAGTTCAGCTAAAAAATGTGAATTAAATCCATCTTGTTGTTGAAATTGTTCTTCGGAAAGCTTCATGGACGCTTGTAAAGACGCATTAGTCTCGACGATAGCCGCAGTTTGCTTATTTAAAATATCAGTATTTCGCTCTAAAAGCGTGGAATGATAATCCAAAATCTCTGTATGATGATTCAAAATTTGGGAATGTTCATCCAATTTCTCCGCCTGCTGGTCTTGCTTACGCAGCATTTCCGATATAACAACTAACAAATCTTTATCCGACATACCCAAAGTTAAAGAATATTACCGGCTATTTCAACACCTCCCTGGCAATAACAATCCTTTGAATTTCGGAAGTTCCCTCGTAAATCTGGGTTATTTTGGCATCGCGCATTAAACGTTCAACATGGTATTCCTTCACAAATCCATAGCCGCCATGTATCTGCACAGCCTCAATAGTAGTTCGCATAGCAACCTCGCTGGCATACAGCTTAGCCATAGAACTGGCCTGCGCGTAGGGTAGCCCCTGGTCTTTCAGCCAGGCAGCCTTAAGGCATAACAGGCGTGCAGCTTCAATCTCGGTGGCCATATCAGCCAGCTTGAATTGAGTGGCCTGTAAATCAGCTATGGTTTTGCCGAATGCTTTGCGCTCCTTGGCGTAAGCCATAGCCAGTTCATAAGCTCCGGATGCAATACCCAATGCCTGTGCTGCAATACCTATACGACCGCCCTCCAGCGTATTCATGGCAAATTTAAACCCGAAGCCGTCCTCGCCAATACGGTTTTCCTTAGGCACTTTCACGTCGGTAAACATCAGCGAATGCGTGTCAGAACCGCGTATACCCAGTTTATTTTCTTTAGCGCCAACCTCAAAACCCGGCATGCCTTTTTCAACTATAAGCGTGTTAATGCCACGGTGTTTTTTATCAGGATGGGTTTGCGCCATCACCAGGTAGGTTGATGCGGTGCTACCATTTGTAATCCAGTTTTTTACACCGTTAAGCAGGTAGTGGTCGCCCATGTCAACGGCAGTTGTGCGCTGCGAGGTTGCATCAGAGCCAGCCTCAGGCTCCGAAAGGCAGAAAGCGCCAATCTGCTGACCGCTGGCTAATGGCACCAAATATTTTTGCTTTTGTTCTTCGCTGCCATATTTTTCCAAACCGTAGCACACCAGCGAGTTATTTACCGAAACCACCACAGATGCAGAGGCATCGACTTTTGACAGCTCTTCCATAGCCAGCACATACGAAACAGCGTCCATGCCGCTGCCGCCGTACTCCGGCGAAACCATCATCCCCAAAAAGCCAAGCTCGCCGAGCATTTTTACTTGTTCGGTCGGGAATTTCTGGTGCTCGTCGCGTTCTATTACGCCGGGCTTAAGCTCGTTCTGTGCAAAATCGCGCGCAGCGTCGCGAATCATTTTTTGTTCTTCGGTAAATTCAAAATACATCAGCTGTCAATTGGTGCGGCAAAAGTAAATATATTATGCATGCATAGCAAAATTTAGGTCAAAAAAAAGAGAGCTCTTTTGAAGCTCCCTTTCCCCTAATTAATTTAAACTATTGATTAAACCCAAAACAAAGAACAAAAAACCTCAGCTTGGGCGTCTGAGAATTCAAAACAAATTATTTTTCATAGGTAGATGTATTCATTTCGTTTTTTTCACAGATTGTTGCAGGGACACCGAATTGATAACAAATGTCAAGCCACAAAATTTTTATTGCCTTTCCGGGTTTTTACACGTGCCAAACCTCCTAAATTGATGGGTGTAGCATAAACAATTATTATTAGTTAATAATCTGTTGGTTAATTTATAGTTGGTTAAGTAAATTAACCCTTGGTTTTAAGCAGATTGTGGCTATTTGGACCCGTTATAAAACTAAAATTCCGGTTGAAAAATAATATTCCGGAGGGTTGTACAGTGTAATTAAAACGTTACCGTTTAAATGATGATGCGGTAATTTAATGGTGATTTTGGCAATAAAATATATTTTTATTTAACGTTAATTTGTTCTGGGAATAAGGACCTCCTGTATAAAGTTCTGATTTTTAAAAGGACAATTGTATAAAATTTCATACATCGCCTGTATCATATTACCTACATACAAATCAAATTATGACAAAAAAAATTACAAACCTGGCCCTGTGCACATACGCTTTAGGGGCCTTGTTTATCAGCGCCTGTAACAACAAGGCTAAAGACTATGCTCAAAACGACGTTATATTTAAAGACCTCGACACCTCAGTTAAACCAGGTGACGACTTTTTTAAATATGCAAACGGCGGCTGGTTAAAAAAGAATCCTATCCCCGCCGCCTATCCCGCATGGGGTATCGGCAACGTAGTTAACGAAGAGCTGCGCGACAGGTTGAAGAAAATTAACGAAGACGCCTTAAATGACAAATCCGCCGCTAAGGGCAGCAACACCCAAAAAATAGGCGACTTCTACTTTAGCGGGCTGGATACCGTAGATATCGAAAAACAAGGCATCGACCCGCTGAAAGGCGAGATAGCTAAAATTACCGCTATAATCGATATAAAGAGCCTGGTGGATGAGTTCGCGCACCTGGCCACTATAGGCGTTGAAACGCCTATAGCCGCCGGCGTTGGCCAGGATGCCAAAAACAGCAGCAAAAACATGCTGCAGCTTTACCAGGGCGGTATCGGCCTGCCAAATCGCGATTATTATTTTAATACCGATGCCCACAGCGTTGAGATTCGCAATGATTACCAACAAAAGCATTTGCCTATTATATATAAGCTATCGGGCCTTACTTCGGATGCGGCGCTGGCAGCTACCAAACAGACTTATGCACTTGAAAAATTCTTAGCCGACAGTTCGCGCAAGCTGGAAGACCTGCGCGACCCATACCATAACTATAATAAAATGCCGGTTGCGGGCTTGGCCAAACTGACTCCATTAGTTGATTGGCCGGCTACGTTCGAAAAAATGGATTTCAAGAATGCAGACACTGTTATTGTTGGTCAGCCGGAGTATTACAGGGCATTGAATAAAGCGCTTACTGCCTACAGTATTGCCGACTGGAAGAACTACCTGTTGAAGAATTTGGCAGATGCCTACTCCTCATATCTCAGCAAACCTTTTGACCAGGAGAGCTTCAGATTTTACGACTCCGTATTATCGGGCAGCAAGGAGCAATTGCCCCGCTGGAAACGTGTACTGGATACCGAAAATGGCTTAATGGGCGAAGTGTTAGGACAAATATTTGTAAAAGAGTATTTCCCCGAAAAAACTAAGGAGCGTTATGTAAACCTGGTTGAGGCTATGCGTACCAGCTTTAAAGAGCATATCCAAAAGCTCGACTGGATGAGCGAGCCGACCAAGCAAAAGGCGTATGATAAGCTCGCAAAAGTTACCCCGAAGGTTGGCTATCCCGACAAATGGAAAGATTTCTCAACCCTAACCATCGACCGCGGACCTTATGCACTCAACGTAATGCGGGCCAATAATTTCTGGCATAAATTCAACGCCTATAAACTAGGCAAACCGGTAGACCGCACCGAATGGGATATTACCCCGCAAACTTATAACGCTTATTACAACCCGTCGAATAACGAGATTGTGCTTCCTGCCGCGCAATTCCTGATTCCGGGCGTAAAGGATGAGGATGTTGACGACGCAGTAGTATACGGCTATGCAGCGGCTTCCACCATCGGCCACGAAATGACGCATGGCTTTGACGACCAGGGCCGCCAATTTGACGCAGCAGGCAACCTTAAAGCATGGTGGCAACCACAGGATTCGGTTAAATTTACACAGCGCGCACAAATGCTCATCAACCAGTTTAACGGCTACAGCATTTACGGCCTGCATGTAAACGGCAAAGCAACCCAGGGAGAAAATATTGCCGACCTTGGCGGCATAGTGATAGGCCTCGATGCATTTAAAAAGACAGACCAATATAAGGAAGGTAAATCCATCAACGGTTTTACCCCGACACAACGGTTCTTTTTAGGCTATGCCTTAGGCTGGCTGGGCCAGGAACGGCAGGAAGCATTATCCAGCCAGATATTAACCAATGAGCACGCACCTGGCTTTATGCGTGTAAACGGACCGTTTACTGATGTGCCGGAGTTTTACGAAGCCTTCCACATCAAAAAAGGTGACAAAATGTGGTTAGACCCGGATAAGCGGGTAAAGATTTGGTAAAAGGAAGTCCGGAAAGTCGGAAAAGTCAGTAAAGTCCGAAAGACGAAAAATATCCTTTTAACTCGTCGTGTTCTCCGTGCCTTCTTAGCGTTCTGTGGTTACCTACAGGAATATGCTAAGAAGGCATTTTTTTCCTAATCACTAACCTCCAACCACTAATCACTATATTTGTTTAAACTGACTGACCCTCATGAAAAAAATAATCACCAAACCGGCTATTTACGTAGCAGCCGTTGCCGCATTCGCCCTAAGCGCTTATCAAACCAAGGCCATCCTCGATAAAACCAACGACCCCATCTATAAAAATATGGATACCTCGGTTAGTCCGGGGGAAGACTTTTTTATGTATGCCAATGGTACCTGGATAAAAAACAATCCAATACCGCCGGCGTATTCAAGCTGGGGTATCGGCAATATTGTTACCGAGGAACTGCGGTTAAAGCTTAAAAAGGTTAATGAAGATGCCATAGCAGCCAATGCTGCCAAAGGCACCAGTCAGCAAAAGCTTGGGGATTTTTATTATACAGGGCTCGACAGCGCAGGGATTGAAAAAGCCGGTATCGTACCCATACAAGCGCAGCTCAACCTTATCGATAACATACAAAATGCGCAGGACATTTTAAACGCAGCGGCTATTTTGACCGCTACCGGTACACGTAATGTTATTGGCATGCGCGTTGGGCAGGATGATAAAAACAGCGAGAAAATGATAGTTCAGCTCGGTCAGACCGGCCTTGGCCTGCCAAATCGCGATTATTATTTCAAAACAGATGCCCGCACTACCCGCATCCGCACCGACTATACAGACAAGTACCTTCCCACAATGCTGAAGCTATCCGGATGGGATGAGCAAAAAGCTATAGCGGGTGCAAAAGGCGCTTATAATATTGAGAAATTTTTGGCCGATAGCTGCCGCAAACTGGAAGACCTGCGCGATCCGTATCGCAATTATAACAAGCTCACCACCGCCCAACTAAACAAATTAACGCCGGATATTAACTGGACGGATTTATTTAATAAACTTGAGTTGAAATCTGTTGACAGCGTGATTGTTGGTCAGCCTGAGTTTTACAGGGCGGTTAACAAGGCGTTGAAAACATTTTCAACTGATGACTGGAAAGCATACCTACGGGCCAAACTGATAGCATCGTACGCACCTTACCTTAATGATGTCGTTTCCGACGAAAGCTTCCGTTTTGGCGGCAAGGTTTTGCGCGGACAAAAAGCACAATTGCCCCGTTGGAAGCGTGTGCTGGATACCGAAAATGGCATAATGGGCGAATTACTGGGCCAGCTGTTTGTGAAGGAGTATTTTTCTGAGAAAAGCAAGGCGCGCTATGTGGCTGAAGTTGAAGCCATGCGTGATGCCTATCGCGAACATATCCAAAAACTGGATTGGATGAGTGCCGAAACAAAGGCAAAAGCCATCACCAAATTGAATGCCATCCATCCAAAAGTTGGCTACCCCGACCAATGGAAAGATTTTTCGACGCTGGATATCAGCCGTGATTCCTATGCCGGCAATGTGATGCATGCCCGCCACTGGCTCTATATGGTTAACATTAACAAACTGGGCAAGCCTGTTAACCACCAGGAATGGGGAATGACACCACAGACCTATAATGCCGGTTACAGTCCATCAAACAATGAAATTACGTTGCCCGCTGCACAACTACTTATTCCGGGCCTTAAGGACGAGGAAGTGGATGATGCCATGGCTTACGGTTATGTTGCCGCTTCGGTTATCGGTCACGAAATAACACACGGGTTTGACGATGAGGGACGGCTATTTGATGCCAAAGGCAACCTGAAAACATGGTGGACTGCACAGGATTCTGTCAAATTTACCCAACGTGCGCAAATGCTGGTTAACCAGTTTAACGGCTATAAGGTACTGGATAGCCTGCATGTAAACGGCAAGGCCACGCTTGGCGAAAATATTGCCGATTTGGGCGGTATAGTTTTAGGTATCGATGCCTTCAAAAAAACTCAACAATATAAAGAAGGCAAAAAGATAAACGGCCTTACGCCGATGCAGCGCTTCTTTTTAGGCTATGCGCTAAGCTGGCTCAGTCACCAGCGCGACGAGGTGTTGGCCAACCAGATATTAACCGATGTACATGCACCTGCCTATTTCCGCGTAAACGTCCCGCTTACCGATGTGCCTGAGTTTTACGAGGCATTCCATATTAAAAAGGGTGATAAAATGTGGCTGGAGCCGGAGAAGAGGGTAAGGATTTGGTAAGCTGAAATGACGGATATTACTCACGCTGTGCAGGAATGGCTTAAACACCAAACACCATTGGAAATTGCCGGTGTAGTAACCGGACTGCTATGCGTTTACCTGGCTGCACGCAACAATATCTGGAACTGGCCCATCGCCATCATAAGCGTGGGCATTTATATCTTTATTTTTTTCGACAGCCATTTGTTCGCCGATATGGGGCTCCAGTTTTATTTTATGGCGATGAATATTTATGGGTGGTATAACTGGAGTCAACGGCCTGCCGGAGAAGATAAGTCGCCGGTATTGCTGGTTACCAGGAAAGAAGTTATTTATTCAGCTATCGCGATTGTAGTGTTTACCTTTATTTTGGGGTCGTTGTTAAAATATACAACGGCATCGTTTCCTTTCCTGGATAGCTTTTGTACCGCGTGCAGCCTGGTAGCCCAGGTTTTCCTGGCCCGAAAGGTTTTAGAAAACTGGCTGATATGGATATTTGTTGACATAATATACGTAGGCGTTTATGTCTTTAAAAACCTTGATTTGACTGCTGTGATGTATGCTGTGTACGTTATTATCGCGACTATCGGGTATTTTGACTGGCGAAAAGATTATAGGCAACAACCAGGCTTAACAAAATATTAATCACTAACTACGCAATCTCTAAATCTGCCAGTTCCCTGCCAAGCTCTTTTACGGCAAGCAATATTTTCTTTACCTGGTTTTCAGATGGCCTCTTTTTGCCATTTACATAGGCGGATATCAAAGTTTTTTGCATGCCGATGCGTTTACCTATACCAGCAGCTGTGATTACGCCGCTATATAATTCAAAGAAAGAAGGTAAATCATACTCCAGCTTTATTTGTTCCTTTGTAATTTGCTTTTTGGGATTGTCGGATTGATATAAATTATAAGCTTCAACTATATTATCCTTTAATTCGGTTAAGGTATCACCCATAGTTGTTATTAAATCTTTGCCTTCTTCGCGATACGCCCCATATCCGTCAGGGCCTTTTTCTACTATGAATTTTATTGTCATGATACTTTAATTATGTCTTATATTCCTGCTTGCTTTCTGATTTTCTTTTCAAGTCCGTAAGGGACTTCTTTTTGCCCATGGAACGGAAAAATTAATATTCCTTCTTTTGTAGGATGCTTCATCTTTTTATGACTACCCTCCTGGCTTATTTCATACCACCCGGCTTGTTTAATCTTTTTAAATAATTCGGATGATTTCATTCCTAGACCTTATAGTCAAAGATAACTATTGTTATCCCAATATGAATAAGGAAACGGTTTTTATTAATGATTTATTACAGCACTTTATAAAATTGTACATCCTTTTAGATAGTTATTTGCTTTCATTTATTGAACAACTGATATTTGGGATAATATTGTTACAAGCGTTACATATATGTAACGTCTAGATTTGCTTTTCTCATTCTTTGAACAACTAATAATTGAAACAATCCCCCATAATAAAAATCGCCGTCGTCGGTCCTGAATCAACAGGTAAATCAACCATGTCGGCATATCTCGCACAACACTACAACACCATTTGGGTACCCGAATATGCCCGCGGCTACTGCGAAAAGCTGACCGAGCAACCAACGTGGCAGGATGAAATCAATATGTTCACAGGTCAAGTAGCTTTGGAGGCGGAATTATTGCCACAAGCCAACAAGCTGCTTATCTGCGATACTACCTTCATTACCGTAAAAATCTGGAGCGATTATACCTTCGGGAAATCCCCGAAGGAAGTTTTAGACGAACTGCCCCGGCATCCGTATGATCTATACCTGTTGCTCAACATCGATTTGCCATGGGAAGAAGACCCGCTGCGGGACTTTCCCTACCTGCGTGAGCATTTTATGGAGGTGTGGTATAAGGAATTGGACGCACTAAATGCAAATTACGTTTTAATAGAGGGCACAGGGCCGGAAAGATATCAAAGAGCAGTGGAAGCGGTAGATAAGTTTCTGAACCGGAATTTATAGAATTACTGAATTAATCGAATTTTAAAGCAATTCCGGTAATTATTAAACTCGGAAAATTCAGGTTCAGACAAATTCTTTCCCTCCCATGCAACGTTCTAAAAATCCTTGCGTCATTTAACGTGCAAGCTGATCAAAAATTGGAAGCCGTATTCATCGACAAACACTATCAATTGGTTTTGGAGTGCAAACAAGGCAGTAAGAAAGCCTGTTACGAGCTCTACAAACTGTATTCTAAAGCAATGTTGAACGTTGCCTTTAGGATAGTGGGCAATATTGCCGAAGCTGAAGACGTGCTGCAAGAGGCCTTTGTAGATGCGTTTAGCAAGTTGAAGGATTTCAGACAGGATACCACGTTTGGGTTGTGGCTTAAACAAATTGTGGTAAACCGCTCGATAAACCTGCTGCGCAAACGCAGGCTGGAACTGGTTGACCTGGAAGAAGGACAATTGGAAAATATTGCCGAAGATGAAGTTGAGGACGAGGAAGAAATACAATTCCAGGCGGCAAGAATTAAAGAAGCAATGAAGGAACTGCCCGAGGGCTATAGGTTAGTAATATCGCTATACCTGCTTGAAGGGTACGACCATGAAGAAATAGGACAAATTTTAAACATTTCAGAAAATACTTCGCGCACACAGTTTCTGCGGGCAAAAAGAAAATTGCTGGAAATTTTACAAAAAAAGGGGATAACATCATGAGCAAGCGATTAGAGGATTTTATGAGGATGAACCGTGAGGAATTTGACGACCTGGAGCCATCGGCTGATTTATGGAGCAGGATTGAAATGCACTTGCCGCCTGAAGGACAGGATTTGAAAAAGAAAGAAGCGAAAACATTTTCGCTGGGCTTTGTGCTGCGCATAGCAGCCACTATTATTGTGGTTATGGGTATAGGCTTTGCCCTTTACCTGCGCAGTGAAAAGAAGCCTAAGATAGACTTAGCGTCAATTAACCCCGTATATGCGCAGCAACAGATACAATACGCTTCGCTGATTGAAAGCAAGCGCACAGAGTTAAAGTCAATGTCGAAAACCGACCCTGAGCTGTATAAAGAATTCAGCTCTGAAATAACTAAAATGGATTCGACCTATAAGAAACTGAACAGTGAATTGGCTAACACTCCAAACCAGGAGCGTGTTTTACGTGCAATGATCCGGAACCTGCAGGTACAAACACAAGTGCTTAACCAGCAGCTGTCGATAATTCAACAGTTAAACAGAGACAAAAAAGTACAAAACAATGAAACTAAAGATATATAAGCCTGTATTGCTTACCGCAGCCGGATTGCTGATTGCATGTTCCGCG